>Ga0208079_1000361_pt1 | contig 25064 bp, 24 predicted proteins | sample NGESurdeep092012_5_FD_184474 | JGI IMG/M metagenome (GOLD analysis project Ga0208079, IMG submission 184474) | Arctic peat soil microbial communities from Barrow, Alaska - NGEE Surface sample 210-2 deep-092012 (SPAdes) | ecosystem: Environmental > Terrestrial > Soil > Wetlands > Peat ... | reverse complement strand
TCGGCCACGTCCCGACCCTGGAGTCCCTGGACACCGATGGCCTGGACATGACCGACGAGCAGATCAATGCGGCGCTGCACGTCTCCACCCAGGAGTGGGCGGCCGAGATCCCCCAGATCCAGGAATGGTTCGAGAAGTTCGGCGACACCCTGCCGGCGACGCTCCTGACCGAGCTCGACGGGCTCAAGGTCCGCCTCGGCTTGAAGTAGGTGCTCCTTGCTGGTGCTGACCCAGCACCAGCAAGGAGCACGCCGTTGCCTTAGACCATCCAACCTGGGGCTACGGGGCGGGGCGAAGCCCCCGACGCCCGACCACACGGTGCCCATCCGAGCAGTTAAAGCCGTTAGTGCAGCGGGCTGGGGCGCTCGCCTCGTCGTTGGACGGCGATGACCTGCCGTCAGAGGGTGAGGACGAGCGCGACCGCGAAGACCGCGTACAGCCCGGCTGCGGCGGTCAGTCGTGCAGCGGTGAACCTGTCGTGGCGCAGGAGCCAGAGCAGGTACGCGACGGAGACGATCGTCGTCAGACCTGCCAGCACCAGGGGCGTGTCGAACATCCATGGCGTCAACAGGATTCCGATACCACTGGCCACAGTGGCCTGGATCATCATGGCCCCGGAGATGTTGGCCAGCGCAAGTTGGGTCTTGCCCTGCCGGACCCAGATGATCGCGTTCATGATCTCGGGTAGCTCGGTGGCCACCGGTGAGAGCAGAAGGGCCACGACGACCGAGGGTAGGCCAAGGGCAGGCCCCGCCCATTCCAGCTGGTCGACGAACAGCTGGGAGGAACCGAAGATGAGCCCGAGAGTGACAGCCACCTGGGTCAGGACAGCTGCCCTGGTCGGCGTGGTGCGTCTTGGCTGCAGCTTCAGTGGCTCCAGGTCCTCGGCGGAGGCGTGTTCGCCGGTGCTGCGGGTCTGCCGCCGGAAGTAGACGGCGAAGGCGGTGAAGAACAGCAAGCCAAGCCACGGTTTGAGGGCGAAGGCGACCAGGCCTAGGGCGACCTGGAAGATGAAGATGGTCAGGAACCAGCGTTGGTCTCGGGCCAGATGCGCGGTATCGACGCCGATGAGGCGACCGGCTGCATCGACCCCTTGGGACTCCTTATTGGTCTGGGCGCTGACCGCTGTGGTGTGCTCGGCGGCTGGGGGCGCCTCGGTCGGGCGCACCCCGTGCGCTGGGTGAGGCAGGCAGCGGCGCCGCCACAAGAGCATCGCCCCCGTCACGCCGTAGGCGATGGTGCCAACCACCAGTGGGCCGCCCATCGCGGCGCCGACCGCGATGTCGTTGCCCTGCCCGGCGCCGCCGAACAGGGCGGCCACCAGGGTGACGATGCTTTCGGGCAGCGCCGTTCCTGCGGCGGCCAGGACGGTGCCCACGGCAAGTGGACCGACCTTGAGCTCGACTCCGAGCCACTCAACGGCGTTGATGAACCACTCGCAGGCGAAGTAGATAGTCACTGCGCAGGCGAGCAACAGCAAGACGTGCAGCATGCTGGCGTGCCTCTCTCCTGGGCCGCAGGTGAGGCGTGGACGCTGTCCGGGGGCAGCAGGACCTCGACCCGCGGCAGACGTAAAGAACCACTGACGCTGGGTCGAAGGTCTCGCCCACCCACACTGTGAACAGCGCGGGCCCGGTGACCGGGGACGAGAACGTCCCAGCATGTCGATCAATCGGCGCGTAGGGGCTACTCCCCTTCAACATTGCATAGGGTAGCGGGCTGTGGGATTGAACGGCAACGCGCGATGGCCGCATGTCTGCAGCGGTCGGGCCCGGTGTCGGCTGCCGACCTGGGCAGGCCATGGTGGTGCGCCTGGGTGCGGAGGTCCTGACTGCCATCTGGTCCCGGGCAGATCTGTGTGGAGGACGCCGCCAGGTCCGCCTGCACGTAGATGTGGGGCGTCAGAACGGCTGGGCGCCAGCCACAGTGACGACGCGCTCCCGGCTGTGCTCAGCTGTCGGTCTCTGAGGTGACTGACGGCATGAGAAGCAGACAGAGCGCAGCCACGGCGGCGACCGCTTCAGCGACGGCGCTGATCGTCTTCTCGGGGTACCAGACGGGGTCGTACATGTCGGGCAAGGGACCGAAGCCGCCGACGTCGATGTGGCCGTACAGCAGCACCGCAGCCAAGCCGCCTGCCGCGATCAGGAACGCCACCAGGGCTGCCAGGCGGTGACGGGCCAGCAGCACCAAGAGCATGGCGATCAGGCAGAGGACGGCCTCGAGACGGAACAGCTGCCCCTGGCTGATATGTGGGCTCCCCGTACCGATGAGAGTGTCAAAGCCCGGGGCGAGTTGCCAGTGGGCGTAGGCGTCGACGCCCAGTCCTGCCGCCGTGACCAAGCTCAGCACCTGGCGGGTCGCCGCCGAGCCGGCTCGACCCCGCACTGGCGAAGGCTCAGTGGCTCGGTCAAGATCACGGGTGCGAACGTCTACCGTGTCCCGGTTTGCGTGTGAGCGCCGAGACATGGTCCCTCAACCTGCCTCGATGGTCAGGCTCATGCTCTTGTCCTCGTGGCCGGGCACCGGGCACCCCAGCCCGCAGAACCCTTTCTGCAAGGTGACCATGAGCATGCCGGACTGCCCGGGAGAACTGGCCGGCCGCGCCACGGTGTCCAGGCCAGGGCCCGCGACATTCCGGCTGTGGGGGAGGCTGGCCTTGTTCTGGCTGGTGAACGTGTAGCGCGTCAGGGCGAAACTTGCCCGCGACGCCGTGATCGAAAGGTCCTTGTGCGTCACTGCCGCTGTGGGCCCCACCGCCATGGCCCACGACGGTGACGTGGCGGTCGAGCCGGAGGCTGCGGAACCGGTGGCGGTGCTGGCACCTGTGGCCGTGCCGCCGCAGCCGTCAAGGGCAGGAGCAGCCATGAGCGCTGTCACGACCCGTGCCCCCGCGGTGTGCCAGACATTGGCCATCGGGAACCTCCAGTTCGTTAGTTTCCCTTGAGATACAAGTCTTTCCACCTAACACGAGCCGGGCAGCGGCGGGGTTCACCGTGGTGCCACGACTTTCTGAGCCCGCAGCACCGGACCCTTGCTCGTCCGGCGGGGTCGACCCCCGCACCGCGGCACATGACTTGGCTCGCCGCCAGGTGCTGTCCAGTGGCGTCGACCAGCAGGAGAGGGTTTTGGTGCCCGGGCCGAGTCGGCCAGGACCCGCTGTGTCGCGCAGGCCCAAGCAATGAGCCAAAGGTCACTGACTTGTCTGGTCCAGGCCCCGGATCGGGCCACAGCCATCGGTGGCCGCATTGTCGCGTCGGCGCCTGCCGCCACCACACTGTCCACCCGCCCCCGTGTCCCCCTTGGGTGCCTACATCACCGGCCTTGGTGCAGATGGGGCAAGAGCCGGTCTCAGGTCTGCGGCCTCTGTGTCCGGTGAGCGGTGTTCGTCGACCCACGGTGGGCGGTGGTCGTCGACCCAGGAAGCGGCCTCCAGAAGCTCATGGGCTGCCGCTCGTGCCTGCTCTGATGTCAGCATCGACCCATGCTCGGCGTCGACCCATACGACGACATCGCCGTCCTCGTTCTGTACCGTGGCGATATCGACCGAGGAACCGTCATCGGTCCGCACGGTCGACCAGCGCGGCCCGTCATGGCCTCCGGGCTCGATGTCCCAGTCGGCGTGCCTTGTCTGGCACCAACTCGGACACGAGCCTCGTTTGAAGCGGTCGTCGGCAAGGGTCATGGTTCCGGTTTACCCGGTCCCTACCACGACCCGCAGACGAATGGTGAAAATGTGCCCCGATCGTGAAACTTGTGGCATCCGTGAGGCATCGGGCCGCGGCCTCGGCCCTGTGTGGCAGTCGGCCGCCAAGGTCCTCGGTGACGTACTCACGTTCAGAAAGCCACCGCACCACGTACGGTCACGCTTCCCGGCTTGGGTGATCCAAGCCCGTGCAGCAGATCATTTGCCCTGATGGAGAGGTGATGCCGTCCACGCGGCGGGGTCGGAAGTCCGGCCGGGATCATCTGGCTGTCTTGCCCCGTCAGCGGACAGCGGTGAGGGTGCCAGAACGGATCGGACCACCGACCTGCTGATGCCTGCCACCTGCGGGACGTCCCCCGTCGCGACGGGTGTTGGTGAGACCAACTCGAGCTGTCCCGCTCACCAGCTTTGGCAGCGTCGCCGCTCTTCAAGAGGAACGGCTGCGGGATGAACCGCGGCTGGTCGGCTGGGGTCACCGGCTGACGATCCGGGCCATCTGGAAGGGATCCCACATCCGTGCCTGCAGCCGTGCGTCTGGAGGACGAACCCAGTAGATGCCTTGACAGGTATATACACCAAGCGGCATATTGGCCGGATGACAGGGACGTTATGGGCTGTGCTCGGTGAGGAGCACCGACGCGACATGCTCGACCTTCTACGCGAGCGTCCCCGGGCTGTCAGCGAGCTCGTCGACGTTCTGCATCTCAGTCAGCCCACCGTGTCCAAGCACCTGAGAGTTCTGCGCGAGGCAGGCTTCGTGCGGGTTGCGCCAGAGGCGCAGCGTCGTATCTACGCCATCGACGCAACGCCGCTGGTCGAGCTCGACACCTGGCTTCGGCCGTACCGGGCGTTCTGGAACGACAGCCTCGACGCCCTTTCACACAGGCTCGACACCACCGCACCACCGCGACCTGTGGAGCACGCCGTCGCACGTCGCACGAGGAAGGAGACCTGATGGACCTCACCCCAGACCTCGGCAGCTATGTCGAGGTCGGCGACCGACCGGCCGTGCGCTTCGAGCGCATCTACCCGCACCCCATCGACCATGTGTGGACCACGATCACCGATCCGGCCGAGTTGGCACACTGGTTCCCGGCTCCGGAGGTGAGCATCGAGCCGCGAGCTGGCGGCAGGATCAGCTTCCGCGGCGACCCACACACCGACGACGTGCCGGGCACTGTCCTGGCCTGGGAGCCGCCCACGCGCCTTGCGTTCAGCTGGGGGGCAGACGAGCTCCACTTCACCCTTGAGGCACTCGATGCGACGACCTGCCGCCTCGTCCTGCTTGACGTGCTCGAACATCGCGATGCCGCTGCACGTAACGCCGGCGGCTGGCTCGTGTGCCTCGGCGAGCTGGCAAAGGCCGTGGCCGGGAATCCAGGTCACGGTCCCCACAGCGATGCCGTGCTCGCGCCGTGGCCGGAGGTCTACCAGGCCCACGTGGCGGCAGGCTTGCCCTATGGCGCGCAGATTCCCGAGCTTACTTGAGGTGCCCGACGAATCAGGCCCGCAGTGCAGCCCTGAGCCGGATGACTGCTGAACCTGCGACAGGGTGAGGAGGCGAGATCCGTCAAGGGTGTGCTTGCCTTCGATACCCACCAGTGGTGGCTACCTTGACCTCGGATGGTTCGAACGGTCGAGCAACTGACGCTTCCAACGGTGATCTCTTCGACCTCATGGCTCTTGCGCGCGCCGGTTCAGTGATCGGCGAGCCCCGCAGGGGACCGCTTGCGCCGATCATGAGGGTGCCGGCCAGGGGCACCCGCTGACTCGTTGCTGTTCTGCTTTGAGCAAGCAAGAGCGCCTGGCAGTAAACAGGTCGATCCTCTTGGATCTCCGTGAGAGGGCAGTGACAGATCAGGCCGGTCTTACCAGAGATGCTCATCGCTTCGGCCGGACGCGACCCTCTGCTTGCTGTCCTCAGGTCGGTGGAACGTCTCGCCGGTTTCAGCGTCGATCGCGGTGGCGCCCTCAGGCAGGTTCGACAGGTCGGGGGCGATCACGATGTCTGGCATGCCGGCACCGGGCATCCCTACGCTCTCCCGTTCGCTGGCGGGTTCCTGGGCCATTCCGGCCAGGACGAGGTCGTGCGCGCCGCGCCGGACGAGCGTGTCGCCGCGGAAGAATGCCGGAGCCACCAGGCTGCACACCACCATAAGGACTCCGCCGAAGAAGAGGGCACCGATCCCGATCACGAACACGCCGCCGATCCCGAAGACGGTCGTCTTGCCGTAGCTCGGCTGTGCGTACTGGTAGGAGGCGAACCCGAACGCCCCGAGCAGCATCAGCCCGCCACAGAACGGCAGCACGCCCTTCATCCACAGGTCACGCCCGCCTGCAGCGATCTTCCGGCGGTAGAACCACACACAGGCAAAACCGGTCATCCCGTAGTAGAACGCGATCATCAGGCCGACCGCTGCGATCGAGTCGCCCAGGATGTTCTGGCTGACCATGGTCATCCCGACATAGAAGAGGATCGAGACGCCGCCCATCCAGATCGTCGCGTCCGTAGGGGTCAGGTAGCGCGGGTGGATCCGGGCGAACTTGGCGGGGATCGCCCGGAAGGCGCCCATCGACAGCGCAGTACGCGCCGTAGGCAGGATCGTCGTCTGGGTGGACGCGGACGCCGAGGTCAGAACGGAGATGATCAGCAGGGTCTGCATGACCTTGCCTGCCCCGTCCCACCGAACACGCTTGAGCCCAAGGCGTTGAACACATCGCTGGAGTTGGCCGCGTTGCCGAGCCCGATACCGGCCGAGCCGACCCCTGCAAAGGCCACCGTAGCCACGCTGACGATCGCGTAGGTGACCAGGAGCAAGAGGGTGGAGATGACGGCGGCGCGGCCAGGAGCCCTGGCCGGGTCGGACGTCTCCTCGTTGACCGAGACCGCGGTATCCCAGCCCCAGTAGATGAACACCGCGATGAGGGTCGCAGTCACGATCGAGCTGAGAGACAGTCCGCTGGGTACCAGCCAGCTCAGGGTTGGGTGCAACGATCCCGGCGGTGAGGTGCCGCCGTAGACCTTCGTGAGTGCGACTACCGAGAAGATGATCAGGATGAACACTTCCACGCTAAGCAGCGCGTACTGGATCCGGGCCGATACCTCGATCCCGCGGTAGCAGATATAGGTCATGATGACGATCCACACAATGCCGGCCACCGTGCTCCAGAACGTGCTGCCCGCCAGTGAGCCGGCACCAACGAGGCGGAACGTGTAGGACCCGGCGATCTGGGAGAGGTTTGCCATGACGATGACGTCTGCGGCGATGATCCCCCAGCCGCCGAGCCAGCCCACCCACGGCCCGAAGGCCCGTGACGCCCAGGTGAAGGTGGTTCCGCAGTCCGGCTCGGCCTTGTTGAGCTCGCTGTAGGCGACGGCGATCAGGAACATCGGGACGAAGGCGAGCAGCATGATCGACGGGGCTTTCACCCCGACGATCCCGTTGCCGTTGGTCGTGGCGACGACGAGCCCAGACTCGCAGCCAGACTGTAAGCCGGCGCGGTAGAGGCCACGCCGACCACGATGCTCGACAGCAGGCCGAGCGCACCGCTCTTGAGACCCTTGTCGGTCGCTGTCTCGAGATACCCCAATGGCCCGGCGGCTTGTTGAGTGGTCATGGCCCTCCGTTGTGTCATGAGGGCTTTGACATGCACCTCCGAGTGCCGGAAACGTAGCGCAGTTGAGACCATCGTGGAAGAGCTGAAACACGAGTGTCTTAACAGTGGAAGAACGAAAGTGCGAGTGTTTCAGCAGTGAAAGTGTCGAAACAGGCGTGATTCAGCCAGTTCGATGAGTGCAGAGACCCCGCCTCAGGGGCGCGTCGCATGCCGACTGGTAGATCACGATCCAGTCCGCGAGGTGGGCGCGAGGATGAACGGTTTGAGCTGCCCGTGGCCATCTCGTGGGGCCAGATCGACTCGTTCGGTCAGCGGCTCTGGTCGTTTGATGCTAGACATCGGATCTCCTGTCTGGGTTGATGCCACCGCGCCGGAAAAGGTCGGTGACGTGCGGCTGGAGACGGCTTTAGCCTGCGGTTCGGGCGAAGCCACCGCAGCCTTGGGTGACGAGATCGGTGAACCGAGCTCCGGCGTGCCCCGCGCGTTCGGCGAGCCGTCATCTTTCGGGCTGAGCTGCAGCTGGCAGGCTGTCGTGTCCAGTGGGCTTGGCAGGTGGCCTACTCAACGATCTTGAAGCGGTTGCCGTCACGGTCGCGTACCTCAAACATCGGCGGCACCCCGGGCCAGCGCAGCAGTTCGCCGACCTCGACACTGCGCGCCTGCAGCGCCGCATGCGTGGCGGCAGCGTCCGGTGTGCGCAGTCGGATGCCGGTCTCCACGCCCGCTGGGGCGTCGTCGCGCGCCGCTACGAGTGCGACCGTCACGACCGCGCCCGGTGGCGCCACCTCGATCCAACGGCTACCGAGCTGTGGGACTGGGACGTCGGTGCGCACCTCGAAGCCCAAGGTATCGGCATAGAACCGCAGTGCGGCGTCCTGGTCGGTCACGGGTATGCCCACGGTGCGGATCTCGCGGATGTCGGGGCGGGTGTCTTGGGGCATGGCTCCTCCTGGTCCGAGGTACACATTGCAAGCAGCAAATGTTGCCTGAGATGGCGGGAGTCTGGCCAGTATTGTGGGACCGCCCTGCGTAGCGATCTTGGGGCGCGCGACGATCGACTGCCTGGTCCACCGCGCACACGTCATTCGCACACGTCACTGGCATGCGCGAAGACTCATACCGGACCAGCGCACATCGTGTGTCGATCCCACCGGGGCAACGACCCAAAAGACCGGGGTGGGCCTGTCCATATCGGGTCTTTGTCCTCGTTGACGACAACACCGTCGCCTCGGTCCGGCGAGCACACCGAGGAGACTGTGAGGCATCACGGCGCGCGACATCATCGCTGGGCTGGACGACATCGTCTGCGGCTATCGGCGCGGCCCGCTCCCGCCGGGCGGGGTGAACTCTCCCGTCTTGCGTGAGCTTGCGCAGCACTGCGCGAATGCAGACATGCTGCGCGAGCAGATCCTCGGCCAGCAGCGCGCCGCTGACGTTCGCCTCTGTGGCCAAGAGCGTGTGCCTTCCCTCTAGGAAGCGCTGCCGCGGTGTGACACGTCTGGACACCCAGAACCGCGCGGCAGTGTCGCGACGCCCCTGGCGGGCAGCGACCACGATCAGGCATCAGTTCTCCGCCTCGAAACGACAAACGAGTGTGGCCAGAAGGACCAGGAGGATGACGAAGGAAATAGCGGCTGGTGTATCGCGATCAAGGCCGGCCCCCACGAGTTGGATCACGACGCCGAGCCCGAGAATTCCTGCACGGATAGCTAACCCTCGCGGTCTGTCTGTCAGAGGCCACTTCAACCGCCCCGATATGTCCGTTGAGCCCCCGTCTCGTGACGGCATCCGGTACTCGGCTTGGGCGCTCCCTCGTTGCGCGTCGGGTCGACGCGTGACCTGCTTGAACGAGGTAGCGTCTGCCCATGAGTCCGTCCGAGATAGATCTCTTGGAAGCCGTCCTTGACGAGACGGAGGCCACCATCGCATCTGTCACGCCAGGTCAAGAACACCTGCCTACGCCATGCCCCGAGTTTGACGTCGCTCGCATCGTTGACCACCTGGTCGGGTGGGCCAACAGTTTCGCCGCAAGACTCAGTGGTCGTTCCGTCACGGGAGTTCCGAACGACTACCGCGTCGGAGCTAACCCGGCCACGGAGTTTCACCAAGCGGCACAAACGATCATGGGCGCTTACCGAGAGGGCGGGGAGCAGCCGCAGAAGCTTCCCCTCGGGTTCCTCGTCATGGAGTTCCTGGTGCATGGTTGGGACCTGGCAACTGCGATCGGGTCGTCGGTGAGGTTCCAGCCCGCCGCGGCGGACCTGGCGCTCGCCATGGGCAGGGCGATGCTTGAGCCGGAGTATCGCGGGCCCGGTAAGTCTTTCGGGTATGAAGTTGACGTGTCGGAGGCCGCTGGACCCGTCGATCGTCTCGTCGCTTTCTTGGGCAGGGACCCGCGCTGGCACGGTCCTGCCGGATAGACCAGCGCCAAAGCGCCTTTCTGTCGGCAGGCGCGGACACCGACCCAGCACCAGGATCTCCTTGACAGTCCCACCCGGACACCTTGTCATGCCGAGCGGCGCGTGTCCGGCTGCAGCAGAGGTCTTGGGAGTACGGTCCGTCTATGGAAGACGAGGACGGCCATTTTGGAGAACGGGTCGCCGCGTCCTACGACGAGTCGGCCGTGGATATGTTCGAGCCGGGTGTCTTGGACCCCGTGGTCGGTGTGCTCGCGGATCTCGCGGGCAGCGGCCGCGCCTTAGAGCTGGGCATCGGGACTGGGCGCATCGCGTTACCTCTGGCGCGCCGCGGCATTCCGGTTCACGGCATCGAGCTGTCGCGCGCCATGGTCGCTCGGCTGCGTGCCAAGCCTGGTGGTGACGCCATCGCTGTCACGATCGGCGACTTCGCGACGACGAGAGTGGATGGGATGTTCTCCGTCGCGTACTTGGTTTTCAATACGATCATGAATCTCACAACCCAGGCAGCCCAGGTCGCGTGCTTCCGCAACGTCGCAGCGCACCTTGAGTCCGATGGCTGTTTCGTCATCGAGGTCGGAATCCCAGATCTGCGCAGGCTCCCACCCGGGCAGACCGTCGTACCGTTCCACGTGAGCTCGACGAAGTGGGCGTTCGATGTCTACGACGTCGCCACGCAGGCGATGAGCTCAAACTACGTCGAGGTCGTCAACGACCGTGGAGAGTACAGCTCGGTTCCCTTCCGATATGTCTGGCCAGCCGAGCTCGACCTCATGGCGCAGCTTGCAGGACTACAACTGCGTGACCGATGGGCGGGGTGGGGGCGGGAACCGTTTACCAGCGAGAGCCGTCAGCATGTCTCGATCTGGGAAAAGCGCCCCAGCTAGCCGCGCGGCTGGCACCCGCTCGTGCTGTGTCGCGGGAGGACGGGGCGATAACGGGGAGCACGTGCGAGCGCTGATCACTTATGGTGCGCAGGCAAAGCGCGACCGGCTGTGAGAACAGGGTCATCACCGCGAACGGTGCCTCGGTACCCTCAGCTCCGAACGCAGTCGTGCTGGTCAGCCGTCAGACAAACGGCCAACGGTGCAAGGAACTGGAGAAATGCCAAGGCTCTCTGAGAGGCTCAGATGTCCCAGGTCCACCCAACCGCGCCGCCGGTGCTGCCCCTCGTGACGTACTGCAGGGATGGCAGCGTGCCGCCACTAGCCAAGGCGCGGGCGTGCCGGCGCAGGTCGACCGCGAGCCTGGTGAGGTCAGGCGTGGCTGGCTTCCTTCTGTAGTTGGCGTCGTTGGTCGAGGATGACTCGCACCCCGGAATGCACGAGCTGGCGCTCGTGCTGCCGGAAGTCGTGGGCGCACAGGCACAGCTCGCGGTCCCCGCTGTCCGGGACGAACACGCTCAGCAACACGTAGGCCTGGGCGCCGCACCGATCGCAGCGATCAGCCGTCGTCAGAGCGACCGTTGTCATGTGACGCCTCCTTGTGGTTGGCCGTTTCTCGTCAGCGGGGCCGAAATGATAGACCCCGGGGTCCACCAAGTCATTGAAGAGGCACAGCTTTGCGACCTCACCCGACTCGTCCCTCTCCATTCTCCTGCGCCCAATGCCCATGGGCTCGTTGGGGTGCTCATGGGGCACCAGAAGGTTTCGGACTCAGCACTCGGAAATGACCCGAGCGCCCGCTCCACAGACGTCAAGCTTCGCGTCCCGCGAACCTTCTTGCAGACACTGGGCTCTTGTTGGGCTCGTAGGGCTCGGTGTGTGCACTTCAAGCGTGACCCTTGGATGACGGTGTGACCTGTCCCATTTTGGGAGAGCAGGGTCCAGGAATCTCATCGATCGACCATGGCGAGCGCGGCTTGGACAAACCCTGAGCACGTCGCGCGATCAGGTCTGACGATCTCGAACATTCTGACCCGGCGCATCGAGTCCGCCTCACACCCGCCGGCGCCGATCTCCGGTCACCAGAGGGTCACCGTCGTTGGTCGGCACCGGCCAGACCGAGGCCCGTCACCCCAACATCCCTAGGGGCAAAGGGGGCCGGCGAAGTATCCATCTCAAGGTCTTGCCGCCCGTGATGCCAGTGGGGAAAGGGTCGGCTCCGTGGTTGTCACCAGGGCCGAGCCCCCCCAAAGGCATGGCGGCTGGCGGACAACCCGGTGCGGTCAGCCGATGGCCGGCAAGTCCCCAGGATCGATCACCCGTGGCGGGGTTTGCTTCCTGCGTACTTCGGTCGGCGTGGTCATCTTCGTCTCTGTAGGGTTGCTCCTGCATCCAGAACTTCTGGAGTGCATTGGTTCAGGGCGCCCTCGTCATCGGTGTGAGCGTGACGGGGCTTTGGGTGGCTCGGAAGGGGCGAGCCGCCAGACGAAATCAACCGGCGAGCACGTCCGGGCCACGCATCCACCATGCATCTGTCACCAGCTCCCCGAGGCGCTGGACGTCTACCTCCGCCAGTCGCAGCATCACCAGCGGCCAGCCGTCGAAGCTTGGCGTGGTGAAGAAGACCTCGGGCTCGCCGAGCAGGAGAGCTTGTTTCTCGGCCTCGTCACCCACGAACAGCACCGCGATGTCGGTCCGGATCAGCCGCGGCTTGCCCGGTCTGCGCTCGGGGTAGGACCAGACAAACCCCTTGTCGGCCACCCGGAAGTCGAAGCCGTCGCTCTCGATCTCCGCCACGCCAGGCAGGGCCAGAGCGAGGCGGCGTACGTCTTCGGCGTCAGCCATCCAGGCCCCTCCCAGATCGCTGCACCCGCATACCCACAGGCTAGGCGGTTCCGCAGGCTCCCAGACCGTGGACGGTTCGCCCCAGGCTGCGCACGTTCTCGGCCGACTGCGCCGACCAAGACTTTGCCTCACCCGAATTCGATCCTGTGACCAACCCAGTCGCCAGCACTTTCCTGTCGTCGCCGCGACACGTGGGAACGTAGCCGATGGGCGAAGGCAGGATCCTCATGGGAGCATCGACTGAAGACCCCTGGTGCTGGGTCACAGCTCTCCCCACCGTGGTCTAACCACGTTCCACCTCGCTCTGTGACTTGGCGAACGACGTGATTGTCGGGGTCGCCCTGACGACCAGGCACGTGCACCCCAGAACCACCGTCATTGCCATGGGGCGTGAGTCATGGGGAGACTGAGCCATGGGCAGTGGTGGGACAGCTGATGCACCGTCGCTTGCCTATGGTGAGCCGGCGGCGCGCTGGGTGCTCGTAGCAACGGTCCTTGGCTCCAGCCTCTCGTTCGTCGACGCGACGGTGGTCAACATCGCCCTGCCCTCGATAGGCAAGGATCTCAACGCCGGACTTGCCGGACTGACCTGGACCGTCAACGCCTACACCCTGACGTTGGCTTGCCTCATCTTGCTGGGTGGTTCCCTGGGGGATCGCCTTGGCAGACGCCGCGTGTTCATCGTCGGTGTGCTCTGGTTCGCGCTGGCGTCGATGCTGTGCGGGCTGGCGCCGAACATACAGACGTTGGTGGCCTCGCGCGCCTTGCAGGGCGTTGGTGGAGCCCTGCTGGCCCCGGGCAGCCTTGCGATCATTCAGGCTTCCTTCCGCTCTGATGACCGAGCACGCGCCATTGGCGCCTGGTCCGGGCTCGGTGGCATCGCTGGCGCCACAGGTCCGTTCATCGGAGGGTGGATCATCGGGGTCGCCTCCTGGCGCTGGATCTTCCTGATCAACGTCCCAGTCGCTGCCACGGTCGTGGCCGTCGCGCACAGCCATGTTCCTGAGTCGCACGACCCCGCTGCGGCCCATCACACCGACGTCACGGGGGCAGGGCTGGCAGCCGTAGGGCTGGCGACATTGACCTACGGGCTGATCGCCTGGCCGACGGAGGGGGTCACCGCACGTGTGGTCTGGGGTTCGCTGTTAGCCGGTGTCGTGGCGATTGTTGGCTTCATTGTCTGGGAGGCAAACATCGCGGATCCCATGCTGCCGTTGGGGATATTCGCCTCCCGGGTATTCAGCGGCACCAATGCGGTGACCTTTGCGGTTTATGCGGCGCTGGGTGGAATCTTCTTCTGGCTGGTCCTGACCCTCCAGGTAGTGGTGGGGTTCACCCCCTTGGAAGCGGGCATCTCGCTCCTTCCCGTGACTCTGATCATGTTGGCCTTCTCGGCACGTGCCGGAGGTCTGAGCCAGCGCATCGGACCGCGCATACCGATGACAGTCGGTCCGATTCTGGCGGCCGTGGGTGTCGCAGGCCTGACCCGCATCACCTCGGGCTCGTCGTACTTCCCCGACGTAGTAGTACCCGTATCCACGTTCGGCTGCGGGCTGGCGCTGACCGTAGCCCCACTGACCGCTACGGCGCTTGCGGCTGTATCCGGGAGCCATTCAGGTCTCGCCAGCGGGGTCAACAATGCCGTGGCCCGGATCGCGGGGCTGCTGGCCGTGGCTGCGCTGCCCCTGGTTGCTGGGCTGAGCGGACACAGCTACACCGATCCGAGGGTCCTTGAACCCGCGTTCCGCACAGTGATGTGGGTATGCGTCGCCCTCCTGCTCACGGGAGGGCTGCTCGCCGCGGTCTTCGTCCGCGCCCCAGCGCCTGCACCCCGTCTAGCCCCCGATCACCCGCCTCGTGAGGCGCAGCCAATGCGGCGATACTGCCCCGTCGACGGCCCGCCTTTGGCCGCTGCCACTGACAGTGACAGTGACTGAGGCACGAGTCGGTCCTCAGGTGACCTCGGTGAGCGACCCGTCGGTCACCGAGTAGACGAAACCGCGCACCTGGCCCTTGTGCGGAATGAATGGGTTCGCCGCGATGCGCGCCAGAGACTGTTTCACATCCGCGGCTGGGTCTCGAAAGGACTCTGGTGCCCATCCGGGTCGCAGGCCGGTGTCGGCCTCGATCTGGGCTTTGAACTCGTCGTCGGTGAAGGTGAGCATGCCGCAGTCAGTGTGGTGGATGAGGATGATCTCCCGGGTCCCAAGGAGTCGCTGACTGATGACCAGGGACCGAATCTCGTCCTCGGTGACGACTCCGCCAGCGTTGCGAATCACGTGGGCGTCGCCCTCGCTCAGGCCGAGCAGTCCGTAGGGGTTCAACCGTGCATCCATGCAGGCGACTATCGCCAGATGCCGCGCAGGTGGCATGGGCAAATGGCCCTTGTCAAAGCTGGCGGCGTAGGCGCCGGCGTTCTGGAGGAGCTCATCGGTAACGGTCATGTGATGTCCTTTCAGGTCACTTACCACGTCGAGACTCGGCGCAGCCGACAACAGACGAGAGGCTGCGCAGACTCCCACGGGAGGACAGAAACGCAAAGTTGATCGAAACCCTTGAACGATGACGTGGCCAACTCCACGAGCTGACCAGTGGTCGCTGCGGGAATTGTTGGTCGGACCTGCCGTAGAGGGCTACCGACGGTGATTTCTGGAGGGGCTTCGAGACGGTGGCATTCTGTCCCCGTCCAGATGCGACCATAGCCAGGCGGGGGACCGCCTGAACGACCCGGGTGGGCAACAGCAACGGTTCAGCGGCTTCTGTTGGATTCCGTTTTGCCGATCGTTTCCGGACACCCGCTGACCGCTGCCTGCCGGTTCCCTATCCGGCAGGCAGGCCCCACTAAGGCAGGCAGGCAGGCCCGGGCCACGCCCGAGCCCCATCCCGGCGACGTGCAAAGCCATGCACTGATCACGGCCCGGACCAGGGTCCGAGACTGCGGAGATGAGGAACTCGTCGTCGGCATGGTGGACACCGGGCCGTCAGAGGTTGGCATAGCCCCTCCCAGTGCTGGCCGGCCAACGTCTGCTCCAACGACCTCGCATGGGGGGTGAGTTTCATCACTAAGGTCTGAGTCCGAAAGCTTGGGCCCGACCATTTAGCGCTTCGTGGAAGGGCGATCGGTGAATGCGCTGGGCGGCGTCGAGGCGTGGCTAGTCGGCCGCGACGGCAAAGCCGTACTGCGGGTCGGCAGGCGCGCCATGACGACGCTTACCCTCATGCACGGCGCTTTCCACGTGGCTTCGTGCGGGGATTGGCTGCGGCTTGAGCTCGAGCAACCTCGTACCTGTGCCAGCTCGTTGCCGCAGTGTGTTGGCCCTGTTCGAGGCGGGCGAGTCTCACGCGGCAGGAAACCACGGGCCGTAGGTCCCTTGTGCCGACTGCTGTTCTGCCTTCTTCTGAAAGAAGATCATCAGGAGTCGCGCTCAGGGAGGGGATCGCCATGTACGAGGATGGCGTGGTAGACATCTTGAACCCCATCACCGATGAGGTCATCGACCACTGTTATGGACCGACGGTTCAGGGCGGTTGCCCGATGGCCGGCCCGGAGGGGGTCGTGTTCTGCCACGGGTGCCGCGTCGCGCCCTCAGGCGCCGGGCCGGAGTACTGGAATCTTTGGGTACCGCCCGCATCTCAACACTGCCCCAGGGCATGGAACCTCGAAGTAGTCGGGTACTGAGAGCACCTTGCATGGACCGACAGCTTGGTGAACCCCGGAGCAGGCGTCAGGCCCGTTGGTCCCTGCCGCGGCCCGACCACCACTGAGGCTGACAGGAACCTCTAGAGCGACGCATCCGGGGACACGCTCCTGGGCGAGTCGGCACGGCCCGCTTGGTGTCCTGCCCAGCCGGTGCAGAAGCACCCCGTGCTACGAGGTCGGGTCGCGCCGGTCGTTGACTGTCGACGAAGGTCCCGCTTCTCTCCTGGCGATGATGTCGGCAGGTGGGCCTCCGGCAGGACGCGGTCAGCTGGCGGAGCCCGAGGTCCGGCGCTCAGGCCGATCATGAACATCGCCCAGTAGCCATGGCTTCGTCCCCCGATACCAGGGGTTGGGGGTGGTACGAACGGGCCCTACCGGATTCGTAATGTGTCGGGCCGGCACCCGCAGCCCGCTGTCGATGGCCAGGACATGCTCCATGCCAAGAAACGCTTCCCCTTCGTCGACGGCTGCCCTGACGGCGTTCCGCCCCTCGCGGCGCTGTTCACATTCTTGGCCGTGGCAATGGGGGCGGTCGTGTGTGCCACCGGGTCGGGGGACCCCTGCCCTGGCCGGGATGTCGTCCAGACCAGACTGCCCCGCCGTGGCAGCTGAGTCCGCTCACTGAGTTCACCCACCGCGTGGTCGCGATGGCCGCCGGCCCCCTGGTGCTGGCCGCCGCAGTGGTGTCCAGGCGCCTGCCCGGGCCCGACCGCTGGGTGCGGATCCTGCCCGTGTGGCGCTCGTCTGCGCTCGTGCAGCTGGTGCCTTCGGCAGACTAGTGGTGTTGAGCGGCCCAGCGACGTGGTTGGGTGCCGTGGATCTGTTCTGCGCCCTGACCGCCAAGACGGCGATGGGCGTACCCGCCGTGAGGGTGGGCGCCCGTGGACCCGACTCCTCATCGCCGTCGAAGACTGAACTGCAGCCGGTGCAGGTAAGGCGGCTGGCAGCCGTGATCCTGACCGGGCTCGTCGTGTCGCACGTGACCGGCATATTCGCGGCAGGACCACACTCGTATACCCGGTGCATAGGCTGGCCGATCTGGGCGCTAATCGGCAGTGACCCTCACCCCTGGCTGGCAGGACCTGCGACTGGGGCTAGCGGGCCTGGGAGCAGCCCTCGTCGTCACTACGGCGGTACTGGCCGCCCGCTTGAGGCGGCTACGTTGGTGGGGCATCGTCCTCGCAACGCTGTGAGATGCTGCTGGGCTGGTGATTCGCGCTCGCGAACTCAACACTGGCGTGGCAGCCGCGTACTTGATGCTGGCGGTCGCTGTGCTGTCGTGCCTGGGGCTGCTGATGGCCCTCGCATGGTCAGCTCGGGTCGCCGCCGACGCTACGCGACCGCAGCCGGCACCGTTGAGCCGTGAGCCCGCCAAGCCAGGGGCGCGTTGAGGCCAGGGGCCGCCCTGATGGGGACCATGTCGCCCCCCCAAGTGGCCCAAACCTACTGCCCGTGACCTGAGCGCATATCTGTGGCGGGTTGTGTCTTGCCTCGTCGTGGCCGGGTGAGGCTCCCGGCGCGTGCTCGCAGCCGGGGCCGGCCTACTGGTGAGCCGATCGGTACCTGTCAACAACGGTGGCAACTCATGCGCTACGGGCGCATCTCGTAGGCGCCCGCCAGGTCGCGGACCTGCTGCCAGACCCTGGTGTAGCGACCTGGGCCGGCTGCCGGCTTGCGGACGTGCTCCAGCGCCCAAAGCTGTTGCGCCTTGGTCGATGAGGCCTTGCCGTACAAGTCGACGGCATAGGCCGAGAAGTCACGAACGAGCACGTCGAAGACCTGGTCCAGCACGTCGGGGTCCAGGGCCGCCAACGAAGCCTGCTCGAGGATGAGCTGGCCATAGACGACAAGGGTGAACAGCTCGCCGAGCGCTAGGAGAAGGTCCAGGTCCTTGGCCTGTTCCGAGTCGGGCCCGGCGTTCGTAACGAGGTCGACCAGGCCCTCGGCCTGTTCACGGAACACGGCGACGTTCGGAACGTCCGCGAATGCGTCAAACGAGGAGCGCCAGTCCGCAAACCGGACCTTCCCCAGACCCCTGGCAGGTCCTTGGCGGAACAGGAAGGCGTCGTCCGCGCCATCGCGGCGGGTCGGCACCTTGGGCAGCGTCGTCGGCTGCAGCAGGTAGCTGGGCAGGAACTTCAGGACCAGGGCCATATTGACATGCACCGTGCCCTCAAGCTTGGGCAGCGCACGGATGTCCATCGCCGCCTGTTCGAAGTAGGTGTCCTTCTCGAAGCCCTTGGCGGCCACCACGTCCCAGAGCCCGTCGATGACCCGCTCGCCCTCGGTCGTCACCTTCATCTTCATGACCGGGTTGAACAGGAGGTAGCGTCGATCGTCGGCGGAGGCGGAGCGGACGTAGTCGATCGCCCTTTCGCCGAACAGCTTCATGGCGACCAGTCGCGCGTAGGCATCGGTCAGCCCCTGGCGCACGTGGGGGAAGTCGGTGACCCGCTTGCCGTACAGGATGCGGTTGTCTGCGTGCGTTATGGCCTCGTAGAAGGAATGCTCGCAGATCCCGATGGAGGCGAAACCGAGGTTGAACTTGCCGATGTTGACCGTGTTGAGTGCGGCGTCGAAGGCGGCAGGCCCGGTGTGTAGGACGTCCGCGGCAGTCACGGGGTAGTCGTGGAGGCTGAACTCGCTGACGTACATCTGCGCCGACACGACGTTCTTCACCAGCTCGTACGACGGGTGTTGGCTGTCCACGGCGAAGAAGACGTAGCCGTCGGGGCCCTCGACGCCGGCCATGCGGCCGAAGACCGAGACCATACCGGCCACGTTGCCGTTGCCGATGTAGTACTTGCTGCCGTTGGCGCGAAAGCCCTTGGCGTCGGGGGTCAGGACCATGTCCGTGGTGTAGATGTCGGCGCCGTGCGCCTTCTCTGACAGCCCGAACGCGAACACGCCGCCGCCTCGGAGGATCTGCGCGGCGCGAGCCGTCGCGGCCTCGTTGTCGCTCTGCCAGACCGGGCCGAGACCCAGGATGGTGACCTGCCAGGCGTACCAGTAGTCGAGGCCGTAGAACGCCAGGAGCTCGCCGAAGGCGCAGATGCGTGCCGTGTCCCAGCGGCCACCCTGGGACCCCGGCGTGAGGAACGTGGCGAAAGCCTTCTGTGACGCCATGAAGTCCAAGAAGTCGCCGTACCACTCGCGCTCGTGGTGGACGCGTTTGAGCTCTGTCTTGCCGCGTGCCTCAAACCACTCGATCGTCGCGCGCAGGAGGCGTCGTGCCTCGGGGTCGAGGTCCAAGGGGTGGTAGGTCCTTGGGTTGAGAAGCAGGTCGGTCATCACGGCACCCTAGCGGTTGTGACCACAGACGTTGGTGACGTGACGGGTGGAACATGAGGAGAAGCTCCGCCGGAGTGTGCAGTGATCTGACGGCTCACACCTCAACCCAGACTGGGGCTGTCAGGCACTCAAGTCAGCCTCAGGTCGCATGGCAGCTCGGGAACACATGCCAGGCACTCACGCGAGCGGCGGTGCAGGCAGCGGCCTCGGAACGGCAGTCTGCCACCGACGGGACGACCATGCTCGAAGGATGAACGTCGGTGAGCGGTTGACCTGAGCGGCTGTGGTTGGTCAGCGCCGGCTCGCTCGTCATGAGCCAGGCCATGTCTGGGCACAGCTCGCGTGGCAGGCTGTGGCCCATTCCCGGGAGCACCACGAGCTCGGTGCCGTGGATAGCGGCTGCGATGGCCTGCCCACCGGAAAGGTTGCACACTGCGTCGTCGGCTCCGTGCATCACGAGGGTCGGCACCGTGATCGGACGCAGCGCCGTCGTGCGGTCGCCGCAGGCCCGGCAGGCCACGGACTGGCGCAGCATGCCCAGCTGGTCCCGGTCCCAGGACTGACCGGCCCCGTCGGCGACCCCACCCTGGCCGGGAGCGAATCCCGGCGAGCCGATGACGGCGAACGCTGTACGACCGACGCCACCGCGACCCGTATCTCGAAAGGCTCCGACCTCCTCCAGCTCAACAGCCAGCCTCTTGACATCGAGGGGAGCCAGATCCGGGCGTTCGGCCTCGATCTAGCTCTCGAGCTCTGCTCGAACACCCAGCAACCGCACCGGTCGTCGTGAGCTGAATGCGTCCAGCGCGGCCAGAGCGGCCTGCTCGATTGCCTCCACATCCGCTGAAGGCGCTGTCAGCGCGCGGCCGTGCGTGAGGGTGACGAACGGTGCGTAGCGCACCTTCACGACGACGCGCACGGCGCGACGCTGCCGATCTGTGACATCTTCAGCGACGTGCCCAACGAGGACGCTGATCTCGTGGCGTACGCGGTCCCAGTCCTCGAGGTCCTGCTGGAACGTGGTCTCACGGCTGGTTGAGCGGGCAGTGTGGGGCGCGCTCGTCACCGTGGCGCTGTCCCGACCCTGTGCGAGCCGAACCAGCCAAGGACCGGTCGTGGGGCCGACCGCTGCGGCGAGAGCCTGTGGATCGGCCCGTGCGAGCTCCAGAACCGTGGAGATGCCCATCCCGCTCAGACGCTTGGCAGTCTTAGAGCCGATACCCCACAGCACATCAGTCGGCCGCTCGCCGAGCAATGCCAACCATGAGGCGTGGGTCAGCCGGAAGACGCCGGCTGGCTTGGCGAACCCCGTGGCCATTTTGGCCTGCAGCTTGTTCTGGCCGATGCCCACGCTGCAGTCCAGGTCGGTGGCTGAACGGATGCGCTGCTGGATCTCACGCGCCGACGACTCCGGGTCGTCGGTCTGCACAGCAAGGAATGCCTCGTCCCAGCCGATTACCTCGACGACGGCCTCGACTTCGTGAAGTGCTGCCATGACCTTGGCCGAAGCAGCCTGGTAGAGCTCCCGGTCGACGGCCAGGAACACCGCTTCGGGGCATCGTCGGGCCGCGGTCCGCAGCGGGATCCCGGAGTGCACGCCGTATTCGCGGGCTTCATATGACGCGGTACTGACCACGCCGCGCTTGGTCGGGTCGCCATCACCGCCGACGACCACTGGACGGCCTCGGAGTTCGGGACGGCGCAGCAGCTCGACGGCGGCGATGAACTGGTCCATGTCGACGTGAAGCACCCAGTGGGTCACATCTCAATTCTCGCCCGTCGCGGCTGCTGACAGGCTTCTCAGGGGGTCGGTCAAATGCCGGACTCGGTTGCCAGGACCGCCAACCTCGACATCGATCCGTGGAAGGTACGCGGCGACAAGTGGAACGGTGCGGCGGCTGCACTGGGCGCATCAGGGCCGGGGCCCGCCGAGGTCAGTCAGCTTCAGGCGGCGCTGGTCGCCCCGCACTCCTATGTGTGCGGCGCCGAGCCACCGACGATGCGGACGCTGCGCGCTGGCGGGTCGGCGCCATGGGCGCCCTGAGCCCGTGGGTCGCGGCGGGCCGTGACATCAACGACCCGCTGCTTTTGCAGCAGCGCGGGTCTCTGTTCGCGTCCCAGGGCGCGCCATGGGACGCAGTAGCCGGGGTCAGACAGCTCCTGCGCGTGTGCCCGCTTGGGGCCATCTGCTTGCGGCAACGGTTCACGTTACGGTCGTTTCGAGATGGCCCGGACCCCAAGGAGCACGAGCGTGGCACCGACGATGGAGCCGATGAGACCGCTCGGGCGTATGGCGAAGCCGTCACCGAAGATCAGGCTTGCCAGCAGACCGCCCATAAACGAGCCCGCGATTCCGATTGCGAGCAGCTGGGCCCAGCTCATCTTCTCGCCACGACCGACCAGAAGGTTTGAAACCCAGCCGGCGGCGAGGCCGAGGACGAGAATGGCCAAGATGAGCACGAGGTGACTCCTTAACGCTCGAGGTTGTCAGAAGACGCGCATGGTCGCTGGGCTCCGCGGCGGTTTCTGCGGTCATGACTCCCCGTGCGAACCGTTCGGCGGAACGGATTCACTCGAGCCTGCCACCGGGGTCCGGGCTCGCCATCACCCATTGGGGGATGAGCCCACCGGAGGACGTTCAGACTCTGCCGCACTCCGGCACCACGTCCCGGGGTGTTCGACGAGCGGCGCGACGTACGGGCCATGGAGTGCCGGTGCAGGCATCAGAGCGCGCTGGTTGGGCGCCCCGACCGCGGCCCAGGTCACTGTCCGTCGTGGCAGCATCGAGAGCTCGGGCACTTGGCCTTGGTGCCCAGTGAGCTGACTGGTCCACCTTGCCAAGGGGTGCTGCATGCTGGGCTGGGTGGCGGCCAACCCAGCTGGTCCCGGTGGTGGCCCGCCTCACGATGGTTCCAACCCCCGGGTTGGCATACCACCCCTGACGCGGCCTGGCTCGTCGCCGGTTTCTGACGGGGACGCGCGCGATGGATGAGCCCGCGCCGTGGCCGGCGGATCCGCCGCAAAGACCGGTGGGCCCGTGACCCGCCGGTCTGTGCGCAGCACTGGCTACCGAGGGGTTCGAGCCGTCCCTAGCCGATCACGAAGTTCAGGCCTACCTCGGACTCCAGCGTGGCCCCCGCCGCATGCAACGAAACCTCCCACGTCTGGTCGCCGACGACCCCGTCTACGCTGACCGCGCCCCACCGCTGGAAGGCCTCCACGGAGGCGCGGGTGTTCGGACCGAAGTCGCCGTCGACGCCCTGCGGGGGGGTGCCCCACTCACCAGGTGCACCCACGGTGAGCACCGTCTGCAGGCGTCGGACGACGTCGCCGGTAGAGCCCTGATCCAGGAGCGGCATCGGGCCACCATCGGGCAGTGCCTGCCACGTGAGGGGCCCGACGACACCATCGGGCATCAACGACTCAGCCTTTTGAAACTCCACGACTCCGGACTCCGTCTGCCACCCGAAGACTCCATCGACAGTCAGCCCGCGGTCACTTCCCCGGCTCAACGCTCTTTGCAGACGCCGCACCACATCACCGGTATCGCCCTGGCGGATGGTGGGTTGTCCTGGGTTCGGCATAACAACACTCCTTCTGCTCGGTCGGTAGGTCCCTTACGGCACTAAACCTGGGCTCCAGCATTAGGCCACCCTTAGTTGCCGCATTCAACGCTAGAAACGGGACCCTAACCATGTCAATACTTCGAGTTGGCTCAGGAGAATGCTCGCGCAGTGACATTTTCCAGGGGTCGGCGCCATCTTGGCTCGACAACATCATCAGAAGGGTGATTCACGTTGTGAGCACGGTCAGCCTGGAATGCGACCCTGGCCTCTTCTGGCCGCATTTGGGTTCGTTCGATAGGGAAACGGACCCCGTGACAAGCGTTCGCCGCGCTGTGGGCGGTACGAGTTGCTGGATCCAACGTTGCCCTCGGCCCGCCCTCGAGACGCCCGGCGGGTCAACGATAGGTCCTAGCTGCGCAGTTCTCTTTCGTAGAAGTAGGTCAGGGGTCCGTCAGCTCCCCCTTCGCGGTTGTGGAAGCCGAGACTCTCGCAGAGGGTGCAGGCCCAACATCGTCTTCGCTCGTGCTGAGATCAAGGTGATCAGCGCCGCGGTCTGTGGCGTGTTCGAGCGCTGCCTCCATCAATGCCCGTCCCAGACCCCTACACGTCGGGTCGGGACCACATACAGCTCCGCGAGGTAGCACTCGAGCGCGTCGCTCCAGATCGCAGGGCGGAACCGCAGTGCCACTAAGCCGTCCGGGCCTCGACCTCCCAGCAGAACTGTCGTGTCGCCGGCACCCAGCAGCTGCCTTATGCGCTGGGCCAACTGATGCGGGTGGGGAGCAGGCTCGTCGAACTCACGGTTGAAGTCATAGAGCATCTGGCCGATCGCCGTGACGTCGTCCAAATCGGCGCGGCGGACGATCAGATCAGTTCCCTCGGGATCGACCACGAGATCGAATCTACCCACCGGAAGGCCCGACACACCCGCCGAGGGCGCGTGCGGGGGGCTTCAGATCCATCAATACCCGCTGTGTCGTTGCCGCGTGGGGCGCGCACTGGCGGGGGTCCGGCCGTTTTCCTATTCCTTTGCAGGGTGCTAGCCATCGCCGCACTTTGGGCGTAACGCTGGGGGTAGCCGGTGAGGAACAACCGGGCAGATCAAAGGGAGGAACTCACGATGATGGGTTGGTATGGCCGCGGTATGGGCCCGTTCGTGTGGCTTGCCATGGGCGTGTTCTGGCTGATCGTGCTGGGGCTGATCGCGTGGCTGGTCGTGCGGTTGCTGTCCGGCAGTAGTACCGGGACGACCCGGCCCATGGGTGAGTCGCCCCTGGAGATCCTGGACCGCCGGCTGGCCAGCGGTGAGATCGACCTGCCGACCTGGCAGGCACAACGGGCCGCGATCCTTGGCGCTCAGCGCGAAGGGAAGTGACCACGACGCGACGTCACCTTCGGGCTGACCCTGTGGTGGCACCCCGGTCGACCTTGTCGGTCGCGCTCTACGAAGAGCCCAGAGGTTGATGTGGCGGTACCGCTGCGAATGCAACGCAAGGGGGCATCGAGTCGACTCGGGGCAGCCGACCCCTGCAAAGAGGGTCGGCGGCCTGTCGTGTCGCGAGCGACTTTCAACCCAGCAGCGCGCCCGTAGGAATGGGTACGCCACCGGCGGGTACCGACACCTTCGCAACGTCAGACCGTCGCGACTTGCGATTCGGACGCTGCTCGGTGCCTTGTCTGGAACGTTCAGCGGGGCGTGTTGCCTTAACTCACCGTCCCTTTGGTAGCTCCCGACCGCTGCCGAGTGCCGCCTCATCCCAAAATGGCCAGCCTCCGGAACCTATTTGTCGACCGCCCTGGGACGCCGGGTTGGTCAGTCGGACGGCCTTCCAGGCACGGGCGAGGCGGCAGGAGTCGCTGCCCGGTGGTTGGCACCCAGCCACGTCATTGAGCTGGTCAGCCCAGTGGCACCACGAGCCCAGCCAAGGCTGCAGGTCGAACCACGCCGCGCTGGCTCACCCAACTCGTCCGGCCTTTCCACCGAGCCCCGCACTCTGAGGCGAACAGGGCCCCTATTAGGTGAGTAGGGCTGTCGGC
>Ga0208079_1000360_pt1 | contig 25071 bp, 32 predicted proteins | sample NGESurdeep092012_5_FD_184474 | JGI IMG/M metagenome (GOLD analysis project Ga0208079, IMG submission 184474) | Arctic peat soil microbial communities from Barrow, Alaska - NGEE Surface sample 210-2 deep-092012 (SPAdes) | ecosystem: Environmental > Terrestrial > Soil > Wetlands > Peat ... | reverse complement strand
CGGACGCACGTTGTTCACGTTTCAGGCCCACCGAGTAGGGCAAGTTGTAGGGCAACGTCATCCGTAGCCTGTTTGTAACGGCTGAGATCGTGTTGCCCTACAACTTGCCCTACAAATCGCGCCATTTGCCATCTTCGGCAATTGTCGCCCGACTACATCAGGGCAGGTCAGGCCCTATTACGACGTCCCATGCCATCCCGTCAAACCACCTGTATCGCTTTCACACGGCTGGGTTCGAAGGCGCGGGTCTTCGCTGGTGGCAGCCGACGTCGATCACCGGCCAAATGAACACGAACGGATGCCGGTTTGAATTGTTTAACCCAAGGTCGGTCGGTGTGGCCCACTACCAGCCGAGCGCCCGTCCGAGCCCGTCGGCGGCGTCGCGGTCCCGAGCCTCGACTGCATGGGCGTAGACGGCCAACGTCACCGATGGGTTGGCATGCCCCAGTCGGGATGCGACCGTCTTCGGGTCGAGTCCTTGCGCCACCATCTGCGTTGCAGACAGATGGCGGAGGTCGTGGAACCGGAATTGCCAAGTCTCGACCCGGGGCGGGTCATCGGCAAGGGCCTCGGACTCCATCGTCCTGCAGAGACGGTGAAAAGCGCGGGTGAGGCTATTCGGAGTCCGGGGGGCGAACCCGTCAGCCAACGTCGACCACACGAACGCATCGGCCGACAGTGGCACACAGGCAGTAGCCGCCTCGGACTCGGCCCGGGCCTTCCGGGCGGTCAACAATGACACCGCTACCGGGTCAAGGGCGATAGCGCGGACCTGGTGAGTCTTCGGGTCTTTGACTCCCCACGTCGACTTCACCTGCCAAATGGATCGGCGCACGGTGACCCTCGAGCTGGGCCAGTCGATGTCCGACCACTGGACGCCGCAGATCTCACCACGTCGCATTCCGGTGAGCATGGCGAAAAGCAGGATCGGTCCGAGGTCTGGCGAGCTGCTCTCGGCTGCTCGAAAAACAAGGGCACGCGCCTGGTCGACCGTTGGCACGTGCATCTCCGGCTTCGACACTGTTTGGAGGTCGACATCGTCGGCCGGATTCTCCAGCGTCATCTTCCACTTTGTTGCCTGGTTGAGTGCAGCGCGAATAATGCGGTGGTGGTGGAGCAGGTTGGCCGGCGACATTCCGTCTTTGAGAAGCGAGTTGTAGTAGAGGTCCAGATCAAGCGTGCTGATTTTCGCCACCTCCCTATCGCCCAACGGTCCGGCCTTGATCCGAGTTGCCTTCGACCGATAGCCGTGGAGCGTGTTGGGCGATCGTCCGCGGGTCTCGCCGTGTTCGATCCATTCGTCGAGGAGCTGTGAGAGCGTCCGGATCATTTCGGGCTCGACCTTCTCCCCGTACTTCCCAGCGGCGATGTCGGCGACAAGTTGCGCCCGCTCCTTCTTCGCTTCGCGGATGCCCACACCCTCTTCGCGTCGCTGGCCAGGGTGCACGTACGTCTTCACTACCTGCCTGCCCGTAGCGGCGTTGTACGCTCGCAACTCGTAATGACCTGGCGACCTTTCCCTGATCCCGGCAGTCGGCTTGCGGTCCTTGGCGAGTCCCATATCTACAGACTAGGGCAAAGACTAGGGCAGAGTGAACCTTAGAGAGACAAAAGACCAGCGTAAGGGGCAGTAGCTCAGTGGTTAGAGCAGGGGACTCATAATCCCTCGGTCGCAGGTTCGATCCCTGCCTGCCCCACCAGTTCTGAGAGAACTCTTCTCAGGAGCCTTACGCGACCCTTTCGTCTCCCGGTCGCTGGGGGGTTCAACGACCCGGCTTGGGACTCGGGACCTTGCACTACCCCAATCGCCTGCAGTACCCGCACCAACCCTGGTGTTCACACGTCGATGTGCGGGACGCTGGGCCGGTTGGATTCCCTACAACCAAGATCACCGGGCTCTATGACCTCGGGCCGTTGAATCAATTATTGCGGAGCGATGGACAACCCCAGGTGTCGACGTCATGACCGTCGTAGCCGTTTCTGCACCCGCGGTGTCACTGGAGGGTGTGTCGAAACGGCACGGCGTGGGTAACGGGAGTGCTGCGGCGTTACAGGACATTTGCCTCAACAACGCGGCCGGCGAGCTCGGATACATCGTCGGCGCTTCGGGTTGTGGAAAGACGACGCTTCTCAATTTGCTTGCCGGGCTGGACACGCCTTCGGCGGGGACTTTGCAGGTTTCAACCGGTTCGGCCGAAGACCAGCCAATCTTCGCCGGCTTTGCCCGCAAATTTCCCATGAACTCTCGAGTGGGACGCGTCAGCGGGTGGCACTGGCTCGGGCACTTGCCCAGAATGCACAACTGCTCTTGATGGACGAACCATTCGACGCGCTGGATGCAATCTCCCGCGACCTCCTCCACGATGACTCGAGCGACTTTGGTTAGAGCGTGGCGTTACCGTGATGTTCGTAACTCACAATGTGCGTGAAGCGGCGCGACTCGGTGACCGGATTGTGTTGCTGACCAGCAGATCAGTCCGAGTGGCGGCCGTCTGCCCCATCGACCTGCCCCGTCCCCGTCGTATCTCCTCTGCCGAAATCACCGATCTGGCCGCCATGGTCGCTGACGAACTCCGATCCGAGATGCGCCGCCATGCTCGCCAGCCTCGCCCGTCCGGATCCCGACACACCTCCCGGCACGCTCGATGACGACTGGGCCGGGCTCGACGCGCTCGAGATACCTCTGGCCATCGGAACTGTTAGCCGGCTCTAGCGTGTGTGGGACGCGACGTGGCCCAAGCTGAGCGCCATCGCCATCGCCATTGGCCTTGGCGCGGTGTTGGGCACCGCCGTCTCCCGGGTACCGGTTCTGCGGGCTGCCATCGGATCACTCATCACCGGCATGCAGGCCATGCCATCGGTTCTCTGGTTCCCGTTGGCGGTGATGGTATTCGGCCTCTCGTCGAAGGCGGTAGTTCTCATGATCGAATTGGGATCTGCGCCGGCAATCGTCAACGGATTCATCTCCGGCATCGATCAGGTGCCTCCGCGGCTTACCCGTGCCCGGCGAATTCTCGGAGCCCGGGGGTTCGCCCTGCAATGTCATGTCGTGTTGCCGGCTGCGCTCCCCGTCGTGCTCAGGAGCCTCAAGCAGGGTTGGGCCTTTGCCTGACATGCGCTGATGGCGGGCGAGTTCCTCATTCAGGTGGCAGGTCAGGTCGGGTTGGGTGGACGGACCGAGAACGCCCACACTGAGGGTTACTTTGCGGTGGTCGCGGCGCTGGTGATCGTGATCATCAGAGCCGGCATTGTCGTCAACACCGGTTTCAACAGGATCGACCTGGCGGTGCGACGTCGATACGGACTGATCGACACCAGCGGCCGCTGAGCTCTACATCATCAGCGCTCACTTGTTGAAGGCTTGGGATCAGCCTGCCTGACGGCAGGGGTGATCTGCTACCACTAGCGTCTGGCGGATGGCACCCTTTGACCCTCTTCCGTTTACCATTGTCGCCATCCTGGCGGTTGGCCTGGCGGCATCAGGGTGTTCTTCCTTTTCGTCGTCACCGACACCGTCATCCAGTACCCCGGCGCCAGGGCGCATTGCCATTGAGGGTCCGATGACCGGACCTCAGTCGGCTACTGGCGCGGACATGTATCGCGGCGCTCAACTTGCGGCAGACCAGATCAACGCAGCCGGCGGGGTCGACGGGGTGAAGTTGCAGCTGGTGCGGGCCGACGATGCGGCGCTTCCGGGTACCGGGGTCACCGTGGCCAAGCATATGGTGCAACAAGGCGTGTTCGGCGTGGTGGGACCGTTCAACTCTGGAGTCGGAGTGGACAATCTCTCCATCTACCGCTCGGCTGGCACGGGGATCGTGCGTCTCACCAGTGCCCACCAGACCCAGGGTTTTGGAGTTACCACCCAGCCGATGGACGTCCAGGTGGCACCGGTGGAAGCAAAAGAGCTCACTGATCAACTCCATGCCACCCGGGTAGCCATCATCTACGACACCTCTGCCTATACGGCCAGCATCGCCACCCAGCTCGAGGGACTGTTGACGGTGGCCGGGCACGCCCCGATCACGGTTGCGCCGGTACATGAGAGCCAGACGAACTTCGACACTGTCCTGGCCGCGATCAAGGAGGCACATCCCGACGTGCTGTATATCGCCGCCTACGGCACAGTGGCGGGCCAGATAGTCAAACAGGCAGCCCAACTCGGTGTGGGAGCCAGGTGTTTCGTGGACCTGGCTGCGCAGGGTCCCGACTTTGTCGCCGCCGCCACCGGCCCGGTGGCTCAAACATGCCTGAACAGCGGGGTGCCCTCCGCTCAGCAATTTACGGGGGCGACGGCCTACGTGTCCCAGTACCAGGCCGCTTTCCATGCCGCCCCAGGTACCTGGGGCACCTTTACCTATGACTCGGTGGAGCTGTTGGCGAAAGCGGTGACGGCGGCCGGCGGTTGGAAGCAAACTGCCACTCGCGCCGCGCTCTCCCATACTGTCAATATGACTGGCATCACGGGGGAGATCACCATCGATCCGGGCACCGGGAACCGGGTCGACGCCCCGGTGGTGGTGCTCGGAATCGACCCCGCTGGCAATTACGTCATCGATCCGGCGTGGGCCCAGGCCACTGGCTTCCCACTTCCCGCCAGCTCCGGTCAGTAAACCTGGTTCGATCTCGACCTGCTCCATCACCCATCGACCAACCGACGTACCATCCAGCCACGCCGTTGCCACAATCAGACAGGAGTCCGATGAATATCGAGGAGTTTTACAGTGCCGACGAGCGGCGCCGACAGTCAGCCGAGATCGAGCTGGGGACGAACTGGTATGACGCCACCGGAAACCGGTACGAGCTGAGTTGGGTGGAGGACACCGGCGAGTTGTACGCCATGCTCGAGATGGTTCCCGAGGCCGGTTCCTATACGCCGTTCGGGGATGTCGAAGTGGAGAACCTCTCGGTTGACGAAGTGGTCGTCACCATTGTCGGCTACGTCGCCACTCACGACGAGATGGAGAGGGTCCTTTCCGGGTGGCAGGCCGAAATGGCCAAACCGGCCGGGATCACCTGGGTGGCAGATCGCCTCCGTGAGCACGGCGTGCCCGGAACGGCACCAACCTCGGCGGCCTGACTCGGTTGGTGTACCGCCATACCGCCATACCGCCATACCGCCATACCGCCGTACGTCACCGACCCCCGGGCGGTTCAGCTGCCAGGAGCGGGCAGATCGAGCATGGTGGCCAGTAATTGGGTGGCCAAGTTGTTGGTTTCGAAGTCCGAATCGATCGGCAGGATATCCGAGTCCTTCAACAGGGCACCCAGCCGAGCCAAAATGAGGGCGAACCGGAAGCCGGCGAAGACTTCGTAGTACTCGATGTTCTCCATGTCGCGTCCCAGCAGCTTCGCGTAGCGGGTAATGGTGGCTTCCCGGCTCGGAAACCCCGCGGGTCGATCCAGGTTGATGGTCTCGGTGAACTGGCGGTCGAAGTAGAGCCACCACCCGAGATCCATCTCCGGTTGACCCAAGCAGGTCATCTCCCAATCGAGCACGGCCACACAACTGAAGTTGTCGAAGATCATGTTGCCGATGCGGCTGTCTCCCCACAGCAGCGCCATCGGGGCATCTTCGGTGGGGCGGTTGGCCTCCAACCACTCGAGGGTGGCCGACGCCACTGGGATTGGTCGTCCTTCGGAGGCCCACCCATAGAAGCCCCGGTAGTACGACAGCTGTTGGTCGAGACCGGTCGAGCCCCGCCGGGGGTTGTCGAGGAATCCGAGCCCGAGGGCCTGCCAATCGGTGGCATGCACCTTGGCCATGGCGTCCAACCCACTCCACCACAGGCGTTCCTGCTCGGCAGGCGTTGCCTCCATTAACCATCCACCCGACGCATAGGGCGGATTGTCCGTCGGCACCTCCCCGTCGATGCACTCCATGACCGCGAATGGTGCTCCGAGGAGTGAGGTGTCCTCTTCGATGCCCAGTACCGATGGCATGGGAACATCGGTCTGCTCAGCCACGGTGCGCATCACCCGGCACTGTCCAACGAAGTCAGGGTCGAGAAAGACCGTATAACCGGTCGGGGCCACCCGGGCCACCAGGCGGTGGTCGGTAGCTGCCACTCCCGGTTCATCCCAGGTGGCGTCGAACAGGATGGTCTCGCTCGAGAATCCATTGGTTGGTGGCGACTCGAGATTGCTGACCTGAACATTGGCGATCCCGGCGACATGGGCTTCCACCCATGCCGCCAAGGTGGCACCGGTCTCGGCTGGGTCACGGTGGGTGGTCTCAGGCATGCGGAAAGTATGGCCCATCCGAAAGGGGAGCGTTCGCTCCAACCCCGGCACCGCCGACGGCGGCACACGCCAACGGTCGTCAGCGGGAACATCGGCCGGATTCAAACTCCAACCACCTCCACCACGTCTTCGAGGCCTTCGAAATCACCGACCCGGCGGGTATAGAGGCGACATCCGTTCGACAGCGCGGTGGCGGCAATGAGGAGACCCATCGCCCGGGTTGGGGACGAACCATCCCGCGACCTCACGAGCATGGCAATCCGTCCGTAGGCGGTAGCCACGCCGGCGTCTACCGGGAGGGGGTCATAGAGAGCCGCCAGTTTGGTCAGTCGACGAAGGCGCGTGGCCCGATCGGCGTCGTTGGACGCCACCAATACAGCGGTGTGCAGTTCGGCGAAGGTAATAGCCGTGACGAAGAGGTCGTCATCGCCAAGGGTGGGCGCTTCTCCCGAAACGATGACCGATGTATCCAGGATGGCGTTCATTGTGGGAGGACCCGGGGATCGACGACCGTCCGGTCGGCGACCTGATCGAGGTCGTCGAAGAAGGTGGGGTCGGCCTCCCCATCCCAGAGGTCGGCAATCTCCTCGATCCGGTGTGACCGGGATCGCAAGGCGGGAACCAGCCGGGCTGCGAGCCGGCCAGAAACAGTGACGTCGAAGGTCTCTCCCGTCTCCACCTCCCTCACAATTTCGCTGGCGTTCTGTCTGAGTTCACGAAGGCCGATTCTTCGGGACATGGACCTACGATTGCACAGCTACTACACATGATCAGTCCCAAAGGGAGAGCACTGCGGCGGGCCGGGCGTTGTAGGGTTCCAAGGGTTGGACGGCGGATTCGGATCGGGGGGCAGTGATGGAGGTGGTAGTCGACCTGGGTACGGCGGGAGTCGCCCTCCATCAACCCGACGACATGCAGCGGTTCGCGGTGCGGGCGGTATCCCCTCGAACCGATGATGGCGCCGCCGACGGACGGCCGACGACAGCTCTCGCCTCCCTGGCCGCCGCACTGCGAGAGCACGACATCGGCCGGGTGGATCCCGATGGGACAGTCTTCATCCCCCCTGACACGGTGAGGACTTTGGCGGCGCGAGCTGCGTCGAACCCAGGCGGCCAACTCCCGGCCGAGTGGGAGACCAACTTCGCGTCGATGCTCGAGTTCGCCGCCTCCAAGGGCTGGATCGCCAGCGACGGCGCCATGGCTGCGCATATCGAATGGAGTGATGCCTGATGCGGTTCTCTTACGCCGAGTCGATGATCGACCCCACCATGTATCTGCCGCTGGCCCGAGCCGTCGAAGACGCCGGCTACGACGCCATGGTGGTGCCGGACAGCATCTGCTACCCGAAGGTGTCCGATTCGACCTATCCGTTCTCGCCCGATCACACACGCGAGTTCTTGGAGGACAAACCGTTCATCGAACCGTTCTCGCTGATCCCGGCGATGGGGGCGGTGACCGAGCGGATCCGGTTCATCACCTTTGTACTGAAGCTCCCCATGCGCCACCCCTTGCTGGTGGCCAAGCAGGCCACCTCGGTGGCGGTGATGACCCAGAACCGATTGTCGCTGGGGGTGGGCACCAGCCCATGGCCGGAGGACTATCAGTTGTGTGGTGTGCCCTGGGAGGGACGCGGGCTCCGTATGGACGAGGCCGTCGCCATCGTGCGCGGCCTGTCAGCCGGTGGCTACTTCGAGTTCCACGGCGAGGCGTACGACCTGCCATCGGTGAAGATCTCCCCGACTCCGAGCGAGCCCATACCGATACTGGTGGGTGGCCACGCTCCCGCCGCACTGCGACGGGCGGCTCGAGCTGACGGATGGTTACACGGTGGGGGCGACCCGGCCGATCTGCCCGGGCTGCTCGAAAAGCTGGGTCGGATCCGCCAAGAGGAGGGCACCGCCGATCGACCCTTCGAGGTGCACGTGATCTCGATGGACGCCTTCTCTGTCGACGGAGTCCGTCGTCTCGAAGAGCAAGGGGTCACCGATGTGATCGTCGGCTTCCGGTGGCCGTACTCGGTCGGGCCCGACACCGAGACCCTGCAGACAAAGCTGGACAATCTTCGCCGATTTGCCGACCAGATGATCAGAAAGGTGGACCGATGACTACCGCCCGGGATCTGGGAAAAGCATCCATGGCGGCGGTGGAGGTTCACGATCGAGTGGGGTGGCTCGCCCTCTTCGCCGAGGACGCCGTCGTCCAGGATCCCATCGGCCCGTCGGTGTTCGACCCCGAGGGGAAGGGCCACCGTGGCCCCGAGGCCATCGCCGCCTTCTACGACAATGTGATTGCCGCCAATGAATCGATCAAGTTCAGCATTCGCCAGTCGTTTCTCTGTGGCGACGAAGTTGCCAATGTCGGGGTGATCCGGATCACCTTCGCCGGTGGCTCCGCGGTGGAGGTGGATGGGGTCTACACCTACCGCTGCTCGCCCAATGGGAAGATTGCCGCACTGCGGGCCTATTGGGAGGCCGACGCCGTCCGCTCGGTCACCTAGCGCCTCAGTCTCGAAGCCGGTCTCCGGGCTAGCTGGTGAACCCGTACTGCTGGTGGGGTCCCATCACCGCGCATTCGAACATCCCGTAGCCGACCTGCCCCTGGTAGGTGAACTTGGCCGCGTACTCGGTCAGGCCCCAGTCCATGTATGACGCGTCGGTGACGGGGATCTGTTGTCCCTGGATCACCAGGTCGCCCTGGTACATTCCGTGTTTCCAATCAGGCTCGAGCCCATATCCCGTCCCCAGTAACACGGGGAACGCCAGCAACGTCTCGACCTCGACTTCTGCCGTCTTCTTCCCTCGGGCGCCGAAGTAGGAAAGGGTGGCGCCGATGACCTTGCGGGTGCCGGGCTCAAAGCGGAGATCGTGCTCGGGGCGCCCCAGCCACTCGGGCTCCCGACCTGAGCCCACCGGGAAGGCTCGATGGGCGTCGCTCATGACGCGTTCTCCGTCCGGTCGTTCCTGGATGATGGTGACCAGCGCGTGATCCTCGAATCGGACCGGGGCATAGATCCAAAAGAACCCACCGGCGGTGTCGGTCACCCGAATTCCGGGGTGCTCCGACTCTCCTACCGGCCGTATTCCCCACGAGCGGTCACGCGATCCCCACCAGCGGTCGGGGGTGAGGGTGATCTCGCGGTCGCCGACCTTCAACACCCCGGTCCACGAGCCGGTTTGCGCGAATCGGGTGGAGTCGAACGTCACCCGGCTGAACTGACGATCGAAGTGGCGTGACTCGAGGAGCGCTTCGGAGAAACCCTCGTAGACAGCATCGAGTTCGATGCCATGCTCATTGGGCTCCACCACCACCCGTACCCGCTTCAGTCCCTCTTGGACCTCCACCCGGATCGGCCCCACCGAGGCGTCCATCCGGTCGCTTCCCAGGGTCCTCGACGAGCGGATCACCCGGTGGTCGTCCCCCCACAGCACCGAAACAAAGGCGTCGGCCACGCTGAGGTTCGGGTAGTGACCGACGCCGATGATCGCAAACAGCTCCTCGTCGGTGCCGTGGACGTCGCCGGTCCCGTGGATATTGAAGTAATAGCGATCGTAGAAGTTCCGGTCCGATGTCTGCACGAAGCGCATCGGCTCGGAAATCTGGTGCACCGGGTAGTCGTCAAGGGGAGAGAGCACAATCGGGAGTGTACTGGCCTCGGCGAAGCCGAGTCGGATCGGCCCGCACTCCCGGTTGTCCCTGCCGGTCCCCTCCTGGCTACGATCGTGGCACCGGTGTAGAACCGGTTCCATCGAGGGAGGGTCCATGAAGTCGTACGATCGTCTGTTCATCGGGGGGGAATGGGTCGAACCGTCCTCGTCATCCACGTTCGACGTGGTGTCGCCCTCCAACGAGGAGCTGGTGGGCCGGGTTCCCGAGGCGCAGAACGCCGACATCGACCGGGCCGTGGCCATCGCCCGTGAAGCCTTCGACCATGGCCCCTGGCCCCGCATGACCCCCGCTGAGCGGGCAGTTGTCCTGTCCAAGGCGGCTGAAGCCATTCGCAACGACATGCAAGGCATCTCCGAGCTGATCTCCAACGAGATGGGCTCGCCGGTGGCATGGGGCACCTTGGCCCAGGTGTTTGCCCCGACCATGATCATGGATTACTACGCCGGGCTTGGGTCCACCTTCGCCTTCGACACAGTGAAGGACGGACTTCTCGGTCCGGTGATGGTGGCCAAGGAGCCGGTCGGTGTGGTGGCGGCCATCACCCCGTGGAACGTGCCGCTGTTTCTGGCCGCGGCCAAACTGTCCCCGGCGTTCCTGGCCGGTTGCACGGTGGTATTCAAACCGGCACCCGAGACCCCGCTCGACGCCAACGTGTTGGCCGAGATTCTGGCCGAGGCCGGGCTGCCCAAGGGCGTCCTGAGTGTGGTGCCGGCCGGTCGGGAAGTCGGCGAGTATCTGGTGAATCATCCCGGGGTGGACAAGGTGTCCTTCACCGGCTCCTCGGTTGCCGGACGCAAGATCGGCGCCGCCTGCGGGGCAAACCTCAAGCGGGTCAGCCTCGAACTCGGTGGGAAATCGGCCGCCATCCTGCTGGACGACGTGGACCTCGATGTCACGTTGCCCCTGATGATGCCCAACGCCATCATGAACAACGGCGAAGCCTGCATCTCCCTCACCCGTATCCTCGCACCCCGTGACCGATATGCCGAGGTGAGTGAAGCGCTGGTCGAGCAGGTCCGAGCCATGAAGGTGGGGGACGCTCTCGATCCCACCACCGAGGTCGGCCCGCTGGTGGCCGAACGCCAGCGCGAGCGGGTGGAGGGCTACATCCGCATCGGACAGGAAGAGGGAGCGAAGATCGCCGTCGGCGGCGGTCGTCCCGAGGGATTCGACAAGGGATGGTTCGTTGAGCCAACCGTCTTCGTCGATGTTGACAACTCCATGCGTATCGCCCAGGAGGAGATCTTCGGACCGGTCCTGTCGGTCATCCCCTATGACGACGAGGCTGACGCCGTGCGGATCGCCAATGACTCCGACTATGGCCTGTGCGGAGCGGTCTATAGCCGCGACAATGACCGTGGTCTCGGTGTGGCCCGACAGGTTCGCACCGGCACCTACATGGTGAACTCCAACGTCCCCATCGACTTCTCGTCCCCCTTCGGCGGTTACAAGGCATCAGGGGTGGGTCGTGAGTTCGGTGAGGACGGCCTCGAGTTGTTCCTCGAGAAGAAGACCATCACCCTTCCGGCGGGCTATCACCCGTCAGTCTGATCGGGACGGAATCGGCGGTGCCGATGGTGGGGGGAACCGAGCCGGGGACGGATGGTGAAGGCGTGCTTGAATGTGGCGCCATGGTGATCCTCACGTGAACGAACCGGCTCGGACCAGGGCCCCGGGCCCCATATCAACATGGCCGATGTGGGTCCTCGCCTTCGCCTACCTGGTGGATGCTCTCGACCAGAGCGTGGTCCGGGGATCGTCCCGCAGCTGAAGCACGCGTTCCATGTGGGTGACTTCGGCATCGGCGTGGTGCTGTCGGCGTTCGTCGTCTTCAATGGTGTGGTCACCCTGCCGGCCGGGTACCTGGCCGACCGATGGGTGCGCACCCGGGCGGTGGCGATCGCCATGGGGGCATGGTCAGTGGTGTCAGTAGCCGGAGCGATGGCCCCGACCTTTTCGGTGTTGGTCTTTCTCCGGGGTGTCCTCGGGTTCGGGCAAGGGGTGACCGATCCGTCGACCGGAAGCCTGTTGCCCGACTACTACGAACTTGAACGTCGCGGCCGTGCCTTCTCGGTCCAGCAGTCCCTGATCTTGGTCGGCACCGGGGTGGGCGTGCTGGCCGGCGGAATCATCGGCCCGACGCTGGGATGGCGGGCGGCGTTCGTGTTCACCTCCATCCCCGGGTTGGTGGTTGCCTTCTTGATCTACAGGTTGCGCGAGCCGAAACGCGGAGCGGCGGATCGGCTGCGGATGGGAGTGACCGACAGGATCGAGTACGCCGACGAGGCTGTCTTGGACGGTACCGCCGACGCTGAGCCAGGCAGCCGTTCTTCGAACACGGGGCGAAGCGGTTCACCGTCGATCTCCTGGTCGGCCTCCGTCGGGACGTGGGGGTCATCCTGGCCATTCCCACTCTGAGGTTCGCGCTGGTCGGTGTGTCCGCCCTGGGTTTCACCATCTCGGCGGTGGGATCCTGGATGCCCCAGTTCTACGAGCGCCAACTCAACCTTTCCCAGGGCAAGGCCACTGGCACCTTTCTGGTGCTGGTGGTGGTGGGCGGTATCCCCGGCGTGATCTTCGGTGGCCGGATCGCCGACCGGTGGGCCTCTCGCGTCGTGGGGGCCCGGGTGGTGATCCCCGGGGTGGCATTGATCATCTGCACCACCCTGTTCATCGTGTCCCTCCTCCGCCTTCCCTACGCCATCTGCTTCCCTCTGCAGCTGCTCGGATTCTTCTTCGGGACCTCCGCAATTCCCGCCTTGCGGGCCGGTCTCACCGACGCGGTGCCCTCCACACTGCGAGGAACTGGATTCGGGGCGTTCAACCTGACCGCAGTGCTGTTCGGCACCGCGGCCGCCCCCCTGGTGACCTCGTTTTTCTCCCAGCGCTACGGGGACAACCTGCGAACTGCATTTTTGATAGTGCTCCCGGTGGCCTATGTGGGATCCGCCTTGCTGATCGCGGCCCGGAAGCACCTGGAGGCGGACACCCAGCGCCTGTTCGAGGTGGTGGTGGAGGCGGCGACCCGCCAGCAGGTCGAGTCCCAACCGTCGCCGGAATGAGCCGCTCCCCGCTCCACTGGTACGTCTGCGAAACTGTGGCGGTCAACCCGCCGGCCTGACCAGACCGGTTCTCGATCGAGTCCGGAGGCGTCTGCCCAGATGAGTCCTGCTGCCTACGCGGCTGGCAACAAGCCACCCAAGGATGCGGTGACCTCCACCGTGGCCCGTGGTCGAACCATCACCTTCGGATTCATTCCCGCCCTCGACGGACTGCGGGCCCTGGCTGTCCTCGGGGTGATGATGTATCACGGGGGGGTCCCTGTTCTCGGGGGTGGGTTCCTCACCATCGACGTATTCTTCGTCCTTTCGGGATTTCTGATCACTTCTCTGTTGGTCGGGGAGTGGCGGAAAAAGCTGACGATCCAGCTCGGGAAGTTCTGGGCCCGCCGGGCCCGACGTCTGCTGCCGGCCCTGTTCGTGATGTTGATCGGGGTGGCCATCTACGCCAAGGTCTTTGCTCCCCCGGGAGAGTTCGCCAATCTCCGCCTCGACTCGCTGTCCACCCTGTTCTATGTGGCGAACTGGCACTTCATATTCGCCGGAACCAACTATTTCAACCTCACTGCTCACCCGTCACCGCTCCAGCACATGTGGTCGCTCTCGATCGAGGAGCAGTTCTACATTGCGTGGCCTCCGGTGGTGCTTGCCATGCTGTATCTGGGCAACAAACTGCGGGCCTCACGCCGGTTGTGGCCGTTGTTCGCCACCGCGGTGGTGGGGGCCATCGGGTCCGCGGTCGACATGGGCCTCCTCTATCACGGGCCGGCGTCGGTCATGCGTGTCTATGAAGGTACCGACACCCGTTCCCAGGATCTCCTGGTCGGCGCGGCACTGGCCGTTGGTATGGCCATGTGGGCCCAGTACCGCCAAACCCTCCCCGAGGACATGGGCCCACGTGGTGGGTCGGAAGGATCGCCGGCCCCGATCCACCGGCGTGAGCTCCGCCGCCGGCGAATTGCCGGGTTCACACCGATCGCGGCCTGGGAGATCACGGCTGACCCTTGGCGCACGGCACTGAAAGTTGTTGGGTGGGTGACCATCGGCGCCTTCGCCTACCTCTGGTCCCATCTTCCGGAACCCACCGCGTTTCTCTACCGGGGGGGTTTCTTTCTGGTGGCGGTGGGGGTGGCCATCGTCATCTTTACCGCGGTGACCAACCAGCTCGGATCGGTGTCCCGAGCGCTCGGCAACTCGGTTTTCCAGTACGTGGGAAAGATCTCCTATGGCACCTATCTATGGCACTTCCCACTGTTCGCGGTGTTATCGGCTTCGAGCCTGCATCTGATCGGTTACCCACTCCTGGTCATCCGGATCGGCGTCACGTTGTTGGTCGCCACCATCTCGTTCTATCTGGTGGAGGAGCCCATCCGTCGGGGCAGGATGCGCTCTCTCACCGAATGGCGGGCATGGTTGATGACATCGGGTGCCGTCCTCGGGGTGGTGGCGGTCACGATGGTGGCCACGCTGCCATCAGCAGCCGACGCCGCCCTAACTGCGATCACCCGGCGGCCGGGGACACAGTACGGCGGGCCTCCGGTAAAACTGGCCATCGTCGGCGATTCGGTGGCATCCCGACTGGCATCGGCGGTGTCGCTCAACAATCTCCAGCAGAGTTACGGCGTCAATCTCGACAATGGAGCCCTTATCGGCTGTGGCGTCGTCCGCAGTACCGAATACATCAGCCACGGGGTCCCGGATCCGATGGACGGACCGTGTAACTCAACCTCTCCCGCATCCCAGCAGTGGCCGGCTGAGTGGGCCGGGGAACTCCAGCGGTTCCAACCCAATGTGGTGGCCGTCTTGGTGGGCCGTTGGGAGATCAACGATCGGCTCATCGACGGTCGCTGGATGCATATCGGCGAGCCGACCTTCGACGCCATCCTCAAACAGTCGTTGGAACAGGCGGTCACCGTCGGTACGTCGACCGGGGCATCGATGATGCTGTTGACGGCTCCGTGCTTCGACTCGGGCGAACAGGGCAATGGCCAACCATGGCCCGAAGACTCGGCCACCCGATTGACGGAGTACAACACCATCCTTCGTCAGGTGGCGGCCGAACATCCTGCCACGGTAGAGGTCGACGATTTTGGAGCACAACTGTGTCCCGGTGGGCGCTTCGCCCTGTCTCTCGATGGGATTCAGATCCGCGACGCCGACGGCATTCACATCGTGCCGACCTCGGCAGCGGGACAGTGGCTCGACGCGCGTTTGTTGCCCGAAGCTGTCCACCTGGGCCGCCTGCAGATGGCGCGCCAGGGACAGCGTTCCTCGGCGTCGTCCTCCACTCGGGCCGGGTGACCGGGCCGGGTCGGGTCGGTTTTCTGCTGAATGCTTCGGGTGATCGGGCCGGGTTGAGTTTCCGCTTATCCGGTTGACGAGTTGCCAGGAACCGTGGCCGGTGGCGGGACGGTGGCTGGCGGCGGAATGGACGAGGGCGGGGGTGGCTGGAACGGATTGGATTGATTGGCCACGACACACTGGTCGGTCAGCGCGGAGATCAAGTCGGGCTCGGGGACCAGGCTGCTCTCCGACACCGTGGTCATCAGGGCTTGCCATTGGGCGTCCTTCCCGGCGGCCCGGGCGGCGAGTGGGAGGGCATCCCGGAGCTGGATATACGCCTGTTGCGTGAGCTCTGCCGAGCGGGTGCTGTCCGATTCCGATGACGCCTGTTTGTAGAGGGTGATCGATCGATCGATATGGACACACGCGGATCGCGCCAGTGATACGCCGCTGCTAGTGCATGCCGCTAGGCCGATCCCGCCCCCAATGATGATGACGAGCCCGGTGGCCCAGCGGGGTAGAGCCCGACCGATTCGACGGATGCTCACTCCAACCAGCCGCCGGCTGAGTCGAGGAGGTAGCGGCTGACGGCCAGGCACCTGTCGAAGACATCGCACATCATCTCTTCACCAGCCAAGACCCGGGTCAACGAGACAGGGGAGCGGGCCACGATGGTGAGCCGGCGCTCGGCGGCATCGGTGGCCGAGGCGTAGGAATCAATAGCGGACACTTCGAGTGGGAGTTCGATCCCGCCTATCCCGGCCAGGTCGATGGCCAGGCGCAGAAGATCAGGACCATTGGGGAGGGGTGGGAGGGCCCAGGTAAAGGTCAGCGGAAAGTGGAACTCATCGGGAGGATCCTCGTCCTCACCGAGCCCGAATACGGCATCCTCGAACGAGAGCAGGGTGCGGGGGTCGACCTCAAGGGCGAGGTGAAGGTCGAGAGGGCCTCCGCAGCCATCCTCGGGGTGGAGCTCGACTTCCCAGACTTGGCGAAGGGAGTAAGTCTCAACGAAATGGCGCTCGTCGTGAACATGGAAACCATGGTCAACGGAGTGATCCTTGAGGTCGGCCACGTATCCGGCTACATCGATAACTGCCACAGGACCGTCAGCCTACCGGTCCTGGTTCGCCTCCAGTAGCGTCGGGTTGTGAACGATGAAACGCTCCTGGCCGTACTCCATGACGCCGCCACTGCGGTAGCTGAGGCGTTGGCCGGGTTGGGAGACTGGGGTCTGGCCGGAACCAGAGACGGCCAGTACCGGTCGGATCTGGCCGCCGATGCCGCCGCGATAGCCGTTCTCGAAAAGGCCGGCCTGGGAGTGATGTCCGAAGAGTCGGGCCGGCATGGGGGTGATCGCGATGTCGTGGTCGTGCTGGATCCGGTGGATGGCTCCACCAACGCGTCGCGTGGGATCCCCTGGTATGCGACAAGTCTGTGCGCAGTGGATGGCGATGGGATTCGGGCGGCGGTGGTGGTGAACCAGGCGTCGGGTGTGCGCTTCGAAGCCTCCCGGGGCGGCGGAGCTCGGCGCGATGGAGATCCCATTCAACCCTCGGGGTGCAGGTCGCTGGGGGAGGCGATCATCGGGTTTTCTGGGTACCCGCCCACCTATTTCGGCTGGTCCCAGTACCGGGGCTTGGGGGCGGCCGCGCTTGATCTCTGTGCGGTGGCCGAGGGGGCCCTCGACGGTTACGCGGTCGTCGGGGGTTCTTCGCTCGGAAGTTGGGACTACCTGGGTGGCATGTTGGTGTGTGTCGAGGCGGGTGCCGTCGTCCGAGAATCGCAGGACCGGGAGTTGGTCACGCTGTCCTATGTCGATCGGCGTACTCCGCTGGCCGCAGCCACACCCGAGCTGTTGATGGAATTGGGTAATGCTTCGGCGGGTAGCGTTGTGCCTTCGGGCGTTTAGCTCAGTTGGTTAGAGCAGCTGCCTTACAAGCAGCAGGCCGTGGGTTCGAGTCCCTCAGCGCCCACTACCAGGGAGAATGGCGAAAAGGGTACTTGCACAACGCTGGCAGAGCAGATAACTTAGGGGAAAAGAAAGGCCCCGGCGACCGTTCTACCGGCCCCGGGGCATGGTCCAGACCCTTAGGAGGTCCCAACATGGAACAGACTACCCAAGCCCTCGAAGTGAACGACATTGCGGAGTTGCTGAGAGGGTTCGAACTATCCCTTCGAGCCGGCAACAAGTCGCCGAAGACAGTCAAGGGGTACACCGACTCGACGAGGATCTTCCGCGAGTACCTGGCCCGGGTGGGGATGCCGACTCAGGTGGATCGGATCAACCGGGAGCACATCGAGAGTTTCATGGCTGACCAGCTTGAGAGGTGGAAGCCGACAACTGCCAGAGTCCGCTACGCCGACGTTCGGCAGTTTTTCAAGTGGTGCGTGGAGGACGGCGAGATCACCGTCTCACCGATGGCGAACGTCAAGCCACCACACGTACCTGATGTACCAGTCCCGGTCGTCGGTGACGATGACCTGAGGAAGCTACTCAAGTCGTGCGAGGGCAAGACGTTCGAGCAGCGCCGCGATACTGCCGTGCTCAGGGTGCTCATCGACTGTGGAGTGCGCCTGGCCGAGGTCACCGGGCTCCGGCTCATCGATGTCGACTTCGAGTTGCAGGTGATCCTCGTCGTCGGAAAGGGGAGCCGGCCACGGGCCGTACCTTTCGGCGCCAAGACGGCCCAGGCCATCGAGCGGTACCTTCGCCTTCGGTCACGTCACGCGCTGGCATCCTCACCGGGACTGTGGATCGGGGTGAAGGGTCAGCTCACCGACTCCGGCATCGCCCGGATACTCCGCCGCCGCTGCGCTGACGCTGGGATCGAGCGACTCCACCCCCACCAGCTACGGCACACCGCTGCGCACCAGTGGCTCGCCGCCGGTGGCAATGAAGGCGACGCGATGCGCCTGTTCGGATGGCGCTCCCGGCAGATGCTCAACCGGTACGGGGCCAGTGCGGCCGACGAGCGGGCCAGAGAGGCATACCGGCGACTGGCTCCCGGGGACCGGCTCTAGATGGCCCCGGAGCTAGTCGGCCTGGTGAGGTGCGGAGCGGGTGACTGTCAGCGTGACATTCTCGACGTGTACCGCATACCGGACACGGGGAAGTTTGTCGTAGCCGCCCATGGGAACGGCGCCCACGCGAGCACCGAAGGCGTCATTACCGGCGCCGGGACCAAGGGCACGGTCCGAGTGCTCCGACCACGGAGCGGAGGGATTGTCCGCGCTCTCCGGCCACGGGGCGGAGCGGAGCGAATGAAAAGGTCCTTCGGCTACCTCGATGTCGACCTTCTACCGGGAGCGGAGATCCTCGTCGACTGCAAGCGGCATGGTGCTCGAATGGTCCGGGGGGAAGCACTGCGTACGATGATTCTGGAGTCCGACAGACGGCATCCCGGGCAGATGATCGCGATCGACGTTCCTGCTTCGCGTGGGGATCCACCACCTCGCCAGAGCACGGTGCTACCTTCTAACTAGAAGTTGAATCGCCGGGGCGTAAGGCCCGCACAGATCCTCTCCGTTTGGCTGGCGAGGAACCCCTGGAGGGTTCCCCTTGTCCAAACCACCACTCACGCCATCTGAACGTTCGATGCGTGCTCGGCTCGCCGCTCACGTGATGCACGCCACGCACAATCCCGTCGAAACGACGGCCGCTGGACGAGCGAAGTTCAACCAGCGCTTCGAGGATGAGGTCGACCCCGACCGGGTACTGCCTGAACCTGAACGCCTCCGACGAGCCGAATCGGCCCGAAAGGGGTACTACGCGAAACTTGCCTTCAAGTCTGCCCGCGCCCGTCGAGGGCGTGCGTCATGACGCGAGAAAGCGCCCCGAAGGGCGCCTCTCAGATCACCGCTGCCCAGCGAGACCAAGATCAGTCTACCGCCGAGATCGAGGTTCTGCCTCGGATCCGATTCGCTGAGAGCCTGGCACTTCGGAGTGCCATTGGCCTCGATGGACTTGACCGTGGCGACGCGTTGACTGCTATCGCCTCGGTCCTGTCCATTGCCGAGCGTTGGGCTGTGGCGTCATGACCGCGACCACCATCACCCCTGACACCATCGAGTCCATTGCCAGCCAACTCGACGCCGACCAGCTCGCCCACGTCGGCGCGTCCTGGGTGGCCCGGGCCGCTGAGCGCCGCAAGTTGCTTACTGAGGATGAGGCCCGGGCCACAATCGACCACGCACCACCGACTCGGCACGGCGTCCCCTTCGTGGGCGGCGTGCGGGGAGCTTCCCGCATCCTGGTCGAACGGGGATGGCATCCCGAGCAGATCACAGAGGCCATGACATCTGTCGCTCTGCAACTTGGCGTACACCCGCTGGTCGCCGTCGAAGTGGTGAGAGTCGGCTGTCTCGACGGGTTGGCGATTCGGGAGGGGTTGGCATGACGACCATGACCACCGACCCGCCGTGGCTGCCTGATGAGGAGCGCAAACCCGACGCCGAGATCTTGATCGAGTTGTCAGAGCACCGAGCTTCACCCGGGGGCGCCATTCTCGACGTTCCGGAAATGGTCGAAAGTGTTTGGGGCGAAGGCCATCGCTGCCTCTGGGCGCGAGGCGAACCATTCATTGTGTGTGGACCGGATGGCGTAGGCAAGACGAGCCTCGCCCAACAACTGACATTGCGTCTAGCCGGAGTCCTCACAGGACCGCTGCTCGGCTTTCCTGTTCATCAGCACGGGCGAGTTCTGTATTTGGCCTGTGACCGACCCACCCAGGCGCTGCGGTCATTCCGGCGGATGGTCACCGAGGACGACGTCGAGCTTCTAAATCAGAACCTGACCGTCTGGCGGGGACCGCCTCCGGTTGACGTGGTGCGCGAACCCAAGGGGCTACTCCTGCTGGCCCGCCACTTTGGCGCCGAGACGGTAGTGATCGACTCGCTGAAGGACATCGCCAGTGACCTCTCAAAAGAAGAGTCGGGTCTCGCCCTGAGCGCTGCGTTCCAGAATTGCGTCGCCGAAGGTGTCGAAGTTGCTGCTCTCCACCATCAGCGGAAACAACAGACCGGCGCAGGCAAACCTCGCCACCTGTCAGACGTCTACGGCTCGCGGTGGATCACCGCCGGCGCCGGGTCGGTCGCGATGCTCTGGGGTGAGGCGGGCGACCTGGTTGTCGATTTCGACCATCTCAAACAACCCGACGAGCAGGTCGGCCCTCTGAAGATCGTTCATGACCACGTCAACGGAATCTCGACGGCTGCGGAAACCGTCGACGCATGGACGGTGGTCAGAGACGCCAGAAACGGGATCTCCGCAGTGGGAGCGGCCATCATCATGTTCGGTTCGCCCATCCCAGAGCGGAATGAGACAGAGAAGGCCCGACGCCAACTTGAGCGGCTAGCCAAAGAAGGCCGTGTCCACAAACAAGAGGGCACACGGGGCGGCCCTGGTGGTGGAGACGCCGCCATGTACTACCCACTGACCGTCGTGGACGGGGGCCGGAAATGACGCCCAGAGCGATCACGCGACCGATCACGCCGATCACGGGGCGATCACGGGGTCGATCACGACCGACCACGCAACATGCAAAGTCCCTGGTCGAGCGATCACGCGACCGATCACGCCGATACACGTTTCGATCACGGTTTGCGGGTTCCTTTAGGAACCCCCGCAAACGTGACTGTGAGGTCGGGTCGTGAGCGAACTAGATGACCTCTTTCGCCAGACCGAAGACCAGCCGATCCCGGGTGGCTGCGACAGGTGCGAGGCGTTTCAGACGGTCGACTCACCGACACCGGGAGTTCACATCATCCACGTTCATCACGACGACTGGTGCCCGTTTCTGCGAGAGAGGGAGACGAAGCCGACCCCAACGTGGGATGAGTTGGTGGGACCACGAGTGGAGCGGGACTACAGCGATGAGGAGTTTTGACATGCCAGCCACGAACGGACGGCTCATGAAAGCCAAGGGGAGCGCGTTCGAGCGAGCCGTCTGCGACTATCTCCGAGCCAACGGCCACCCCTACTGCGAGCGCCATTACGGTGCCGGCCGGCCACAAGACGTGGGCGACCTCGACGGCATCCCCGGATGGACGCTGGAGGTCAAGAACTGCAAGGCACTCGACCTGGCCGGCTGGTCCGACGAGGCCGAGCATGAGCGCCAACATGGACGCCAACGGTTCGCTGCCGTCATCGCAAAGCGACGCAACAAGCCGACCGCCGGCGCCTATGTGATCGTCAGCCTCTCCACCTTCGCCGAACTACTCGCCGACGAGGTGGCGAAGTAGTGGCCAGGAAATGGAATGCAAAGAGTGACCGGGCCAGAAACAAACAGCGGGCCCGGCGAACGCTCCGTCGGAAGGCAGCGAACGCTCCTCGGCACTCGGACAAGAAGCGTGGGTGGGTCTCGCCAACAGAATCGACCAGGACAATGACTGACAGTGACCACGACCGCGTGATGACTCGATGACCCGCACGGCCGCCAAGTATGCCGACGTGACCGACAACTGTGTCCGTTGTCCACTCGACCAACCGCTTGTCGCATCCGATGGCATGGGGCCAACCACCGACGCCGCATCCGTCGTGCTCATGTTCCGCTGCGAGGCGGGGCACTGTTGGACCCGCTCGTACCGGCGGGCGGACCTCAAGGGGCACCCCGCCAAGGCCACCACGCGGCCCGCACGTCGACACCTCGCCGACCGAGCGGTCACCACCACTGCCGGCACCACCACCACTGCCACCACCGCAGACTGCACCATCGACTGCGCTGACGAAGCGAACATGACGAGCAAGGCAACCAGGCAGCCGGGACCGAGGACGCGGTGGTGTCCCGACCGCCAGGCATGGCAACTCCGGTGACCGCCATACCCACACGGGGGACCGGGTACCCACCCACCCCACCCGGCAGGGGGGACCCACCACCACCCCTGCCACCCTGCCACCCAGGCGTGGCAGAAAACCGAAGACGGGTGGGGGTTCGACGGGCTGGCGAAGGTCGATTCAGACCAGCACCGTCTACTTTTTCTACCGGTCTCGAAAACTCAGTGGGCCGGCCCACCAACAGGAAGGATCCCGATGCCGAAAACCCGCTGCACAGTGTGTGAAAGCACCATCGCCGTCGCGGTAAATGACCAGTTGGCGGCCGGTAAATCGGTCCGTTCCCTCGCTCAGGTGTTCGATATCAGTCGCTCGACTCTCGGCCGCCACGCCGCTCACGCAGCGGCGGACCGGCCCGCCGCTGCGACCCCGATCGGAGTCGTGGATATCCAGGGCCGCAACCGAATCGCAGCCGATGCCACGATCGACGCACTTCGGGCAGCCGGGCGGCTTGAGTCCATCGACTCGGCTCGGATTGCCACATTCCAGACCCTCGCCGATGCCGTTGACGCCGATCCGGTGAACGCAAGTCTCTGGCGTGAGTACCGTGCCGCCGAATCCACCCTGCGCGAGGTCAACGATGACGGCAACGATGAACTCGCTGAGATCCTTGGCCGACTGTCCACCCCGAAAGAGTCGTAATGAAGCCTGACCACCGCCGCCGAATCGCCCGTGACGCGGCATCGAACCTTGGCGACGGGGACAACGTTTGGGCCGTTTATGCGTAACCCCTTGCCCATGTTTGACGACGCTAGTAGACTGGCGCCAACAGCGTCCCAGGGGCGCCGAGATAAAAACCGAGCGCAGAGTGCGCCGGAACCGCAGAGAAGGAAGTAGCAACATGGCATCAACACCAGGCATGAGCCTCGAGGAGACCGTCGCAGGCATCCGCCGACTGGCCCGAGTGGAGCGCCGCAGTCCAGCCCAAAACGCAGAATTCAGTTCGCTGTGCCGGCTGAGCAAAACTTTGAACGAAGCAATCCGCAGCACCAACTCCCAATCCCCCGATCGAGCCGTTCGGCGGTCAGCGATGAAGTCCCGCTCCGCCGCCGCCGCCGACCTTGCGATGGAGAAGCGAGAGAAGGCCGCAGCACCGACGCCAGTACGCGCAGCGCCGGCCCGGTCCTATCCCACCGACGACTCCCGCACCATCGCCAAGGCCAAGGTCGCCCTGGGCGGCGACACCAGCACGATAAGCGGGTCGCTGTTGCGTGACTTGGCGCTCAGAGATATCGAGGCCCGGAACGAAGTCTCCGGCGGCACGAAGGATCGACTCGACGCACTGCTCCGTGATCGATCGACGCAGGTCGACGCCGGACTCTTGGCCCGCCATGTCATCGTCACCGGACGCAGCGCCTATCGAAGTGCGTGGTTGAAAACGTTGGCGATGACGACCCCGGCCTTCACCGTCGCGGAGCGTCATGCCATTGACGATTACCACGACCACGTGCGAGCGATGGATCATCATGCCGCAGCGGAATCGAGCCGCCAGTTCGCAGAGGCCGCCGCACACGGCGAGCACCGTGCGATGGTCGAGGGTACGGGATCGGCCGGTGGGTTCGGCATCCCGTACTTTTTGGATCCATCGCTGGTCGTGGTCGCTGGTGGTGTCGAGCAGGCGCAAATACTTTCCATCGCCAAGAGCGTGCTCACGACCAGTGACAACTACCACTTCTGGACCGCAGCTTCGACGGGATTCGCGACCCAGGCCGAGGCAGCAACCGTGGCGGACAACTCACCGACATTCGGAGGTGGGGACATCCCGATCTGGACGGCACGGGACTTCATCCCATTCACAATCGAGTTTTCCCAAGATCAAAGCGGCTGGGCCGACAATGCAACCGAGTTGTTCAGCAACGCATACGCCGAGTTCGTCAGTGCGAAGACGGCGACCGGCTCGGGGACGAGCGACGTGACCGGGCTGTTCACCGCCATGACGAACGCCACAAATAATCCGAGCCATGTGACCGTCACCACGGCAGGGTCACTTGCCGCCGCCGATGTCAGAAAGGCGTGGTCGAGCCTGCCCGAGAGGTATCGGACCGATGCGAGTTGTGCATGGCTGATGAGCCCGAGCGTCGAGTCGCAGGTCGCCGCACTCGCCGCACCGAGCGTGACAAATGGATTGTCGGTGACCGACCTGACCACCGACCCGGCCACTGGCCAGCGCCGTCTATTCGGGAAGCCCATCTTGAGCGTGTCGGATGCGCCGGCTTGGACGGGAACAAGCGGCACGGCCAACATCGCAGTCGTGGGCTCGTTCTCCCGCTATTGCGTGGCCACCCGACTCGGAGGGTATGCCATCGAGCTAGTTCCGTTGCTCCGAGATCCATCGACCGGCCGACCGACCGGCGAGCGAGCGTTCTTGGCAACCGCTCGAGTTGGTGGGGACGTCATCGACCCCCAGGCATTCAGAATTCTGAGCAACAGCTAGACGACACCGTTCTCCCGTGCTGGGTGCCGGCGACCGTCACCTCGCCGGACCCGGTACGGGGAATCTAGATCAAAGGAGAGTCATATGGCCCGATTCAAGGATTCACCCGCCGGACACTTTGTCTATGCCGTCGCAACATGCGGAACCGCCACCGCCGATGGCATCGGCGTCGTCCTACGAGAAGGCGACGTTTGGGCGGCAGATGATCCGCTTGTGCTCCTCCGACCCGGCCTGTTTGCGGACGAGCCGCCTGCTCCGAACTTCCCGCGCCGCACGGTGCCAGCCGTAGAGCCGGCCTGAAGCGCAAAACCCCTCGGCTATCACGGCCGGGGGGTCTTTGCTGTGTCGGACGGGGCAACTTCACCACCACGTTCATTTCGAGGGGTACTAACCACCGCCCGAACCGTTTGCGGGGCTTAGGCGGAAGCGTGGGACGGAGTGATCGAGTTCTAGGGGCCTAGACGAGTAAGTCCAAGGGTTCCCGACTGGTTCGGGATCCACGCTTGACGCGACGAAGGCGTCCATGATCGGCGTTGCTTACACCAACGATTCGA
>Ga0208079_1000358_pt1 | contig 25094 bp, 11 predicted proteins | sample NGESurdeep092012_5_FD_184474 | JGI IMG/M metagenome (GOLD analysis project Ga0208079, IMG submission 184474) | Arctic peat soil microbial communities from Barrow, Alaska - NGEE Surface sample 210-2 deep-092012 (SPAdes) | ecosystem: Environmental > Terrestrial > Soil > Wetlands > Peat ... | reverse complement strand
TTATCAATACATTCCAGGAAATTTCTCACATGATTATTCAACCCTTTTCCTGTTCCCCTGGCAAGGGGCACAGCTTCCATCCTCATTTTACCATTTACATTCTCCGGAATTACTTCCCATCCTGAGCGGTCCACGACAAGTGTGCCATTTTCGCCAACAAAACCCAATCCATGATTGCGTCCATAGGCACCATCATTTATTCCAATAGCATGGTCCCACAAAACATTGAATCCGTCAAATTCATAAATTGTCTGTAAGCTGTCAGGCGTTTCACAGGCATCAGCAGGATAACCATACTTTCCGCCCATAGCCATTACAGATTTTGGAGTGGTTACATTCATACCAAACAGCGCATAATCAAGAAGATGAACTCCCCAGTCGGTCATCAGTCCACCGGCATAATCCCAGAACCATCTGAAGGTAAAATGAAAACGGTTACGATTGAAAGGTCTTTGTGTAGCTGGACCCAACCACATATCGTAATCAACTCCTGCCGGAACAGGTTCATCGGGAAGCACCGGAATAGAGGGACACCAACCCTGATATGAAAATACTCTGACAAGTCTTATTTTTCCAAGCTTGCCAGATTGTATAAATTTGACTGCATCAAGCCAGTGCGGATCGCTCCTTTGCCACTGACCAACCTGTACAACTCTTTTATATCGTTTGGCTGCGTCTACCATCAGGTTACACTCTTCAATAGTTCTTCCCAGCGGTTTTTCACAATAAACATCTTTCCCTGCCTCACATGCAGCAATCATCTGCAGGCAATGCCAATGATCGGGTGTTCCAACGATAACCACATTAATATCTTTATTGTCTATAAGTTTCCGCCAGTCTTTGTAGAGAAATGCAGGTTTCTTCCCTCTTATCTTTTCCACATCGGCAGCTCTCCTGTTAAGCACGTTTTCATCGATGTCGCAAAGTGCAAGACATTCTACGTTTTTATGATCAAGAAATGGAACCAGATCAGCAAAGCCCTGACCATTACACCCGATAAGACCAACATTGATCCGGTCGGATGGAGCACATCCCGCCAATACACCCGACATCGCAGGAACAAGTCCCAGGGCTGCAGTAGTTATTGCTGTGTTTTTTATAAAAACCCTTCTTGTTGTCATATATGAATTTATTTATCCTTAATCCTGTTTTACTGAAAATCTGTAAATTGTAGTTGATTTGAATGTTTCACCTGGATTTAAAATTGTAGTCGGGAAATCAGGATGATTTGGACTATCGGGGTAGTGACCTGTTTCGAGACATAACCCCGATCTGTAGACATAAGGTTTGCCACCATGACCTATCATTGAACCATCAAGGAAATTGCCGCAATAGAATTGAACGCCGGGTTGATCAGAAATAACCTCCATCAAGCGACCGCTGACTGGCTCATAAACCGTTGCATCCACCTCTTCCTTATTGTCGAGCACAAAAGTATGATCATACCCTTTCCCATAAACGAGCTGATCATATTTTTCAGCTATTCTTTCACCAACAGTATGAGGAGTAGTGAAATCAAATGGTGTTCCTGCAACCGGACGAATTTCTCCTGTCGGGATAAGCGTTGAATCAACAGGAATGAAGGAAGCAGCTTTAATAACTAGTTGATGATCAAGAATATTGCCATTACCGGCACCATGTAGGTTAAAATATGCATGATTGGTAATATTGAATACCGTTTTCTTGTCAGTTGTAGCTTCATAATTAATTACAATCTCGTTCTTATCAGTCCAAGTATAAACAACCTTGACATTCATATTGCCGGGATAACCCTCTTCCATATTGGGGCTTTTTAGAGTAAATATCACAGTTGGTTCTTTGGCTTTTTCATCAACTGCAGTTTCCCATATAGCGCTATGCCATCCACCGGGGCCGCCATGAAGTGAGTTAGGTGAATTGTTAATTGCAAGCTTGTATTCCGCACCGTCCAGGGTGAATTTACCTTTAGCGATTCTGTTGGCGTATCTTCCAACGACTGCACCAAAATAAGGATCACCCTTTATGGTTGATTCAAATGTGTCAAAACCAAAAGCAACATTGTCCTTTTTGCCTGTCTTATCAGGAACTTCTATCCATGTGATTCTGGCTCCGAAGTTAGTAAGTCTGATTACATTGCCTGCTTTGTTTGTAAGAGTTAACAGGTAAACCTCTTTACCATTGTGCGTTCCGAAAACATCTTTTTTAACCATCTCCTTATTTTTTGTTGACTGGTTGCAGGAATTTATTACAACTGAAACCAGGGTTAGTGATAATAACAGAATTTTTTTCATCATTTGTCAATATTTGTTTTTGCTAATTTAATAAAGATTCCTGACCGCTTAACCTTAACTGTAAAATAGTTTCACTCATTTTGTCCTGAACTGCCATGCTGGCAATCCTGCTTTGTTAAACAACGAAGCTTCAGCTCCATTACGCCAGCAATACCTGACTGAGACAGGTTCCCTGATCGAAGGAGAGAAAACCAGCACTGCATTCTTTTCAATTTTTATGTTTGCTTTCACATACTTTCCATCCTTGCCTGCAATTTCGAACTCACTTATTTTATTATTCTTTTCTATCAGTCCATCCTCTGCATTTTCAAATTGCAATATTATCTTGCCCGCTTCAACTTGCATTGATTTATAGATCGGACCTGTGCATTGATTTTTTATTCCGTAATCGTTATTGAGAGCAAGTACTGCAAGACGTTCACCTACCTCTTTCTTAAAAGGAGGGTGAATATTCATCACAGTTGCAATATCGAGTGTTACAGCCATCCCTGTTTTTGCAAGTTTAAGTGCACTCTCCTGGGCTTCCCTGAGATATGCTGATTCTGTCGAATCGATGCCGGCATAGACGTACGGAGCAATCTGCACAAAATAAAAAGGAAAATCTTTGATACCCCATGATGTTCTCCAGTCCTGAATCATTGCGGGGAATATTTTGGAATACTGAGCCGCTCTTCCAACATTAGTTTCGCCCTGATACCAGATTGCACCTTTGATCTGATATGGCAATACCGGGCTGACCATCCCATTAAACAGCACCGACGGTGTACCTGGTCCAAGATTCACCGGTCTGTTTTGAGCCTGCAAGTCGTATTTTGAAATGTCGTAAATATAAAATTTATCCCCTGTCAATTCAGCAACCGGCTGATATTTCCATTCGCCTTTAAGTGGGACAAAAATATTAGGATCGCTTTTCAGCGAGAGCTTCATTTTTTCAGGAGTACCATATATTCCTCCACCTCCCTGTGTATCGAGGACACGGACAGCAATCAAATCAGAGCCGGATTTTGCTAATGATGCAGGAATTACATAATTCCGTTCTGCCTGCCAGAAACCTGAATTTTCAGTTGATCCAATAAGCTTTCCATTAAAATATGTGCGATCCATATCATCTATCGGTCCAAGTGAAAGAATCAGATCTTTTCCTTCCATATTCTGTGGTAAATCAACCATTTTCCGGAACCACACAGCTCCATCAAATTCACCGATAATTTTTTCAAATAGAGTTGGCAATATCATCAAAGGCCATTTACTGTCATTAAATTCTGTCGATTGAAGATTTTCGTCATCAAAACTCAAATCTTTCCACTGATCATCTCCTGCTGGTTTAAGTTCTATCTTTTTAAGAGTATTCAGCCATTTTTGATACCCGGCCTGAAGTGGAATTGATTTTGTTATAGCTTTAATTTCCGGAATAAACTCCCCGGCATTTTCAAGAGATTCTGACGAAGTCCATGATTCAGATGGTGTTCCTCCCCATGCAGATTCAATAAGTCCGACAGGCACATGCAAATCGTCATACAACTTTTTCCCGAAGAAATATGCCGTTGCGCTGAACGGAAGAACTGTTGAAGGAGTGCTCACTTCCCATTTGCCTGTACATTCATCGAGAGGCTCACCTGATATCTTTCTCTGCACAATGAAAAGGCGTATTTCGGGAATTGAAGCGGATGCTATTGTATTAAATGAATGCATAATTGTGTCTTTAGGAGGCCAACCGGCAAGTGGCATTTCCATATTTGACTGACCGGAACAAAACCATACTTCTCCAACCAGGACATTTTTGACCATAACTGTTGTGTCGCTGCCTGAAATGCTGATTGTAAAAGGACCTCCGGCAGCGGGAGTTGCCAATGCAACCGACCATTTTCCATCTTTACCGGCAATTGATTGTCCGCTTGCATTCCAGCTTGCAGAAACATTTATTTTACAACCAGGGTTTGCTTTGCCCCATATCTTTGCATTTGTTTTCTGCTGCAATAACATATTGTCGCCAATCAATGACGGCAACTTTAAATCTGATCGGGTCTGACAGCCGACCAGAGTAAGAAATAAGGCCAAAAAAAGTGTGGTTAATTTCATGTTTGTATGGTTCAAAATATTCATTTTAAGTGTTGCTTGAAAATCAATGCTTATATAATGCTTCCAAAGCCCCTGCCAGGTAAGCGGCCGGTGCATTCCAGTTAATTGCTATCTCATTTGACGCATACGAACATACAGTATCGGTATAGGACTCATCCGGTATGCGTGATGGATATGTTGTACACCCGTCCTGCTGCCCAGGATTTGGTCCGCCGACAATTAGTCCCGGCACGGGATCTGCAATACCGTCTGCTTCAGATAACCGGTGATGTGGGAACATTGGTGTTTTGTGCCCGAAGCCGGTTACAAATGAATAGCCTGTTGCATTACGACCTAAGACATAATCAAGATTTGTGAGCGCATAATCGAGGTATTTTCTGTCGTGTGTCAGCTTATAAGCCTGAATCAGTAAAATTCCCTCATTAGTCGCAACCGAATTGCTTCCCCAGATAAAATCCCTGGCCGATTTGCCCATAACAGTCATATAGGCACGGTCACTTACTCCTGCTGTCATTTCATCTGCAGTTTTTATGATCCGCTCTTTAAGCACAGGAAAGTCCTTCTTTGCTGAACCTGTCAGTTTCTTTTCGAACCTGGCCAGCGTATAGTATCCTAGTAGCCTGACGTTATTCCATGATGGCAAAGGCATAAGTGCATCGGGGAACATAGGATATGCTGTATAATAGCTCTCCTTCCCGGTGCTTATATACAATTCTGAAGCTGCCCAGATAAATTCATCGCTGAAATCGGAATCGCCGTAGCCACCGGTATTTATTATGGGCTTATAATCTTTATTCATAAGATTTTGATCATATGATACCTTTGGGTTTTTCTCCGCCCATGTCCATGCCTTTTCCGCTGATTTAATACACGAATCCGACAATCCGGGATATACTTTTTTGAATTTATCAAAAACACGTCCTGCCTGAGCCATCACTGCTGCAAAATCGAGTGTTGCTGCAGTTCCTTTAGGAACAACGTATCGAGGAGTTACGGCAGCATCGGGCATGACAAATCCGTCGAAATTTGCGTTAGTCACTTTATTATAAACTCCTCCGTCAGAAGGGTCCTGCATGGTAATCATCCAGCGGAGATTCCAGACAACCTCATTAAGCAGGTCAGGGGCTCCGTTCCCACTCTCAGGAATATTAAGCCCAACTGTATCAAAATAGCCTGGGAAATCTTCATATAATGAGAGCAAGGTACCCATGGTTATACCACTGTTCACAATATATTTATTATAATCACCTGCATCATACCATCCCCGGGGACAGGAAATTATGGTCCCGGCAGGACGAGTTGCGGATGCTGCGGCCGGATGTACTATCACCTGTTTGTCGGGATGACCTTCGGGCCGGCTCCATTTACCGGCATACTTAGGAAGAAGAGGAGTTGACATCCTTTGAAAATAAAATGCTTTAATCAGCGCTTTTGTCAGATTGCTGAAAACTTCAGGCTTAATTTCGAATGTATAGGAATCTCCCAGTCCAGGCAAATTCAGTTCATACACTCCAGGTTTCGTGAGAGTCGTGAAGTCAGCAACCCTTGTGATCTCAGGAGAGAACGCCGATTTGTGAGGATCGCTCAGTTTTGATTTGAAAACAATCTCTCCAGATGTAACTGACTTAATAATAAAATCGCTGCCTTTAACATAGTCAATAACCGCAATCTTAGGAGCCCCGGGATAGAATCCGATCTGGTTAAGCCTGATTCTGGAGGCAGCATCCTGCGACGTTAAAAGAAGTGGCGCAGACTGGTTAATCTGTTTTCTGGCCGTAGTATCCTGTGCCATTACAAGAAATGGCAGGGAGGTGCAGATTAAAACAATAAGGACTATTTTTCTCATTTTCTATGTTTTATGTATAAAGGTATGTATCTAAAAAGTTAAAAACCATTACAACAATTTTAAAGTATACGTGAATGAACACGGCTCAGCATAAACTATGTATTGAGGCAATGGTCTGGGACCACAACCAGCAGAACCAACACCCAGCGTAAGATGACTTATGCAGAATACGGTACCGCTACTTTGCGGTAGATCAATTCTGTATTCAACCTTATCCATCTCTTCATCGCTGTAAGGCAACATCGAAACCTGCATAAGAGAGTTGTCTGATTGGGCCATAATCCCATTTCCTGATCCAGTTGTTACTTTAGCCCATCGGACATCTTCATGATTTCCGCAATCCATAGGTTTCTCATATGGTGTCATCTGATCTTTAACTGAACTTGCATAAAGGCCTACATCAAATCCACGCTTTCTGTCAGCATAGTTTTCCAGAGGTCCGCGTCCGAAATAAGAAGCCTGATCAAATTGCTTATTCAGGAACATTCTTACGCCTATTCGTCCTACAACAAGTTTGAGATCGCTTGAGCTAAAAATGTTTTCCGATTTAATCGAACCGTCACCCGATATTGTATATATGACTTTATGATTGACAGTGAAATTATTTTTACCCTCAGCAAGGAGAGCGACTGTAATTGCAACTGATGAAGGAGAGATCTGTTCCGCATTAACTGATTGCGTCGACCATTTCAATTCCCGAAGGCCAGCCGATACCCAGCTTCCGTTAGCCCACATATCATCATTCCGGTGAGGTGCCCGCCACAAATGCAACCTGGGTCCTCCGTCTTTCTGGAGAATGTCGATTCCATTTTTTTCAAGGCTGGAAAAGGTACCACCAACTTTATCAAAAACCACACTGAACCCGGTCCCTTTAACTATGATTTCTTTATCAGTCTGGGTCATGCTTACCGGATTTATCGATGTATTTGGTTTAACGGCTAATGTTTCTACCGGAAGCTTAAATTGTTCTGAAACAAGTTCGAATCCCTTCTTTGCCCAAACTTTGTCGCTGGCAAGAGAGAATGATAGCCTCAGGAAATATTCTGCACCATCTACAGTTTTTGAGATTTTGTAAGGTATGGTTATAATGGCTTCTTTACCAGGACCAATAACAGGAAGTTTTATATCACCACGTGATATTTCAGTTCCATTTTCTGATAATGTCCACAAAGCCGTAAATCCGCCAAGATCAATGAACTGGTATTTATTGATTATAAGGAATTTGCCCTGAGAAAGATCTTCAGGTGAAACTTTTATCCACTGATATACATGCTTCATTTCCGGATAATGTGGTTTCTGTGTACGATCGGAAGCAATAACTCCCTTATGGATAAAGTAATGGTCATTTGGAAATTCGCCAAAACCGCCACCATAAGCTATGATCGGATGATTCGGGTCGCGTCGGTTATAAATTCCCTGGTCCTGCCATTCCCAAATTGCTCCACCTAACAGTTCGGGATATTTATCGAAGAGATCGTTGTATTCCCCGATTGCACCCATTGAATTGAACATTGCATGTGCATATTCACATAGAAAGTATGGCTTTTTATATGTAGTGTCCTTTGCAATTCTCTCTACATCTTTAGGCTGGGTGTACATCTGACTCTCTATATCCGCAGGATTATTCTTGCCAATCCCAAAACCTTCATAATGTACAGGTCTTGTTCCATCACTGCTTTTTATTGTCGCCATAGCGGCCCTGAAGTTCGTTCCTCCTCTACCGTTTTCATTTCCCAGCGACCAGATTATTATTGAAGGATGATTTTTAAAATTCTCAACATTAGCCACGTTCCTGTCTATTATGGCAGCTTTCATTTTAGGTTCCTCATCAAACCTGCCCATATAGCCGTGGCACTCAACATTTGCCTCCGCAACCAGGAAGATGCCATATTCATCGCACAGCTCATACCAGCGAGGATCGTCGGAGTAGTGGGAAGTACGAACAAGGTTGCAGTTGCCCTGTTTGATAAGCTCAAGGTCGCGTATCATTTGTGCCTCGGTTACTGCGTGTCCAACGTCGGGCCAGTTTTCGTGACGGTTTACACCTTTAAGTTTAACAGGGGTACCATTCACTAAGAAAAGTCTTCCTTTTATTTCAACTTTCCTGAAACCTGTACGTGATGAAAGAACTTCAACTATCTTCTTTCCATCCTTCAGTGTGAGAACAGTTGTATAGAGCCGGGGCGTTTCTGCGGTCCATTTTTCAGGATTCTCAACATGGAAGGTAAGCTTAACTACTTTTTCTTCACCCGGTTGTAATGCAGGAACATCCGTCTGAGCAAGAGATGCAGCAACAGGATTTTTACCATTAAATAATGTTGCTGAAATTTGAGTTGTTTTTAAAGCTTTACTCCCATAGTTCTTCACCTTTGCTTCGACTTCCACTGTAGCATTACGGTACTGTTGGTCGAGATCTGTTTTAATAAAGAAATCACGAACATGTTCCCTGGGTGTGCTCCATACCGTTACATTGCGGAAAATCCCGCTCAGGCGCCACATATCCTGATCTTCAAGCCAGGTACCAGACGTAAATCTGTACACCTCAGCGGCAACCATATTCTTTCCGGGTTTTACATATTTCGTAATATCAAATTCTGCAGCATTACGGCTATTTACACTGAATCCCACTTTCACTCCGTTAACCCAGAGAAAGAATCCGGCATCTACACCATCGAATGTGAGGAATATCTGCCTGCCATTCCATTCTGAAGGAATTTCAAAATCACGCCTGTAGCTGCCGACAGGATTACGCTCCTCATATGCGGTGAAGTTTTTAGGTGGAGTGCTCATAATATTAGGGAAATCCTTTTTTATAATATACCCGGAGTTTCGATAATAGGGAGTACCATATCCCATTATCTGCCAGTTAGATGGAACCGGTATTTCTTTCCATGAAGAGACATTGAACTCAGGTTTGTAAAAATCCACTGGTCTGGACTGTGGCCATGAGACCCAATTAAACTTCCACATTCCGTTGAGGCTCCTGCAAAAAACAGAAGCATGCCTGTTTGCAACCAGCGCTTCATCAAGGCTGGAATATGGCATAAGTGAAGCATGTGCCTGTTCCTTATTTATCCCCAGAAGTTCAGGGTTCTGAATTTCAGGAGGTACCGGTGCCCCACCCAAAGAATCCCTGAGAGAGGCAGTTTGACAATTGCATGACATAATAACCATAAAAAGAGTTATAAAACTCGAAACAAATTTTAAATAGATTTTCATATTAGTTAATTATTAGTTCTTTCAATTATTTCCATACACATCCTTGAGTTATGATAAGGGCATTTCCAGAATCCAGCCTTATCCTCCTTAAGGTTTGGAAGCAGGCTATTATTCACACTCCAATACCATTCTCCGTTCTGTCTGTCAATCAGGTAATCAGATATGAACCTCCAGGCAGCCAGACTCAGATTGAGATATTCCTCTTTCCCCGATAAAAGGTAGCTATTCAGAAAACCGACAACAGTTTCAGCCTGCACCCACCAGTGTCTGTCAGAATCAATATGTCCCGAACCGAAGAATATTTCATAGATCATACCGCCATCAGCCATTATTCCAGCTTTCGATGCCTCGGCAATTCCAAGACATACATTTTTCACTTTTTTTATTAAAATTTTGTCATCAAGAACTGAAGCAGCTTCATAAATCAGCCACGATGCTTCAATGTTATGGCCATATGAAACAAGGTCAGTCTTGTCATTCCACGCTTCATCAAAGAACATTTTGAGATTGAATGTCTGACTATTAACTATTCTGTTGATAAAGACCTCAATAAGGTTTTGCAGTTGTTTCTTCAGGAGATCATCTTTCCAGATTCTGTAAAGGTTTGTATAGGCCTCGAGTACATGAAGATGGGTATTCATAGTCTTTTTCTCATTTGCGTCTTTTGCGCTTAGACGGAGATCATCAATAGCACCCCATTTTCTGTCAAATGCCTCAAAATATCCTCCAAGATTAACATCATAGCTGTATTGCTCAATCAGCCTGAAGAGGCCGATTGCTTTATCGAGGCACGAGATATCTTTTGTAACACGGTAATATTCACTCAAACCATAAATGGCGAAGGCCTGGGCATATATCTGTTTCTTACCATCTTTCATATTTCCTTTGTTGTCGGCCAACCAGTACACCCCTCCAGATTCCATATCCAGGAAATGACCCAGAAGATATTCTTTTGCTCTTTCAGCCGTTTTCAGATAATCAGGATCATTAAGAATTCTGAATGCTGATGAAAAAGTCCAGAGAATCCTGGTATTCAGAACGCATCCTTTGTCAGCTTCTTTATAAACCTGACCTGAGCCATCTATTCTTCCATAAAATCCTCCATTTTGTGAGTCGACCATTTTTGTCATCCAGAATGGCAGGATATTGCTTACCAGTTCATCTTTAACTTCTGACTTAAGTATTTCAAGCTTGATTAATGACATTCTTTTAATATTGTTTCATTATTCTTTTTGAGCAGTTTCTCTTCTCACGGCAAGTTCAGCGCTGATAGTTAACATTTTCTTCTCACTGAGAGGATAAATAAACATGAAAAATGCACCAAGTAATGTTCCGATAGCAGGGAAGAAACTTAACATCATTTTTATACCTGTCTGAGCTTCAGCAGTCTGAACAACATTTGCTTTGAAACCATAGTATCCAAGAAGCCAGCCCGCCAGAGCTCCTCCGATTGTCCATCCGAATTTCTGTGACATTGATGAGGCAGAGAAGACAAGGCCTGTTGCGCGTCTTCCGGTTTTCCATTCGGAATAGTCAGCTGCATCAGCATACATCGACCAGACAAGTGGGAAAATAATGCCTGCGCTCATGCTGATCAGGAACTGAAACACAAAAATAAGGCTGACACTGTTCCTGTCGAGCCAGTAAAATCCAATACTGAATACAGCTGCAAAAAGCATTGCATATAAGAAGGTATATTTCTTCCCGATTCTATCTGAAACAGGCTTTGCGAGAACTACTCCGACAATGTTGGCAGCCTGCCCCAGGACAAAATAAAGACTGCTGAGCGTAATTGTCAGATTAACAGCTTTAATTGAGAAAGCGCTTTGTCCCTGGATATAATATTTAAAATAGTATATAGCAGCACCATCCCTGATAGAATTAAAGAAAATTGCTGCTATGCCTGCTCCGAGCAGAATGAACCATGGTGAATTGTGAAGAAGATCATTAAGGTCCTTTTTTAGTGTAGTCTTAACTGTCACGGGTTTTATACGCTCGCGTGTCCAGGAGAAGGTGAACATGAAGAATGTTATGGCGATTACAGCGAAGACAACGGCTGCCAGTTGCCATCCCTGCTGGAGATTTACTCCTCCCTTACCGAGCTTACTGAATATATCAACCAGAGGTTCAGCAAGGGCAAGTACCAGCAAACTTCCTCCGAAAGCAAAAATGAATCTGAAAGTAGCGAGGCTGGTCCTCTCTTTTCCATCGGCTGTCATAACTCCCATCAGTGATGCATATGGGACATTGATCATTGAATAGACCATCATCATAAGTGAATATGTAATGAAGGCATAGATCACCTTTCCTGATCCGGAAAATGATGGGGTCGTAAAAGTCAGGACCCCGATAATCCCAAAAGGGATAGCTACCCAGAGCAGATAGGGTCTGAACTTACCCCAGCGCGTCTCGGTACGGTCACCAAGGATCCCTACAAACGGATCAAAAGCTGCATCCCAGATCCTTGTAACAAGGAACATTGTTCCAACAAGTGTGGCAGAAATCCCGAAGACATCCGTATAAAAAAACATCAGGTACATTGAGAATAGTTTCCAGAACATTGAGCTGGCAGCATCACCAAACCCATATCCGATCTTTTCTTTCAGTTTCAGTTTTTGTGAGATCATTAGGTATAGATATAAAGTGTGTTAGAAACTATTATTTCTTCTTCAATTTAAGATTCCTGTCAATAAGTTTCTTCAGTATTTCAACCGAAGCTGCAGAACGTAATCCGTCAGGTGGAGTATTCAGGCAATAATCAACCAGTTTATCAATAGTTGATACTGCAACATGCATCCTGGTATCTGATGAGGCATAATAAATAAATGCGGTTCCATCTTCATCAATTATCCATCCGTTTGTAAACAGAACATTTGACACATCTCCGACTCTTTCTTCACCTTCGGGCGCCATAAAAAATCCTGCAGGTTCTGCAATAAGCTTTGAGGGATCTTTTAAATCAGTCATATATAGATAAAGTACATATCTCAGACCGGCTGCGCAACCTCTCACTCCATGAGCAAGATGCAACCATCCTGAAGGTGTTTTTACAGGATGGGGACCCTCCCCGTTTTTCTGTTCCTTAATAGTATGATAATATCGAAAGTTAATTATTTTCTCCTCCTTAATCTCAGCATGGGTAATATCGTCTATCAATGCCCAGCCTATCCCACCACCCGATCCGGCGTCAATAAAGCCATCCTGGGGACGGGTATAAAGCGCATATTTCCCATTTACGAATTCGGGATGAAGAACAACATTCCGCTGCTGACTTCTGGTCATGAGATCAGGAAGTCTTTCCCAGGTTTTGAGGTCATGAGTACGGGCTATTCCTGCTGCTGCAACAGCTGAAGAAAGATCTCCTGCAGAAGCCGAAGGGTCTTTTCTCTCGGAACAAAAAACCCCATAGATCCATCCGTCTTCATGTCGTGTAAGACGCATATCATAAACATTTGTGTCGGGAATTTCTGTTTCAGGCATTGTCACAGGGTAATCCCAGAAGTGAAAATTATCAATTCCGTTCGGACTCTCAGCGATTGCGAAAAAAGATTTTCTGTCATTGCCTTCGACGCGAACAGCAAGTATATATTTCCCATCGAACTTCATAGCTCCGGCATTGAATGCCGCATGGATGCCAAAGCGTTCCATGAGATGAGGATTTGATTCCGGATCCAGATCAAATCTCCATAAGAGAGGGGCATGATCTCCCGTAAGTACAGGATATTTATACCGGTAGAAGATCCCGTTACCAGGTTCAATTCTTTCATTTTTCCGGCTCACTAATTTGCTGTGCTCCTCACTGAGAATATTAAATCTTGATTTGAATTCGGTTTTCATGGCAAAAAAAATATATTGAAGATGACATGTAATTTAGCTATTTATAAAAAATTCCGTCTCAATTTCTACCAGAAGATTATCGCGGCAAATATCAGATTCAATAAATATTGCAGGAACAAAAGGAAATTGTTCGGCGCATATCATCTTAACTTTTGAAAAATCGCTCTGATTTTTTATGTATACCCTCAGCAGAATATATTTTCCCCATTCTGTGTCTGTATTGACGATATTTTGTCCGTTTCTCCTCTGTTCTGTCAGTTTGTTAATGTTTTCAATTGTAATCCTGGTCTGTTTCTCAACATCATCAATTCCGATAGTATCCTGTCCAATTATAGATGCCGTTCCGGAAATAAGCAGCGTAGATTTGAAATTTTCTTTTAAAAACAGGGCACGTTCAAACTTAGGAGGATGTTTAACTGACTTGCCTTTGCCTGATCCCCCTTTCAGAACCTGTTGCCCGTATTCATATGCATTTATCTGGTTGGGATTTTCAATAGGCTTCACCATTACTTTTTCATTTGTCATTACAGCACAAAAATCAATAGTGACGCCTCCCAGTTTCATCCCTATTCCGGTGGCAGCAGGATATCCGTGCACGGTACGGTATTTCCTATAATATTCACTTCTTACTTCATTAAAAATCTGGTAATTCTGGAGACCATTTTTTTCTTCAAGAATATTTCCGATATAATTCCACTGGCGTACAAGGTTATTAAAAGACATACCCTCTGCATCCAGGATTGCTTTCATCTGTTCAAACGCAGCCTCCGCAGCACTCCTGGTATCTGTAGAAAAAAGAGCAAATCCCAGACCGCTACCCCATACTTCTTTACCGGAATCTGTTGTACAGACAATGTACCTTACATTATTTCTCAAATTCATAAAGACATCGGATGAATCTGTCTCTGAATAGGCAGCTTCCACCGCAACTTTCCATGGCTTTTCAGGAGGGTGAACAGTGATATTAAAAGCCGGACACAGCTTGCCAAAAGCATTCATGATATTTTTCCCGATCTCGCGGCTGACTTTAATATAAGTTTCGTAATCAGGCAGGTCAATAAATAAATTCAGTTTAATAAGGGTGAAGCCCGCTTCCCTCTGGTAAATAATACGTTTCAGACATTGTCGCCATTCCTCAGCCAAACTCCCCTCCAATTCGGGCATAAATGTCAAATACTTCGCAATCATAAATGATATATCTTTCAGTTCAAAAGTAATATTTTTAGCTGATGAAGCAACAACATTAAGCGTTGTCGAACGATTCAGTGATTAATATTTTATACGCCAATAGACGGATAAAGTGCATGGCGATAAAAAAAGGGGGAATACACACTGGTATTCCCCCTCCATTTTTTACATAATGTCAGGATAGCATCACATTACTAAAAATATAATCTGATTCCTTTGAATTAATTGTAAGCGTCATTTTGATCGCACAATTTGTTTTTCAACAACTCGTCCGTTGGAATCGGCATATCCATCTTAAGAAGAACGAAATCAAAACTACGGTAAGTATGATATGTATCTTGTACACGAGAGTCAGTGTTCGGATAACCTACCCCTTTTGGATAATTGATGTTAATGTGATCCTCCATAAACCCGGAACGAATCAAATCCTGAGCAAGACACCATTCAGCATTGAATTCCTTACGACGTTCCTGGCCAAGGGCTACCAACCATACCGGGGAAGCAAAACCTTTAGTAGCTTTCAACGACGTATAATAAGTCTGAGCATCAGGAACAGTTACTGCAGCTGTATTGAATGGAAGAGGATAAGTGGTAGGTTTCACTATATCCGTAGCGCCTTTACCGATAAAGAATTGAGCCATGTTTTGATAATAAGGAAGGTATGTAGCAGTTAAAGCAGCTGCCTTACCAATTTCCTGATTACCCCATGCACGGTCACGAATTTGATTAATATAGCCCCATGCGGTTGCATCACTGGCACCATTCAAATGGAACAGGCATTCTGCATAATCTAATAAAACATTTGCATAACGTTTGTAATAAATCTGTTGAGGGGCCCATGGTGCCTGATAGTTTGCACGGGTTGTACGGAAATATTTTAAAGTCCAGATGGCAGGAGCAGCTTCACCACCCATTAAAAAATGATAATGAGTATTTAATGAATCACCAACTGAATAATGTACCTGATTATATGGATTGTAACCATAGCCAGTGCCATTGGCAGATCTCCATAAAGGATCAATATTTGTTACTTTACCGGTAACAGCTGAAGCTTCACGACGTTTATCGCCTGGTTCATAACAACTCCACCATTCCCATGAGAGGTACAAGGTACCCCATCCACCAACAGATGGAGGAGCTACAAAATGGATCATCCAATTGCGAGCATTGTCTAAAGTGCCCGATCCGTCCCAATTCGCACCTTCGTCAAGAACTTCTTCCCAGATACATTCTTTTGTCCAGACAGCTCCCGGATCGTACAAAGTAGTGAATGAAGGATTTAATGCGTATTTACCACTATTAATTACTTGTAATAAAGCAGCTGCTGCTAATGTGTAGTTAGCTGCAGCCTGATCAGGAACACGATATGCTTTCCACATATAAGCTTCGCCAAGGTATGAAAGAGCAAAACCTTTAGCACAACGTCCATACTGTGTGTCCATTGGATCCCAGTCAAGTTCATCAACTGCTGCTGTTAAATCATTAATGATGAAATCCCACATTTCTGTGAATGTTGCAGCACGGGCTTTTTGCGGAGTGTTAATATAGTTTTCTCCAGTTGCCAGCATAGGTACACGACCGAAAGCTTTTGCCAGCCACATATAGTAGAAAGCACGGATGCACCTGGCCTGACCATCAAGCGAAGTTTTTACAGCAGAAGTAACTTTATCTGCTGTAGCAAGACCGGCGAGAAAATCGTTGCAACGGGAAATTGCTGTATAGGCCTGTTTCCAACCGCCCAATAGTTCCGGGCTACCGGGAACCCAGGCTTGCTGGTTCCAGTCTTTGTCCCATCCTGTTGCCTGAGTATCCATTGTTGGGTGGCCACCTATAAACAAGTTCGGTTTAATACCCCAGTCTCCGTCGATACTTGTCGGAAGCATCATAGTGTAGCAACCAACAAGACCAGCCTTAGCATCAGCGTCTGACTTAAACATTTGATCGGCAGCCAGAATGGAATAGTGATCAACCGACAAATAGTCCTTTTTGCAGGAGGTTATTCCTAACAGAAATAGAACCCCGGCAATTGTATAAAATATTTTTGATATATTTTTCATAATGTTAATCTATATTTATGTGTAACAATTAGAACTGAATGTTCAGACCTACTGAATAAATTCGTGGGTTAGGGTAACGGCCAGTATCCAAACCGGTATAGAGCACACTTCCTTGTCCGGCTTCAGGGTCTCCATATTTGTTGTAACTGGAGAAGCAGAATAAGTTTTGAATAGAAGCGTAAATACGTGCGCTTTGAATGCGTATTGGCGTCAACAGGTTCTTGCTAAAATTATAACCAATCTGAACATTACTGATTTTATAGAAATCACCTTTTTTGACCCATTCGTCAGAACCACGCATATTGTAATTCAAATCCAGGAATGACAATCTCGACATAGTGGTGCTATGATTATCGGGTGTCCATGCACTTGCTGCAACATCTTTTAAAACGTTAGGAGTGGTACTGAAATCACTCGGGAACATGGTAGATAACATCGCTGCAGAGTAAGAATAGATTTTTGCGCCATATACTCCAAAAGAGTATACTGAGATATCAAAATTCTTATAAGAAGCGTTCAAGGTCAAACCGTAGTTTAACTTGGGGAAACCATTACCTAAGATAGTCATATCCTTATCACTAAGAAATCCATCACCATTAAGGTCTTTATACTTAAAATCACCAGGAACAGTCTTTGACCCATTATTGAATCCACCAGGGTGACCTGCAGCTACAGCAGCAGCATAGGCAGCATCAATTTCAGCCTGAGATTGCCATATACCATCTACCTCGTAACCCCAGAAAGAACCTACGGCGTAACCTTCGCGACATATTGAGTGACCGTTCCAGTGCGTGCCTGAAGTAGCTCCCACTGCACCCGTGTTAGAACCATCAACGTAAGCATAACCTGAGTTTTCACTGAACAAATCAGCACCCATTTTTATAATTTTGTTTTTTACGGTTTCAGCTGTCAATGTGGCGCTGAAAGACCAATCTTTATTAATTTGTTTCTTATAGTTTACACTGAAATCAATACCTTTATTCTGAATTTCACCGTAGTTAGTGTATACTTGCGTATAACCTGATGAAGGGCGTATTGACTGATACAACAACAGATCTTTAGCTGTCCGGATATAATAATCTACAGTAACAGTCAATGAATTATTCAATAAACCCAGGTCAATACCTACGTTGTCTTCTTCATTGGTCTCCCATTTCAACCTGGGATCAGTTAATGTAGGAGCATAACCGGTAGCTAATTGTCTTGTAGTATTCATACCTGATTGTCCATTCTGTCCATAATAAAAGTATGCAATTTGATTTGTAGTTAATGCTGTAACAGATAGATCTGTTGGACCTCCTGAGTTACCGGTCTGTCCCCAACCTAAACGAAGTTTCAAATTACTGATAACCGGATTGCCTTTCAGGAAATCCTCCTCTGAAATACGCCATGCAGCAGCAGCTGACGGGAAGGTACCCCATCTGTTATCGGCACCGAAATTAGAAGAACCATCACGTCGCAAGGTACCGGTAATCATATAACGATCCTTAAAAAAATATTGGAGACGACCGAAGTAAGATAATCCACGAGTTTGCAGGTAATATCTGCCATCACCTGTTCTTGCAGCAGGATTGTTAGTCAAAGCGACATCACGGATGTTCTCTGCAGGGAAACCATTACCATTAGCTGAACTCTCGTTTCCGAAGCTTTTGCTTACGGTATTACCTGCCATCAAAGACAAATTGTGAATATCATTCTTCCAATTGTAAGTCAAATAATTTTCAATCGCAAGATTGTTATTATTATTATTGTAGATTGATAAATAATAACGGGTATCGTAATTCCACAATGGAATCTGTGTTACCCCGTCAGGCATGTAACGTTTTTTGTTACCCCAAAAGTTATACGAATTGGCTGTTGAAAAATTATAAGATGCTATTGATTTGAAAGTTAAACCTTTAAACAATTTAATATTGGCATTAGCACTGAAAAGTACCTGGTTATTTTTGGATATACCAGTGTTTTCCATCTGTTCAGCATAAATGTTATTTCCCAAATTTCCATCGTTTGAACCGACATTACCTTGTTCAGGAGCACCATAAGTTCCATTTGCATTTTTAACGTTAGGACTTACAATTTGATTAGTTATGGGGTCAACATAATCCATTGTGGGACTCGTGGTAGCAAAGTCACGAAGAGAAGAAAGGTTACCGTTATTACCAATTTTTTGATTACTACCGTGCGATTCTGTATGAATGAAATTGATGTCACCACCGAGGTCAAGGAAAGAAGCCACTTTGGTAGTTATATTGGCACGACCGGTCAGACGCTTGTAATTTGTATTGATAACAACACCGTCATTATTCAAATAACCTACTGATAAGCTAGACTGGGTCTTTTCCGTACCTCCTGAAGTTGAAACATTATATTGTTGTTTAAAGGAAGTGCGTGTCATTACTTTTTGCCAGTCAATGTTCTTTCTTTGACCGTCATATTGCTGAGCCCAAATTTGGTTAGCCAGAATTCCACCATCGTTAGCACGTGCCTGACGAATATTTGCTGCATACTGGTCAACATTACAAACATCCAATGTTGAGGCTAAAGTTTGTATCCCATAGTCTGCTGAAAAAGTAGTATGTGCAGTACCTACCTCACCATGTTTAGTAGTAATCATGATGACACCATTAGCCCCGGCTGCACCGTATATAGCAGTAGCAGAAGCATCTTTTAATATTTCAAGGCTCTCTATATCACTTGGGTTAAGAAAATTGGCGTTTGTACCTACCTGTACACCATCTACCACATACAGCGGATTGGCGCTACCGTTAATAGTTCCAACACCACGAATATGAACGGATGAGTTTGCATCAGGAGCACCGTCTTGCGCTGTAACAACAACACCCGCAGCTTGTCCTTTTAAACCTTGTAAAATGTTCGTAGGAGCTTTTTTCAACATTTCGTCTCTGCTAACTGAAACAACAGATCCGGTAATATCGCTCTTCCTGGCAGTACCGTAACCAATAACAACAACCTCTTCCAGATTTAAGACCTCTGAAGTCAATTTAACATCAATGGTTGTTTGTCCCTGAATTTGCACTTTTTCAGTAACATAACCAATGTAAGTAAATACCAGGGTTTTAGCTGAACCTGGAAGAACGAGAGAATAAGTTCCTGCTACATCAGTTATCGTACCCACTGTAGTTCCTTCAACGGCTACGTTAACGCCAATAAGTGGTTCATTTGTGGCAGCATCCAGAACCTTACCTGTAACTTTCTGTTGCTGAGCACCAATCGCTGAAGTATTAGATGTGCCTGAATCCAGCGCTGAGGCATTAAAAGTGGTTAAAATACTTAAAATAACAGTTAGTTTAAAAGTTAGAAGCAGTAGTCTTAGTTTCCCATGCGGAAAACAACTGCTCATGAAATAAAAACAGCTTTTCTTCATAGTTTTGGGTTTTAGGATAAATAATACATACCAATAAACTAAAGGTATGACGATAGACAACAAACTATACGTCAGGTTTAGGTTCTTTCAAAATTAAACCAAACTTTTATCCCGAAACAGTATGATTTGTTCAGGTTTGGGGGGTCAATTGATTTTTCCTGCTATTTTGACTTAAACTTTTCAGAATACCTTGATGGAAGAACACCAAACTCATTTTTAAAGTGTTTCCTGAAATATTTAGGGTCGTTGAACCCTACCTGAAAGGTAATCTGAGATATATTCATCTGACTTTTTTGAAGAAGCTGGGCAGCACGCTGTAAACGAAGTTTTCTCATAAATTCCAGGGGCGGTTTTCCTGTCAATGCAAGTATCTTTTTATAAAGAAGCGTTCTGCTCATCCCTAAATCACGACTTAATTCTTCAACAGTATAGTCGGTTTTTGAAATATTTTTTTCAATAAGGTCAAGAGCTTTATGAATAAATTGTTCATCCAGGGGTACAATAGCAATATCATTTGGCTCTATTATAAGCTTACTACTAAAAAGATGTTTTAAACTTCGCCTGTTAGAGATAAGGTTATTGATCTTAACTTCCAGTATCTGAAAACTAAACGGCTTTAGGATACAATCATCAGCACCGGTTTCGAGGCTTTCAAATTGCTCCTGTTCTGTAGAAAGAGCTGTTAGAAGGATTACAGGAATATGACAGATATTTTTATCAGCTTTTACCCTTCTGCACAATTCAATACCATCTATTCCAGGCATCATTATATCGCTGATAATCAGATCAGGAATTATCTTCTGGATTATTGCAAGAGCTTCTTCCCCGTCTGCAGCTTCATAAACATTGTATCTTTTCTGAAGGTTATCCTTGAGGTAGAAGCGTAAATCATCATTGTCGTCTGCTATAAAAAGTATTGGTTTTTCTTCAGGTTCATCATTTGAGTCAATTTTATCTGTCACCGGAAGTGGTTTAGAAAAATACTTCGCTTCTTCATTCCTTTTTAATCTATTTTCATAGAAGCCTTTCCCGTTGCCCACAACCGGAAGTATAACAGTGAAACAACTTCCCTTACCGGGTTCACTTTCAACTGTTATTTTTCCATCATGCAGTTTAACAAACTCTTTCACGAGCGATAAGCCGATACCTGATCCCTGAGCACTGGTAATATTTGATTCGACCTGGTAAAAACTAACAAACAGATTGTCAATCTTGTCCTGAGGAATTCCAATACCCGAATCCTCAACTTTTATTATAAGATTTGAGAGTTTAGAAATATCTTCAGTTTTTTCTTCTTTTTTTACAGATTCATCAGTTAAAACTGTAACTGTTATTTTCCCGTCAACCGGGGTGAATTTAAACGCATTGGAAAGAAGATTGAACATTATTTTTTCAACTTTGTCCTTATCAAACAATGTGTCCAGCTCATTAATATCAGAATAAAAAGTAAGGAGAATATGTTTCTGCTCCGACAGATCTATGAATGAAGAAACCACTTCTTTAATGAACTCTACTATGTTCCCTGCCGAAGGATTATATCCGAACCCCTGCACCTCCATCTTCCTGAAATCAAGTAGCTGATTAACCATAAATAACAGCCTTCTGGCGTTTTGATGTATTAGGTTCAGATATTTTTCTTCAGGTTTATTCTTCCATTGAACCATTAACTTTTCTACCGGTGAAAAAATTAATGTAAGCGGAGTTCTGAATTCATGAGAAATATTTGTAAAAAAATTAATCTTCATTGAATCAATTTCATGAACATGTTGCGATTCAATAGATTCCTGTTTCATCTGCATTTTCATTCTCTCTCTGGTAAGCGTCAGATATCGAAGAAAAGCTAGCAATGATACGATAAGTATAAAATATGTAATATAAGCATACCAGCTTTTCCAGAACGGAGGAAGTACTCTTATTTCCAGTGTTTTAGGCGTTTCATTCCATATACCATCTGAATTTGTACCTTTTACTTTAAAAGTGTAATTCCCGTTCTGTATATTTGAAAAAGTTGCAAAATTTTCCTTCCCTTCCGTGATGATCCACTTATCACTAAATCCTTCAAGAGTATAAGCATATTTGTTTTTGCCCGGCAAAAAATAATTAAGAGCAACAAAGTCAATTATAAAGGTATTCTCAATATATTTTAGGACAATTTTATAGGTATTAAAAATTGGCTTTTTGAACAGGACCCTCCCGTTTATAACCTCACCGGGTTTTACTGTTTCATTATCTATTCTTATGTCGCTAATAACCAGTTTAGACAATGAACTGTCTTCCTTTATTTCAAGAGGATAAAAAGCGTTGAGACCATCTGTTCCGCCAAACCAGAGCTCCCCGTCACGTGTTTTCAGAGCTGCAGTAGAGTTAAATTCCTTCCCCTGCAAACCATCATATATTCCGTAGTTTTTAAATTGAAAAGAAAGAGAATCCTCCATATTGGTATTCCTTACTATCAGTTTTGAAAGTCCATTTTTGGTACTTATCCAAAGATTTGAACTATTATCCTCCTCAATCCTGAATACACGGTTTGAGGGTAAACCATCAGCTTCTTTGAAAACCCTGAAATTACCGGTTACCCGATTCATCAGATTTAACCCGTTGGTTGTACATACCCAAAATAAACCCCTGCTATCTTTAAATGTGGAAATAACATGATTGTCACTTATTGAGGTTGTGACTCCGGGATTACTGTTATAACAAATGGATTTATTCTCTATAGGATTATAATAGATCAGTCCATGAGCTGAACTGATCCAAAGATTATCTTTTTCATCAATTGCGATTGAATTAATGTAATTGAAACAAATAGAACTATTCTGTGTGTTAAACCTTTTAAATCTTGCTGTTTTCCGGTCAAAAAGATTCAACCCGTTTGTCAGAGTTGCAATCCAGAGATTTTTACGACTGTCTTCACAAATACTCCATACACGATCATCCGAAAGAGAGGTTGAATCGGAATCCTTATGATGAAAAACCGTAATTTCCCCGGTCACAGGATCCAGACAGTTTAATCCGCCCATAAAGGTTCCGATCCATATTTTTCTATCAGAATCCTCAAAAACAGAAACAATGGTATTACTGCTCAGACTATTAGATTTACCTGTCTGGGAAACATAATGAGTAAATTTATTGGTTTTCCTGTTAAAATAGTTTAAACCGCCGCCATTTGTTCCGATCCAGAGATTGCCGTTACTGTCTTCGGTAATACAATCTACATCATTATTAATCAGACTATTAGGATCTGTCGGGTAGTTTCTGTATAATCTGAATTTTCTGATATTCTTCTTATAGAAATCAACCCCTTTCTTAGCTGTACCTATCCAGACAATACCCGATTCATCACAATACAACGAATTCAGGCCATTACTCGATAGTGAACCTTCAGCGTATGGCAGATTCATAATATTAACAGGTTCAGTGTATTTCTTGTCGAGAATGAATGCCCCTTTGCCATCGGTGGCAATCCAGATCAAGTTGTCATTATCCTGATCAATTCCGGTAATCAGAAGATTAGCGAAAACTGGTCTGTATTTTTTCTGAAAATCAAGATCCCACGAATTGGTATTAATATTAAAAAGGTACAGGCCATTTAGATCGGCAATCCATAAGTTATTCGTATTATCAACAAATAATTTGATGATGTTCCTGCTTTGTCTATTGAGTTCTCTGAAAGTTTCAAATTTCTCGAATGAGTTTGAATTGTTATTGTATTTGACAATAAATCCATTTGCCGTCCCGATCCAGAAAGAATCAGTCTTGTCATGTACAATTGAAGTTATATTATTCAACTTGGAAGAGCATGGCTGTCCATCTATAAGAATGTAGCGAAAAGAATTATTTGTTTGATTAAAGAAGAATAATCCGTTTGGGGTTCCAATTAAAATATTGCCAAAAGAATCCGTAGCCATCGCGGTTATGTAGTTTATATTCCAGCATTGGGATGGAGATGATGGTACAGGTGTTACTCTCTTGAATTTATAGGTTTCACAATTAAGTACGCTAACTCCTCCTCCGGTTCCTATCCAGAGGTTACCATTTTTATCTGATGTTATAGCGTTTATGTCATTATCAGCAATTGAGGTTGAATCAGAAAGCTCATGCTGAAAGATTTCAAATTTGTATCCATCGAACCTATTGAGCCCGCTATTAGTTCCAAACCAGATAAATCCCTTTGAATCTTTGTATATACATTTTATCCAGTTATCTGATATCCCATTATTTATATCGAGGTGAGAAAAGACAACCCTTGTATCCTGGGAATATACTGACAGTAAATTACAAATAGAAATAAAAGAGAATAAAATGACTGCCTTCCAACCCTTCCTAATATTTGAATGCAGAATATCCTTTTTCTGACGGCTAAAACAAAATATCAGATATTTTCTCATATTTATAATTAGGTCTGAAAATTAAAAATAGTAAAAAAACGAACAGATTGACCCTCTAAAAATAATCAAATCAATTGAATTTATGATGACATATGCTTGCTTTGTTTTTGTAATTAATACCATTTATTAATTACTAACAGTCGTTATCCAAAAACAAAATGAGATATAACTATTAACAAATTGTACTCACACTCTTTGTCGATAAATCCTAATTTTAATCTTAAATATAAGGTGCAAAAATGTGTGGTTTGGTTAAGTTTAAAAATATGAAAAAAAGTACTATACTGATCTTTGAGATTATAGTATATATCAGTATTATCGCTATTATATTTTATTTGATTTCCAAATTATAGAGACAGGTCTCAGGCCTGTCTCTGCAATATCATTTCATTTCATATATCCCCGGTTCAGAGGCAACCCCAAAATGAACAGGATTTCCGAAAAAGTCCGTCGCAGGCTGTTCTATACCAAATATCGTCTTAAGATCCAATCCCTTGTTTTTAAGCGGGGAATCAGAACGTAAGATATATCCAGATAGTTTTTCAAGCTGGTATGGATCTGTAATATCGGTGAGTAAAGGACCTTTGAATTTTGGATCGAGTTGCAGTCCTGCCAGACGGCTTTTAATCATTTCCTGCCCTGTACTTTTTGCCCATTCAGCAAGAGAAGCAAATTTCATAAATTTAATATCACCTCCTGTATTCCACCAATCATTTCCGATAAAGAAACTGCCTGTAAATACTCCCGAGATAGGTTTTCCTGAGCCAATAAAGATATTATTACAGAATGTAAAATTCTTATGTGCCGAAGAATTTTCAAAACTGA
>Ga0208079_1000357_pt1 | contig 25096 bp, 18 predicted proteins | sample NGESurdeep092012_5_FD_184474 | JGI IMG/M metagenome (GOLD analysis project Ga0208079, IMG submission 184474) | Arctic peat soil microbial communities from Barrow, Alaska - NGEE Surface sample 210-2 deep-092012 (SPAdes) | ecosystem: Environmental > Terrestrial > Soil > Wetlands > Peat ... | reverse complement strand
AGCCGACCGTGCGGTCTTCGCTGGGTCGAGTCGGCTGATGTCGAAGGTTCACCGGGGTGGTTCTTCGTTCAGCCCGAGACGTTGCTCCGCTGGCATCGAAACCATGTTCGGCCCAGTGCACCACCATCGCCCTGACCTGCTCCCTGCGAGGCTGGCTCCGCCACTGGTCGTAGTCGAGGTCGGGCAGCGACGGCTTGATGAGTCCCATTCGGTCCCCCTGTTCAGTGGCGGCCGAGCCAGCGTGACCAACATGTGTGAGACTGGGGTCACAACGGCCGAGGGTTGAGTTGAGCTCTTCTCGGGCCGGAACCCGAACCCACGAGGAGATCACGATGGCTCGACGCGATATCGAGTTCGACGCCGAGGGCGTCACCCTGCGTGGCTGGTTCTATCCGGCCGAGCAAGCCAGCCGCACAGCCCCGACGGTCGTGATGGCCCACGGCTTCTCCGCGGTCAAGGAGATGTATCTCGACAGCTACGCCGAGGTCTTCGCCGCCGCAGGCCTCAACGCGCTGGTGTTCGACAATCGCAACTTCGGCGCGAGCGACGGCGAACCACGCCAGGAGATCGACCCGTGGGCACAGGTCCGCGACTACCGCCATGCCATCACCTACGCCACCACGTTGCCCGAGGTCGACGGCAACCGCATCGGCATCTGGGGGAGCAGCTACTCCGGTGGCCACGTCCTCGTCGTCGCCGCAATCGATCGCCGGGTCAAGGCCGTCGTCAGCCAGGTTCCTCTAATCAGCGGGCATGCCAACTTCCGCGCCCTGGTCCGTGCCGACTTCATCGCCGGGTTCCAGGACGGGTTCAATGCCGACCGTCTGGCCCGCTTCCAGGGCGAGCCACCGGCCATGGTTCCCGTCGTCGCCGAGGACCCGCTCGCGCCGTCGGCGCTGCCCACCCACGACTCATGGCAATGGTTCACTGAGACCGGCGCGACCCGTGCCCTGTCGTGGCGCAACCAGGTCACCCTGCGCAGCGTCGAGATGTTCACCGAGTACGAGCCGATTGGCTACATCCCCTACATCAGCCCCACTCCGCTGCTGCTGCTCCCGGCCATTGGCGACCACCTGTGTCCCGCTGAGCTCGCCATCGCCGCCTTCGAGACGGCCCGCGAGCCCAAGAAGCTCACGATCCTGCCCGGTGGCCACTTCGACGCCTACGTGAAGGGCTTCGAGCCCTCCAGCGGTGCGGCGCGCGACTGGTTCGTCCAACACCTCGCGCCCTGACCTCGCCGATCCGGCCAACTCTGCACACCACCGAGAGGACAGACATGGGTAACCGCCTCGAGAACAAAGTCGCCGTCGTGACCGGATCGAGCTCGGGCAACGGGCGCGCGATCGCCTTGGCGCTCGCTGCCGAGGGAGCAGTCCTCGTGTGCTCCGATATCCGGCGCGAAGCCCGAGAAGGCGGCTACGAAACCGACATCCGCACCCCCACCGACGACGTCATCCGCGCCAATGGGGGCAGGGCGGAATACGTCGAGGCCGATGCCGCCAGCTACTCGGCCGTGGAGGCACTGGTGGCCTCCGCAGTCACTAGCTTCGGCCGGCTCGACGTGATGGTGAACAACGCGGGCATCTTCACCGACCTGCACACCATCGTCGACGAGACCGAGGAGGAGTACGACATGACGATGGCGGTCAACGCCAAGAGCGTGTGGCTCGGCTGCAAGTTCGCAATCCGCCAGATGCTGGCCCAGGAGCCGGTCGGCGGCTCGCGCGGGCGGATCGTCAACATCGCCTCCATTGGAGGCCTCGTCGGGCTGGCCGCTGAGCCGGCCTACTGCGCGGCGAAGGGCGCCGTGGTCAACCTGACCCGGCAACTGGCCGTGGACTTCGCGCCGGAGCGCATCAACATCAACGCCGTCTGCCCCGGTTTCCTCGCCACCGCCATGGTGCGGCCGTTCCTGGACGACCCAGAGCTCAACATGGCGCTGCACGACAAGTCACCGTGGCCCGAGCTGGGCACAGCCGAGGACGTCGCCAAGGCCAGCGTCTTTCTCGCCTCGAGCGACGCCCGCTGGGCCACCGGGACCCTGCTCACCATCGACGGCGGCTTCACCGCCCCCTGACAGGAGAACACCATGAACCGACTACAAGACAAGGTCATCGTCGTCACCGGGTCCAGCTCCGGCTTCGGCCGCGGGATCGCCACCGCGTGCGCGGCCGAGGGCGCCAAGCTCGTCGTCAGCGACGTCCACGAGAACCCCAACGCAGGCGGCTTCGAGGACTCACAACTCACCACCACCGAGCTGATCCAAAAGGCCGGCGGCCAGGCCGTCTACGTCAACTGCGATGTCACCAAGTCCGACCAGGTCGCCCACCTCGTCGCCGAGGCCGTGGCCGCGTTCGGCCGGCTCGACGTGATGGTCAACAACGCTGGGGTCTACCGCAACGGCAAGCGGCTGCACGAGTTCAGCGAGGCTGATCTCGACGTCTGCTTCAACGTCAACGCCAAGGGGACGTTCTTCGGCTCGCAAGAGGCGATCAAGCAGTTCCTCACCCAGGGCGGCGGCGTCATCATTAACCTGGTTTCCACGGCCGGTCTGCAGGGACACCCGAACCAGTCCGTCTACAACATCTCCAAGGGCGCCCAGGCCAACCTCACCCGCTGTCTGGCCATCGAGTACGGCCAAGACGGGATCCGCGTTAACGGCATCTGCCCAACCTTCGCGAAGACCTCACTCACCCGCGAGCTATTCGACGACAAGGACTTCGACCAGACCTTCACTGACTCCATCCCACTCAAGCGGTGGGGCGAAGTCGCCGACGTCGCCAACCTCGCGGTGTTCCTCGCCTCCGACGAGTCGACCTACATCCACGGCGACCTCATCAAGATCGACGGTGGCGAGACACTCTGCCGCTACTCGGTCTAACGACACCGGCCCAGCCGTTGTTGGTCTCGGTGATCGCGACCTCGATGTGTCGGGTGTGGATCTGCTCGGCGCCGTCGTCGCAGGCGATCGCGAGGGCCGCGTGTGCGGTCAGCCGGACGTGGTGCTCGAAGAGCTCTCCCACAGCATCGACGGCGGCCGACTGGTCCAGAGCCCACTGTTCGTCCTTGAAGTCGAGTGCCAGCCCTGCCCGGCGGCCGAGGATCTGTCCGACAGCCGCAGCTACGGGAATCGCCGGCACGTGGATCGTGGTGTCCAGGAACCCGGCGGCCGACTGGTACTCGGCGAGCTGGTTCCCGGGGCTTTCCTGGCACGATAACCGCAGGTCAGGCCACCACCCTCCTCGAGCAAATCGAACCGGTAGGGGCAATCGAACTGGCCCGCTACGAGCTCGCCTACGAGTTCCTCTCCGACCTCGCTCGCATCGACGAACAGATGCGTCAGACGAAAAGACGCATCGGGGTTGCAGTGGTTGCGTCGGGCACAACTGTCACCGAGATCTATGGCGTCGGCCCGTTCGTCGCCGCGGTGGTCATCGGCTACGTGAGAGACGTGTCGCACTTTGCCGACCGTGATCACTTTGCCACCTACAACGGCACGGCCCCGATCGAGGTGTCCTCGGGGAACCGCAAGATCCACCGGCTCTCCCGACGTGGCAACAGACGGCTCAATCACGCCATCCATGTGGCCGCGGTCACCCAGATCCGTCATCGCGACAGTGAAGGGCGCACCTACTACGACAAGAAGATCGCCGAGGGCAAGAGGCCGAGGGAGGCGCTCCGGGCACTGAAGCGCCGGATCAGCGATGCACTCTTCGCCCACCTCCAAGCCGATGCCCGAGCCGTGGTCACAACGACAACCGACGAGGGTCCGGGAGGGCAAACGGGGAACGACTCTGTCGCCAGCGCGGCCGGCTCACACCCAAAGACACCGGATCTTCGGCCAAGCCACTCCCGGACCCGGCCCAAGGCTACGACCCGACCGGCGCCACTGCCTTCCCGGCCAGCACCCACTCAGAAAAAAGTTCTGAAAGCATCTTGACAACAAAGAGGCCTCGATCGGGGTAGCGCTCCAAAGTTCAGCGGTGAGCGTTCGGTACCGCGAATCTGTACCCGGGAGGTCACTGGCCCAGCGGCGCCGCACCGCTCGGGAGGCCGACAAGGCGTCGCGTCCCCCGTCGATCAGGGACGCGGCGAGCCATGGGCCGCTACTGGGCCGCTACTGGGCCGCTCGGCGTTCGTACCAGCCGACGATCATGCCGCGGGCGATTGCGTGGCTGAAAAGGTTGAAGCCGAGGTACGCCGGGGTCGCCTCCGGGTCGAGGCCGAGCGAGTCGACGTCGAGGGCGTGCACGACGACGTAGTAGTGGTGCACGCCGTGTCCGGGTGGCGGCGCCGCGCCGATGAACCGGCTCAAGCCGGCGTCGTTGCGCAGGGTCAGCGCTCCTGGCGGCAGGCCTTTGCCGCCCTCGCCGCCCACTCCGCGTGCCAGCTCGGTGACCTCTCTCGGGATGTCGGCGACCGCCCAGTGCCAAAAGCCGCTCGCAGTCGGCGCGTCGGGGTCGTACACCGTGACCGCGAAGCTTCTCGTCGCTTCGGGATAACCGTTCCAGGACAGCTGCGGCGAGAGGTCCTCGCCGCCGGCACCCATGAGACCACTCACCTGGTCGTTCGCAAGACGCGCACCGTCAGTGACGTCTTGGCTCGTCACCTGCAGTGTGGGCAGCTTCGGCAGCCGGTCGTACGGGTTGTCGCTCATGACAGCCTCCTCTGGCAGTAGCACGTTCCCGCGGCCCAACCCGCGCCACAGGACCAGCGGGGCCCACCGGTTATCGTCCAGTGTACTCGGCTCGTGCGCCGAGACCTTGCGGTGCCGTGAGAGTCTTCGGGCACGGCCGACCGGTTGTCGCGATCGAACGGCTGAGGGGCGCACCCCTCTGTGTCCCCGTCTGGGCGGCTACTGGCTCAGCGCGACATGGCGTTCGGTAGCGGCGTTCTGTCTCTGGTCGCCGCCTGCGAGCACTTCCGGATCACGCCACTCCCACAGCGAGCAGATGCGCGCTCGCATGCATCAGCAATGGATCTTCCTCGACGGGCTAGGCACAACGAAGGGCCGCGTCTCGCCGTGCCTCGAATTCGCCCTCACCGACCGCGTCGAGTGTCGGCCACGCTGGTCCTTCGATGCCGTGCACCGTGACCTCCCGAAAGCCGCTTGAGCGAAGCTCAGCTTCAGGCTCGCCGGCCGTGTGCCAGTGCCCGGCGACGAAACCCACATGGCCGTCGTACGTGCCTGTGACGATCAACGCCGCGGTGCCGTCGCGCAGGTCCGACGTCAACCGTCCGCTCGTCCCTAGTTCGAGAAGTTCGAGGTACCTGCTGATGGCCGCCGCGTAGACGACACTGCCTGGACGTAGCACCCGGAGGCATTCGGCGAGGGCGGGCGCTCGATCTTCCGCCTCGCCGAGCCGGGCGGGCGTGCCGAACAGGGTACCCAACGGCCGCTTCCGCCCTCGGTACCGTCAGGAGAGCTACCGCGACCGAGCCGAGAGCCCGACCTGTCAGCCGGCGAGGGCAGGGTTCGGTGCCGCCACATCAGGGCCGGCGTCTTCGTCTTCCCGGTCGACCAGGTAGTCCTCGGGGGAGGTCTGGTCCACCCCGGCACTTGTCGGGTGTACGACCCGGAGCACCAGGGTGCCGACGATGGCGATGATCAGGTTGAGCACCAGAGCGGTCAGTCCCAGGTAGGCGCTCTGGCCGATCAGCGGCACCTTGGCGACCGAGCTGGCGAAGTGGGCCACCGTCGGGGTGGACTGCTGATAGGCCTCGACGGTCCCGTAGACCATGGCCACGGCCCATCCGGCAATAAGCGCCCAGCGGTGCAACCAGCGAGTGAACAGGCCAATGGCAATGGACGGGAACGTCTGCAATATCCACACCCCGCCGAGGAGCTGAAGGTTGATGGCGTTTTGGGTGTTGAGGCCGAGCACGAACGCCAGAGCGCCGAACTTGACCACCAACGACATCAGCTTGGCCACCTGGGCCTGTTCCTTGGGGGAAGCGCTCCGGCGGAAGTACTCGCGGTAGATGTTGCGGGTGAACAGGTTGGCGGCGGCGATGGACATGATGGCCGCGGGGACCAGGGCGCCGATGGCGATGGCGGCATAGCCCACCCCGGCGAACCAGCTCGGGAACATCTGGCGGAACAGCAGCGGCGCCACCAGCCGGTAGTTGGTGGTCTTGATCCCCGAGTCGATGGCCATGTACCCGAGCAGGGCGATGAAAGCCAGCAGCAGGGTGTACAGCGGGAGCGCGGCGGTATTGCGGCGGACGGTATTGCGCCGCCCACTGGCCAGCACGCCGGTGACCGAGTGCGGGTACATGAACAGCGCCATGGCCGACCCGAGCGCCAGCGTGGCGTAGGACCAGTAGGCCGCGTGACCGGGGATCAAGGAGAAGGGCGGCGGCTTGTGCTTGGCCTTGGCGGCGGCGGCGAGGGTATGGGCATGGGTGTTGACGGCGGAGAAGATGTGGCCGTAGCCGCCGAGTCGGATCGGGATGTAGATGACCGCCACCAGAATCACGATGTAGACCAGGGCGTCCTTGACGAAGGCGATCATGGCCGGGGCCCGCAGGCCCGAGGTGTAGGTGTAGGCGGCCAGAAGGACGAAGGCGATAACGAGGGGGAGGTCCTTCACGAACCCCGACGAACCCGCGCCGAGGCCCATCACCTGAAGTACCGATTGGATGCCGACCAGCTGCAAGGCGATGTAGGGCATGAGGGCAAGTATCCCGGTGAAGGCCACCACCAGGGCCAGCCCCGAGGAGTCGAACCGGCCCCTGACGAAGTCGGCCGGGGTGACATAGCCGTGTTTGTGGGCCACCGACCAGAGCCGGGGCATGAGCACGAACACGATCGGCCACACCATGATGGTGTAGGCCACCGCGAACCAGCCGGACACGGCCCCGGCCGCGTACATGGCACCGGGCACCGCGATGAACGTATAGGCGGTGTAGAGATCACCACCGAGGAGGAACCAGGTGACCCAACCACCGAACCCGCGGCCGCCGAGCCCCCACTCGTCGAGGGTGTCGAGCGACGCCGGACGACGCCAGCGGGCGGCCACGAAGCCGAGGATGGTGACCAAGGCGAAGAGTGCGATGAAGACGGTGAGGGCGGTGCCGTCGAGCTTCACAACGCCACCCCCGTCCGTGCCCCCCGGGCCCGTTGGCGACGGGGCCGGGCCACCAGCAGCTGGTAGGCGCCGAACTGCATGGCGGCGTTGATCAGCAACCACAGCAGCGTGTACCAGTAGAAGAACGGAAAACCGCCGAGCGCCGGGGTCGCCTTGGCGTAGGACGGGACCCACAGCAGGGCCACCAGGGCGGCGCCCTGCATCACGGCCGTCAGAACATAGGTCCAAGGAGCGTCGGCGAATCGCAACGGCGCATTGCGCGAAACAGGACTCGAAGTCTTCGCCATCAATCCCCCCCTACTGTTGACTGCGAGGAACCCTAGCCCACGCCGGGAAAATGGCCGGAGTTCGATTCTCCTCCCAGGCACCATGTTCAGGACCGGATGAGCCGGTCCGGCCTGCAAATACCCTTCAAAATGTGACCGGATCCCGATTGACGAGCCATGTGGTTCAGTTCGCGCGGAACCCGCTCCTGGGCACCGCAGCGCGGGCACTGGCGCCGTGAGGAAAGCCCCTCCCCCGGTGTCGAGAGCCCGGACAGGTCTCAGCCCTTCACGGAAGAGGGATGGTGGCTAATTGAGCCAGCCGTTGGTGTTCCTCCATCTGGAGGTCCTCACGATCCGTTCGAACCCTTTGCGGCTCTTCTCGATCGAGGTGTGTGCGTGCTACCCCGGACACACCATCAGCATCCACCGCAGCTTCCCGCCCGCCCTCGTCGCCCTCGTCGGCCGCGCCGCCCTCGTCGGCCGCGCCGCCCTCGTCGGCCGCGCCGCCCTCGTCGGCCGCGCCGCCCTCGTCGGCCGCGCCGGCTCCCCGAGTATGCGGCGATGGGACCGGAGCCCGGGGTGCGGTCCCGGCGTCGATGCGACAGACTCAGGCGGGTGAGCCGCGAAACCATCGCCTACTTCTCCATGGAGATCGCCATCGGCGACGAGATCCCCACCTTCAGTGGGGGTCTGGGAGTGCTGGCCGGTGATTTCCTCAGGGCCGCCTCCGACCTGGGGCTCCCCGCCGTTGGGGTCACCCTCGTCTACCACCAGGGCTTCTTCCGCCAGGAGATCGACGAGGCGGGCCGCCAGGTCGAGCATCCCGTCCGCTGGGCACCCAGCGATCACCTGGAGCGGCTGGACGCCCGGGTGAAGGTCACCGTGGCGGGCCGGACCGTGGTCGTCGGGGTGTGGCGGCGCGTCCTCACCGGCGTCGGCGGCAGCACCGTCCCGGTGTACTTCCTCGACACCCGGCTCCCCGAGAACGACCCGAACGACCAGGCCATCAGCGACCGGCTCTACCCCGGAGTCCCTATCGAGCGGCTCTCCCAGGAGGCGGTGCTCGGGCTGGCCGGCCCGGCCATTCTCCGGGAGCTCGGCCACGGGGACATCGCCGCTTACCACCTCAACGAGGGCCACGCCTCCCTGGTGCCGGTGGCCCTCCTGTCCGAGCAGCTCGACGGGAGGGTGGCGGACGCCTCGAGGGGCGAGATCGAGGCGGTCCGGGACCACTGCGTCTTCACCACCCACACCCCGGTGCCGGCCGGCCACGACCGGTTCTCGCCCGAGGTGACAGCCGAGGTCCTCGGGAAGGAGCTGGCCGGCGGGCTGTCCCGGATCGGCTGCCTGGACGAGGGTTTCCTCAACATGACAGTCCTCGGGATGTTCTTCTCCGGGTTCATCAACGGGGTGGCCCAGCGTCACGGCGAGGTCTCCCGGGCCATGTTCCCCCGGTACCGGATCGAGGCCATCACCAACGGCGTGCACGTCCCCACCTGGGCGGCGCCCAGCACGGCCCGGCTGTTCGACCGGCACCTGCCCGGCTGGCGCCGCGAGAACACCATGCTCCGCTATGCCGGGGGGATCCCCCTCGAGGAGATCCGGGCCACCCAGGCCGAGGCCAAACAGACGCTGATCGACGAGGTGGCCAGCCGCCGGGGGGTCGCCCTCGACCCTGAGGTCCTGACCATCGGGGTGGCCCGTCGGGCCACCCCCTACAAGCGCAATGACCTCCTCCTGTCCCAGCCCGACCGGCTCCGGGCGCTCGTGGATCGGGTCGGGCCCCTCCAGGTCGTCTACAGCGGCAAGGCCCACCCCCTCGACGAGCCCGGCAAGGCCCTCATCGAGCGGGTCAACACCGCCGCCCGGGCCCTGGCCGGCACCGTGACCGTCGTCTACCTCGAGAACTACGGGATGGACCTGGCCGCCCTCCTCGTGGCCGGGGTCGACGTCTGGCTGAACAACCCGGTCGCCCCCCACGAGGCCTCGGGGACGAGCGGGATGAAAGCCGCCCTCAACGGCGTCCCCAGCCTCAGCGTCCTCGACGGCTGGTGGGTCGAGGGCCACATCGAGGGGATCACCGGCTGGGCCATCGGCTCCGACCTGGGCGCCGGGGCCGATCTGCCCATCGGCGATCCGGAGGTCGACCGGGCCGATGGGGCCGAGCTCTACCGGGTCCTCCAACAGGTGGTGGCCCCCCTCCACTACGGCCACCCCGACGAGTTCGCCGCGGTCCGCCGCTCCGCCATCGCCCTGAATGGCTCCTTTTTCACGACCCAGCGCATGGTGGCCGAGTACGCAGCCCGTGCCTACCGCCGCGCCCTCCACCTCGATGGGTAGGCAGGGCGCGGCTTCGCCGGCCGCCGCCCTCCCGGAGAAGGTCGGCCGGGCGCGGCCCGTCATCGCCGAGGTTCGGCCGACCGTCGACGGCGGCCGCTACCCGGCCAAGGGCGCGCTGGGCGAGGCTGTCGCCGTGGAGGCCGACATCTTCGCCGATGGCCACGACGAGCTCCTCTGCGAGGTCCGCTTCCGCCACGAGGAGGACTCCCGGTGGCAGACCGCCGGCCTCGAGCCTCTCGGCAACGATCGCTGGCGGGGGGAGTTCGAGGTGACCCGGGCCGGCCGCTACCGGTTCGCCATCCGGGCCACCATCGACCGCTTCGGCAGCTGGCGCCGGGCCCTCCAGGCCCGGGCCGGGGCCGGCCAGCCCCTCGACGTCGAGTTCCTCGTCGGGGCCGAGCTGGTCCGCCAGGCGGCCGCCCGAGCCGCGGTCCCCGACCGGCGACGACTCGCCGCCCTCGCCGATGCCCTCGATGCGGCCGCCGCGGCCGGGCCGGCCGAAGGCCTCGAGCTTGCCGGCAGCGCCGAGCTGGGAGCGCTCATGGCCCGCCACCGCGACCCGAGGCCGGCTGCCACCTCCAAGGCCTACCCGATCGAAGTGGAACGGGCCCGGGCTCGGTACAGCAGCTGGTACGAGTTCTTCCCCCGCTCTGCCTCCCCCGACCCGGACCGCCCCGGCACCCTGGCCGACGTCGAAGCCCGGCTGCCCTACGTGGCCCGCCTCGGATTCGACGTCCTCTACCTGCCCCCCATCCACCCCATCGGGGTGACGGCCCGCAAGGGCCGCAACGGCGTCAGCGAGGCCGGGCCCGACGACCCGGGCAGCCCGTGGGCCATCGGCAACGCCGCCGGGGGCCACACCGCCATCGACCCCGACCTCGGCACCCTGGCCGACTTCGACCGGCTGGTGGCCGCCGCCGCCGGCCAGGGCATCGAGGTGGCCCTCGACCTGACCTTCCAGTGCTCCCCCGACCATCCCTGGGTCGACGAGCACCCCGACTGGTTCCGGCGGCTCCCCGACGGCAACATCCGGCCAGCCGAGAACCCCCCGAAGAGCTATGAGGACGTCTACCCCCTCGACTTCGAGACGCCCGACTGGTGTCGGCTGTGGGAGGCCCTCCACGGCGTCGTCGAGTTCTGGATCGGCCACGGCGTCCGGATGTTCCGGGTCGACAACCCCCATACCAAGCCCCTGCGGTTCTGGGAGTGGCTGCTTGCCACGGTGCGGGCCGACCACCCGGAGGTCATCATGCTGGCCGAGGCATTCACCCGGCCCCGGATCATGGAGCACCTGGCCAAGGTGGGCTTCTCCCAGTCCTACACCTATTTCACCTGGCGGAACTCGGCTCGGGAGCTCGAGGAGTACCTCACCGAGCTGACCCGCACCCCGGTAGCCGACTACTTCCGGCCCAACTTCTGGCCGAACACCCCCGACATCCTCCACGAGTTCCTCCAGAGCGGGGGCCGGCCGGCCTTCATGGCCCGGCTGATCCTGGCCGCCACCCTGGGGGCCAGCTACGGGATCTACGGGCCGGCCTTCGAGCTCCTCGAGCACGAGTCCTGCCAGCCCGGATCAGAGGAGTACCTCGACTCGGAGAAGTATGAGGTCCGCCACTGGGACCTCGAACGGCCCGACAGCCTCGCCGACCTGCTGTCCCGGGTGAACGCCATCCGTCACGCCCATCCGGCCCTCCACCAGGACCGCTCCCTCCGGTTCCACGGCGTCGACAACGACCAGCTCCTCGTCTACTCGAAGACGGCCGGATCGACGCCCGGCGGGGCCGGCTTCGACGACACCGTCCTGGTCGCCGTCAACGTCGACCCCCGGGCGGCCCAGGGCGGTACCATCGCCCTCGACCTGGCCGCCCTGCGGTTGGAGCGGGCTGAGAGCTTCGTCGTTCACGACCTGCTCACCGGCGCCCGCTACGACTGGGCCGGCCCCCAGAACTACATCCGACTCGACCCTGAGGTCGTCCCGGCTCACATCTTCCACGTCGAGCGCCCCGGAGTTTGACGCCCGTGACACCGAAGACCGCCTCCGAGCGGCACGACCCGACGGCGACCGTCGTCCCCGACCAGGTCCCCGACCAGGTCCACTGGTACAAGGACGCCGTCATCTACGAGGTCCACGTTCGGGCCTTCCAGGACTCCGACGGCGACGGGATCGGGGACTTCAAGGGGCTCATCGCCCGGCTGGACTATCTCCAGGACCTGGGGGTGACGGCCCTGTGGCTGCTTCCCTTCTATCCCTCCCCGCTGCGCGACGACGGCTACGACATCTCCGACTACCGGCGGGTCAACCCCTCCTACGGGACCCTCCGGGACTTCAAGGAATTCCTCCGCAAGGCCCATAGCCGGGGACTCCGGGTCATCACCGAGCTGGTCCTGGCCCACACTTCCGACGAGCACCCCTGGTTCCAGCGGGCACGGCGGGCCGCCCCGGGCAGCCCGGCCCGGGACTTCTACGTCTGGAGCGACACCCCCGATCGGTACTCCGAGGCCCGGATCATCTTCAAAGACTTCGAGACCTCCAACTGGACCTGGGACCCGGTGGCCGGGGCCTACTTCTGGCACCGCTTCTACTCCCATCAGCCCGCCCTCAACTACGACAACCCCGAGGTCCAGGCGGCCGTCACCGACGTGCTCGACTTCTGGCTGGAGATGGGTGTCGATGGGCTCCGGCTCGACGCCGTCCCCTACCTCTACGCCCGGGAGGGCACCAGCTGCGAGAACCTCCCCGAGACCTTCGCCTTCCTTCGCAAGCTTCGGGCCCATGTCGACGAGCGCTTCGAGGACCGGATGCTCCTGGCTGAAGCCAACCAGTGGCCCGAGGACGCCGTCGCCTACCTCGGCGACGGGGACGTCTGCCACATGGCCTTCCACTTCCCCCTCATGCCCCGGATGTTCATGGCGGCCCGCCAGGAGGACCGCTTCCCTATCGTCGACATCCTCCAGGAGACCCCACCCACCCCGCCCGACTGCCAGTGGGCCCTCTTCCTGCGCAACCATGACGAACTGACCCTCGAGATGGTCACCGACGAGGAGCGGGACTACATGTACCGGACCTACGCCCAGGAGCCCCAGGCCCGGGTCAACGCCGGGATCCGCCGCAGGCTCGCCCCCCTCCTCGGCAACGACCGCCAGATGATCGAGATGATGAACGGGCTCCTCCTCTCGCTGCCCGGCACCCCGATCCTCTATTACGGCGACGAGATCGGGATGGGGGACAACTACTACCTGGGCGACCGCAACGCGGTGCGGACCCCGATGCAGTGGGGTAGCGACCGTAACGCCGGCTTCTCCCGGGGCAACCCCCAGCAGCTCTACCTGCCGGTGATCATCGACCCCCAGTACCGGCCCCAGGCCGTCAACGTCGAAGCCCAGAGCGAGAGCCCCAGTTCCCTCCTGTGGTGGATGAAGCGGGTCATCGCCCTCCGCAAGCGCTACCGGGCCTTCGGCCGGGGATCGCTCCAGCTGCTCCTGCCGGACAATCGCAAGGTCCTGGCCTTCCTCCGGGTCTTCGAGAACGAGCGGATCCTCGTCGTCGTGAACCTGTCCCGCTATGCCCAGGCCGTCGAGCTGGACCTGGCCGAGTACCGCAACACCGTGCCGGTCGAGCTCTTCGGCGGCAGCGAGTTCCCCGCCGTCGGCGACCTCCCCTACTTCATCACCCTCGGCCCCCACGGCTTCTACTGGTTCTCCCTCGAGAGCCACGACGAGACCAGCTGGGCCCCCCGCCCCGCTCTTGAGGTCACCGACCAGTGGGAGAAGGTCCTGGTCGGGGCCTCCCTGCGCCGCCTGGAGGAAGTCCTCCCGGCCTACATCGCCGACCGGCGCTGGTTCCGGGAGAAGGCCCGGCGGATCAAGAGCGTCCAGGTGGCCGAGGTCGTCCCGGTGTCGGAGTCGCGCCGCAGCGGGCCGGCACCGGCCCGGCTGGCCCTGACCCAGATCGAGCTCGACGTCGGCCACCCCGAGACCTACCTCCTACCCTTGGCCTACGCCACCGGGATCCGGGCCGATGAGCTTGTCCGGTTCCACCCCGAAGCCGTCATCGCCGTCATGCGGGCCGGGGGGGAGGACGGGGTCCTCTACGACGCCGCCTGGGACCCGGACTTCGCCCGGGCCCTCCTCGACCTGATCCGCCGCCGCCGCCAGCTGCCGGGCCGGTCGGGACGACTCGCCGGCCTGCCCACCCCCACCCTGCGCCGGCTCCACGCCGAGCTCCCGGCCGAGATCGAGCCCCAGCCCATCGCCGCCGAGCAGACCAACAGCTCCATCGCCTTCGGCGACCACCTCATCATGAAGCTGGTCCGCCGGGTCGAAGAGGGGCCCAACCCCGGGGTGGAGCTGGGCCGGTTCCTGGCGGAGCGGGCCCGCTTCCCCCACGCCCCGGCGGTGGGGGGGAGCCTCGAGTACCGGCCCGACCGGCCCGGGGCGGCGGCCGCCACCCTGGTGACGGTGGAGGAGTACGCCGCCAACGAGTGTGACGGCTGGACCTACGTCGTCGACGCCCTCCGCCACGGTCTCGAGGAGGCCCTGGCCCGCCACGAGCCCGACGAGGCCCGCCGCCGGACACATCGGGGGATCCTGGCCGCCGCCGAGCACGCCGGCGCCGAGCCCGACCACCCCCTCCTCCGCCCCCACGAGACCTGGGCCGCCCTGCTGGGCCAGCGGACCGCCGAGCTCCACCTGGCCCTGGCCTCGGACCGCAGCGACCCCGACTTCGCCCCCGAGCCCCTCACCTCCATGGACCGCCAGGCCATGTACCACGGTGCCCGGAGCCTCCTGAAGCGCACCGTCCGCCAGATCCGGCCGCTGGCCCCGTCCGTCCCGGCCGTCCAGTCCGTGGTGGACCGGTCCGAGGAGATCCTCGAACGGCTCCGGGTCCTCACCACCACCCGGGTCGCGGTGGAGCGGATCCGCTGCCATGGCGACTACCACCTGGGGCAGGTGCTGTGGACCGGGAAGGACTTCGTCCTCATCGACTTCGAGGGCGAGCCGGCCCGCTCCGTCGGCCAGCGCCGCCTGAAGCGGCCCGCCCTCGTCGACGTGGCCGGGATGATCCGCTCCTTTCACTACGCCTCCCGGGCCGCCGCCGCCCAGATGACACGGGACCTGCCCAGCTCGAGCGCGCCCGAGGTCCTCGACCCCCTTCTCGAGCTCTGGTACCCCTCGGTGGCCGGGATGTTCCTCCGGTCCTATCTGGAGACGGCCGCCGGGGCGCCCTTCGTGCCCGCCGACCACGACCAGCTGGCCAACCTCCTCGGCTTCCACCTGCTCGAGAAGGCCATCTACGAGCTGGGCTACGAGGCCAACAGCCGGCCGGAGTGGGTGGCCATGCCGGCCCAGGGGATCCTCGACCTCCTGGAGACGAACCTTTGACATCCGGCGGCCCTGGCCGGCCCCGCGGCCGCCGCGCCCTCGAGGCCCTGGCCACCCGGTACGGGGTGCAGGTCTCCTACGAGGCCCACGGGCACGCCCGTAGCCGGGTCGGCGACGAGTCCCTCGTCGGGGTGCTCGCCGCCCTCGGCGTCCCCATCAGCCACCGCGACCAGGCCCCCGAGCTACTGGCGGCGGCCGCCGCGGCGCGCCGCCAGGTCCTCGAGCCGGTCCTGGTCCGCCGGCCCGGCGCCCCGGCCGCCCACACCCTTACCCTCCCCACCACCGTGGCCCCCGACCGGGTCCAGGTCACTCTGCGGCTCGAGGACGGCACCGTGGAGCGGCGGCCCCTCTCGTCGATCCTGGCCGGCCCGGCCCGGCCCGGGCGGATCGACGGGGCCGCCGTGACCCGGCACCGCTACCGGCTGGCCCGCATCCTCGACGCCCACCCCGGCTACCACCGGCTCGAGGTGGAGGGTCCCGGCCTGGCCGCTTCGGCCCTCGTCGTCTCCGCCCCCCGGCGCTGCCCCGACCCCGGTCGGGGCTGGGGGGTCTCGGCCCCCCTCCACGCGGTTCGGACCGAGACCGACTGGGGGGTGGCCACCTACCGGGAGCTGGCCGAGCTCGGCGACTGGGTCGGCGAGCTCGGGGGGGCCTTCGTAGGCACCCTGCCCCTCAACGCCAGCTTCCTCGACGGGCCGGTGGTGGAGCCGAGCCCATACCGGCCGGCCAGCCGGCTGGCGTGGAACGAGCTCTACGTCGACGTCGAGCGGCTCCCGGAGGTCGAGATCGCCCATGAGGCCCGCGCTCTACTGGACTCGCCCGGGCTTCGCCGCCGCCTGGCTCGGCTCCGCTCCGCCCCCAGCTCCGACCCGGCCGCTACCCTGGCCGTCAAGCGCCAGGTCCTCGAACTGCTGGCCGAGGCCCTGGTCGCCGGGCCCTCTCCCCGCCTCCGCGCCTTCGAAGCCTTTCTGGCCGAGCGGCCCGAGGTTGAGGCCTACGCCCGCTTCCGGGCCGCGACCGAAACGCTGGGCCGGCCCTGGACGGCTTGGGCCGGGGCCGGACCGGGCCGGATCCCGGTCGGAGCCGCCGACGAGCGCCGGGTCCGGTACCACCGCTACGCCCAGTGGGTCGCCGACACCCAGCTGGCCGAGGCCGCCACCCACGGAGGGCTCTACCTGGACCTCCCCGTCGGGGTGCACCCGGACGGCTTCGATCCCTGGTGGCATCCCGCCGCGTTCGCCACCGGCGCTACCGCCGGCGCCCCTCCGGATAGCTTCCAGGCAGCCGGCCAGAACTGGGCCGTCAACCCCCTCCACCCCGAGGGGGTTCGCCAGGACGGCTACCGCTACCCGATCGCCCTCCTCCGCCACGCCATGCGTCACGCCGCCGCGGTCCGGATCGACCATGTGATGGGGCTCCACCGGCTCTGGTGGATCCCCGAGGGCATGGCCGCCACCGACGGCGCCTACGTCAGCTATCGGGCCGAGGAGCTCCGGGCCATTGCCGTCCTCGAAGCCGTCCGGGCCGGCGTGGCCGTGGTGGGGGAGGACCTCGGCACCGTGGCCCCGGCCGTCCGGGCCGCCATGCGCCGCGACGGGATGCTCCGGTCCCATGTCCACCAATTCGCCGCCAGCCCCGACGATCCCCTTCCCGAACCGCCGCCCGACTCGCTGGCGTCGCTCGGCACCCACGACCTCCCCCCCTTCGCGACCTGGTGGGCCGGCCTCGACATCGACGAGCGGGCCCGGCGGGGGGAGCAGCCCCCCGAGGCCGCCTCGGCATCGCGTGCGGAGCGGGCTGCGCTGCGGGCCGCCGTCGCCGACGCCCTGGGCCGGCCGGCGGCGCCCGGCCGGGCTCTGCGATTCCTCCTCCTCCACCTGGCCGGGGGCCCAGCCCGGCTGGTCTTCGTCGACCTCGAGGACCTCTGGCTGGAACGGGAACCGCAGAATCGGCCCGGCACCGGGCCCGAGGAGGGCAACTTCCGGCGACGGTGGGCCCGGTGCTGGCCTGACGACCTCCGGCCCCGGAACCGGCAGCCGGCGGCCGTCCTCCGGCTCGTCGACGCCGCCCGGCGGGACCGGTCGGGCAGCGTTGGTCCCGAAGCTGAGGGAGACTCCGTGGTCGAGAACCGCACCATCACCCCAGAGGAGGCCGGCAGGTGACCGCCAAACAGACCGGACCCGGACCCGAACCACCGGTCAGCGCGCCCTGGGAGCTCTCCGACGAGGACATCTACCTCTTCAACGAGGGGACTCATCGCCGCCTGGCCGAGAAGCTCGGCGCCCATCAGCTGGGCCAGGCCGGGACGGCGTTCGCGGTCTGGGCCCCCGGCGCCCGGGCCGTCAGCGTCATCGGGGACTTCAACGGCTGGGAACTCGCCGCCGACCCCCTGAGCCCCCGGGCCTCCTCGGGGATCTGGGTGGGTGTGGTGGCCGGCGCTACCGCGGGCCACATCTACAAGTACGCCATCACCACCGCAAGCGGGGAGCGGCTGGAGAAAGCCGACCCCTATGCCTTCGCCGCCGAGTGCGCCCCCCAGACCGGCTCGGTGGTCTGGGACCTCGGCTACGACTGGGGCGACGGGGAGTGGATGGCCGGCCGGGCCGGGAAGGCCGCCCTCGGCGCGCCCGTCTCCATCTACGAGGTGCACCTCGGCTCGTGGATGCGCTCCCCCGAGCGCCCCGGCGAGGTGCTCGGTTACGAGGAGATCGCCCCCCTCCTCGTCCGCCACCTGGTCGAGACCGGCTTCACCCACGTCGAGTTCCTCCCGATCATGGAACACCCCTTCTATGGCAGCTGGGGTTACCAGACCACCGGCTACTTCGCCCCCACCGCGCGCTACGGGACGCCGCAGGGGCTCATGTCGCTGATCGACCAGCTCCACCAGGCCGGCATCGGGGTGCTCCTGGACTGGGTCCCCTCGCACTTCCCGACCGACGCCTTCGCCCTGGGGGAGTTCGACGGCACCCACCTCTACGAGCATGCCGACCCCCGCCAAGGCTTCCACCCCGACTGGAAGAGCTACATCTTCAACTACGGCCGCAACGAGGTCCGGAGCTTCTTGCTCTCCTCGGCCGAGCACTGGCTGTCGACCTACCACGCCGACGGCCTCCGGGTCGACGCCGTGGCCTCCATGCTCTACCTCGACTACTCCCGGGAGGCAGGGGAGTGGATCCCGAACCGCCTCGGGGGCCGCGAGAACCTCGAGGCCATCGAGTTCCTCCGCCAGCTCAACATCGGGGTCTACGGCGCCCATCCCGACGTCCAGACCATGGCCGAGGAGTCGACGGCCTGGCCCGGGGTGTCCCGGCCCACCGACCACGGTGGCCTCGGCTTCGGGTACAAGTGGGACATGGGCTGGATGCACGACACCCTGGCCTATTTCCGGCGGGACCCCGTCCACCGCCGCCACCACCACAGCCAGCTGACCTTCCGCGCTCTCTACGCCTTCACGGAGAACTACGTCCTGCCCCTCTCCCACGACGAGGTGGTCCACGGCAAGGGCTCCCTCCTCGGCGCCATGCCCGGCGACGACTGGCAGAAGTTCGCCAACCTCCGCCTCCTCTACGGCTACCAGTACGCCCAGCCGGGGAAGAAGCTCCTCTTCATGGGCGACGAGCTCGGCCAGTGGCAGGAGTGGAGCCACGAGCGCGCCCTCGACTGGCACCTCCTCGACCACGCCCCCCACGCCGGCCTGCTCCGCTTCGTCTCCGACCTCAACCGGATCTACCGGGAGGAGCCCGCCCTCCACGAGCTCGACGCCGACCCGTCCGGCTTCGAATGGGTCCAGTCCGACGACGCCACGAACTCCACCCTGAGCTTCCTCCGGCGGTCCAAGGCCCGCGGGGCGGTGCTGGTGGTCTGCAACTTCACCCCGGTGCCCCGCCCCAACATGCTCCTCGGGGTGCCCGAGGCCGGGTACTGGCAGGAGATCCTCAACAGCGACGCCACTGTCTACGGCGGCAGCGGGGTCGGCAACCTCGGCGGGGTCGAGGCCCGGGCCGTCCCCTGGCACGGGCGGCCGGGGAGCGTGAACCTGACGGCCCCGCCGCTGGCCGTGGTGCTGTTCCGGCACGAACCCGACGGTGGGCCGTGACCATGCGGGTCTGGCCGGGATCGCCCCACCCCCTGGGGGCCACCTGGGACGGGGAAGGGGTCAACTTCGCCCTCTTCTCGGAGCATGCCACCGCCGTCGAGCTCTGCGTCTTCGAGCATGCCGACGGCGCCGCCCCGGTGGACAGCGTCACCATGCCGATAGCCACCGACCGGGTCTGGCACTGCTACCTGCCCGACGCCCGACCCGGCTGCCTCTACGGCTACCGGGTCGACGGGCCCTGGGACCCGGCGCAGGGACACCGCTTCAACCGGGCCAAGCTCCTCATCGACCCCTACGCCAAAGCGGTCAGCGGGGCCATCCGGTGGAGCGAGGAGATCTTCGGGCACAGCTCGGCCGGGCCCGACAGCGACCTCGTCCCCGACTCGCGGGACTCGGCCGGGGGGATGCCCAAGTCGGTGGTGGTCGACCAGGCCTTCACCTGGGGCGAGGACAGCGCACCCCGCATCCCCTGGAACCGCACCGTCATCTACGAGTGCCACGTCCGGGGCATGACCATGACCCATCCCGGGGTCCCCGAGCACCTCCGGGGCACCTACCTCGGCCTCTCCTCCGACGCCGTCGTCGACCACCTCCTCTCTCTCGGGGTGACCGCCGTCGAGCTGATGCCGGTCCACCAGTTCGTCGCCGACCAGCACCTCGTCGACCAGGGCCTGACCAACTACTGGGGCTACAACACGTTGGCCTTCTTCGCCCCCCACGTCGGCTACGCCACCGGCGGCCACGGCCAGCAGGTCGACGAGTTCAAGTCGATGGTGAAGACCCTCCACCGGGCCGGGCTCGAGGTCATCCTCGACGTCGTCTACAACCACACCGGCGAGGGCAGCCATCTCGGCCCGACCCTCTCGCTGCGCGGCATCGACAACTCCGTCTACTACCGGCTCCAACCCGACAACAAGCGGTTCAACCTGGACTTCACCGGCACCGGCAACAGCCTCAACATCGTCCACCCCCGGACCATCGCCCTCATCATGGACAGCCTCCGCTACTGGGTGACCGACATGCACGTCGACGGGTTCCGCTTCGACCTGGCCCCGGTCCTCATCCGGGGACTGGAGGACGGCCGCCGCAGCGCCTTCTTCGAGGTCATCCAGCAAGACCCGGTCCTCTCCCAGGTCAAGCTCATCGCCGAGCCCTGGGACGTCGGCCCCGACGGCTACCAGCTGGGCCGGTTCCCGCCCGGCTGGGCCGAGTGGAACGGGGCCTTCCGGGACTGCGTCCGCCGGTTCTGGCGGGGGGACCCGGGGATGATCCCCGAGCTGGCCTCCCGGCTCACCGGCTCCAGCGACATCTACAGCCCGAGCGGCCGGCGGACGTATGCCAGCGTCAACTTCGTCACCTGCCACGACGGCTTCACCCTGGCCGACGCGGTCGGCTTCGAGGAGCGCCACAACGAGGCCAACGGCGAGGGCAACCAGGATGGGGCCCGCGAGAACTACAGCCGGAACTGGGGGGCCGAGGGGGACACCGACTCGCATCGGGTCGCCCGCCTCCGGGAGCGGATCAAGCGCAACATGCTGGCCACCCTGGTTTTCTCCCAGGGGGTCCGGATGCTGCTCGGCGGCGACGAGTTCGGCCGGAGCCAGCAGGGCAATAACAACGCCTACTGCCAGGACAACGAGATCAGCTGGATGAACTGGGACCTCGACGAGGCGGCCCAGGACCTGCTGGCCTACACCCGGGAGCTGATCCGGATCTTCAACGACAACCCCGTCCTCCGCCGCCGGGACTTCTTCAACGGCCGGCCCTTCACCCCGGCGGGCACCAAGGACGTCACCTGGATCCGGCCCGACGGCGACGAGATGACCGAGGACGAATGGTCCGACCGCGAGCTCCGCTCCATCGGCATGATCCTCTCGGGCCGGGCCACCGACGAGATCGACCAGCGGGGCCGTCCCATCTACGGCGATACGATCCTCCTCCTCTTGAACGGGGGGAACCGGTCACGGCTCTACACCCTGCCCCGGATCGAATGGCCGGGGGCCTGGGAGGAGCTCCTCAACACGGCCCGGCCCCCCGGGGCGCGCCGCGTCCAGCGGTCGACGGTGAACCTCACCGCCCACTCGATCATCCTCCTCCGCCACAACGAGCACCTCGGGGCTGCGCCGGTCCCCGGCTGATCCGGGGCGGGAGCCCGTCCCTCGAAAGCGCCGGGACCCGTATTGTGCAACCAGCTTCAGGCGCGGTTCCTCACTCGTACAGCGTCCGCTGGCAGCCATGGGTTTGCTGAATCCTCTGCAAGCCGAGGATTCAGCATGGCTCGTAGTGGGGGAGGATCTTCTCCACGGATGTCGACCGACCTCGCGGCGAAGTGCCAGTTCAGTTGCCTGATCGAGATAGTGGTGCCCTTCACCTCCGTCGTCAGATAACACGCCCGGCGTTGCGACCACCCGACCGTGCGGTCTTCGCTGGGTCGAGTCGGCTGATGTCGAAGGTTCACGGGGTTGTTCTTCGTTCAGCCCGAGACGTTGCTCCGCCGGCGTCGAGATCTCGTCCGCCGCCGGTGGACGTATCGTCGGGGCCCTTCGGGACGGCCGACACTGCCCGCCGGAAAGTCCAGCTGGTGCCCGGATAGGGTTTTCGGTGACCTCAGGAGCCGGCGGTGGGAATCGAACCCACGACCTGACGATTACAAATCGTCTGCGCTACCAACTGCGCCACACCGGCCTGAAACCGGGCGGCCCCGATTCCTCGGGCATCTTACCGGTCGAAAGCAGACGATCCTGGGCCGACCCGGCCTTCCACCGGCGGTCGCCAAGAACCCCCAAATCGGAAACGCTTGCATCGGCACCCCGAGGTTGGCAGGCTGGACCGGAATGACCGACCATCCCGAACACGGCGGACCAACTTCTGGGCATACGCCGGAACCGGAACGTGCCCCCCTGGTGGGTCGGGCGGCGATGGTGTTGATCGCCTTCATCATTGCCACCGCGGTGGCACTCGGGCAGGTGCATCCGGTCGCCCGTTCCACCTCGGCCACCTTTGCCACGACAGCGCCGGTCACCTCCGCCACCCATCCGGCTGCGCACCCGACCACCACCACACCTCCGACCACCACCCCTCCGGCCAAGGTGTCGGTACTGGTGGCCAACGGTTCGAATGTCTCGGGTGCGGCCGGCACCACCTCCACCCAACTGCAGGCCGGGGGATGGACCCTGCTGCCGCCGGTGAATGCCTCGTCGAATGTCACCGCTTCGGTCGTCTACTACGTGGCCGGATACCAGCCGTCGGCGGTGGTCATTGCCAAGTCTCTCGGTCTTGGCACCACCGCGGTGCAGCCGCTCACCTCCTCGGCCCCGGTGGGCAAGGTGGGTACCGCCAACGTGGTGGTGGTGGTCGGGCCTGACGTGGCGTCGAGGGGTAGCTCGTCCGCCACCACGACCACCACCAAGGCCGCCACCACGACCACCACCAAGGCCAAATCCCACTGAATAAGCAAGAGGCGAGTGGAGCCGGCCTGGCCCCCGAGGCGGCTTCCGCACTGTCCCCTCTGGTGGCAGATCCCTCCTCCACCGCCATCCTCACCGACTTCGACGGCACCCTGGCCCCCATCATCACCGACCCGGCCGCGGTGCAACCCCTGCCCGGAATGGCGTCCACCCTCAACCGGTTGGCCGCGCAGTTCGGACTGGTGGCGGTGGTCTCGGGCCGACCGGTGTCTTTTCTGTCCGAGCGACTTACCGTCGTAGATGAGGTGGCTCTGGTGGGTCTCTACGGGTTCGAGCGCTCGGGAGCCCGGGGCGAGGTGATCGTCGAACCGGAGGCTGAAAAGTGGCGCTCGGTGGTGGAGCATGCCGCCCGACGCCTCAAGGAGGAACTTCCGGCCGATGTGACTGTCGAATCGAAGGGGCTGACGGTCGCCGTCCACTGGAGGTCGGTGCCGGCCATGGCCGGCATCGCCGCCGCGGCGGTGGAGCGTGAAGCCGCCGGCACCGGGTTGAAGGCCCATCCAGGCCGGATGAATCTTGAGTTGCGACCGCCTTTGGATATTGACAAAGGCTCAGCGGTAGGGGCACTCGTGCATGGGTACTCGGCTGCCTGTTTCGTGGGCGACGACCTCGGCGATCTCCCGGCGTTCGCGGCTCTCGACCGGGCGTCCGCCGCAGAGGGGATCTCCACGGTGACGATTGCCGCTGTCGACAACGAGAGCCCGCCGGAGATGGCGGCCGCCGCCGATGTCGTCGTCAGCGGCCCGCAAGGAGCCCTCGACGTGCTGAGGTGGCTGGCTGACCACGCCGCGGACAGCCGGCGCTGATCATCTAGTCGGCGGCTTCGAGCAGGTCGTGCAACCAGGCGGCCGGCTTCCGGCTGAGGACGAGCTCGCGGAGGGTCTTGGCCATGGCGGCGCGCTCGGCGGCCTCCATGTCGAGTGCCGTGTTGAGCACCTCGACGGTGCCGGCCACGTCAAAGGGATTGACTTCGAGCACCCCTGGCCACAGCTCATCGAAGGCGCCCGCCTCCCGGGACAGGACCACCACGCCGTTGTGGGTGTTCACCAGTGGCCCCTCTTTGGCCACCAGGTTCAATCCGTCGCGAATCGGATTGACCAGAAGGACGTCGTAGCGGGTGAGGGCGGCCAGCGACCGCGGGTAGTCGTCTTCGACGAAGAGGACGATCGGATCCCAACCCGGAGTGGCCCACTGCTCGTTGATGCGGGTCACCGTGGACTCCACCTCGTTCTGGTAGGCGAGATATTCGGCCAGACCCTGACGGGAGGGATAGGCCATGGCCACGAAGACCACCCGCTCGCGCCAGCGCGGCTGCAGCTCGAGGAGCTCCTCAAAGGCCCAGAAACCTCGGAGGAGGTTTTTGGAGAGCTCCATCCTGTCGACCCGCACGATCACCTTGCGGTCGGTTCCCCCAATCGCCTCCTCCAGGGCCTCCAGCGCCACCTGCACCGCCGGTTCGGCGGCGGAGGCAGCCAACTGTTCGGGGTCGGGGGTGAGCGCGGAGGTGAAAGTGGAGAGATGGTCGCCGTCGCGTGGTCGGCTCGGGCCTATCTCGCGTTGACACGCCCGGTAACCGCTGGCCCAGCGTTCAGAGTGGAAACCGCGGGCGTGGTACCCGGCCATCCCGGTCAGCAGCTCATCTGTCACCGACGCCGGGAGCATCCGCAGAGCCGAGGGGTCGGCAAACGGGGTATGGGTGAAATGGACAGTGCGGAGATCGGGCCGCATCCGGAGAAGTTCGGACCCCAGCAAGGAGAGGTGGTAGTCGTGGACCAGGACTCGCCCCCCGTCGGGCGCCACCTCGGCGACCCGATTGGCGAAGAGACGGTTGTAGTCACGGTAGGCATGCCAGGCTTCGGACCAGTGACCGTCGGAGCGGGGCCGGCGGGCGGCGTCGAACAGATGGTGGTGGCAGAACCAGAGGGTGGCGTTGGACACCACGTCGTAGGCCATTTGGTAGAGCGCCGGGTCGGGCTCGAGGAGCTCGAGACGCAGCCCGGCCTCGGTGGTCATTCCCTCGGCGATGGCCATCCGGTCGGCATCACCCAGGGCACAGGCCACCCAGGTGGCGCCGGTACCGGTCACCAGAGGATGGAGGGAACCGGCCATGCCTCCAGCTGACACGCCGGCCACGGGACGGCCATCTTCAACGTGGAACGAGAGGGGCCCCCGATTCGAGACGATCACCGTGTCGGCGAGAGAATCATCGCCGAGGGGGGCCGAAAGGACGCCTGCCATGCCCCGACGCTACCCGGTGGGCCGGGTTCTCACTTCCGAGCCTGAAGCGTGACCACTCGCCAAGTCAGTGAGTAAGCAGTGACCTGACTTGGTGGGGCCGGCGCAGGGCTGCACACCTAAAGAGGTTCGTATAATACAGTGATACATTGGTCAGAGCTTCAGGCCGCAGTGTCGCAAGAAGGCGAAGCAGAGGTCGGCATCACTCCCGATGCGGTC
>Ga0208079_1000356_pt1 | contig 25135 bp, 25 predicted proteins | sample NGESurdeep092012_5_FD_184474 | JGI IMG/M metagenome (GOLD analysis project Ga0208079, IMG submission 184474) | Arctic peat soil microbial communities from Barrow, Alaska - NGEE Surface sample 210-2 deep-092012 (SPAdes) | ecosystem: Environmental > Terrestrial > Soil > Wetlands > Peat ... | reverse complement strand
CGAGCGCGGCCTGAAGAAACCGAGCGCCGAGATCCTGCAGGCCCTGGCCAAGGCCCTGCGCATCTCGGCCGAGTCCCTCTACGTCCGCGCCGGCATCCTGGAGGAACGCACCGACCTCGGTCGGGACCGTGACTTCGATGTCACCGATGCCGTCCTGGCCGACCCCAAGCTCAACGACCGACAGCGCGCTGTCCTGCTGGACGTCTACGAGTCCTTCGTGGGTGAGCCGGCAGCCAGCAAGGCTCCCGCTTCTGGTGCGTCGAAGCCCGCCACGCCTACCCAGTCCACCAAACCGACCAAGGCGACCCAGTCCACCAAGCCGGGCCGCGCACCGAGCCCCGAGAAGTCGGGCCTGCACCAGCTGACCCCCGATCAGCTGACACCAGAACTGAACAAGACCCAGCAGTCATCCAACAAGGAGAAGAAATCATGACCTTCGTCAAGGACATCCGAAAGACCGTCACCGACACCACTCCCGTCTACGCCGCCCTCGGCGCCACCGACCTGGCGGTCGAGAGGCTGCGCGAGGCCCGCGATCGTGCAGCTGGGGTTCGCCTGGGTCTGGACGTCAGTGCGGTCCAGGACAGGGCCGCCAAGCGCTTCGAGACGGTCACCGAGCAGGTCCGCAGCCAGCGCGCCGAGGCTGCCGGCAAGGCACGGGAGACCTACACCGAGCTTGCCGTGCGTGGAGAGAGGCTGGTTAAGCGCGTCCGCAGCCAGAAGTCCACCAAGGACCTGTTTGCCCAGGCCGGCAGCACCGTGTCCCTGGGTAAGGACGCCGTCACGACCGTCCGCAAGGCCGCACACGACACCCAGCGCGCCGCCATCGTCACCTTGGCCACTGGTCGCCGTGAGGCGGGGTCGGTTGCTTCCTCCGTCCAGCACGACGTCCGGGCCACCGGTCGCGCGGCGACCAAGGCTCCGGCCAGCACCCCCACCGTGGTCGAGGGCACCGGCACGGCCGCCAAGAAGACCGCAGCCGCGGCGCAGCGCGCGACCCGCTCTGTTGCCGCGGGTGCTCGCAAGGCGCGCACCACCGCCAAGACCGTCACCCCCAAGGTTGGCGACTGATCGAACCCACAGCTGCCCTGTTCGGCAGCTGAGCATTGACCGGCGAGGCCGGTGTCGACCACTCGGCACCGGCCTCGCCTCCGTGCCAGCGGGCCGTCGTCGAGGCAGTAGGATCGCCGCCGTGACTGAGCAGCGAGTATCCCTGTACGACGCGCCCGTGGTGGCCCATGTCGTCCGCTCCGGCTTCGTGGAGTCCGTCCATCACGGCAGCGTGGTGGCCGTTGACACCAGCGGTTCAACTCTGCTGGCGGTCGGTGACGTCGGCGGTCCGATCTTCCCGCGTTCGTCGAGCAAACCCATCCAGGCGCTCGCCATGCTGCGCGCGGGACTGGACCTTGACGGCGAGCTGCTCGCGCTCGCGGCCGGGAGCCATTCGGGAGAGTGGTTCCACCTCGAAGGAGTCCGGCGGATCCTTGCCGGGGCCGGCCTTACTGAGCTGGACCTGCAGAACACCGCCGACCTGCCGTACGAGGAGCAGGAGCGCCACGCCTGGATCGCCGCCGGGCGCGGCGCGACAGCGCTCGCCCAGAACTGTTCCGGCAAGCACTCCGCCATGCTCGCCACCTGTGTTGCCGCCGGGTGGGACACCGCGACCTACCTGGCGCCGCTTCATCCTTTGCAGCAGCTCATGGCGCAGACGCTGGCTGACCTTACCGGTGAACCTGCGGCGGCCAGCGGTGTTGATGGCTGTGGCGCCCCGGTCATGGCCGTGTCCCTGACCGGCCTGGCTCGGGCCTTCTGCCGCCTTGCCACCGCTGCCGAGGGCACCGACGAGGCTCGGGTGGCGACCGCGATGCGGGCCTATCCGCAGTGGGTGGGCGGGACGCGACGTGACGTCACCGCACTCATCCGGGGGGTGCCCGGCCTGATCGCCAAGGACGGTGCCGAGTCGGTCTATGCCGTGGGGCTGCCCGACAGTCGCGGCGTCGCCCTCAAGATCGCCGACGGGGGCCAGCGCGCCAGGCCCGTCGTCATGGCCGCCGCATTGCGACGGCTGGGGGTCAACGCGCAGGTTCTCGAGGTCCTTGCCCAGGCTCCGGTACTCGGCCACGGGCAGCAGGTCGGTTCGATCACCACGGTTGGTATCTGAGCGGGCGTCTGGGCGCGCGCGAAGTGATCGTCACACCTGCGGTCCCGGTCCGGCCCCGTAGTCTGGGAACATGTCCACCATCTTCACGAGCGTCCAGTCGCTCATCATGTTCGCCTTTGGCGTCGCCGCGTTGGTGCTGTCGGTGTTCGGGCTCGTTGATGCCCTGCGAAACCGTCCTGATGCGTTCACTGCGGCGGGTAAGCGGACTAAGAACTTCTGGCTTGCGATACTCGGGGTCGCGACCGCCTTGAGCATCGTCAGCGTCTTCGCCGCGTTCACGCTGCCCTGGATCCTGGCCGTAGTCGGCGCCGGCGTCTATGCCGCGGACGTGCGCCCCGCGCTGCGCAAAGTCATGGGACGTGGGTCCTCAGGTGATGGTCGTCGCTGGTGACCCTGGGTCCAGCTGGCACCATCAGCTCGACCCTGCAGGGCCCTCACGGCTCGCTTGAGTTTCTCACCACCGGGTCAGGCCTTCCCGCAACGGTGTTCGCCCACGGCGTTGCCGGTTCGATCCAGACGACTCGCCCGTTCGGGTCGGGGGTCAAGGGCAGCCGCACGTTCCTGCACTTCCGCGGACACGGCGCCTCGAGCGCCCAGGACGGGCCCTGGACCTATGCCGGGCTGGCCGAGGACCTCAGGACGGTCGCCGACCAGGTCGGAGCCACTCGGGCCCTCGGGGTGAGCATGGGCGCCGGTGCGATGTGCAGCCTGTTGGCGCGCACCCCGCTGCGGTTCGAGCGGCTGGTCTTCGTCATGCCGGCCGTCTTGGACACCCCTCGCACCGATGCCGCCCTGGATCGGCTGGTGGACCTGGCGCAGGCAGTCGACCATCGCGATGTGGAGGCTCTCACGGCGCTCCTGCTCGAGAAAGAGGCCGCCGAGGTGAGGAGTCAGCGCGCGGTTCAGCTCTGGTGCCGGCGCCAGGCCGCCGCGCTGGTGGGAACGCCGGTCTCGGCGGCGTTGCGGGCGCTGCCGGCTGCGGTTCCCCTGACTGACCGTGGCGTGCTCGCGGCGGTCACCGTGCCGGCTCTGGTCATCGCCCAGGACCAGGACCCGGCACACCCCGTGTGGGTTGCCGAACAGCTGGCCGCGTTACTTCCTGACGCCCGCCTCGAGGTCATGGCGCCCGGCGGCCTCATGTGGCGCCACCGCGCCGCGATGAGGGATCTGATCGGGGGATTCCTGTCCGCAGGGCCACATCGAGTGTCCACCCCGGTGAGCCAGTCCATCGGGGGCCCGCGAGACTGATGTCGAAATACCTGGCCTCGCCGCTGCGTTGGGACTGAAGGTTCGATCACGGCAAACAGCCAGCCATCTGCCCCAGCCATTTGCCCCAGTCAGCCAGTTGCCCAGGTGCCAGGAGGGACCCATGCCGACAGTGCCGCAGGTTCGTCGGGTTGCCATGCTCAGCGTCCACACCTCGCCGCTGGAGCAGCCAGGAACCGGCGATGCCGGCGGACTGAACGTCTACGTTGTCGAGGTCTCCAAACGACTCGCGCGCCGTGGCATCGAGGTCGAGATCTTCACCCGGATGACCGATGGCGCACTGCCGATGCAGTGCGAGATAGCCCCGGGGGTCCACGTCCGCAACGTCATTGCGGGACCGTTCGAGGGCCTGGGCAAGGCGGATCTGCCCGGCCAGCTGTGCGCGTTCGCCCAGGGGGTCATGCGCGCAGAGGCGGCCCGACCCGAGGGCTGGTATGACCTGGTGCACTCCCACTACTGGCTCTCCGGGCAGGTGGGCTGGTTGGCGGCTGACCGTTGGCGGGTGCCGTTGGTGCACACCATGCACACGATGGCGCGCGTCAAGAACGCCCAGCTGGCCGAAGGGGATGCCCCAGAGCCGCTCGGCCGCGAGATCGGTGAGGCTCAGGTCGTGGACGCCGCGGACCGTCTCGTGGCAAACACCGTGGGCGAGTCCGGCGAGCTGGTCGACCTGTACGGGGCAGACCCCGGCAAGGTGCGGGTCGTGTCACCCGGGGTCGACCTGGAGCTGTTCACGGTGGGGGACGTGGCGGCGGCGCGGGGGCGGCTGGGGCTGCCCCGGGACGCGTACGTGCTGCTCTTCGTGGGCCGGATCCAGCCCCTGAAGGCTCCTGACGTGCTGCTCAAGGCGACCGCTGACCTCCTGGCCCGCCGGCCCGACCTGCGCCACAGACTGGTCGTCGCCGTGGTCGGTGGCCCCAGCGGCTCGGGCCTGGGCAAGCCTCGCGCGCTGCAGGAGCTGGCCCACCATCTCGACATTGCGGCCCAGGTGCGCTTGGTGCCGCCAGTGGACCGAGCGACCCTGGCCCTGTGGTACCGCGCCGCAGACCTGGTCACCGTCCCGTCGTACAGCGAGTCGTTCGGTCTTGTGGCCGTTGAGGCCCAGGCTTGCGGGACCCCGGTCGTTGCCGCTGCGGTGGGCGGCCTGCCCTTTGCGATCGGCGGCGGCGGCTTGCTCATCGACGGGCATCGCACGAGCGACTGGAGCGCTGGGCTGGAGAGCCTTCTGGACGACCCCGCTCGCCGAGAGCTGTTGAGCCGGAGGGCTGTTGAGCACGCCTCGCAGTTCAGCTGGGAACGCACCACCGACCGGCTGCTCGAGGTCTATACCGAGTCCCTGGTCGCCCGGGCGAATTCGCTGCGTGATGACACGCTCTGGCCGATCGAGGACGCCGCAGAGCTGCGCGGTGTCCCGGCTGCGGTGATCCCGTGAGCGCACCCACCAGCGGCGGCGCCGGCGACAGTGATGTCGTGCAGGAGTCGGTGCGCCGGTTCCTGGACGAAGCCGGGATCACCTGGGAGCTCGGGCGCCGTGCTGGGGAGCTCATTGTCACGCTGCCGGGGGAGAAGAAGCTCACGACCGTGTGCTCGGTGCTGGTCGGCGAGCAGTCCCTGTCGATCTCTGCCTTCGTCGTGCGCAACCCGGACGAGAACCACGAGGCCGTCTACGCCTATCTGCTGCGTCGCAACCTGAGGCTGCCCGGACTCGCGTACGGAATCGACAAGTCAGGGGACGTGTATGTCACCGGGCGCGTGCCCCTGCAGGGGGTCAGCGCGGCATACCTTGACCAGATCCTCGGCGTGGTTCTGGATGCCGCGGACGGCGCCTTCAACGAGCTGCTGGCGATGGGGTTCCTGGAGTCGATGAAGAAGGAGTGGGCTTGGCGCAACTCCCGGGGGGAGTCCACCCGCAACCTCGACGCCTTCCGCCACCTGCTGCAGGAGGCGCCCCCCGAGGGGCCGACGTCGGCGCCATAGACTCCCCCTATGACCACAGCCGAGTCCTTCACGCTCATTCTCCTTCGACACGGGGAGAGCCAGTGGAACGCCCAGAACCTCTTCACCGGCTGGGTTGACGTCGACCTGACCGACAAGGGCCGCGACGAGGCTGTGCGAGGCGGCCAGCAGCTCAAAGAGGCCGGCCTGCTTCCGGACGTCGTGCACACCTCGCTGCAGCGTCGTGCCATCACGACGGCGAACCTGTCCCTGGACGCTGCCGACCGACACTGGATCCCGGTGAGCCGTTCCTGGCGGCTGAACGAACGCCACTACGGTGCGCTGCAGGGCAAGAACAAGAAGCAGACCCTCGAGCAGTACGGCGAGGAGCTGTTCATGACCTGGCGACGGTCCTTTGACGTCCCGCCGCCTGCGCAGCCGGTCGACGACGAGTTCAGCCAGGCCCACGACCCGCAGTACGCCGACATCGAGGGCGGCGCGCCCAAGACCGAGTGCCTCAAGGACGTCATCGCGCGGATGTTGCCCTACTGGGACAGTGCTATCGTGCCCGACCTGCGCGCGGGCAAGACCGTCCTGGTTGCCGCACACGGCAACAGCCTGCGCGGGATCGTCAAGCACCTTGACGGAATCAGTGACGAAGACATCTCCGGGCTCAACATCCCCACCGGCATGCCGCTGGTCTACCGCCTCGACACCGACCTCAGGCCGCTGGCCACAGGCGGGGAGTACCTCGACCCTCAGGCAGCCAAAGCCGCTGCCGAGGCTGTGGCCAACCAGGGCCGCTGAAGCTTCCCCTTACGCGTCCTCGTTGTCCAGATGGGCCTCACTGGCGTACTCGCCGGTGACCAGGTACACGACCCGGCGCGCGACCGAGACCGCGTGGTCGGCGAACCGCTCGTAGTAGCGACCCACCAGCGTGGCGTCAACGGCCGCCTCTGTGCCGTACTTCCACTTGCCGTCCATCAGCATGTTGAAGATGTCACGGTGGAGGCGGTCCATCTCGTCGTCGTCGTTCTCCAGGGCCAGGGCAGTCTCGATGTCCTTGCCGGCGATGACCGATCCGGCCTTGGCCACGATCCGCTCAGCCACCTGGCCCATCTGCAGGACGGTGGAGCGCATGACCGGGTGGATGGCGGAGTCCGGGTAGCGTAGCCGGGCCACCTTGGCCACGTGCCGTGCCAGGTCGCCCATGCGCTCCAGGTCGGAGCTCATCCGCATCGCGGTGACGACCATGCGCAGGTCGGTGGCCACCGGCTGCTGACGGGCCAGCAGGTCGATCGAGAGCTCGTCGAGCTCACGGCGCAGCTCGTCGATCTGCTCGTCGGAGGCGATGACGCTCTCGGCCAGATGCAGGTCCGCGTCCAGCAGCGCAGTGGTCGCCCGCGACATTGCCGACCCGGCCAGCCTGGTCATCTCGACCAGCTGCTCGGAGATCTTGTCCAGGTCTTCGTGGAAGGAAGCGCGCATTTGTCCCTTTCATATTCGGGCTAGTGTCACCGGGGTGCATTGGAGGGTCGCACTCGCCGGTGAACTGTACTGTGCATCTAGGTGAACACTAGGCGACGGCGGCGCTCGCCAGGGGGAAGAGCCCGCGGCGGGGGCAGTCAGCGTGCGTACGCTGGGTGTTGTGGACGCGACGGCTGCGGCAGCTCTCGGTGGCGTGTTCGGTCTGGTGACCGGCGCCATCGCGGTGTCCTGGGTACGCCGGCCTGAGCCGCCGCCGACCGTCGCCCAGACTCCGGGTCCAGACACGTTGCCCGATGGGGTGTCCGACGTGCTCGCTGTCCTGCGCTCCGGGGCGATCGTTCTGGACGCGGCCGATGCCGTGGTCAGCAGCAGCCCTGCGGCCGTGGCCAACGGGCTGGTCCGTGTGCGCGACCTGGTCCATGACGAGCTGCGTCATCTGGCCCGGCAGGTGCGCCGTGACGGCGTCATCAGGGAGGTGGAGCTCGATCTGCCGCGGGGCCCCCTGGGGCGTGGCCGCATCATGGTTCGTGCTCGGGTGGCACCCCTGGGCAGTGCCTACGTGCTGCTGCTCGTCGATGACCGCACCGAGGCCCGACGGGTCGAAGATGTCCGGCGCGACTTCGTCGTCAACGTCAGCCATGAGCTCAAGACCCCTGTCGGCGGGCTGGCGCTGCTCGCCGAGGCCGTCCTGGAGGCCAACGACGACCCGGAGGCAGTGGCCCGCTTCGCCCACCGGATGCAGGTGGAGAGCACCCGGCTCACCCGGCTGGTCCAGGAGATCGTCGACCTGTCCCGCCTAGAGATCGCGGGAACCCTGCACGACCCTGAGCTGGTGGACGCCGGCTCGGCGGCCGCCGAGGCCATAGAGCAGTCACGGCTCGTTGCCGGGTCCCGGGGCGCCGAGATCGTGTCGTCGCTGGCCAGGGGCGCGATGGTGTTCGGCGACTCAGACCTGCTCGTGACCGCCGTGCGCAACCTCGTCGGCAACGCCATCACCTACTCCGCGCCCGGAGCCAGGGTGGCGGTCAGCGTGCGCCGTGCACACGACCTCGTCGAGATCGCGGTTGCCGACCAGGGCCAGGGCATCCCAGAGGGCGAGCAGGCGCGGATCTTCGAGCGGTTCTACCGCGTCGACGCCGCCCGGTCCCGGGCAACCGGTGGCACCGGCCTGGGACTGGCCATCGTCAAGCACATCTGCGCCAACCACGGCGGAGAGGTCACCGTCTGGAGCGAGCAGGGGCACGGCTCGACCTTCACCATGCGCCTGCCCGCAGCGCACCGGACGACCGCTGACTCGGCGCGCGGCACGCCCGCCGCTTCCCCGCAGGTCCAGAGTCCTGGATCCCGAACACGAGAGGTCACCCCATGACGCGCATCCTGGTGGTCGAGGACGAGGAATCGTTCTCTGACCCGCTGTCCTACCTGCTGCGCAAGGAGGGATACGAGGTCTCGGTGGCCGAGACAGGGCCGATGGCGCTGGAGGACTTCGACCGGGCCGGTGCGGACCTGGTGCTGCTGGACCTGATGCTTCCGGGGCTGTCAGGTGTGGATGTGTGCCGGGCGCTGCGTCACCGCTCGTCGGTGCCGGTCATCATGCTGACCGCCAAGGACAGCGAGATCGACAAGGTCGTCGGGCTCGAGATCGGCGCCGATGACTACGTCACCAAGCCGTACTCCAGCCGCGAGCTGCTGGCCCGGATCAAGGCGGTTCTGCGTCGCGGTCAGGAGCCCGAGGAGCTGATGCCGGCCACGCTCGAGTCGGGTCCGGTGCGGATGGACGTGGAGCGGCACGTGGTCAGCGTCAACGGGGAGCACACACCGCTGCCGCTCAAGGAGTTCGAGCTGCTGGAGATGCTGCTGCGCAACTGCGGCCGGGTGCTGACCCGCGCACAGCTGATCGACCGGGTGTGGGGCAGCGACTACGTCGGTGACACCAAGACCCTGGACGTCCACGTCAAGCGGCTGCGCTCCAAGGTCGAGCCGGACCCGGCGAACCCGGCGTTCATCGTCACCGTGCGCGGTCTGGGGTACAAGTTCGAGACTCCGTGAGCCTGGTACAGAGCACGTGAAATGACGTTCTGTCAAGACCGTGCATGTGGCGATTATTGGCATTACTATGGCTCTGACCTGCAGAAACGTCAGATCGCCAATTCGCTATGTCCTTGTGCCGTGGTACTCTTGAGGTCGCGAAAGGGGTACATAGCATATGGTCTTCAAAGTCGGCGAAACGGTCGTGTATCCGCACCATGGTGCGGCATTGATCGAAAAGATGAAAACTCGAACTATCAAGGGCGAGGACAAGATCTACCTCGTGCTCAAGGTTGCCCAAGGCGATCTGACCATTGAGGTTCCCGCCGAGAACTGCGACCTCGTGGGTGTGCGCGATGTCGTTGGCCAAGAGGGGCTGGAACGCGTCTTCGAGGTTCTGCGCGCAGCGCACACCGAGGAGCCGACCAACTGGTCCCGGCGCTACAAGGCCAACCTCGAGAAGCTCGCCTCTGGCGATGTCATCAAGGTCGCTGAGGTTGTCCGTGACCTGTGGCGTCGCGACAAGGACCGTGGCCTGTCGGCTGGGGAGAAGCGCATGCTGGCCAAGGCCCGTCAGATCCTGGTCTCCGAGCTCGCGCTCGCAGAGAAGACGAACGAGGACAAGGCTGAGGCCATCCTCGACGAGGTTCTCGCTTCCTGAACGAATCGTTGACTGAACGCAACGAGCCCATGGTGAAGGTCGTTGTGATTCTGGTCGCAGCCGGAAGCGGTGTGCGGCTCGGTGCAGGCACGCCCAAGGCTTTTGCCCCGTTGTGCGGGGAGTCGCTACTGACTCACGCACTGCGGGGCGTCTTTGGCTGTGGCGAGGTCGCACGGGTGGTCATCGTGGCGCCCTTCCCTCACCTCGACCAGTGTCGCGACGTCGCCGGCCGCGACCCCAGGGTGGATGTCGTGGCCGGAGGAGTGGACCGGTCGGCCTCGGTCCAGGCAGGGCTTGCGGCTCTGCGCCCCGACGAGGGCATCGTGCTGGTTCACGACGTCGCCCGGTGTCTTGCACCGCCCGACCTGTTCGAGCGGGTCATCGCCGGCGTGCGCGAAGGCCATCCAGCTGTCGTTCCCGGGCTTGCGGTGACCGACACCGTCAAGGTGGTCGACGCCTCGGGCGCCGTGCTGCAGACACTGGACCGTGAGTCACTGCGCGCCGTTCAGACCCCGCAGGGGTTCCTGCGTGAGGTACTCGAGCACGCCCACGCCTGCGGCGCGTCCGCCACCGATGATGCGGGGCTCGTGGAGCGCACCGGTGGGCACGTGCGTGTCGTGGCCGGCGATCATCGGGCGCTCAAGATCACCTCACCTGTGGACCTCACCGTCGCGACGGCTCTGCTCCAGGATGGGTCCTATGCCCGATAGCACGCAGTTCTCTGACGGTCCGGCGGCCGGCTCCGTCCCGCTGCCGCGGGTAGGAGTCGGTGTGGACGTGCACCGGTTCGGCACCGATGACCGGGCGCTGTCGCTGGCCGGGCTGACCTGGCCCGGTGAGCGGGCACTGGTCGGCCACTCCGATGCCGACGTCGCTGCCCATGCTGCCTGCGACGCGCTCTTGTCCGCCGCCGGGATCGGAGACCTGGGTACCCACTTCGGCACCGACCGCCCCGAGCTGGCCGGCGCCACGGGCGTCACCCTGCTCACGCAGGCTGCGCGGGTGGTGACGCAGGCAGGTTACGTCATCGGCAACATCGCCATCCAGGTCGTCGGCAACAGCCCAAGGCTCGGTCCGCGTCGCGAGGAGGCCCAGTCCGTGCTGCGGGCGGCTGTGCAGGCACCGGTCTCGCTCTCGGCGACGACCACCGACGGGCTAGGGCTGACCGGACGCGGCGAGGGCATCGCCGCGATCGCGACGGCGATCGTGTTCTGCCCATCCTCGCGCACTCTCTGAACACCACCAGCGCAGCCATCCCCGGCTCCCGCGCCTTGCCTCCTGTGGCGCGGGCCAGGGCGGCTCGCCGGTAACCTTGGCTGGTGACCCTTCGCCTGTATGACACCGCTACGCAAGAGCTGCGCGACTTCGTCCCGGTCACCCGCGGCCAAGCCGGCATCTATGTCTGTGGACTGACCACCCAGGGCGCCCCGCACATCGGGCACGTCCGGTTCGCTGTGGCGTTCGACATCCTGCGTCGTTGGCTCACCTACGGACACGGCTTTGAGGTCACCCTGATCCGCAACGTCACCGACATCGATGACAAGATCCTGGCCAAGTCCGCCGAGGCGGGTGCCGCCTGGTGGGCCTGGAGCTATGCCAACGAACGCGCCACCAACGATGCGCTGGACCTGCTGGGGGTCCTGCCACCCACCTACGAGCCGCGGGCGACCGGGCACATCACCGAGATGCAGGAGATCATGGCGACCCTCATCGACAAGGGGCATGCGTACGCCGCGCAGGACGGCAGCGGCGACGTCTACTTCGACGTGCGCAGCTATCCGGCCTATGGCGAGCTGACCCACCAGCGAATCGACGACATGGAGGCTGCTGCCGACGCCGACCCGCGCGGCAAGCGTGATCCACGCGACTTCGCGCTGTGGAAGGGCCACAAGGTGGGTGAGCCGGCGACGGCAAGCTGGCCCACCGCATTCGGGCAGGGTCGCCCGGGCTGGCACCTGGAGTGCTCGGCGATGGCGCGCAAGTACCTCGGTGACACCTTTGACATCCATGGCGGAGGCGTCGACCTGCGGTTTCCGCACCACGAGAACGAGCAGGCCCAGTCGCGTGCGGCCGGGCTGGGCTTCGCCAACTACTGGCTGCACAACGCGTGGGTGACCATGAGCGGGGAGAAGATGGGCAAGTCGCTGGGCAACGCGCTGCTGGTCAGTGAGGTCACCAAGGTGGCCCGCCCACTGGTGGTCCGCTACTACCTGGGGTCTGCTCATTACCGTTCCACCATCGAGTACCACGAGGGGTCCCTTCGCGAGGCCGAGGCGGCGGTCGATCGCGTCGAAGGCTTCCTGGGCCGTGCCCTGGGCAGTGGTCACTGCCCGACCGGTACCGATCTGCCACCAGGCTTCGTGGCAGCCATGGATGACGACCTCAATGTCTCGGGTGCGTTGGCGGTCATCCACGAGAGCGTCCGATCCGGCAACACGGCCCTGGACGACGGCGACGAGGACCAGGCCAGAGCGCTGGGCCTGCAGGTCGTGGCGATGACCGAGGTCTTGGGCATCAACCCGCTGAACCCGGGGTGGGACTCAGCGTCCGGCTCCGGCACTGACGATGCCATGACGGCGTTGGACGCGCTGGTCAAGGACCGCATCGCGGCCCGGGCCGCGGCCCGGGCGGCCCGCGACTTCATGGCGGCGGACCTGATCCGTGATCAGCTTGCGGCAGCGGGCATTGCGCTCGAGGACACTTCCACGGGCGCGCGCTGGTCGCTGGCCCGCCGTAGCGACATCTGAAAGGCGACCGAACATGCCTGGTAACTCTCAGCGCCGAGGCGCTATCCGCGGATCCAAGAAGGGTCCCAGCACCGGTAGCGGCGGCCAGCGGCGCAAGGGCCTGGAGGCCCGAGGGGCAACCCCCAAGGCCACCGAGCGCACCAAGCACCCCGCGCACAAGAACGCGGCCCGCGCAGCAAAGCCGCCGGCTGCCCGCGGCTCACGCCCCGGCGGCCCTTCCCGCAGCGGCGGCGCGCCTCGCCGGACCAAGGGCACCAGCGAGATCGTCTATGGGCGTAACTCCGTGCTGGAGGCGCTGCGGGCGGACATCCCGGTGACCACGATGTACGTGGCTGGCCGGCTCGAGTCGGACGACAGGGTGCGTGAGGCCCTCAAGATCGCCACCGGCCGCTCCATCTCGATCCTGGAGACCCCACGCGGCGAGCTCGACCGGATCACCGACGGGGGGGTCCACCAGGGCCTGGCCCTTCAGGTTCCGGCGTACACGTACGCCCACCCCCACGACCTGGTCAACCCGCTGATACCCGGAATACCGCTGATCGTGGCTCTGGACGGCATCACGGACCCCCGTAACCTGGGCGCGATCATCCGTTCGGTCGCGGCTTTCGGGGGTCACGGGGTTGTCGTGCCGGAAAGGCGTTCGGTGGGGATGACTGCCAGCGCGTGGAAGACCTCCGCCGGCGCCGCCGCCCGGATCCCGGTCGCCCAGTGCGCCAACCTCACCCGGACCCTGGAGGACTACCGCAAGGCGGGCTTCTTCGTGCTGGGCCTGGACATGGATGGCGATGTGGCGCTGCCAGACCTGGGGCTGGCCAAGCAGCCCTTGGTCATCGTCGTGGGCTCCGAGGGAAAGGGGTTGTCCCGGTTGGTCAAGGAGACCTGCGACCAGACTGTCTCGATCCCGATGTCCTCGGTGGTGGAGTCCCTGAACGCCGGCATAGCCACCGGAGTGACCCTCTATGAAGTTGCCCGCCGCCGGGCGCTGTGAAGGTGGGCCATCCCCCCACGATTGTCAATCCCAAATGAGCCACCGGCGGCTCAGGTCCGATAACGTCGGGTCGAGCAGCGCCGCTGGGTGCCGGCATATGACGAAAGGGCTAGCACATGTCTGACTATGGCAACACCCCGCCGCCTCCGCCGCCGCCCCCGCCGCTGCCCTATGGCGCGCCCGGAGCGGGCACGCCTCCGCCGGCGAACTACCTGGTCTGGGCAATCCTGTCCACCGTCTTGTGCTGCCTGCCGCTGGGTATCCCCTCGATCGTCTTCTCCACCCAGGTCAACAGCAAGTGGGCTGTGGGAGACGTCGCCGGTGCTCAGGAGGCCTCGGCCAAGGCCAGGCAGTTCGCCATATGGGCTGGCGTCGCCGGAGTCATCCTGTGGGTGCTCTGGGGGATTCTCATCGCGGTCGGCGTGGCCAACATCAACTGGAACACCGGGACCAACACTTCCGGGTTCTGAGCGGGCCGGTTCTGGAAAGCACGGGTTTAGGGTGGTGAAGGTGCTCTTACCCTCGGCTGCCCATGGGCTCACCGGCGGCCCGCGGGCAGTGCTGCGGCCACTGGGGGTCGCGGTGGCCGCGTTGGCCGCCACCGGCTATGTGGCCGTTGTCGACCCGAACGTCGCGGGTCACTACCCGACCTGCCCGTTCCTGGCGATCACCGGGTGGTACTGCCCCGGGTGCGGTGCCCTGAGGGCAGTTCATGCGTTGGCCCACGGCGACCTCTCGACGGCGTTGGCCCGCAACCCCTTCGCGGTCGTGGCCGCCGGCTACCTCGCGGTCGCCTGGGTGCTGTGGCTGCGGCGGACGGCCACCGGACGACCTCGTCGCTGGCTGGCGCCACCCTGGGCTCTGTACAGCGTGCTCGGCGCCATCCTGATGTTCTGGGTCCTGCGCAACGTGCCGGGCTGGACATGGTTGTCTCCGGCCTGAGCCTCAGCGACGAGGTGAGGGTGGCCCGGGGGGGATTGTCACCGGCATCTCGACCGTGTCCAGGCCGAGGACAGCGGCTTCGTCAGGCTTGCCGGGCAGGACGTTCTTGAGGTAGTCGGCGATGACCTGCCTGATCGGTATGTCGTGGCCAGCCTTCTCCGACAGGTACCAGCGATGTTCGAGAACCTCGTGGAAGACCTCCGCCGGCTCCAGCTTCCTGGTCAGGTCGCGCGGGACGGTGCGGATGACCGGTTCGTACACCTGGGAGACCCAGTCGTGGGCCACCAGCGACTCGTCGTCGTTCTGCCGATCCTGCGAAGCCCGGAAGGCGTCGAGGTCGTTGAGCAGCCGGCGAGCCTGGTTCTCCTCGACGTCCAGACCCGTCAGGCGCAGCAGACGGCGCGAATGATGGCCAGCATCAACGACTTTTGGCTGAATCTGGATCGTCGCGCCACCGAAGTCCGTGGAGATCGTCAGCTCGTCGACGTCGAAGCCGAGCTCGTTCAGACGGCGGATGCGCTCATCGACCCGCCAGCGACAGCCTTTCTCGAACCGCTCGCGTCCGGTGAGCTCACGCCACAGGCAGCGGTAGCGGTCGACAATGGTCTGCGAGACCTCAATGGGATCGACGGCCAGGGCCAGGAACCCCCCGGCCTCCAGGTCCATCAGCTCGCCGGCGATGTTGACCCGGGCGATGTCGAGGTCATGCTCGCGCTGACCGTCGGAGAGCGTGCTGCGGATCTCACCGGTCTCCGCGTCTACCAGATATGCGGCGTAGGCACCCGCGTCCCGGCGGAACAGGGTGTTGGACAAGGACACATCGCCCCACCAGAAGCCGGCAAGGTGCAGCCGCACCAGCAGCACGGCCAGCGCGTCGATCAGCCGTTGCGCGGTGTCCGGGCGCAGGCTCTGGCTGAACAGGACGCGGTACGGCAGGGAGAAGTGAAGGTGGTGGGTGAGAAGGCATGCGTCGAGCTCCTGGCCGTCCGCGGTGGTGCGCCCACTGACGACACCGAAGGGCTGCACACACGGCTGGTCGATCTTCTTCAGGAAACGCAGCATGTTGTACTCGCGGACGGCGACGTCGGCCCTGATCTCCTTGACCGCTATGACCTTGCCGGCGACCCTGACGAATCGCACCACGTGGCGCGAGATGCCCCGTGGAAGGGCTGCCAGATGCTGGTCGGGCCAGTCCTCGAGCGGCACAGACCACGGTAGGTCGAGCAGTGCCGGATCCGGTCGCGCCGCGGTGATCTCCAGTGCCATCTGCTCATCGTGGCACGCCTTCCTGAAATGCCCCGCCTCGCACCTGTTCGGCCCGGGCAGCGCAGAAGGTGGCGGCGCCCTCCGGGGCACCGCCACCTTCTGGTGTCAGGAGGCGATCAGCCGCCGAGGCGCAGGCCGCTCTCGGGGTTGAACAAGTGCACGTGCTCGCCCCTCTTGGGCGTGAGGTGGACCACGGCGCCCTTCTTGGGCGGGGTGCGGCCGTCGACGCGCACGATGATCGGCTTGACGTCGCCAGCGGTCTCGGTGGTCGAGCCGTAGATGTAGGCGTCTGCGCCGAGCTCTTCGACGACGTCGACGGTCACCGGAAGGCCCTCGCCGTCCATCCCGATCGCGAGGTCCTCGGGACGGACACCGAGGGTGACTTCCTTGCCCTCGTCGGTCAGGAAGTCGCGCTCGATGGGGTAGGTGGCCGTGCCGAACAGCACGCCACCGTCGACAACGGGAACATCGAACAGGTTCATGGCCGGCGAGCCGATGAACCCGGCGACGAAGACGTTCTCCGGGTGGTCGTACATGCCGCGCGGGGTGTCGCACTGCTGGAGGATTCCGTCCTTGAGGACCGCGACACGGTCGCCCATGGTCATGGCCTCGATCTGGTCGTGGGTGACGTAGACCATCGTGACGCCCAGTCGCCTCTGCAGCGAGGCGATCTGGGTGCGCGTCTGGACGCGCAGCTTGGCGTCGAGGTTCGACAGCGGCTCGTCCATGAGGAACACCTGCGGGTTACGCACGATGGCCCGGCCCATGGCGACGCGCTGACGCTGACCCCCTGAGAGTGTCTTGGGCTTGCGCTCGAGGTACTCCTGCAGGTCAAGGATCTTGGCAGCGTCGCTGACCCGCTTGGCGATCTCGCTCTTGTTGATTCCCGCGATCTTGAGTGCGAAGCCCATGTTGTCGGCGACGGACATGTGCGGGTAGAGCGCGTAGTTCTGGAAGACCATCGCCACGTCGCGGTCCTTGGGGGACAGGTCCGTCACGTTGCGTTCGCCGATCCAGATGTCCCCCTCGTTGACCTCTTCGAGTCCGGCGAGCATCCGCAGGCTGGTGGACTTGCCGCAGCCGGAGGGACCCACCAGAACGAGGAACTCGCCGTCGGCGATGTCGATGTTGAGCCGGTCGACCGAGGGTGTGTCGTTGCCTGGGTAGGTCCGGCTGGCGTTCTCGAACTTGACTGTTGCCATCTGTGTCAGCTTCCTTCACCGGCAGGAACGTGCCGGACGATCCGTTGTAAAGGTGATGAACGCCGTGTAGCGCCCTTGGTCGAGCGTGAGGCGGCAAGGTGTGACGCGCATCATGCTGTACCTGTGACTCTACCGGAACGGCAAGGTGGCCGTGGCAGGGCGGTACCGCGATGGCGGAAACGTCGTGAGGCAGACGGCGCCTCGGGTGCTGCCCACGCGTCCATCACGATGAGGCTCACCGGCCGGCGCCCTGGTCGGCTGGCTGCGTCTGCGCGAGATGTCTTCAGCCATCTCTGCCTGACCAGCAGGGCTGGCGGGCGCTGCGCCGCACAGGCGACGACGGGCGGCAGACGCACAAGGGACGTCGATGAGAGCCGGCAGGCGGCCATCGACGAACATGGCCGAGGTCGGCGAGGCGCCGGCTCAGTGGTGCCGTCCCCAACCCGTCGCTGCGGCCCCTCAGCCCAGGGCGGGTTGCTGCCCCGCGCGCCGCAGGTCAACAAAGAGCTCAAGCAGCTCCACGACAGAGCGTTGGTCGGGGACCCGGTGTGCCGCAGCACTGTCACCGTCACCGACCTTGACCGTCAGGTCGCCGGATGCGGGGTCGAGCGCGGCGAAGGCTCGCTCGTCGGTCACGTCGTCACCGAGGTAGAGGGTTGCCTGTGAGCTGGTCGCCTGGGCCAGGGTGAGCACCGCCTTGCCCTTGTTCGCCTCGAGCACGCTCAGCTCCACCACGTTCTTGCCGGGCATGACGTGCACGTCCGGATGGCGCTGGCCCACCTGCAAGGTGGCGGCCGTGGCGGCTGCGGCTACCGAAGGCTCGACCCCCCGGGTGTGCAGGGCGACTGCGGACGGCTTGTGCTCCAGTCGCACTGCCGGGTAGCGGTTCTTGATCGCCTCGAGCTCGCCACTGATGATGCTCAGCCGGGCCGTGGCGTCCTGGTCCAGGAGTGCCCCGCTGCGGGCTGGGTCCAGGTTCGTCTGGGCGCCATGGCTTCCGACCAGCGTGACGCCGTCGCGCGGGCCGATGCCGGTCAGCGCCGCCAGGGTCGCCAGATCTCGCCCGGACACGACGGCCACGCTCACGCCACCTGAGGCCGCCGCCGCGCGCAACGCCTCGAGGCCACCGGGGACCGCGCGGGCTTGCATCGGGTCCAGGACGAAGGGCGCCAGGGTGCCGTCGAAGTCGACCGCGATCAGCACCCGCGACCGGGCCGCGAACGCGGCCAGGGCGGTACGCAGCTCGGCGCCCATCTCCGTCACCGCTGCCCAGTCCGCTCCGACGCCTTGTCCAGTGCCCTGCGGTTGGACCTGTTGGCCCGCTCGGCACCTCGCCTCTCCTCGTCGCTGGCACGGGTCGGCCGGTGCGGTCTTGCCGGGGCGGAGGCAAGTGCGTCCAGGTACCGGGTGGCCCACCGCTGCACGTCGTGGTCCGAGACACGCTTTCTCAGCGCCTTCATGCGGCGGCGTCGCTCGTCCTGGGGGGCGGTGATCGCCCGCATGATCGTCTGCTTGAGGCCCTCGACATCGTGCGGGTTGCAGATGAACGCCTGGTGCAGCTCGTGCCACGCGCCGGCGAACTCCGACAGGACCAGGGCGCCGCCGAGGTCGTGCCGGCAGGCGACGTACTCCTTGGCGATGAGGTTCATCCCATCGCGCAGCGGGGTCACCAGCATGACATCGGCGGCGAGGAACATCGCGGCCATCTCGTCGCGGGGGTAGGTCTGGTAGAGGTAGAAGACTGCGGGTGAGCCGATGTCGGAGTACTCACCGTTGATGCTCCCGACGGTGCGCTCGACCTCCTCGCGCAGGTGGCGGTAGGCGTCCACCCGCTCGCGGCTTGGCGTCGCGACCTGCATCAGGGTCACGTCTGGTGGGGCGATCGCCTTGTCCCCCAGCAGCTCCTCGTAGGCCTTCAGCCGGTGCCGGATCCCCTTGGTGTAGTCGAGCCGGTCGATGCCGAGCAGGAGGATCTTGGGGTCGCCGAGCGAGGCACGGATCTGCGCCGCGCGGGCAATGACTACCGGAGTGCGGGCCAGCTCGTCCAGCGCGCGGAAGTCCACCGAGATCGGTATCGCGCTGGCCCGGACCGTGCGCCGAGCCGAGGGGTCGTCACCTGGTGGCGTGAAGGTGACAGTGTCGGCTTTGGTCGCCATGCCCAGCAGCCGCCGGCAGGCGCGCAGGAAGTTCTCGGCGTCCGCGGTGCGCTGAAAACCCAGGAAGTCTGCGCCCAGCAGCCCCTCCAGCAGGGCCCGACGCCACGGCAGCTGTGAGAACAGCTCGACCGGCGGGAACGGGATGTGGTTGAACCACCCGATGCGCACGTCGGGTCGCATCGCCCGGACCATCGCCGGGACCAGCTGCAGCTGGTAGTCGTGCACCCAGACGGTGGCCCCTGGCGCGGCTGTCTGCGCGATGGCCTGGGCAAAGCGATGGTTGACCGTCCGGTAGGTGTTCCACCAGTTGCGGTGGAAGGTTGCGGGGACGATGACGTCGTGGAAGATCGGCCAGAGCGTGTCGTTGCTGAAACCCTCGTAGTACTCCTGGATCTCGGTGGGCGACAGACACACCGGCTGCAGGTACATCCCCGAGTCGCTGAACGGCTCGGGCGCTGGGCCAGGCTCGCCGGCCCAGCCGACCCAGGCGGCGTCGCGGCCCTGCATCACCGACTCCATGGCCGTCACCAGACCGCCCGGACTGCGCCGCCAGCTGCTCTCGCCGCTGTCGTCGACCACTCGGTCCAGAGGGAGGCGGTTTGCGGCAACCACCAGGTCAAACGTCGGTGTAGCGACGGTCACGCTCTATCAGCTCCTCAGCGGGGGATGGGCTCAGCCTACGGCGACCTGCGCCGAATCCGTCTTTTGTCTGCCTTCCGCTGGCGACAGACCAAGAGCAGGGACTACGGTCATGTCATGCGCATCTCAGACGTGATCCGCCGAAAAGGCGGCGGTGTGGTGACCCTTCGCTCGGACGCGACAGTCCGCCAGCTCCTGGAGATCCTGGAGCAGCACCGTATCGGTGCCGTCGTGGTCAGCGATGACGGCTCGACGATGTCAGGCATCGTCAGCGAGCGTGACGTGGTGCGCCATCTTCATACCGACGGCGTCGGGGTCCTCGGCGAGACGGTTGCCATGATCATGACCATCGAAGTGCAGACCTGCACCCCCGAAGACAGCATCGAGGACCTGGCCCAGGTCATGACAGAGCACCGCGTCCGTCACATCCCGGTCGTGGTCGACGCCAAGGTGGTGGCCATCGTCAGCATCGGGGACATCGTCAAAGGGCGCATCGACGAGCTGCAGACCGAACGCGACCATCTCGTTGGCTACATCCAGCAGTAGGTTCTCCCGCCCGGGCCCGCCTTCGCCGCAACGCAGCCCTGGCGGCATAGCGTGGGGCTATGACGGCGGGTCTGAGGCGCGACGATGAGGCGGGCTCCGTCGTGCCAGGCCCGGGGCAGCAAATCGGCCCATATCGACTGATCCAGCCCCTTGGCGAGGGTGGCATGGGTGTGGTGCACCTTGCCCTCGACCCGAACGGGCGCGCGGTGGCCATCAAGGTCCTGCGAGAGCACATCGCCCACGACAGCGAGGCGCGTGGCCGGTTGAAGCGGGAGGTCCAGACCCTGGCCCGGGTGCAGGACGCCCGGGTGGCAGCTGTCCTTGACGCCGACACCGAGGGCCCGCGCCCCTACATCGTGACCAGGTACATCCCCGGTCCGACCCTTGACCGGGTGGTGTCCGAGAACGGGCCAATGCACGGTGAGGCCCTGCTGCGGCTGGGACGCGGGCTCTGGGACGCCCTCAATGCCATCCACGGTGCGGGTGTCGTCCATCGGGACCTCAAGCCCGCGAACGTCATCCTCCGTGACGGCGACCCCGTGGTCATCGACTTCGGTATCGCCCACGTTGCCGATGACATCCGGCTGACGATGACCGGCCTGGTGATGGGCACGCCGGGCTATCTGTCCCCCGAGGTCGTCGAGGGGGCACCGGTCACCGAGGCGACGGACTGGTGGGGATGGGCGGCCACCCTCGCGTTTGCGGCATCCGGGGCACCCCCGTTCGGACGGGGGCCCATGGGCGTGGTCCTGGACCGGGTCAGTCGTGGCCAGGCAGACCTGACGGGTGTGGACCAGCGACTGGTGCCGCTGCTGCACGCGGCGCTGTCGCCGATTCCGGCCAGGCGCCCGCAGGCCGACGAGGTCGTGCAGGCCCTGGACTCGTATGCCGCCGCCGCGCCCCCGACGCTCGCCATCCCCAGGGCCGGCGCCTCACCGGCCCGGCAGCCCTCCGCCACGTCCGCCGGGCGGCAGGCGGACCCGGCGCCCCTGCCGGTGCCCGACCTGCACCGGCAGCGGGACACCCAGCCGCAGCCGGCGAGCGCGCCGGCCCGGGGGGTCCCCTGGCAAGGCGAGCCGGGTCAAGGCGGCCCGGCAACCGGGTGGTCGCCTCGTACCGGGACGATGCTCGCCCTGGCAGTGGGGGTGCTCGGGGTCGCGACCATCTGGCCCCTGGTCGCCCTTGGGCTGTTGGCCGTGTGGTCCTTGCTCGCGCGCTTCGCTGACCGTTCGATCACCTCACTGGCGGTGCGACGCCACGGTCGCGGGCCGCGGCGCAGCGACGTCCCGCTGGCGATCGTGGCCAGCCCGTGGCATGCCGTTGTGGCTGCCCTGACGGCGGTGCTCACCCTGGTCATCCCTGGGATCGTCGCGGTGGGCACGACGTTCTCCGTAGCGCTCGCCTCGGCGGCCGTGACCGGTGGCGACCCGGCGCCGGACAGGTCGATGCCCCTGCTCGCCGGCTGCTTCCTGGGTCTGCTCATGTGCTGGTGGGGGCCCGGCGGGGCAAGGCTGCAGCGAGGCTCCCGGAGTCTGCTCCGCGCCCTGGCGCCTAACCAGGGGGCCACCGACCTCCTGGTGGCAACGGTCGCCCTGATCGGGGTTGGGCTCGGGGCGTGGGCCTGGGTCCGGAACGGCCAGCCGGACTGGTGGCCCTGGTCTTACGGCCAGTTCCAGGCCATCTCACGCTCATTCTGGTAACGCGCCCACCGGCTCGCTGGCCCAGCGCTGCTCCCGCGGGGTGGGAGGCGGTTATCTGCAAAGCCCTGCGGCATCAGGGCGGGTCGTGGAAGCATTGTTTGCATCTCGTCGTGTGAACACTTCGCGGCGATGCCATATCCGGCCGGAGCTCCTCAGCACCGACCTGGCGATGGACAACTGGATATCGCCATCACACGCACGTGTGTTCGCAGCGCCAAACCTCGTCGGCGGACACGAACCGGCAGACGCCGGGCTGGACGAGGGTGGGGGACCCAACTTGTGAGCCGGTACGAGCCGGCTCTTGGGGTGAAGCCGGAACTCCGGCCAGGCACCTGACTGCCTGAACCCGACAGCTGACCTCTCCGGCGCAAGTCAGGAAAGGAACCTCCTCTTGTACGCACCGAAGCACTCTGCTGCCCGAAAAAGCCACCCACTTCGCAAACGCCTCATCGGATGTGGCTTAACCGCATCGGCGGCCCTGGTCACCGGTGTCAGCCTGAGCCCCCCTGCCCAGGCGGCGGGCTCGGTCTGGGACCGAGTTGCGGCCTGCGAGAGCAGTGGCAGCTGGGCCGTCAACACCGGCAACGGCTACTACGGCGGGCTGCAGTTCTCCGCCTCGACCTGGAACGCGTACGGCGGCACCCGCTACGCGTCCACAGCCAACCGGGCCAGCAAGGCCGCCCAGATCGCCATCGCCCAGCGAGTCCTTGCGAGGCAGGGACCTGGTGCCTGGCCTCAGTGCGGCCCGCGCGCCGGGCTGACCGCACGCAACGGGGCCAGCGGGGCCGGGCCCGCGCCGTCGGTGACCGTGTCACGCTCGTGGACGCGGGTGGCCATCGCGGCTCACGGCCAGCTCGTGGTCGATGGAATCCTGGGGCCCAGGACGACCGGCGCGACCCAGCGCTGGGTCGGCGCCGCCCAGAACGGTGTCTGGGGCTCGACGACCGTCAGGGACCTGCAACGCACAGTTGGCACCTCGCCGGACGGCGAGGTCGGCCCGCTGACCATGCGCTCGCTCCAGGCCAGGATCGGCGCTCGCCGCGACGGTGCCCGGTCCATGAACGCGGCCACCGTTGCCGCGCTGCAGAGGTACCTCAACTGGCACTGAGCCCGATCATCTGGCGGCGCTGGCATGGCCGCTGCTCACCGCGACGGCCCGGCGGGATCACCCTCCGGGCCGTCGTGCTGGGCTCACCGTTGAGGTCGCCGACCCGATGGCTCCTTCGGGCAACCTCACCCGGGGCCGTCTGGGACCAAGGGCCGCCCGCAGGCGGCTCCGGGACACCTTTATCCTTTCTGGAGCAAGCCGGAGTGGCTTAATGGCAAAGCAACCGCCTTGTAAGCGGTAGATTGCGGGTTCGATTCCCGCCTCCGGCTCGAAGACCAACACGGCGAAAGTCCCGCTTGTCCTTCAGTGAAGAGACGGTAACCATGGCCAGGATCGAGGATTACGCCATGGTCGGGGACCTGCACACCGCAGCCCTGATCGGCACTGACGGCTCCATCGACTGGCTGTGCCTGCCGCACTTCGACTCCCCGGCCTGCTTCGCCGCCCTGGTCGACTCACCCGAGGCTGGTCGCTGGCTGCTGGCGCCGGCCTCGGGAGGAACCTGCACCACCCGGCACTACCGCCCCGGGACACTGATCCTTGAGACCGAGTGGCAGACACGCGAGGGCCGCGTCCGTGTCACGGACTTCATGCCGCCACGCGACGAGGTCGTCGACTTCGTCCGGATCGTCGAGGGGCTGCGTGGGTCCGTCCGCATGCGCGGTGAGCTGACCTTGCGCTTCGACTACGGCCACGTGGTGCCGTGGGTCCGCCGGGACAAGAGGGGGATCCGGGCTGTGGCCGGCCCGGATGCCGCCTACCTCGCCACCCGGGCCCCGGTGCGTGGCGAAGACATGCACACGGTCAGCGACTTCACGGTGCGCGCTGGTGAACGGATACCGTTCGTGCTGACGTGGACGCCCAGCCACCTGCCGCGTCCCAGGCCGGTGAACCCCGAGACAGCGTTGCAGGACACCCAGGAGTTCTGGGCCGAATGGTCCGGCCGCAGCCAGGCTGCAGGTCCGTACAAGGACGCGGTCCAGCGCTCCCTGGTCACCTTGAAAGCCCTCACCTACGCACCTACCGGCGGAATCGTTGCCGCCGCCACGACCTCCTTGCCCGAACACATCGGCGGCCAGCGTAACTGGGACTACCGGTACTGCTGGCTCCGAGACGCGACCCTGACCCTGCAGTCCCTGCTGGCCGCCGGGTACACGGACGAGGCCGCGGCCTGGCGGGAATGGCTGCTGCGGGCCGTTGCCGGGGACCCGGCAGAGCTGCAGATCATGTACGGAATCACCGGTGAGCGCCGGTTGCCTGAAACCGAGCTGAGCTGGCTGGCTGGCTTCGAAGGCTCCTCACCGGTGCGAACCGGCAACGCCGCCGCCGGCCAGCTCCAGCTTGATGTCTGGGGTGAGGTCCTGGACGGTCTTTCGCTGACGCGCAACGCCGTGCTCACGGCGGCTGACGACTCCTGGGACCTGCAGTTCGCCCTCATGGAGCACCTCGAGGGGGCCTGGGACCAGCCGGACAACGGGCTGTGGGAGATGCGCGGGCCCCGGCGCCACTTCACCCACTCGAAGGTGATGGCCTGGGTCGCCGCCGACAGGATGGTCACTGCGGTGCGCCATTCAGGGTTCCCCGGCCCCGCTGACCGCTGGGCCGCGCTGGCCGCAACCATCCGCACGGAGGTGATGACCCACGGATTCAACACCGAGCTGAACACCTTCGTCCAGTGCTACGACAGCACGGATCTGGACGCGAGTCTGCTGCTCATTCCGAGAGTTGGCTTCCTCCCGCCAGCCGACAGTCGGGTCGTCGGCACCATCGCGGCCATCCAGCGGGACCTCACGCAGGACGGTTTCGTGCTGCGCTACCGGTCCGAGGGCAGCGGGGACGGGCTTCCGGGGGGCGAAGGCGTCTTTCTCGCGTGCTCCTTCTGGCTGGTCGACGCCCTCGACGGCGCCGGGCGACGGGACGAGGCAGTGATGTTGTTCGAGAGGCTCCTGAGCCTGCGCAACGACGTCGGGCTCCTGAGCGAGGAATGGGATCCCCTCGCTGGTCGGCAGCTGGGGAACACGCCACAGGCCTTCAGCCACTTTGCCCTCATCACCAGTGCCCTTCAGCTGCACCATGGCAGGGCACACAGCAACACGCCCATCCGCCCCGTTGCCTGATTGGCCGCAGGGGGGCGCGATAATGAGGAGACCCCCCAAGTATGAGTTGGGGGGTCTCACTGTCGTGGGTGTGACGTTCCCCGACTGAACGGGCAGTGCGGCAGGATCCCCTCGCCCCGCCACTGGCGAGTCCAACGGGCCGTCCCCGTCGGCACAGGATCTCGTTTACTGTCCGTCGCCGCCGC
>Ga0208079_1000355_pt1 | contig 25135 bp, 25 predicted proteins | sample NGESurdeep092012_5_FD_184474 | JGI IMG/M metagenome (GOLD analysis project Ga0208079, IMG submission 184474) | Arctic peat soil microbial communities from Barrow, Alaska - NGEE Surface sample 210-2 deep-092012 (SPAdes) | ecosystem: Environmental > Terrestrial > Soil > Wetlands > Peat ... | reverse complement strand
GAGTATGGCGGGTACTGCGGCGGCGGCATCTGGGTCTGCGTCTGCTCGTACCACAGCGGCGCGGTGGGCTGCGACCCATCCTCGGGCGGCCGTTGTGACTGAGACGGAGGCTGCTGGGTCATCGGAATCATCCTTCAGCGTTGTTTGAAGTCCACTCAATCCCACGAACCTCAAACAATGCTGGGCTCTGACTGGCAGTTTGCTGTGCGCAGATCCACGATGCCGGCCGGCGCTGGACGTGCCGACATCACCGCTAAGAGTGTGCGTGTGACGGGGTCGACGCCGCCACCAGGGCCGTGCACCTCGAGTCCGGTGCGGGCTGCAGGCAGCCCTGGTGAGGCAACCTGACTACAAGTCTTTGCGTCGGAACATCCGTGCGGCAAGAGCCACGAGTGCGACGGCGAGCAGCAGTGACGTCAGCACCGGCCACAGCACAACGGCATCCTTTCCTGCTGCCAGCGAGGCGGGCAGCGAGGCGAGGCCTGCCGGCGAGTACGTGCCGAGAGGTTTCCAGATCGCTGCGATCGACACCAGTGCGTAGACGCCCAGTCCTGCCCCGGCAGCTCCCGCCGTGGAACCGATGAGCACCGAGAGCAGCGTCATCAGGGTAATGAACATGACGCCGAAGACGAGCCACACCAGCGCCGCGGACCACAGCGCCGATCCCGGTGCCTTCCCGAAGATGGCCTCGGTGAGCCCCCAGGTGAGCAGAGTTACAAGGGCGACCAGGACCGTGAGGAACCCCGAGTGGACCGCTGCCTTGGCGATGACGAATGCGGTTCGAGACACCGGCTTGGTGAGCACAAGAACAGCCGTCCCGCTCTTGGTCTCCGCAGAGATGATGCCTGCGTAGATGATGATCAGGGCGAACAGACCAATCTGCGACAAGTCCTTGGTCCACTGGGCGTAGGCATCAAGGTAGGTCGGCGTCGGTATCTTGAGTCCGCTGAGCTGGTTGCCGCCCAGAGCGCCCACGATCTGCGGGGTGAACCGGGCGAGCACCGGGTCGGTCAGTGCGAAGAAAAGCAGGATGCCGGGAAGCACCCAGATACGCCACGTGCGCGGGATCTCGCGGGCCTCCTTTCCTGCGAACACGGTGAAGCCGTTCATCGCGGTTCCCCTCCGACCAGCTCGACGAAGACCTCTTCGAGTCCCATCTCGCCTGCCTCCATGCGTGACATGCCCGTGTTCCGCGCAGCCACCATGGCAGGTATCTCCCGCTGGGCTGCGCTCATGTCCGCAACCGTTATCTCGATAGCACCCTCGGACCCTCGCGCAACCGCGGTCGCCCACGATTGACGCCCGATCTCCTCCGCGAGCTCGTCACCGTCGCTGGTGACCTCGACCACAACTTTCTGCACTCCGTAGCGCGCTTTCAGCTCGTCGATGGGCCCGTGGGCGACGACGCGACCCCGGTCGAGGATCGCGACGGTGTCACACACCCGCTCGACGTCGGCCAGGATGTGCGTGGAGAAGAACACGGTGGTGCGCCCCCGAAGCGATGTGAGCATGTCGAGGACGTCCTTGCGCCCTATTGGGTCGAGCGCGCTCGTGGGCTCGTCGAGCAGCAGCAGCTTCGGTGCGTTGACGAGTGCTTGGGCGACCCCGAGCCGCTGCTTCATGCCCCGGGAGTACCCGCCGATCTTTGTCTTCACCCCGCCGAGGCCGGCAAGGTCGAGCAGCATTGCGACGCGTTCTTCAAGAACCGGCCCACCGATCCCGAACAGCCCTCCCGCGAAGCGCAAGAGCCCTTCAGCCGTCATCCATTCGTAGAAGCCGGGGACGTCGGGCAGGAAGCCGACATCGGCGCGGACTTCGTTGCCAGCCATTGCGACGTCATGGCCGAGTATCTGCACGGATCCGCTGGTGGGACGCGCGAGGCCAGTCAGGATGCGCAGCGTGGTCGTCTTGCCTGCGCCGTTGGGACCTAGGAACCCGAAAATCGAGCCTTCCGGTACAACTAAGTTCACATCGTCAAGCGCGCGCTTCTCGCCGTAGGTCTTGGTCAGCCCCGTCGTCTTGATCGCCTGGATCATCTCGGGTCTGTGTCGTCGCGCGGCCCATACAGGGTATCGGCGATGTTCTCGATGCGAGCCGGCGGCGATGCCGTCCGGGCGTTCTCGGCGATGGCCGCCGGCTTGCGGCCAGCCACGAGGTAGATGATCGCGCCCAGGGTGTTCACCAGCAGGACGATCACAACCCAGATCCACTTGTTCCCGAAGACCACCTGCTGGTTGGGCCGCCGGTACAGATCGAGCAACGCGACGACGTCGAGGGTGATCTGGGCGACGGACAGCAAACCCAGAACCACCAGAACCCAGCCCGGGACCGACGTCAGGTTCGCATGCATCTCGCACATCCTTTCGTTGAGGCGCCTGAGAGGTCACGATGCTGTTCTGCTGCGCGACCGATACGCGACACGCAGACGAGCAGCACGAAAGACGACCCCACAGAGCAGACGACACCGAGCCACATCGGCCAGAGACCGACCCCACCTCCGAGGGTGAACAACGTCTGCACGAGCACCGCGAGCGCCAGAGTCGTCAGCGAGAGGCTCATCGCAGAAACCCCTGTTCGGTTCAGCGACGGGCGCCGGCGCAGGTGGACCCACGCGGGCAGCGCAACCGGTACTGCGGTCATCACAGAGAGGAACAGAAGCGTCGATAGGCGGCTCCCACGGCCGTCGGCCTCGCCCGAGATGCCCCAATGCGTCGGAACCTGCGCCGGAAGGTGCGACCAGCTCTCGGCAGCGAGAGCAGTGAAGGCGACGAACGCCACCAATGGGAACACCAGGGTCGCCGCCACGATCCGCGGTGGGACCGCCCCGAAGGGAACGTCCTCGTCGTCGGGAAGCACCAGGTGGGTGAGAACCGCCAACGCACCGAGATTGACCGTCCATCCCACCCCCAGTGCTTTCGGGACGAGGATCCGCCGGTCGAGCGGGTTCCACCAGCGACTCGCGAAGCGCTCGGAGCTTGGGGTGCGCATGTCATAAGGGACTCCGAGGCATCGGCCGCTCACCCCCGGCGGACCTTCCTGGCTGCGTAGCCCTTCGGCATAGGCCGCGGCCAGCGCCTCAGGTGGTCCGAGTTCGGACAGCACCCGCTCAGCATCCTCTGAGGTTCCTGCGGTTTCCGCGAGCCGGTCGCGGACATGATCCTTCAGGTCCGCCACAGCGTTTTCCCATTCGTCGGGCCCTGCGGCCAGAGCCTCAACCTGAAAGCGAGCGAAGTAGTCGTCGATCGCCGCGGCGGCCTCGGGAGCGAGGCCACCGCCTGTCGCGGAGCTCTGGCCGTCAGTCATGGGTCACCCTCCTGCCGAGGAGGCTGTCCATTGCGTCCTTCATGCGGTTCCACGTCCGTGCCATGCCACCGAACGCTTCTTCCCCCTCGTCCGACAGCCGGTAGTACTTCCTCGGCGGACCCACTGGTGACTCTCGCCATACCGAGGCGATCAGGCCTGACTTCTTCAGCCGCGAGAGCAGCGGGTAGGCCGTACCTGCGCTGATTGCCAGTCCGGGATAGTTGCCGAGCCGGTCGATGATCTCAGCTCCGTAGGCCTCCCCGTCGTGCAAGAGCGCGAGGATTGCCAGCTCCACCACGCCTTTGCGGAACTGGGACGGGAGCGTCTCACTACTTGAGGTCATCAACTCTTCCGTTTCAGCCGTGCTTACTATGCAAAGCATAGTTCCATGCATAACAAGGTAGAAGGTAGTACCAAGGAGCGGCGGGGGCAAGCTTGGTGACCATCTTCCCGGTGCGGCTCGGGGGTCGGTCAACGGTTGTTGGGCGCTTGTAAAATTGCATTTGAGTAATTTTGCGTAATATGCAAAAATGCACACTATGAATGTTGGGGAGAAGACCGGACTGAGGGACCGCAAGCGCCGGGAGACTCGAGCACGGCTGGAGGAAGCGGCTGTCACTCTTGTGCTGCGTGACGGGCTGGAGCAGACGACCATCGGCACGATCAGCGAGCTGGCTGACGTCTCGCCCCGTACCTTCTTCAACTACTTCGACAGCAAAGACAGCGCGATCATGGGGCTTCGTCACCTCGAGATCACCGATGAGACGGTGGCGGACTATGTCGCTGGCGATGACGGGGACGACCTGGTCCGGTCTGTAGTGCATCTCCTCTTCCTCGTCATGGACGCGCCACCCTCACGGCCCAACATTCGGGAGGATCGGCTTGAGATCGTCCGCCGGTATCCCCAGATTCTCGGGGGTCAGCTCGCGCAGATGACGCTGATGTCAGGTCGCCTCAGTCAGGCAGTCCAGGGTCTGCTTGCACAGGCACCTCGGTTCTCGGGACTGCCAGCTGCCGAACAGGCGTCCTATGCGGATCTGATTCTCGCCATGTGTGGTGGCGCCATCCGTGTGGCGACCCGGGAATGGGCGCAATCCGGGGTTGCTGCAGATGGCGAACTTGAGCAACGAGCGATTTCGCTCGTGAAAGAGATGGTAGGAAAACTCGGATGACCGACTCACTGACCTCTTCTCCAGCCAGCGCACCACTTGTGGCAACGGAGAACAAGCGCAACATCCTGCTGGTTTTCGCTGGGCTGATGGTGGCCATGCTGCTGGCATCGCTGGACCAGATGATCTTCAGCACGGCGCTGCCCACCATCGTGGGTGAGCTTCACGGGGTTGACCACATGCTGTGGGTGACCACCGCCTACATTCTGGCATCCACGATCATGCTGCCGATCTACGGAAAGCTCGGCGACCTGGTGGGGCGCAAGTACCTGTTCATCGGGGCCATCGCACTGTTCATCATCGGCTCGGTCATCGGGGGCCTGGCACCGGACATGAGCTGGCTTATCGGGGGCCGGGCAGTGGAGGGCCTTGGCGGTGGAGGGCTCATGATCCTTGCCCAGGCGATCATCGCTGACGTCGTACCGGCCCGCGAGAGGGGTCGGTACATGGGCGTCATGGGTGGCGTATTCGCACTGGCGTCGGTCGCCGGGCCACTGCTAGGCGGGTGGTTCACCGAGGGCATCGGGTGGCGCTGGGCGTTCTGGATGAACGTTCCGCTAGGGATTCTCGCCATCACCTCTGCGATGCTCTTTCTGCACCCGCCCAAGACAACAGTGGCCAGGCCCCGGCTGGACGTCGCCGGCATGATGCTCCTGGCTGTTGCCTCGACCGGCCTGGTGCTCGGCACAACGTGGGGAGGCACGACCTACGCCTGGGGCTCGCCCCTCATCGTCTCTGTGATCGTGGCCACCGTCGTCGCCGTCGCGGTTTTTGTCGCCGTTGAGCGCCAGGCTGCGGCGCCGATCATGTCGCCGCACCTGTTCAAGGACCATAACTTCAAGCTCACGACTGCTGCCGGGCTGATCACCGGAATTGCCATGTTTGGTGCGATGGCCTACCTCCCGACCTACCTGCAGATGGTGACGGGGGCGGGCCCGACCAAGGCTGGGTTCCTCATGATCCCCATGATGATCGGCTTGCTGGTCACTTCCGTCATCTCTGGGCAGCTGGTGAGCAAGACCGGACGCTACAAGTGGCTGCCGATCACGGGAACACTGCTGGTGGCGCTGTCTCTCGTGCTGCTCTCCACCATGACTCCCGCCCTGGCCGTGTGGGTGTTGTGCGGCTATCTGGCGATCATGGGGGTCGGGCTCGGCATGAGCATGCAAATCCTCATCCTGATAGTGCAGAACTCCTTTCCCATCTCGGAGGTCGGTACGGCAACCGCGGGCAACAACTACTTCCGCCAGATCGGTGCGTCACTGGGCTCGGCAGTCGTCGGAAGCCTCTTCGTGACGCGGCTGGCAGGCCTCCTTGCGCAGCGTATGCCGGGTGCTGCCGGTGCTGCCGGTGCTGCCGCAGGTTCAAGTAACTCGTTCACTCCGGCAGTGGTCAGGAATCTTCCCGTGGCGGTGCGCAACGTTGTCATCGGTGCCTACAGCGGTGCTTTGACGCCCGTGTTCCTCTACATGGTCCCGCTCGTGCTGATCGCGGTGGTCCTGCTGTGTTTCGTCGACGAGAAGCCGCTGGCAACCACCATCGAGCGCGACATCCTCGCGGAGACCCTCGAGATCGACGGCCTCACCGTGGTCTCCCTCGATCCGGCCAAAGAACAGCTGGAGGTCGAAGACACACCCGATCTGGCGTTGACCGGAGCCCAAACCTGAGTCCCGGGGCGCAGTGGGCACAATTCTTGAATGATGTTGCTGCGCCATGCCGACAGTCGTTCGACAGTCCGGCCGACATTTGTGCTATGTAACGGTCGACGGAAGCGGAGTATCCTGCAGTCAGGAAGAAGCGATCGGGCATGAGCAGCAGTGACCAACCACCTTCGGGGAGGCGATCATGGCTCTGGGGCGAGGCGCCAAGTCCAGAATTCCGTTGCGGCCGGCTGACTTTGTCAGGGATTCGGTCTCTCTTCCGCAAGCGCCGCGGCAACCAGGCTCGCTGGCTCTGGACCTCAGCTGTGACATGCACGGCGGACGGCTGATGCGTCTGTGGATGTCTCCTCAGGCTGGGGACGCCACGTTCGGCGGTGAGGGAGCCAAAGGAGCTTGGGACAGCGATCCCAGCGGTTGCGGGGCGGTCCTGGTGACGTGCGTCCGGCCGGGGTGCCATAACAGCGCACGCCTGACCAATGAGTGGCTGACGGCCAGCTTTGGGCAGGTTCAGGCCGACTTCGAGGCCGGCAGGGGTCTGCCTATCGCGTGGTTCCCGCTCTCACAGGTGGGCCTGACGCCCAGCTGAATCCCTTACCGCCCTGAAGGCACTGCCTGGTTGCGCTTCGGGTTCGCCGCGCAAGAGGGTCAGCCCAGGGGCTCGAACGTCGCCGTGAAGTGGCGCAGGGCTGGGGGCTCGTCCACGATCCGGTAGCCAGTGAGCTCCCCCGCGTGTCGTGCAACGTGCTCGCAGACCTCGATGACGTAGTCGATGTGGCTTTGTGTGTACGTCCTCCGCGGGATGGCCAGGCGCACCAGATCGAGGGCGGCCGGCACCTCCGAGCCGTCCGGCTGGCGGCCGAACATCACGGTGCCGATCTCGATGCTGCGAACCCCACCTGCCTGGTAGAGAGCAACCGCGAGCGCCTCGCCCGGGTACTCCAGCGGCGGGATATGCGGCAGCAGGGCCCGGGCGTCCAGGTACACCGCATGTCCACCGATCGGGGTCAGTACCGGGACTCCGGCCTTCACCAACGCATCGCCGAGGTACCCGGTCGAGCGAATCCGGTACCGCAGGTAGTCGTGGTCCACGGCCTCGCGCAGCCCCTGTGCCAGCGCCTCGAGGTCGCGCCCAGCCAGACCGCCGTACGTCGGGAAGCCCTCTGTGAGGATCAGCACGTTGCGGCACTGCCGTGCCAGCTCGTCGTCGTCCATGGCCAGCCATCCACCGATGTTGCCCATCGGGTCCTTCTTGGCGCTCATCGTCATGCCGTCGGCCAGCGAAGCCATCTCACGGACGATATCGGCGACGTCGCGGTCCGCATTCCCCGGCTCGCGCTCGTGGATGAACCAGGCGTTCTCGGCGAAGCGGCAGGCATCCAGGAAGAGCATCTTGCCGTACACGTCGCACACCTGGCGCACGGCGTGCAGGTTGGCCAGCGACACGGGCTGCCCGCCACCGCTGTTGTTGGTGATCGTCATGAACACCACCGGGACGTCCTCAGCGCGCTCGCGCAGCAACGCCTCCAGCGCCGCCACGTCCATGTTGCCCTTGAACGGGTGGTCGGCCTGCGGGTCGCGGCCCTCAGCGATGACCAGGTCGACGGCCGTGGCCCCCGAGGCCTCGACGTTGGCCCGCGTGGTGTCGAAGTGCGTGTTGTTCGGCACGACCTTCCCAGGGCCGCCCAGGACGCTGAAGATGATCTTCTCGGCCGCGCGCCCCTGGTGGGTCGGCAGCACGTGCTCGAAAGGGAACAGCTCTCTGACGGCATCCCGAAACACGAAGTACGACGGAGAGCCGGCATAGGACTCGTCGCCGTGCTGTATCGCGGCCCACTGGTCGCGGCTCATCGCGCCGGTGCCGGAGTCGGTGAGCAGGTCGATCAGCACGTCTTGAGCGTTGACCTTGAACAGGTTGTAGCCGGCCGTGGCAATGGCCGCCTTTCGCTGCTCGGGGGTGGTCAGCCGCAGCGGTTCCACGGAGTGGATGCGGAAGGGCTCGATGATGGTGTGGTAGATGGGTGCACTCATGTCCATGATGGTGCGCTCAGGCGGCGCCACGGTAAATAGCCGTCGCCGCTCGGTACGGGGCCTAAACCTTCTGTCAGCAACGTGTTCATGGCTGAACGGGCACCATCGCAAGGAGGGTCGCGGATTCTCGTTGAGCTGCAGAACGTGGCCCGGCTGTCTTTCAACGAGTTGTCCCGTTGGGTAGACCTGTTCGCACCCGCAGCTGCCGACCGGGCGCGCCGGTTGCAGGCAACGGGCGTGACCACCCCCGTTGACCTCGCCCGGGCGGGCCGTGGGGTCCGAGCCATCGTGGATGGAACTGCCACGGACCGACGTGCCTGCTCGGGGACCCCGCGGGCCCTCAGCTGGCCCGAGGTGCAGACCATGCACCGCGTCGCAGGGGTGACTGCTGAGTGCTGCTGGTCGTGGCCGAGGACGTTCCGGCCTTCGAGACGTTGCTCGACGGCTGCCGATCCCTGGGACGTCCACCAGCACCATGGTGCTGGACGACCTCCTGCCGTGGAGCGCAGTCCCGCCACCGGAAGCGATCGGCCACGTGCCGGGCAGCAAGCGCACCGGACCTGTCGGCACGATGGTCAGTCCTGGCGGCTGCGGACCTCGAGACTGAGGGCTGACCCCTGGCGGGCGAAGACCAGGATCGGCGAGTCGGTCGGCGAGTCGGTCGCTGCCTTCACGATGCTCCGGTAGGCGTTGAGCTGTGGTGCGTAGTAGGCCACCCGCGAGGTCAGCGCGGCGTCGGGGGCGTCATCGGTCTTGTAGTCGACGATCACCAGCGAACCGTCGTCTTCGCGGTAGATCAGGTCGACGAAGCCCTCCAGGACCGTTGCGTCTGGCTGGACCATCCCAACGTACGACTCGCGCCAGTGTTCTCGTGCTGCAGCCCGTTGCACGACCTTTGAGCCGATGGCGGACCGGACCAGCAACGTCACCAGCGGAGCGAACTCGACGACCCCTTCGGCTATGCACTGGGCCGCCACGGCGTCCTGCAGGCCCTTGCCGGACGCCAGGTCAACGACCTGAAGAACGCCGTGCACAGCCCGGCCGATCGCAGAGCCGTAGCGGCCCTTCGACCAGGCCGGCAGCTCGATATCACGTCCGCCCTTGGCCACCCCCGATGCCACGTTGTCGTCAGTTCGCGTCACGGTGATCGCGACGTCGGCTGCAACGGCGATGTCCGGCAGCGGCCCCTCAACATCTGGCAGTGGTCCCTCTGCATCAGGGTCCGTGCCTTCCAGGCCCGACGCGCTGAAGGCCGGGTGGTGCCGGCTCGCCTCGGCGGATGACCGAATGGCGGCCAGCCAGGTGTCGAAGTCCGGCGGTGGAGACACGATGGGCGCCAGCAGTGTCGGAACCGAACTGGCTGCGCCCGAAGGCAGTGGCACGGCACCCGCCTGCGCCGCGTGGACATCGGCGAGCAGTCGCGCGTTCGTGTCCCTGGTGCCTGACCGGTGCAGCGACACGACGAGGTGGTCGCGCGCCCGTGTCGCCGCAACATACATCAGGCGCAGCCGTTCGTAGGAGCTCATCTGCTCGTCCAGCGGTAGCTGGTCCCGGAAGTCTCCGGTCTGCAGGTCCTTGGACAGGCTCACGGCGTATCCGTGGCTCGACCACAAGAGGCGTACCCCGCTGCCCCGCAATGGCTGAGCCGTCATGCCAGACAGGACCACCATCGGGAACTCCAAGCCCTTGGCGGCGTGAATCGTCATGATCCGCACCGAGTCCACATCCGACTCGGGCAGCACCGACTCGGCGACCCGCGAGCCCTCGGCCGCCTGGGCGGTGGCCCACGCGAGATACGAGCGCAGTCCGCCATGCTCGATCTCGGACCACGCGCGGGCCTGGTCGATGACGAACCGCAGTCGGCGCCATGAGTCCCGCGCGCGCGGCCCGAACGCGGCCGCTTCGAACATCCGACGCTCGACCGCCAGCGCCCCCAGGACCTCTGAGGGTGCTAACCAGCGGGACCGTCGATATAGGTCGTGCAACGCCGAGATCGCCACAGCGACAGGGTGGCCCTGCTGGCCCTTGGGCGCTGGCGCCAGCAGGTGGAACGACCCGCGCGCCTGCTTCCAGGTCCAGAGGTCGTCATCACCACACCCAAACAGTGGTGAGCGAAGCGTGGTCACCAGCGCAAATGCGTCGGAGGGGTCGGCGAGTGCCCGCACCGCAGCGAGCAGGTCGCGCACCTCCCGCGCCTGGTAGACCAGCGAGCTTGACTCCGTCCGGTACATCACGCCCGCCTCATTGAGCGCTGCCTCGAGGAACGGCAGCGAGGTCCGTGCCGGGAGCAGGATCGTGATGTCGCCAGGGCGTAGCGCGCGCCAGGTCGTGGTCGGTTGTGCACCGGGGGTTGATGGTGGCACGGTGACCTCGGTGGTCCAGCCCTGGTTGAGCGCTTGCACGATCGAGCGTGCCACGTCGGCCGCCTCGCGTTCGCGCAGTTCGCTTGCCGTGAGCTTGAAGGTGTGCTCGTCGGCGCCCAGAACGGTCACCGGCGCTCCCAGGGTCGGCCCGGCGCGGTACGAGCTGAGCGGCTGGTACTGCGGCTGCATGCCTGGGTCGGGCACGATGACCCGGTTGAACACCTCGTTGACCCAGTCGAGGATGGGTGCGACGGTTCGGAAGTTCGTGGTCAAAGACACCTGTCCACCGAGCATCTGCTGGGCCCGCAGATACATCGCGATGTCGGCGCGCCGGAACCGGTAGATCGACTGCTTCGGGTCCCCGACGACGAACAGCGATCCTTGGGGGACAGCGACGTCTTCCCAGTGGATCTGAGTCGCGCCTCGGCCACCCGCGATCCGGACGGCGATCTCAATCTGGATGGGGTCGGTGTCCTGGAACTCGTCGAGGAGCAGCCGCTGGTATCTGCCCTGCAGGGCTGCACGTACCTCGGCATTGTCCCGTAACAGGTTTCGGGCCAGGACGAGCAGGTCGTGGAACTCCAGCCGGCCCTCGCCTCGCCGCGTCTCGGCGGACTGCAGGACACGCAAACCGCACCAGTGGACGATCGACCGCAGCGTCGACTCCACGACCTGGGAGACGAGCCGTCCGGCCTCCTGCTGCCATTGCCTGCACTCATCTTTGAGCTCGGCGAGCAGCCCTCCCCAACTGTGCGCCTTCCCCCAGGTCCACTGGAGGTCGGCGGCCCCCCGCAGGACCGCCATCTGGGCGATGTCGTCGCCTTCGACCGACTCCAGATCGTCGGCCCACCCTGACAGCTGCGACAGCTTGTCGACGAACAAGTCGCCCGATCCGGTGCAGTGGACGGCCATGGCCGCGAGTCGACGTGCGTTCGTCACCAGAGGTGAAAGGTCCGGCAGCGTCGGCTGGGCCGGCTGGCCAGGCGCCACGACACGCTCCTTCACGAGGTCCCAGTCGGAGTTGAGCTTGCTGATCAAGGACCGCACCTGGTCAAGGGAGATGTGTGTCGCCTGCGCCATGTTGACGGTCGCTGACATGGTTGGGTCGTCGAGCAGTTCGGTGCGCAGCCGCGCCCAGCGTGCCTCGAACGCCACCGACGATCCAACTTCGTCGAGTACCTCGATCAGTGGCGGGATGCCGGCCTCGATCGGGTGCTCGGACAGGATCCGTTGTGCGAACGAGTGCAGCGTGCCGATGGCCGCGGTGTCGAGGTCGTCGAGGGCAGCTAGCGCGCGTTCGCGCTGCTTGGGGCCAGTGCTGTGCAGGGCCGCCTGCTCGAGTCGGGCTCGTAGGCGGTCACGTAGCTCGGATGCGGCCCGTTCGGTGAACGTGACCGCGGCGATGTTTGCGATCGGAATGCCGTCCTCGAGCGCCAGCGTCTGGGCTCGGCTCACCAGGACGGACGTCTTGCCCGAACCCGCGCCGGCTTCGACGAACAAGGTGGCCGCCGTGTCGCTGCGGAGGGTGCGCCGGGTGGCCTCGTCGGCGAGCTCGGTGCTGGGCGTCATGGGGCGCGACCCTCCTTGCCAGGGTCCCCGCGCGGGAGATCGACTTCGACAGGCAGGGCAGGGCCAAGCAGTGCCTCGGGCTCGACCAGTCGTGTATAGCGGCGGAGCTCGGGCGCAAGCCGTTTGGCCTCCCAACGCCTTCGGACGTCGCCGTGGTCGAGGCCGTCAGGATTGCAGTACGGGCACTGGACCCAGCGGACATCGGGCTCTGAGGGGGCCCGCGCCGGGAACACCCCGTTGGCGATGGACCTGGCGATCAGGCCCACGGTCTGCGCAAACGTCTGTTCCACCACATCGGTGAGCGGGACCTCAACGCGCTTGCCACGATCCCTGCGGACGAACCAGTACATCGCCTCTACGGGGGTGTCGGCGTCGCCGAAGCGGGCCCGCGCGGCGTGCGCATAAACCGGAAGCTGGAGCTTCTCGCCTCCCTCGACCGGGTTGTCCCCGGAGAGGTTCCTGAACCTGCTGGCGCTGCCCGACTTGAGGTCGGTGACCAGCAGGGTGCCGTCTCGGCGCCGGTCGACCTTGTCGGCCCTTCCCTGGAAGCGCAGCTCACCGCCTTCGACCGTGATGAGCACCTCGGGTTGCCCGTCGAGGCCGAATGCCAGCTCGCTAGCCAGGACCCTTGCGTCCTGACCGGCACGCCAGCGCTGGTCGTCGTCCAGCATCCAGTCAAGGGTGGCCAGCAGCGACATGCGCGCAGGCGCCCACAGAGTCCGGTGGCCGGTCAGGCCGGCTGCCTCGTACTCGTCGGCCTTGGTTGCGCCGATCTCAGCCAGCCGTTCACGCTGCCGGTCGGTCCACGGCTTGCCGAAGTCCGGCAGCTCACCACGGTCGCTGCACTCACGGATGAGGTCCTCGAAGCTCGCATGGATGAGGTTGCCGATGTCCATGGCGCTGATCTCGATCACCTCCTCGGGAGCCTCCACCGGCTCGACGTGGAGCATCCGCTTGACGAAGTAGGCGTGAGGGCAGATCGCATAGCGCTCGAGCGCGGTCGGCGACACCGGCCGCCCGCCGTGGGCGAAATCGGGCAAGCCGTCCAGGCTGTGCAGGTTGCCGTCGAAGCGGGTGAACTGGTCGGACTCGCGGGCCTTGCTCATGGTCAACGAGGCGCTGAGGGCTTGGTCGTCCAGATCGATGTGTGCCAACACTGCCCGGGTTCGCCACTCCTGGCCGGTGCTCGGCGCGTCGGTGGCCTGAAGTGAGCCCGCGTACGAAGGCGAGACCGACAGCCACTGGTCAGAGTTCTTGTCCATGCTGGCCTGCGCCCACTCGGTGGCGGCCAGCGACGGGTTGCCACTGAGCTGGCGCAGCGTGGGCAGCAGCCACCGGCTGGGCAGCCGATCGGTGTGGCGGCGCAGGTCGCCGCGTGGGAAGCTTGCCACCACCTTGCCCGCCGAGGTGAACGCGGCAAGCATGCAGCGTTGCTTGCGGTCCACGCCCGCCCGCGTCGAGGGAAGCTGGCCGGCCGTCATCTCGCGGACCCGCTCGGGCAACAGGCAGTCGTCGCGGAGCCGCCCGGGGAAGAGGTCCTCGCAGAGGCCGACGAGGTAGACAACATCAAGGTCCAGGCCGATGGCGTGGGTCACCGGGGCGATGAGAACACCCTCGCCGAACCTGCCCACCCGGGGCAGGGCCGAGTCGAGCTCGAGGGCGATCACCTCCTGGAGGCCCTTGACAGAGGGGGTGGACCCGGACTCGTCCAGGGCTGCCAAACCGCTCAGGGTGCGCACGATGATGCTTGCGGCGTACTGCTCCTCCAGCGGCATCCGGGCCACGTCGCCAGGTGGGATCAGGAAGTGGAGGAGGCCCCGAGCCCAGGCTGCGAGATCGTCCCACGTGCCTGGGTCGGCGATCGCGGAGAACCACTCCCTCAGCTCGGTCATGAACTCCATCAGCGCCGTCGCCGTGTCCTGGTTCCGTTCGGCCCGGGCAAGGGTGGACTCGAACGGCTCGTCCTTGGCTCGCTCGGCCTTGATCGTTGCCTTCTGTGCGTTGACGTAGGTCTCGAGGCGCGTGTGCCAGTGCTCGCCAGCGACCACACCTGCCTCGCGCGATATCCGTTCCCAGCGGGAGACGCTGATGCGCTCTCCGGTGAAGTCGCGCGCACCGACCTCCCCGAGCGTCCGGAGTACGTCGGCCCTCCGGTAGTCCGTCAGGCCACAGTCGAGCAGACCCAGGACCAGCCGAGACACCGCTCGCTCGTTGACGGGGCGGACGCCCGGGCCGTTGGTCGTGATGCCCGCCGAACCGAGGTGCTCATGAAGCAGACGCGCGTATGGCGATCTGTCAGAGTACAGGACCGCGATGCGGTGGGCCGGCACCGAGGCCAGCGACTGGACCACCTCACGGACGACGCAGCGCACCTCGTCGTCGGAGTCGGAGGCGTTGAGAATACGGCCGGCCAAGGGCTCGCTGCCTCTGGCGTTGGACTTGAACTCTGGCGCAAGTGAGGTCAGGATGGCGACGATACCTCGGTCCGCGCGCACATTGCCGGTGAACCCGGCGATGACCTGCAGGTCGCCGCGGTCGGCAAGGGACTGGGCGAACGCGATCTCAGCATGAGTGAGGTCTTGGGGGAGATAGAGTATTACCGGTCCCAGTTCCTTTGTGGAAGAAGGCTTCTCGCGGACCAGCACCGTTGCCTCGGTCAGTAGGTCGGTGGCGTCATACCACCGCGGCGCCAGTGCGGTGACGGTCTCGCGATGAAGGCGGATGACGTCCTTGACCAGGCTGGAGGCGGACTCAAGGGTTGTCAGAGTGGGGCTGGAAACGTCGCGAAGGCTCGTCATCGCCTGGCCCAGCGCGCGGGACGTGGAGGGATGGCCGGCAACGCGCTCGAAGATCCCGGCGTCGGCGTCGAGGCGTTGTCGGATCGCGGCCGCGGTTACCGGACGCGTCGCGGGGCGCCGCCCTGCCGCGGTCAGGGTCGGGGCGGCGAGCTGCTCAGCGAGGCGGGGGAGGGTGGAGAAGTAGATGCCCGCCACGCCGTTGCCCTCGATGGTCAGGCCACCGGCCAGGAACCGGCGAGCGACGATACCTGCGATGTTGTTCGGTACCAGCACTGTGACCGGGGACATCGGATCATCGTTCTTGAACTGTGCGACCGCTGCTCTCAATGCTTGGAGAGCGGGCCGACCGTACGCTGTGGTCATCACCTCAACGGTCACTTCCTGGACCCCCTTCCGGACCCCCTGCCACCTGATCGCAGGCTACCGGCCCGCGAAGGACAAAGGGTGGCTCGACGCGGGGCGAACCCTCGACCATAGAGTCGGCTCGCAACCCGATGTCGGCTCAACTGTGCGGGAGGCGTCCCCGCGCGAAGTAGGCGATCGGGCCCAGGAAGTTCACCCCGATGATCAGCGCCCACACCGCCTTGCGCCCGTTGACGAGCTCCTTCGGTCGGGTCGCGAGATCAGCCCACGCCGTGGCGGCCAGTGAGAGCTGAACCGACGCCGCAACCAGAACCGCGGTCTGCTGCCGCTCGCTCAGCTCACTCCAGCGCTGTGCGTTCACGTCCCTTGCCCTCTTCACGGCAGAACGTTCATCTAGACGAGCGGGCCCGGATGAAGCGCTCTGCACGCTGTCGCGCTTCGAGCATCGTGAACTCGACCGCGTGATCCGGGGCCGTTTGACGGCTCTCGTCCAACACGGCCCGGACGATCTCGGCGACGAGTCCGGGCGGGACCCGGTCTTCAAGCTCCGCAGACAGGGTCGCGGTCATCTCGGCCCATCCCTGCTTGCTGTCGCTGGTGACGTGGCTCGCCCGCAACGCGCTGGTGCGAGTCACGGCACAACGGCGACTGTCCTCAACCAAGGTAGTTGGAAGGGTCGTTGTACGGACGCGAGTGAGCGTTTCGTGATGGACCCACCCGCGCAGCGCTGAAAGCTCGGGGTGGCATGGCGCACTCGCTGCACACGTGGCCCTGGACGGAGGTGTCGTCTTCACCGGCTGGTTTGTTGAGGGCGTCTTCAACCAGGTGGGCGAGGGTGGCAGCGTCCGTGAACCTTCCTGCGTCATGGCGTGACATCCGCGGCTCCTTCGACCTCACGTGGACTTGCTGCTCTGCGGGTGCTCCACAGATGCGTCAGCTCCCGGGAACACGAGTGCCTCGTGACCGTCGGGGTGGCGGACCAGATATGGCGGTGCGCCATCCCGTCCACGGATCTCGAGGATCTCCGACGTCTGGTCCGAGGTACCGACAACCCGTCCGTGAACGTGCAGGCGGTCACCCACTGCTGCGCGCATGCCTACCCCTCCCCTAGAGCCTTGATGATCAGCATGTACCTTCCGGCGCGGATGCGGAAGAGCAAAGTGGTTTCTTGACCGAGACCTGACCTACAGCCGGACTGTTAGTCAGGCCAGCACCTGGGCGGGCGCGTCGTTGACGGCGGCGATCTGGGTCTGGGTGTAGTGCTGCAGTGAGCGCACCTGGGCGGGCTCCAGCCGGTCGCATACCCAGTCCCAGTGCAGTGAGCACCAGTCGCCCGGTGCGAGACCGCGACCCAGGCGCATGGCCCCCTCGCCGGTCACGGCCAGCTCTTCGCGGACCGCACCGAGACCGAGGTGATGACCGTCCCATTCAAGAGGCTGCGACGCCACGACGGCCTGGTCGTCGATCAGGGCGACAACCCGGCCCCATCGGATTCGGCAGCGGTCGAGCACGTGAAGCGGCTCGCTGACCACGCCGCTGCGTATCAGCCCAACGAACGGGTAGACGCCGAGCACGTGGAAGCTGTGGTGGGGCAAAGCGCCGTTGGGCACGGCGCCGGCGAGGCCGGGCCAGGACCGGCCGGCCCGACGACGGAAGCGCTCGTCCAGTGATCCGCCGAGCAGGGCTGGTCCCACCCGTTCGAGCAGCCGGCTGCCCAGCCAGTAGGCCTCAACGACCTGAGCATCCAGCGGGTCGTCCAGGTGGTTGGCTGCGGCGATGAGCTCAAGGTAGGGCCAGGCACCCTCGAACTCCTGCAAGGTCTGCCGCAGGCCCCCGTCCACGACGCCGGCGGAAGTCTGCTCGAGCAGGGCGCGGTGGTTGTCGCCACCGCAGTACCCCAGCTCGTTGGGTGGGTATGCATAGCGGGCGAAGAGCAGGGGACCTTCACTCGCGGGCCGGTGCCCACTCACGTCACACGCGTCCATGCCGCACCGCTCACGTCGCACCGGCGAGGGCGTCGTGACCGCGCCAGCCCGGCACACCCACCAGGACGGCGCCCACCAGCAAAACGGCTAGCCAGCCGAGCTGCGGCACCAGCGGGGTCCCGTTGACGGCAACGGCCAGCAGTGCGGTGATCACCGCTCCGATGACCAGTACCGCCGTGACGTCGACCGCCGGAGCCCGCGACAGAGCCGCGAACCACGTCGAGACGTAACCCGCGAGGATCACGCCGGTCACCAGGACCCACATCCACTGGCGGCCGGTCAGTGCAGTGAGCGCCCCACTGTCGCCGCGGATCAGAGTCCAGGCAACCAGGACCACCGATCCGATACCCATCCGGGTGAGTCCCACGGTCCACGAGGACAGGTCAGCGAGCAGCTTCTTGACGATGATCACCTCCCCTGCCCACAGCAGTGTCGCCCCGAGCACCATCAGCTGCCCCCGACCCAGGATGGTCGTGGTGCCTCCGGCCAGCCCGATCTGCCCGAGTACCAGGAGCACGATGGCGACGACCTGCAGGGCTCCGAGTCGCTCGCCCAGCAGTGGCACTGCGAGCAGAGCCACCCAGACCAGCAGGGTCTTCTGCAGGAATGCCGCGTCCACCGAGGAGGCCAGGGCAAGGCCCTCGAAGAAGAGCGCGAAGGCGATTGCCCCCCCGAATACGCCGACGACCGCAAGGCCCACCCATTGCCTCGGCTGCGACGGTCGGGTCAGCCCGGACCCGTGGCGGCTTGCGGACATCGCTGCGATGACCAGGACCAGGACCAGTGTCGCCACGATGTTCTTGGCGGTCGTGTACGTCGTCGCGTCGCCGAAGGCCTTGACCCCGTAGGAGTTCAGGAAGACGGCCACGCCGCTGATGCAAGCCGTTGCCAGTGCCAGCAGGAGGCCGGTTCGTCGGGGCGCCCCTGGAGGGCGCAGCTTCGGTCGGGTCGCGCTAAGGCGGTTCGCGTTCATGTGGCTCCTTCGCTTGTCGGCTCGCGCAGCTGCAGCGCGTCCCTGGCTTCCTGCTCCGTCAACCGCTCCAGCACCAGTCCCGAGTGCACGAGCACCCAGTCACCTGGCCCAATGGGGGCGCTGACGGCCATCAGTGATGCGGTGACTTCCCGATCACCGGCGCGGATCTTTGCGCACCGGTTGGCGCCTACCGCGGCGACTTGGCCGACCGTGCCCAGGCACATCAGGGATCTCCCTTCGTGGCATCGATCGCGGTGAGCACTGCATCGACAGCGGCTGGCACCGCGTCCAGAACGGCATCGGACATCGGAGCCCCTTGGCTGAACCGCCCGGCCTCGACGCCGACCACCACAAGCCGGCGAGGCAGCAGGTCGAGACTGCGGGCGAGTTCGACGGCTGCGGCCAGCCCGAGCGCGTGGGTACCTCCGGAGGACCAGTTACCTGCGGGGAGCCTCTGTTCCACGACATCGACAACGTGGATGTCCCCGGGCGCGCCGCCGGAGCTGATCGCGTCGGTGACGATGACGGTGTCCTCTGGTTCCCAGGCATCCAGCGCCTCGCTGGGGTCGTCGAACTCGAGGGTCAGCACGTTGTGACGCTCAACTGCCACCTGACGGGCCACCTGAATGCCCACCGCATCGTCGCCTCGGTCGGGGTTGCCGATGCCGATGACGATGGCTGGCCTGGTCATTGCTCTTCCATGGTGAGGTCGAGAAAGTGGGTTGCGCACGAGATACAGGGGTCATAGTTGCGGATCGCCTGCTCGCACTGCCGGACCAGCTCGTCGCGCGGCAGGTCGAGGCGTTCCTGGACGAAGGCCCGCAGGTCCGCCTCGATGCTCGGCTGGTTCTGCGAGGTCGGCGGGACGATCGTGGCGTCCAGGATCGTGCCATCCTCGGCGAGTTCGTAACGGTGGTACAGGAGCCCACGGGGTGCCTCTGTCGCTCCGTGCCCGATCCCGGCGCGTGGCGGGACATCGATTGAGGCTGCCGGGGCGCCGTCCCAGTGGTCGATGATCGCCAGCGCCTCATCAGTGGCATGGACGAGTTCGACGGCCCGCACGACGATCGACTGGAACGGGTTGCGGCACTCGTCTCCCAGCCCAGCATCGTGGGCGACCTCACGTGCGAGTGGGCCCAGCTGGTCGTGGTTGAGCGAGTAGCGCGCCAACGGGCCGACGACATAGGACGTCGCGCCGTCTAGCCGGGCGTGCAGCGCGTTGGACCTGGCGACGTGCTCCTCCACGACATGGCTGCCGAAGTCCGCGACCTCGAACGCGCGCCCGGCACTGCTGATCACCGATCCACCCTCCAGCGGGTATCCGTGAGGCGACCTCAGCGCGACGTACTCCTGTGGCTGCAAAAGGTCGGGGAACTCGAAGCCGGATACGAGGCGGACGGTCTCGACGGCGTCGTCGCGCGCGCGCTCCAGGGTGGGACGGAAGTCGCGAAGCTCCGCGATGGTAGGCAGGCGGTAGAAGCCACCGACGCGGACGTTGACCGGGTGGATGGCACGTCCGCCGACCAGAGTCATCAGGGCGTTGCCGGCCTTCTTCAGACGTAACCCGCGTTGGACGACGGGGCCGTGGTCGGCGGCCATCTCGATCGCGCCCGGGTAGCCGAGGAAGTCCGGTGCGTGCAGCAGGAAGATGTGCAGAGCGTGGCTCTCGATCCACTCGCCGCAGTAGAGCAGTCGGCGCAGCAGCCGTAGCTCGTCCGGAACCGTCACACCGCAGGCATCCTCGATCGCCAGGCACGAGCTCATCTGGTAGGCGACAGGACAGATCCCACAGATGCGGGCCGTGATGTCCGGGGGCTCGGTCCACGCCCGGCCGCGCAGGAAAGCCTCGAAGAACCGCGGCGGCTCGAAGATACGCAGCTCGACGTCGGCGACCTGCCCGTCGCGTACGACGATGTGCATGGCGCCCTCACCCTCGACCCGAGCCAGGGTGTCCACCTTCAGGACGTGATCGCCCTGCGTGAGCTTGTGCGTCATGGCGCCACCTCGTGTCGCTCGCTCTCGGCCCTGAACGGTTCGGCGCCGGCGTTGAAGGTGCGGAAGATTCGCAGCGCCTGAGACTCATCCATGCCGAGCTCGCGCATCCGGTCTGCCAGAGACGTGGTGTTCGGAGTGTCCTGCGGGCCGAAGCAGCCGTAGCAGCCGCGCGAGTAGGCCGGGCAGAGGGCGCCGCAGCCCGCCTGGGTGACCGGGCCGAGGCAGGGCGTGCCGTGGGCGACCGCGACGCAGACCGCCCCGCGACGTTTGCACTCCAGGCACACGCTGTACGACGGGATGCGTGGCCGGCGGTCCTGGACGAATGCTGCGAGTACCTCCAGGAGCTGGTGAGAGCTGACCGGGCAGCCGCGTAGCTGGAAGTCGACGGTCACGTGCTCGGAGATCGGGGTGGAACGCTCGAGCGTCTTCACATACTCCGGGTGGGCGTAGACGATTGAGCGGTACTCCGAGACGTCCGCGAAGTTGCGTAGAGCCTGGATGCCGCCGCTCGTGGCGCAGGCGCCGATCGTGATCAGCCGGCGGGAGACGCGGCGGATCTCTTGGATTCGTTCGGCGTCGCTGGCCGTGGTCACCGAGCCTTCGACCAGCGACACGTCGTAGGGACCCTGGACGACGGCGCGTGTGGCCTCGGGGAAGTAGGCGATCTCTACTGCTCCGGCCAGTGGGATGAGCTCGTCCTCGCAGTTCAGTAGGGTCAGCTGGCAGCCGTCGCAGGAGGCGAACTTCCAGACGGCCAGCTTCGGGCGGTCGTGATCTGCCATGTCACAGCTCCCTTGTTCCGAGCAGGCCGGCAACCCGGGCGAACGGCAGCACCGGGCCGTCGAGGCAGACGAACAGCTCGCGATACTGGCAGTGCCCGCACAGGCCGACCCCGCAGCGCATGTTGCGCTCGAGGGAGACGCGGACCTTGTCGGGGCGTACCCCTCGCTCGAGCAGAGCCGCGGCCGTGAACCGCATCATGATCTCGGGGCCGCAGACCAGGGCGAGGGCGGACCGGGGGTCGAAACCTGCCCGTGCGATGAGCGTCGTCACCAGACCGACCCGGCCGGCCCACGACGGTGCACCGTAGTCGACGGTGACCAGCACCTCCACCCCCAGGTTCTGCCAACGCTTCAGCTCCTCGGCGAAGAGCAGATCCTCGGGGCTGCGGGTGCCGTAGAGCAAGACCACCCGCCCATAGCGTTGCCGGTGGTGGAGAATCTCGAGCACCGCTGGACGAAGTGGCGCCAGACCGATTCCCCCGGCGACGAGTACCACGTCCCCGCCGACGCCGTCGGCTACGTCCCAGCCGGTGCCGTAGGGCCCACGGACGCCTACCAGCTCGCCGACCGAGGTGCGGGCCAGAGCGTGCGTGACAGCACCGACGTCGCGCACCGTGTGATGCAGAGGGCCCGCCACGTTCGCGGCACCGCTGACCGAGATCGGCACCTCTCCGACGCCGAACGCCGACAGCATCGTGAACTGGCCGGGGACGAACTCCAGTGGTGGGCCGTCGGTCGGCTCGAGCATCATCGTGAAGGTGTCCACGGTGTCGTGGCGTCGATCAGCGAGGCGGAAGACGCGCGGGACCATCGCGCCGACCGGCGCCGCGGTCTGCGGCTCAGCCAGGCGTTGCATGGGTGGCTCCAGCATCGGTGGTTCCGGCATCGGCGGGCCGAGCCTCCATGAGTAGCGGACTGAGCAGCGCACTGGTGGTCCCGGCGTTGCCGTAGAGGTCGAGCAGCCGCACCCGCGCTGCCGTCAACCGGCTAAACATCACCTGGGTCACAAGCTTCATGAGCTCATACCCGAGGTGAGGGTCCTGGTCGCACTTGCCACGCAAGCACCGCCCGTCGAAGGAGACCGCCCCGGTGGGCTCGACGGCGCGTGCGTCGAACAGCCACCTGTACGGCGGCACAAGCCACGACCAGCCCACAACGTCGCCCGCGTCGGCAGTATCGACGACCATCGTGCCTGCGGTGGGACCATGGACCTGGAGGGCCACCCGGCCGCGTCGGACGACGAAGAACTGGTCGGCTGGCTGCCCCTCCCGGAACAGGAACTCGCCGGGCGCGAAACTGACATTCGTCGCGCAGCCCGCGACGATCGCCAGGGCTTCCTGGTCCAGCCCTGCGAAGAAGGGGTGGTCTGGAAGGTACTGCTCGATGGTGCGCATGTCAGCCCTCTCCGGAGCGGATGGCCCCGACCTCAGCGGTGATGTCGATGGCGGCGGGGCACCACGTGATACAGCGGCCGCAGCCGACGCATCCTGAGGTGCCGAACTGGTCCACCCACGAGGCGAGCTTGTGGGTGGCCCACTGGCGGTATCGCGACGGAACCGACGAACGGACGCTGCCGCCGTGCAGGTAGGAGAAGTCGTTGGTGAAGCAGGAGTCCCATACCCGCCACCGTTGGGTTTCTGCGCCCGAGAGGTCGCTGACGTCCTCTACGGAGGTGCAGAAGCACGTGGGGCATACGAGCGTGCAGTTTGTGCAGGCCAGGCAGCGGCTCGCCACGTCGTCCCATTGTGGGTGCTCGGCGCTCGCGTACAACAGGTCGCGCAGCCCGTCGGTGTCAAGGGACCGCCCCATTCGCTGCGCCGCCGACGCGCCGACCTCCCGGGCCGCGTCGCGGTCCGCCCTGGCGGCATTCAGGACCTCGTCCCCGGCGGCGCGGGTCGTCAGCTCGTCGAGGATCTCCTCGCCGCATTCGCTGCCGGGCTGGACGAGGAAGCGGTGCCCTTCCTGGTCGATCAGCTCGGTAAGGGCGAGGTCAAAGCCCTTGTCCGGCACTGGTCCGGTGCCCATCGAGACGCAGAAACACGTGCCCCCCGGATCGGAACAGGTCACCGCGATGACGAAGTTGTTCTCGCGCCGGGAAACGTATGCCGTGTCGGCCGCAGCACGCTTGGCCAGGACGGTGTCGTGGATGTCAAGCGCATGCAGGTCGCACGACCGGACGCCGAGCATGGCGAGGCGGGGCGCGTCAATCTCAGCTGGCTCGATGTCTACCTCGGCGTCCGTCCGCCGTCCGCTCCACAGCAGCTCGTGAGAGGGGAACAGCCACGACTTCCACCCTTGCGGGCCGACGACATAGCCGAACACGGCTTCGTCGTTGCGCTGGCGCAGCCGGTAACTAGCGCTGTCCTGGAGGTCTGCCACCCCTCGCGGAAGCTGGTCGACCGACTCGATCTCGGCATGGACGACCACCCCGTCCCGCACTATTGGCCCAACCACGGTCCATCCGCGTTCGCGAAGCAGGTCGATGAGCAGCTGTAGCCCGGGAAGGAGTAGAACCATTCCTCTGATGTCGTCCATGAGCGCCTCCGTTTCGATCCTCCTGCCGGTGACACACTGACCTCAAGGGACCAACGTCCCCTGGGTTGGGCACGCTTTGGGCCCGTGTCTGTGGATCTCATGGCGCCCTGCGGGCCGAGCAGGCGGCAGATTTCGCCGGGTGCGCCACTGGGAAGCCTTCGTCCTCCACGGCCAGGGTAGGAGCCGAACTACGGCTCAGATGGGTGGCTCGTTGCATGTGTCACGCTCATCCCTTCAGATGGCCGATCGGTGGTTCTGGATCCAGCCACCACATCTCGGCCCTCGCATCCCATCTAGGGGGGTCCCCCCAACGCATCTCCGGGTGCACTCTCGGGTGCAGAGTGCACCCGTAGATGCGTTGCTGGACTGTCGGTGCCGGTGCATACGGTTGCGGCATGTCGTCGGTGGGCAAGCGCTGGAGCAGGGCGGGGGTGGTCTGTCCGAGCCCGGGTCACGGTGGGTCGCGGGTGCGTTTCGCGGGGCACCACGGTCCGTCAGGGCATCGTCGGCAGCGCTATCTGTGCGTTCCGGCGAGCGGCGATCGTCCGCATCGTTTCACCGAGCCGCTGCCGCGTGAAGAGTCTTGGGCGGACGACTGCGTGACTTGCGAACGCGAGGTCGGGCTTCATGAGGGTCCACACGCGCCGCGCAGCTATCAGTTCGTCGCCCGAGGGATCGCCGAGTCGCTGCGGATGGTCGGATCCGGCAGCACGTATCGCGATACGGCGCTGGTGGCGCGGGAGCGAGCCAAGCGGCTGCGTTGCGACCCGGAGTCCGGCGAACCGCGGTTCTCCCGGCACGGGTCGCTGGTGATGGACTGGGTGGAGGTGTTCGCCCCGGTCGTGTTCGAGCCGTATCGCCCGCGCGAGTGGCCGACCAGCGGCTCGCTGTTGCTCGACGATCTGCCGTTCCGGGTCCGTGATCCGGACACCGGCCGGCACCGCGTCGCGTTCCGCATCTTCTGCGCGATGGGGTACGCGGCCGGGCGCCCGAAGTTGTGGCGTTTGGAGGCCTACACGAGCAAGTCACAGGTCGACTGGGAGGCGTTCCTCGCCGCCCTTCCCGGGTCGCCGCCCCGGGTGGTGTGCGACAACGACGGCGGCCTGGTGAACGCGGTTCGCAGCCGTTTCCCCGACTCCGAGCTGTACCTGTGCGAGTGGCACCTGCGCCATGCTCTGGAGCGGCTGATGGGCAAGATTCGCACCGAGGGCGAGCACCGGGACGTGATCGATGAGCTCCTTGGAGATATTGAGGCGGCGTTCACCGGCCCCACGCTGTGGACGCCGTTCGTGGAGCGCGCGCACGCCGCCGGCATCCCGCGTCTGAGCGAGTGGCTGAGCACGACGGGGCGGGTCGTTGAGGAGCAGTTCGGCCGCCGTGGACAGCGTTCCACTCGCCCAGTCGAGATGCCGCCGGCCACCTCGCCGCTGGACGGGTTCATCAACCCGATCCGCGCCGCGATCGGGCCCCGCGCCTACGGGCTGAAGAACCGCGAGCGCACCAACCGGTTACTGATGCTCATGCAACTACACGCCAACCGCCAAGACGACGACAGCGACTACGTCAGACTCATCCGGGCGTGCCTGGAAGCCAATCACGGCCGCCCGAACG
>Ga0208079_1000354_pt1 | contig 25160 bp, 22 predicted proteins | sample NGESurdeep092012_5_FD_184474 | JGI IMG/M metagenome (GOLD analysis project Ga0208079, IMG submission 184474) | Arctic peat soil microbial communities from Barrow, Alaska - NGEE Surface sample 210-2 deep-092012 (SPAdes) | ecosystem: Environmental > Terrestrial > Soil > Wetlands > Peat ... | reverse complement strand
TGGCCTCGGCAGCCAGCAGGAACCCACCACCTACAAGGAGATAGCCGCGATGGGCCCTGGCGCTGCTCGTCGCTCAGCGGAGTTAACAGGATAAGCATGTGTCCGAAATGACTAGTTACTACTGATCCGAGATGTGCTTCTCCGCTGCCTCCGGCAACGTCTTCCAGGTCGAACCCGGCGCGCGACATAGGCTGAATCCATGCCTGTGCCTCCGTCTGCCGCCCCCCTCAACCCGCTGGACTACGAACAGGTCGCGTACTGCCACGACGAGGCCACGGGCCTGCGCGCGATCATCAGCATCTACTCCACGGCTCTGGGGCCGGCTCTGGGGGGCACACGTTTCTACCCGTATGAGACGGAGCAGGCCGCCCTCCAGGACGTCCTTCAGCTTTCGCGCGCCATGGCCTACAAGAACGCGTTGTGCGGCCTCGACCACGGTGGCGGCAAGGCCGTCATCATCGGTGACCCAGCAACGGACAAGAGCGAGGCGCTGCTGCGTGCGTACGGCCGCTTCGTGGAGAGTCTGGGCGGCCGCTACGTCACCGCCTGCGACGTGGGCACCTACGTCGCCGACATGGACATCGTCGGCAAAGAGACCCGCTTTGCCACCGGCCGCAGCGAGGCGAACGGCGGCGCTGGTGACTCCTCTGTGCTGACGGCATACGGGGTGTTCCAGGGCATGCGTGCGAGCGCGGCCCACGTCTGGGGCAAACCGAGCCTGGCCGGCAAGACGGTCGGCATCGCGGGGGTGGGCAAGGTGGGGCATCTCCTGGCCGCCCACCTGCTGGAGGACGGCGCCCGCGTGGTGGTGACCGACGTCAAACGCTCTGCCGTCGACGCTCTGCTTGAGAAGCACCGCGAGATCGACGTCGCAGCCGATGTTTCGGCACTGGTCCGATCCGAGCTGGACGTCTACGCCCCGTGCGCCCTCGGCGGTGCCCTGGACGACACGACCGTCGAGGTGCTGAGCGCCAAAGTGGTGTGCGGAGCCGCCAACAACCAGCTCACCAACCACGGCCCCGGCGGAACCGCTCAAGCCTTGATGGCCCGCGGAATCACCTACGCCCCGGACTTCCTGGTCAATGCCGGTGGCGTCATCCAGGTCAGCGACGAGCTCCATGGCTTCGACTTCGCACGGGCCAAACAGCGCACCGCGGGCATCTTCGACGCGACAGCCTCGGTGCTGCGCGCGGCGGCGGACACCGGAATCTCCCCGGCAGCTGCTGCGGATCGGCTCGCTGAGCTGCGGATGGCGCAGGTCGGCAGCAACCGGATCTGGCTACCTGCACGCTGATCCGGCCAGTCTCAGCACCCGGCACCACGGAACATGCTTTCACCGTGTAGCGTTAGCCTTACGAAAATACGAGATTCCCGGGGCCGTTCCGCGATGACTCGAACCACCGTGTGTGGTCGGGTCAAGCGATACTGCCTCGGCATACGCGCGAGGGGGTCGACGTCATGGGACGCGGCCGGGCCAAAGCCAAGCAGACCAAGGTTGCACGCGAGCTGAAGTACTACAGCCCGAGCACAGACTTGAACGCGCTTGAGCGAGAACTGCATGGTCCGTCGTTGTTCGACAGCCGGCCGGAGCGTGTCACCCACACTCCCACGCCGACCGAGAGCGATGACGACCCCGACGAATACGGCAACTGGGCCACGAGCGAGCGGTGACCCGCCAGTAGTCCTCAGCGCGGGTGGGATCCGACGACCTGCACCGAGCCGCCGTCGACGCCTTTGACGCCCCGGACCACCTCGACGCCATCCTGTACCGGCGCCACGGCAAGCTCGCTGATCCGACCCAGCAGCCAGGCGTCGATGCCCCGGCCCTTCAACGTGGCGATGGCCAGATCCAGATCCGCGGCCGGCAGGACCGCCACGAAGCCGATGCCCATGTTGAGGGTGCGCTCGAGGTCCGCTACCGGCACCTGACCCAGGTCTCGCACCACGTCGAAGACGGCAGGCGGAGTCCACGTCGAGCGGTCGACCCGGGCGAAGGCGTCCCGCGGAAGCACCCGGGCCAGGTTTGCCGCCAGCCCCCCGCCAGTGACGTGGCTCAGGGCATGGACGTCGACGCCATCGGTGCGGATCAGGGCGAGCAGATCCCGTGCGTAGACCCGGGTGGGCTCGAGAAGCTCCTCACCCAGCGTCCGGCCAAACTCTTCGACCTGCCGGTCAAACGCCCACCCGACCGAGGCAAAGACCTTGCGTACCAAGGAGTAACCGTTGGAGTGAAGACCTGACGAGGCAAGCGCCAGGACGACGTCGCCGGGCACCACCCGATGCGGCCCGAGGATGTCGGCATGCTCCACGACCCCTGTCGCGGCACCCGCACAGTCGTACTCGTCGGGCTCCAGAAGTCCGGGGTGCTCGGCCGTCTCCCCCCCGATCAGGGCGACTCCCGCCATCTGACATCCGGCCGCGATACCGGAGACGATGGCTGCGATGCGCTCGGGCACGACCTTGCCGGTGGCGATGTAGTCGGTCATGAACAGCGGCTCGGCGCCACAGACGACGATGTCGTCGACGACCATGCCGACCAGGTCGAACCCGATCGTGTCGTGCTTGTCCATGGCCTGGGCTATGGCGACCTTGGTGCCGACACCATCGGTGCTTGTCACCAGGACCGGACGGGTCATCGTGGCCAGGGCACTGGCGTCGAACATGCCCGCGAAGCCGCCCAGACCGCCCAGCACCTCAGGCCGTTGCGCCAGCCTGACCGACGCCTTCATCAGCTCGATGGCCCGGTCGCCCGCCTCAACGTCCACCCCAGCGCCGGCATAGGTGATGGGCGTGTGTTCAGCAGGCATGGCTCTGTCTCCCTTGGCTTGCGGACTCAGGGTCGGGCGAGCGCGTCGGCCGCGCCACCGGAGACACCGGTGCCAACACCCTCGGCGTCCTGGCGTCCTGGCATCGGGCTGTCGAGACCTGGCAGCGCCTCGAGGAACTGCTTGCCCAACAGACTCGAGTCCGGCAGCGCGATCGGGTACTGGCCGGTGAAACACGCCGCACACAGCCGGTCGCGCGGCTGCCCCGTCGCCTCGATCATCGCGCCTTCGCTGATGTAGCCCAGGCTGTCGGCGCCGATGCTGGCGCGAATCTCGTCAACCTTGAGGCCGGTGGCAATCAGCTCGGCGCGGGTCGCGAAGTCGATCCCGTAGAAGCAGGGCCACTGCACCGGCGGACTGGAGATGCGCACGTGGATCTCGGCCGCTCCGGCCTCCCGCAGCATGCGGATCTGGGCGCGCTGGGTGTTGCCACGCACGATCGAGTCGTCGACCACGACCAGTCGTTTGCCGCGGATGACGGTCTCGAGGGCGTTGAGCTTCAAGCGGATGCCTAGCTGACGCAACGTCTGGCTCGGCTGGATGAAGGTCCGCCCGACGTAGGAGTTCTTGACGAAGCCCTGCCCGTAGGGGATGCCGCTTGCCTCGGCGTAGCCGATCGCGGCGGGCGTGCCCGACTCGGGCACGGGGATGACAAGGTCGGCCTCGACCGGGTGCTCCGCGGCCAGACGCCGCCCCATCTCAACCCGGGCCTCGTGAACCGACCGTCCGGAGATGGTCGCGTCGGGACGAGCGAGGTAGACGTACTCGAACACGCAGCCTTTGGGATCGGCCTCGGCAAAGCGGTGGGAACGCAGACCCTCCTCGTCGATGACGATGAGCTCTCCCGGCTCGACCTCACGGATCACGCTGGCACCGACGGTCGCGAGCGCCGCGGACTCGCTGGCCACGACCCAGCCTCGCTCGAGGCGACCGAGGACCAGGGGGCGGATGCCCTGAGGATCGCGGGCGGCATACAGGGTCGTCTCGTCCATGAAGACGAAGCTGAAGGCGCCCTTGAGCTTGGGCAGCACGTCGAGGGCCGTGGCCTCGAGAGTGCGGTCCGGGTCGTCGGCAAGTAGGGCCGTCACCAGTGCGGTATCGGTGGTGTTGCCACGATGCAGCTCGCCGCCGAGCTGGCCCGCATACGCATCGCCATGACGCTCGAGCAGAAGGTCGCGCAGCTCGGCCGAGTTGGTGAGGTTGCCGTTGTGGGCCAGGGCGACGGTGGAGTCGTCGGTGCCGCCAAGAGTTGGCTGGGCGTTCTCCCAGGTGCTGCCACCGGTCGTGGAGTATCGGCAGTGGCCAATGGCCAGATGGCCCTTGAGCGAGCGCAGGCTGGCCTCGTCGAAGACCTGCGAGACCAGACCCATGTCCTTGTAGATCAACAGTCGCCGACCATCGCTGGCCGCGATGCCAGCCGACTCCTGGCCGCGGTGCTGCAACGCGTAGAGCCCGAAGTAGGTCAGCTTGGCGACGTCTTCGCCTGGTGCCCAGACTCCGAATACCCCGCAGGCGTCCTGAGGTCCCCTCTCCCCCGGAAGAAGGTCATGCGTCAGTCGCCCATCGCCGCGTGCCACGTGCCCCAGTCTCCCACAGGCCGTGGACCGGTCAGTTCAGGAGCGCCTGTCGAGCAGGACGGCGATGACGCCCCCGACCAACACGCCAAGCAAGGCGCAGATCAGCCCCAGAAAGCCCAGCGCGGCCGACGCGTCGTAGCGGGTATCGGGGTGGCCGAGCAGGCTGAGGAAGACGCCGATGAGCAGACCGATGACGCCGCCAGTGACCAGGAACGCTGTGAACCTGGGCGACCTGCGGACCGTGCTGGGGTCTTTGCCGGAGCCTCCGACGGGGCCTCCGCCGGGCTGCTGACTCATCAGCGAAGCCCGGGGAGCACGTCGGAGGCGACGGACTCCAACACACTGACGTCACCGGCATACGGGCCATCGGGTCGTGGCCAGTGGGTGATGACATCGGTGAAGCCCAGCTCCCCCGCGCGACCGGTCATCTCCTCGAACGTCCCGACGCTTGAGAGGGCGAACAGCGGTGACGAGTCGAAGCTGAGGTGCCGCTCGAACGTCGCGGAGTCACGACCCGCCTTCGCCAGCTCCTCGTCCAGCCGCCCGCACAGGTCGCTCAGCGCGGCCCACCACTCGTCCATCGTCTCTGCCGTGGGGCCCGTTGTGAGCCAGCCCACGCCGTGCTCGACAGCGAGTCGCAGAGTGCGAGGACCGTTGGCAGCAATGACGAACGGGATCCTTGGTTGCTGGACCGGGCCGGGCAGCGTGCGGGCGTCGACTGCGGAGAAGTACGTGCCCCGGTGGGAGACATGGTCCTGTGTAAGCAGCCGATCGAGAAGCCCAATGAACTCGTGAAGCCGGTCGACGCGCTCCTTGGGCGTCAGCGGATCACCACCCAGGATTCCGCTGTCGATATCGCCACCGGCGCCGATGCCGCAGATCAGCCGACCGCCCGAGATGTCGTCCAGCGCCAGCAGATCGCGCATGAACGTCACGGGGTGGCGGTAGTTCGGCGACGTGACGAACGTGCCCAACCGGATCCTCGAGGTGACCATGGCGGCTGCGGTCAGGGTGGGGGTGGTGCCGTACCACGGAGAGTCCGGCAACCCGCCCCAGACGAGGTGGTCGTAGGTCCACGCGTGGTCGAAACCGAGCTCCTCGGCCCGACGCCACATCGGAGCCGCGTCCGACCAGCGGTGCTCGGGCAGGATCGTCAGTCCAAAGCGCATGCCTGGAGCCTAGTCGGGAAGGAGCGGCAGATCGTCCAGCGGCAGATGGTCCGCCAAGGTCGCCCGCAGGCCGCTCGCGCGCACCGTGCCGGCCGACACGGCATCGACCCAATTGGCCTGTCCCGTCACCAGATCCAGCCACGTCCGGGCGTCCGTCTCGATCACATTTGCTGGGGTGCCACGGGTATGCCTCGGCCCTTCCACGCATTGCACCGCACCGTATGGCGGCACGCGGACCTCCAGCGCCCGCCCGGGAGCGCGTGACTCCAGCTCCTCAAGGGTGAAGCGGACTGCCGTGGCCACCGTTGTCCGCGGCGCCGCCGACGGGTCCGCACGCCATACCCGAAGGGCCCGCAGACCCTCGACCTGCGGAATGCGGCGGCGGGGTGGCATGGCGTCCATGGTGGCATCCCTGCATCTCCCGTCGCTCCTCCCCCTTTGCCCGACCTAGGGTTGGACCCATGAAGGCCACCACGATCTACGCTGCCCGCGACGTCCGACTCGAAGACCAGCCGGACCCCAGCATCCAGAAACCGACCGACGCAGTCGTGAGAGTCGTCGCCGCGTGTGTCTGCGGCTCGGACCTCTGGTACTACCGCGGAGACAACCCGATCAAGGCGCCGTTCCGGATCGGCCACGAGTTCGTGGGCATCATCGAAGAGGTCGGCTCGGAGGTCCGCTCGCTACGCAAGGGCGACTTCGTCATCGCGCCGTTCATGTACTCCGACAACACGTGCGCCCACTGCAGGGTCGGGATCCAGTCGGCCTGCTCGACAGGTGGGTTCTGGGGAGGACCTGACCGCGACGGGCTGATGGCCGACGGCGGCCAGGGTGAGTACGTCCGTGCCCCACTGGCTGACGGCACTCTTGTCTCAACGCGCGAAATCCCTGACGCCGCAATGGTTCCATCGCTTCTTGCCCTGTCCGACGTGATGGGTACCGGCTGGCACGCAGCCATGGCCGCAGGTGTCCAGGAGGGCGACACTGTCGTGGTGGTCGGCGATGGCGCCGTGGGGCTGTCGGCCGTTCTTGCCGCCTCGCGGATGGGGGCCGAGCGGGTCGTGGCGATGTCCCGGCACGAGGCCCGGCAGCAGGTCGCCCGGTCCTTCGGTGCCACCGATCTCATCGCTGAGCGCGGTGAGGCAGCTGAGGCTGCGGTCCTCGCGCTCACCAACGGCATCGGCGCCGACGCCGTGCTCGAGTGTGTCGGCACCGGCCAGGCGATGAATACCGCTGTCGCAGTTGCCCGCCCGGGCGCGACCGTCGGCTACGTCGGCGTACCTCATGGGGTCGAGCTGCCGGTGCGCTCGATGTTCTCCCGCAACGTCGGCGTCGCCGGTGGTGTGGCCCCGGTGCGCCAGTACCTCCCATCCCTGCGCGACGATGTGCTGTCCGGCGCGATCAACCCGGGCCTGGTTTTCGACCTCGACCTGCCGCTGGATCAGGTGGCCGAGGGATACGCCGCCATGGATGAGCGACGCGCCATCAAGACGATGCTTCGCCCCTGAACGACTCCCTGATCCAGGGGTCCACGATCTGGTGGAAGGCATCGGTGCAGTCCCGGCGCACGGTATGCCCCGCCTCGGGGACGACAGCAACCTCGATGTGCGGGTTGCCGAGCTCGGCCAGGCGTTGTCGGGACAGGGTCCCGACGAGGACCTGGTCGTCCCTGCCGCCGGTGATCAGGAGCGTTGGCCGGGTGATGGCCGCCGCCACGTCGACCCACGGTGTCTGCCGGACGATCTGCTCCGGATCGGTCAGCGACGGGTCGAGCTGGGCCTTGGCCACTCCCCATGGCCGCAGCTCGATCTCGGGCCACAGGGGTTGCTCGACCCGGCCCCTGGCCACAGCCCCATCGAGGTCGTCGAGGAAGCTCTGGACCCACTGTTGGGTCGTGTCCTCCTCAGGCACGCGGTCATCTCCGGGTGGCCGGGTGAACCACGGCGGGTCCTCCAACACACCTGCGCGGACGAGATCAGGTCGGGACGCGAGAACGATCGCGGCGATGCCCGCCCCCATGGAGTGACCGATCAGCAGCGGCAGCTCGTCGCTCTCGCGGGTGAGTGCTTCCAGGAGGGAGACCACGTCGGCAACCATGACGTCGGACCGGTTGCTCCCGCTCGTGGCCGGGTCGAAGCGGGGCGATTCGCCGTGCCCACGCGCGTCTGGCGCGACGATGCGGTAGTCGTGACACCAGCGACGCACCGCATCCGGCCAGCACAGCCCCGAGTCGGTGAAACCGTGCAACAGCACCAGGGTCGGGCCATCCGCACGTCCGAGCTCGTGAACACGGAGCTTGTCCAAACCGAGGGGGCTAGTCACTGGGACGCGTGGGTCAGTCACGGGCAGAAGTATCGCAGGGTTCCGCCTAGGCTGGCCGACGTGGCAGCGGACCAGGATGGGCGGATCGCACTCGTGCCCGACGAGGACGGCCGGGGCGGCGTGACGGTGATGATGGATGGCAGCCCCCAGTCGCACGTCGACCTCGCCGATCCCGGCAACCTTGGCTTCGAGTACATCGCCCACTTCGCCGCGGTCATCGACACATTGCCGGCCGGGCCGCTCGCGATCACCCACATCGGTGGCGCCGGGCTGACGCTGGCCCGATACGTCAACGCCGAACGCCCCGGGTCGCCACAAATTGTTCTCGAGCCGAATGCCGAGCTGACCGAGCTGGTCCGCCGTGAGCTGCCATTGCCGCGCCAGCACCGGATCCGGGTGCGCCCGGTGGACGGACTCAGCGGGATCAGCCAGCTTGCCGATGCAAGCGCCGACGTGGTGGTGCTCGATGCCTATGCCAACGGTCGGGTCCCCAGCGAGCTCAGCACCGTGGAGTTCCTGACTGATGTGTGCCGGGTGCTTCGCCCGAGCGGAACATTCCTGCTCAACATCGCCGACGAGCCCAACAAGGCCTACCTGCGCCGCGTATACGCCGGGCTGGTCACCGTCTTCGGGCAGGTAGCCATGATCGGCACGCATGAGGTGCTCAAGGGCAAGCGCTTCGGCAACACCGTGGCCGTGGCCTCACGTAACCCACTGGACCTCCCCGTCCTCCGCCGGCAGGTCGCCAAGTCGCCGTTCCCGACCGGGCTGCGCGACGAGGCCCAGCTGGCCAGGCAGTTCGCCGGATCGGCAGCATTCACAACGGAAGACAGCGCGCAGTCACCGCCACCCCCACCGGTCAAGAGATGGCGCGTCCGCTGAGAGTCACTACCATCTCCCTACCCGAGAGAGAGGCCCCGCATGAGCAAGGCGACGAGCTCGCACGATGACCGGGACGCCACGACAGTCGGCGTGGTCGCCATCGATCACCTCTCCAAGAACTTCGGCCCCGTGCATGCGGTGGATGACCTGTCGTTCACGGTGCACCCGGGCCGGGTGACGGGGTTCCTGGGCCCGAACGGGGCGGGCAAGACCACAACATTGCGCATCCTGCTGGGCCTGGTCTCCCCGACAGCGGGCACGGCGACCATCAGCGGGTCGACGTACGGTCACTTCGTCCAGCCGATGCGCTCGGTCGGTGCCGCGCTGGAAGCCGCGAACATCCACCCCGGACGCAGCGCGCTCGACCACCTGCGGGTCTACGCCCCGCAGGCCGGCGTGAGCGACGCACGCTGCCGCGAGGTGCTCGACTTCGTGGGCCTGGGTTCGGTCACCAGACGCCGCGCGGGCGGTTTCTCCCTCGGTATGCGCCAACGGCTCGCACTGGCCACGACGTTGCTCGGCGACCCGCCTGTGCTTCTCCTGGACGAGCCGGCGAACGGCCTGGACCCCGAGGGCATCGCCTGGCTTCGCGGCCTGCTGCGCCACCTGGCCTCCGAGGGCCGCACGGTCCTGGTCTCGAGCCACGTGCTCTCGGAGGTCGAGCAGACCGTGGACGACGTCGTCATCATCGCCAAGGGACGGCTGGTGCACTCCTCGACCCTCGAACAGCTAGCGGCCCTCGCCGAGCCGAGCGTTCGCGTCATGTCGCCCGACGCCGCGGGCCTGGACGCCCTGATCACGGAGGCCGGCTGGCGCGATCGGGTCGAACCGCCCGCCGTCGGAGCGCCAGGGGTGGCCGTCATCCACCGCGTGTCGGCGCGCGAGATCGGGGCGCGCGCGTTCGCAGCCGGTCTCGAGCTGCACGAGCTTGCCTCGCGCGACGTCGGGCTCGAGGGCATCTTCCTGCAGCTCGTCGGCGAGGACGTCGGCGCGGGGACGGCCGAACCCCACCTCGAGGAAGTGGCCCGATGAAGGCCGCGCTGCGCACCGAGTACCGCAAGCTGGTCACGACCCGGCTGTGGTGGATCCTGCTCCTCACGATGGCCGGCTACATGGCGTTCCTGGCCGGGATCATGGCCTTCGCCCTGACGCAGGCCCCCACCTCGCTGAGCGGCGGGAGGCCCGGTTCCGACCCGACAATCCCCATGACCCCCGAGACCATCGCCCGCACCATCTACACGCTCGCGACCTCGCTCGGTTACGTGTTCCCGGTCCTCGTGGGTGCCATGGCGATGACATCAGAGTTCCGCCACCAGACCATCACGCCCACCCTGCTGGCCGAACCCCGACGGACGGTATTCCTCACGGCCAAGATGCTCTCGAGCATCGCGGTCGGCCTGCTTTTCGGGGTAGTCGGCACCGCGGCGACCGTGGGTGCCGGCGCGGGCGTGCTCGCCCTGCTCGGCAAGCCGTCCTACCTCGCCGACCCGATCGTCCTGCGCAGTGCTGCGCTCTCCGTGCTGGCCCTGACCGTGTGGGCCATCGTCGGGGTCGGGTTCGGGGCCCTGCTGACCAACCAGCTCGCCGTCATCGTCATCATGCTTGCCTTCACCCAGTTCGTCGAGCCGATCCTGCGCATCGTCCTCGGTCAGTTCGACTGGTCGGAGGGAATCTCGAAGTACCTGCCGGGCGCCGCCGGTGAGGCGATTACCGGCAGCTCGTTCTATGCCGACAGCGGGATGGCGGCCGGGCTCCTGTCCTCATGGCTGGGGTTTGTCGTCCTCCTCGGGTACGCGATCGCGTTTGCGCTGATCGGACGCCTGACCACACTGCGGCACGACATCACCTGATCTTGCCTGGCGCCCGGCGGGGCGCATTCCCAGATCAGCCTCTGGCCGTTGAACCAGCAGACCGGGGACAGCAAGGTCCGCCGTGGGCGAGGATGGCTGTAGGAGGAGTCACCGTGGTCGTCGCACAGCGTGAGCAGTTTGAACCGGCCGATCGGGCTGGGTGGCGTCAGTGGCTTGCGGGACACCACGACACGAGTCCAGGTGTCTGGCTGGTTCTGCACCACAAAAGTGCCGGTCCGCAGCCGCTCACGCTCGACGACGCGGTCGAGGAGGCGCTGTGTTTCGGATGGATCGACAGCACCCTGCGCCGACTGGACGAGGGCCGGAGCCTGTTGCAGTTCACGCCGCGCAGGGCGGGAGGAACCTGGTCACAGACGAACAAGAGCCGCGTGACGCGGCTTGTTGAACAGGATCTGATGACCCCGGCAGGGCTGCGAGCCGTCGACCGCGCCCGACTTGACGGATCGTGGACCATTCTCGAGAGCATCGATGCCGGGTGGATACCGCCGGATCTTGCTGCCACTCTGGCGGTCGACCCTGTCGCCACAGAGGGTTTCGACGCCATGACGACTTCTGAGAAGAAGAGCGCCCTGTGGTGGATCGCCAGCGCGAGACGTCCTGCGACCCGACTCGCGCGCATCGAAGAGACGATCCGGCGAGCTGCCGGACGAGGTCGTGCGTGACATTGTCAGACGCCGTATGTGGGAAGTGCTACGACTTCAGATACGTGTTGAAGAAGGCGATGATCCGTCTCCGGGCGTCCTGTGCAGATGCCTCGTGATAGCCGTTTCCAGGCATGAGCTTGCCCATGACAGCGAACACCGCGGGCGCCTTGTCCCCGGCCCCCTCGTGGTCGTTGAGGAACTCGTGCCCGGCGTCGGGGTACTCCTTCACGTCGTGGTCGACCCCGACATCCGTCAGTATCTTCTCGAGCCGTTCCGCCGCGCCACGCAGCATCCGATCCTTGCCCCCATAGCTTCCGACGATGGGGCAAGCCCTCTCGAGGAAGTCGGCCGCGTAAGCGTCCTTCGACGCGGTGCCGTAGTTGACGCTTGATACCGCGAACCCGCGATCGGGAGCGAGCAGCAGGGCCAATCCACCCCCCATGCAGTAGCCGATCACCCCGATCGCACCCGTGCAGTCGTCCCTCGCCGCGAGCCAGGCCCGCGCGGCCTCGATGTCGTCGAACGACGTTCCGCGGCGAGCACGCGCGTCGCGCATGACTGAGATCATGCAGGCCACCCTGCCGCGGCCGCGGAAGAGATCCGGTGCCACAGCCAGATACCCCTCGCCAGCAAGCCAGTCAGCCTGGTTGCGCACGTCCTGGCTCATGCCAAGCGCGTCGTGGATAACCACCACGCCAGGCCACGGACCCGAGCCCGGAGGCACCGCGACATAAACCGGTAGGTCGATCTTCGACGTGGCGATCACCGAGTCAGTCATACCATCAGCATGCCACCGGCCAGCACAGTGCGTAGGGTGTCGGGCGGGCACCTGCCGCCCGCCGTCATGACCGCCAGGAGATACCTCCATGCCCAGGAACGACTCCGCCCCGCCGACCGCTGAGCCGCCGACCGCTGAGCCACCAACCGCTGTACTGACCGTCTTCCGCCTCGCGGCGTTGTTCATCTTCCTGGCCGTGGCAATGGGGGCGGTGGTGTGTGCCACCGGGTCAGGGGCTTCCTGCCCGACCTGGCCGGGTTGCCGTCCGGACCAGATCACCCCGCAATGGCAGCTGAGCCCGATCATCGAGTTCATTCACCGGGTGGTCGCCATGTCCGCCGGACCCCTGGTGCTGGCCGCCGCGGTGATGTCCAGACGCCTGACGGGGCCAAACCGATGGGTACGGATCCTGCCATGGGTGGCGCTCGCGGGCGCCCTGGCATCCGGCGCCTTCGGCAGACTCGTGGTGTTGAGCAGCCTGCCGACGTGGCTGGGTGGCGTCGACCTTTTCTGCGCCCTGACGGCGATGACGACGATGGGCGTGGCCGCGGTCGTCCTGGGCGCCCCCGCATCCGACCTCACGTCGCGATCGGCCGCTGAGTGGCACCCGCTGCAGGTGAAGAGCCTGGCAGCGATGAGCGTCATCGTGCTGGTCGTGATGCACGACACCGGGATATTCGCGGCAGCGCCGTTGTCATACACCCGGTGCATGGGCTGGCCGATCTGGCAGCTGATCGGCACCGACCTTCATCCCTGGCTTCAAGACCTGCGACTGGGGCTGGCGGGCCTTGGGGCACTACTCGTCATCACGACGGCGGTGATGGCCGCGCGTACTGAGCGGCTACGCAGGTGGGGCATCGTCATCGGAACGCTGTTCGCGGCCGAGATGGTGCTGGGTCTGGTGATTCGCGCCGGGGGGATCAATGCCGGAGTGGCCTCGGCATACTCGGTGCTGGCGGTCGCATTGCTGTCGTGCCTAGGGCTGCTGATGGCCGTCGCATGGTCAGCTCAGGTCGCCACCGGCGATGACATCGCCGAGCGCGAACCAGTCGGAGCGAGTCCAGGCGCCGGAGACGTCGCGTTGGACCAGGCCACCGAAAGGTGGATAGTCCGGGAACGCCCGATGAACTGACTCGGTGAGCGAACGAAATGGAGCGTCATCGTGGGGCGCGAGCCACAGGACCGTATCCACGTGGACCGGCCGACGTCAGCGTGAAGCGAAGATGGCCGGCAGTGTCGACGTGTGGGCCGTGCGCAGCTCATCCAGCGGCAGGGTGAAGTGACCCTGCACGTCCAGCGCTCTGGCCTCATCGTCAACCACGCCGATGCGGGCATGGGCAAAGCCCGTCGCCGTGCACAGGTCGGTGAACCGCGCCTTTGCGGTGGCGGGCACGGCAACGATCGCGCGGCCGGTCGACTCGCTGAACAGCAACGTGAACGCGTCCACGCCATCGCGCTCGCAGACCTCGTCAAGCCAGATCCGGGCACCGACCCCGTTACGCAGCGACGCCTCCGCCAGGGCGACCGCGAGGCCTCCCTCGGACAGGTCGTGTGCGGCCACGACGAGGCCATCGCGGGAGGCGTTCACCAGGATCTCACCGAGCTGACGCTCACGCTCAAGGTCAACCCGCGGCGGCAGACCACCGAGGTGGTCGTGCGTGACCTGGGCCCAGGCCGATCCACCGAAGTCGTCAGCCGTGGTGCCCAACAGGTAGATGGCCTGGCCGGACTCCCCTGAAACGGTTGCCTTCCAGCCTGACGGCGTCCGTCGGGCCACGTCGTCCATGACGCCGAGGACTGCCACCAGCGGGGTCGGATGGATCGCGACGTCGCCGGTCTGGTTGTACAGCGAGACGTTGCCGCCGGTCACCGGGATGCCGAGCGTCCTGCAGCCCTGCGCGATGCCCCGCACGGCCTCTGCGAACTGCCACATGACACCCGGGTCCTCCGGCGAGCCGAAGTTCAGACAGTCCGAGATCGCCAGCGGCACGGCCCCGGCAGTCGAGACATTGCGATAGGCCTCGGCCAGCGCGAGCTGCGCACCGGCATACGGGTCGAGCTTGGCGTAGCGGCTGTTGCAGTCCGTCGAGATCGCGACACCACGGCCGGTCTCCTCGTCGACGCGCACCACCCCGGAGTCGTCCGGCATCGCAAGCGCGGTGTTGCCCATGACGTAGCGGTCGTACTGGTCGGTGATCCAGGACTTGTCGCACAGGTTCGGCGAGGCCATCAGCGCCAGCAGCGCCGCCTTGAGCCCCTCGCCGTCCGCGGGGCGAGCCAGGTGGTCCGGAACGTTGCCCTGCAACGCATCCAGGTATGCCGGCCGCTGCATCGGGCGGTTGTAGATGGGCCCGTCGTGGGCCACGGAGCGCGGCGGTACGTCGATGATCAGCTCGTCGCCCCAGAAGACCTCAAGGTGCTTGCCGTCGGTGACCTCGCCGACCACGGTCGCCTCGACGTCCCAGCGCTTGGTGATCGCCATGAACTCCTCGAGCTTGGCCGGCTCGACGACTGCCATCATCCGTTCCTGGGACTCTGACATGAGGATCTCTTCGACGCGAAGCGAGGTGTCACGCAACGGGACCCGATCAAGCCAGACGCGCATGCCGCCGTCACCGTTGGACGCGAGCTCGCTTGTCGCACAAGACAATCCGGCGCCACCAAGGTCCTGGATGCCGTCGACCACGTGCGCGGCGTACAGATCCAGGCAGCACTCGATCAGCACCTTCTCGGCGAAGGGATCGCCAACCTGGACCGCGGGGCGCTTGGCCGGACCGTCCGCGTCAAACGTCTCGGACGCGAGGACGGAGACACCGCCGATGCCGTCGCCCCCGGTCTTAGCGCCGAAAAGGATGACCAGGTTGCCGACGCCGGAAGCCTTGGCGAGGTGGATGTCCTCGATCCGCATCTTGCCGACCGAGAGTGCGTTGACCAGCGGGTTGCCCTGGTAGCAGGAGTCGAAGACGACCTCGCCGCCGATGTTTGGCAGGCCGAGGCAGTTACCGTAGCCACCGACCCCGGCGACGATGCCCGGGAGGACCCGCAGTGTGTCCGGGTGGTCAATGGCACCGAACCGCAACGAGTCCATGACGGCAATCGGGCGCGCACCCATCGACATGATGTCGCGAACGATCCCGCCGACGCCGGTCGCGGCACCCTGGTAGGGCTCGATGTATGACGGGTGGTTGTGGCTCTCGACCTTGAAGGTCACCGCCCAGCCGTCCCCGATGTCGACGACGCCGGCGTTCTCGCCGATGCCGACCAAGAGCTTCTCGTTCATCTGGTCGGTGGTGTGCTCGCTGAACTGCGCAAGGTGGACCTTGGAGGACTTGTACGAGCAGTGCTCGGACCACATCACGGAGTACATCGCCAGCTCGGCAATGGTGGGACGCCGCCCGAGAATCTCGCGAATGCGGTCGTACTCGTCAGCCTTCAGCCCGAGCGCGGCCCAGGGCTGCTGGGTGTCCGCAGTCGTCGAGGCATGCTCGACCGTGTCGATGTTGGTCTTGGCAACGAAGGTCACGCGTTCACCACTGACTTCAGGACGGATGTGAAGAACTTGAGGCCGTCCAGGGACGGGCCGTAGCCCGCCTCGACGGAGTGCTCGGGGTGGGGCATCAGGCCGACCACGTTTCCGCGCCGGTTGGTGATGCCGGCGATGTCACGGTAGGAGCCGTTGGGATTGCGGCTGGCAAAGCGGTCGTACCTGCCGGTCCCTGACGTCATTGAGGTGGCTGAGCCCGGTGCTTCGACGACGTAGCGGAACGTCACCCTGCCCTCACCCTCGAGCTCGTCGAGAGTGGACTCGTCGGCGACGTACTGGCCGTCCTGGTTCTTCAGGACGATGGTGATCTCTTCGCCCGGCATGAAGTCCGACGTCCAGGCGCTCGTGGCGTTCTCGACGCGCAGGCGCTGGTCGCGGCAGATGAAGGTGCGGTGGTCGTTCTGGATCATCGCTCCGGGCAGCAGGTGCGACTCACACAGGATCTGGAAGCCGTTGCAGATGCCCAGCACTGGCAGACCACCCTTGGCGGCCGGGATCAGCGCGGACATGACCGGTGAAAACCGGGCGATGGCACCCGCGCGCAGGTAGTCGCCATAGGAGAAGCCACCGGGGAGCACGACCGCGTCGACATCGCGCAGCGAGTCGTCGCCGTGCCACAAGGTGACGGGCTCGCCACCGGCGATGCGGACAGCCCGGCGGGCGTCGTGGTCATCCAGCGAGCCCGGGAAGGTCACGACGCCGATCCTCATGCCTGCGACTCCGCGGAACTCGAATCCACAGGCGACTCCACCCGGACGCTGACCACATCCTCAATGACGGGGTTGGACAGCATCGTCTCGGCAGCCTCGCGAGCGGCAGCCAGCACCTCGTCGGTGACCTCACCCTCGACGGTCAGGATGAACCGCTTGCCCTGACGGACATCGGTGAACTGATGGAAACCCAACCGCGGCAAGGCAAAGGCGACTGCCTGCCCTTGGGGGTCGAGAATCTCGGACTTGAGCATCACATCGACGACGACGTTTCCCATGCGAGGTGCTCCTCAGGTGCGTGGCTTGGTCACGTGAAGTTTATGGGATGGTCAGGCGAAGGCTTGACCGGTCAATGACTCGAAGGCCTCGATGTACTTCGCCCGGGTGGCTTCGACGATGTTGTCGGGGAGCGCGGGCGGCGCGTCGCCGGACGACCTGTCCCAGCCGCTGGCCGACGAGGTGAGCCAGTCGCGGACGAACTGCTTGTCGTAGGAGTCCTGGGCCCGACCGGGCTGCCATGCGGCGGCCGGCCAGAATCGCGAAGAGTCGGGGGTGAGCACCTCGTCGGCGAGCACGATCATCGGGTTGCCGTCCGCGTCGGGGTGTGATCTGTCGAAGCCGAACTCCACCTTGGTATCGGCCAGCAGGATGCCACGGTCGGCGGCAATCTCGTTGCCACGCTTGAGGATCGCAATGGTGAGGTCTCGCACGCGGGCGGCGACCGGCATACCGATCTCGACTGCGACCTCGGCAAACGTCATCGGCTGGTCGTGCTCGCCGATCGGGGCTTTGGTCGACGGCGTGAAGATCGGCGCGGGCAGCAGGGAGCCATCCACCAACCCGGCGGGCAGGGGAACCCCACAGACGGAGGACGACTGGCGGTACTCCGCAAGGCCGCTGCCGGTCAGATAGGCCCGTCCGATGCATTCGACCGGCACCATGTCGAGCCGCTGGACCAGGACCGCACGCCCGGCCACGGCATCAGGCACCTCGGTGGAGATGACGTGGTTCGGGATGATGTCGGTCAGCTGCTCGAACCACCAGAGCGAGAGCTGGGTCAGGACCTTGCCCTTGTCAGGGATCTCGCTGTCCAGGATGAAGTCGAACGCCGAGATCCGGTCCGTGGCCACGAGCAACAGCTGGTCCTGGCTGGTCGCACCGGTGGAGGCGTCGATCGGTGCGTACAGCTCACGCACCTTGCCCGAGTAGACGCGGGCGTAACCGGGCAGTTCCAACGGCACATTCATTGCGGACCTTTCATGACGGGACCGGGACCTCGCCGCGCTGGGCTGCGAGCGCGATGTCGGTGCGGTGCTGCGAACCCTTGACCCTGATCCGGTCAACGGCGACGTAGGCGCGGGCACGGGCCTGCGCCAGATCTGCGCCGGTCGCGACGACGGACAGGATCCGGCCGCCCGCGGACACGAGGGAACCGTCCTTGCCGATGGCCGTTCCCGCATGCAGGACGTACGCGTCGCCGCCGACCTCGGGGAGACCCTCGATGACGTCGCCGGCACGTGGTGACTCGGGATAACCCTTGGACGCCACGACCACGGTCACGGCGTACTCCGGACGCCACCGAAGAGCGGCGACCTCGTCAAGCTTGCCGACGGCGGCCGCATACAACAAGCCACCAAGGGGTGTGGCCAGCCGAGCCAGAACGACCTGCGTCTCCGGGTCGCCGAACCGGGCGTTGAACTCGATCACCCTCATCCCCCGTGAGGTAAGCGCGAGCCCGACATACAGCACTCCGACGAACGGCGTCCCGCGATGGCGCATCTCGTCGATGGTCGGCTGAGCGACACGATCCACGACGTCCTGGACCAGGGATTTGGGAGCCCAGTCCAACGGTGAGTAGGCGCCCATGCCGCCGGTATTGGGGCCCTTGTCGTCGTCCGACAGCCGTTTGAAGTCCTGTGCCGGAGCCATGGGCACCACCGTGGTGCCATCCGTGATGCAGAACACCGAGATCTCAGGCCCGTCCAGGAACTCCTCGACGACGATCCGCCCATTCGTCTTGTCAAGACACTGAACGGCGTGGGCGAGTGCGCTCAAGCGGTTGTCCGTCACGACAACGCCCTTGCCGGCGGCCAGGCCATCGTCCTTGACGACGTATGGCGCCCCGAGAGCGTCCAGGGCTCCGGCCACCTCTTCGACGGTGGTGCAGACGTGGGCCAGGGCGGTCGGCACGCCCGCCGCTGCCATAACCTCTTTGGCGAACGCTTTGCTCCCCTCGAGCATGGCCGCCTCCGCTGACGGCCCGAAGCAGGCGATACCGCGCTCCCGCACTGCGTCGGCCACGCCCGCGACGAGGGGCGCCTCCGGTCCGACGACGACCAGGTCCACGCCGAGTGACGCTGCCAGAGCCGCGACCCCAGCGCCGTCCAGCACGCCCTGCGGCAGCTCACGGCACAGTGCAATGGCGTCAATACCAGGGTTGCCGGGTGCGGCGATGACGGCGTCGACAGACGGGTCGAGAGTCAGAGCCTTGACGATGGCGTGCTCACGAGCACCGGTGCCAATGACGAGAACCTTCACGGTCGGAAGCCTAGGCGACCGGCGCACGGTGTGCGCGACGCCCCGGGAGGCAGGATGGTTGGCTACCCCCATGGATGGGCTTGTCGACCAACTGGTCTGCCGGACAGCTCGCCGCACACTAGACTTGTGGGTTGGTTATGCCGGCCCATGGCCCGGCCCATGTTCCCGGCCCCTTCGGTCGAAGGACATCGTTCCACAATGCGACTCAGGCGGGGCAGTGACTGTTTCGGAAAAACCGATCGACCCTTCGACACACCACGACAACCCGGTGACGCCGGACGCCGTTGCGGCGCAGATCGCCATCGAGCAAGACCATGTCGACAAGGTCTATACCGAGCTCGGCAAAGCGTCGGAGCGCGCCTCGTTGGTGGAGGCCGAGGGGCTTGCCCGCGGCAGGATCTCTCGCACCGGCGACGTCCGCGACGAGGAGATCACCGGCCTGTTCGAACGAGACGCCTTGGTGTTCAACGCCAACAGGCGACGCGCCACGCTCGAGATGCAGTACGAAGGCCTCGTCTTCGGACGGTTGGACCTCGATGGCGGCCCTTCCGACGGCGCTGACCGCGAGGTTCGTTATGTGGGTCGCCTGGGCGTTCGTGATGACGACTACGAGCCGTTGGTGATCGACTGGCGTGCGCCCGCCGCAGCGCCCTTCTATCGCTCCACACCCGTCGAGCCCCTCGGCGTACTGCGCCGAAGGGTGTTGCGCTGCAAGGGTTCCGACGTCGTCGGCATCGAGGACGACCTGATGGTCCCCGAGGCGCCGGACGACCTCGTGGTCGTCGGTGATGGCGCACTGATGGCAGCCCTGACCCGAACCCGCGGCGCCCGGATGCGCGACATCGTCGCCACGATCCAGCGCCATCAGGATGAGGCCATTCGAGCACCCGCGCGGGGGGTCACGGAGATCACCGGAGGCCCCGGCACAGGCAAGACGGTCGTGGCGCTGCACCGCGCGGCATACCTCCTGTATTCCGATCGCCGCCGGTTCGAGTCCGGCGGAATCCTGGTCGTGGGGCCGTCCGCGGCGTACACGGCATACATCGAGCGGGTCCTGCCCTCGCTGGGCGAGGACTCAGTGACACTGCGGTCACTTGGCGACGTGGTCGAGGGGATCACCACCGAGCGGCTCGACCCTCCGGAAGTCGCCGCGATGAAGGGCTCGCTGAAGATTCGGCGAATCCTCTCGCGGGTGGCCCGCGACGTCACTCCCGACACACCAACCCAGCTGCGCGTCTTCGTCGCCGGGCGTGCGATCCGGCTCGACTCCGACGTCCTGGACCGTGTCCGTCTTCAGGTGCTGCGCACTCACCAGCGCAACCTCGCCCTCGATGCCGCCACACAGGCGCTGGCCGACGCCGCATGGGCCGACAACCCCGAGGGCGAGCACACGGTGTTCATGGAGAAGTTCCTCGACCACATGGACGTGGAAGCCTTCCTGCGCGAGTGGTGGCGACCGCTGGATGCGCGCGAGGTGCTGCTGTGGCTGGCCGATCCTGCGCGAACGCAGCGTTACGCGGCTGGCGTGCTGAGCCCTGCCGAGGCCACGCTCCTGAGTGACTCGGTGCGGACGTCGATCGACACCGGGACCTGGTCCGTGGCCGACGTCGCGCTGATCGATGACCTTGCCACCCGACTCGGCCCGATGCGCCAGACCGACAAGGAAGAGCGCAGCTTCTACGAGGTCGAGGAGGTCGACGACTTCACCGGGCAGCGTGTGTTCGACCCTTCAACAGGCCGCCCGGCCTGGGAGGTCAACCCCACCGGCTACCAGGTCACGCCCCACACCATGCGGGAGCGGCTGATGAACGGCCGGCTGGAGCAGCCCGACGAGTACGCACATGTGCTGATCGACGAAGCGCAGGACATCTCCCCCATGCAGTGGCGGATGCTCGGGCGTCGCGGTCGCTGGTCGTCATGGACCGTGGTCGGGGACGCGGCGCAGGCCTCATGGCCCGACGCCGATGAAGCGCACCAGGCTCGCGAGCAGGCCTTCGGCAGCCAGGTGCGCTCGCTGTTCCACATGGATACCAACTACCGCAACGCGCGCGAGATCTTCGACTACGCGGCCGATGTGATCCGCGCTGAGGTCCCTGACGCCGACTTCCCGCTGGCCGTGCGCGAGACCGGCGTCTCACCGATCGTCACATCGGTGACGGGAGATGGGATCCCGGCCGCCGTCGCCCAGGCGGTGGAGGTGCTGCTGGGCGAGGTCGCGGGGTCGATTGCCGTGATCTCCCCCGCACGCTGGATCGCATCGATCAGGGCGGCGTCGGACGTCTCCTCGGGTCGCGTCAACGTCGTCGACCCGATGTCGACCAAGGGTCTGGAGTACGACGCCACGGTGATCGTGGATCCGGCCGAGATCACCGCTGAGTCCCCCGGCGGCGTCCGCGTTCTGTATGTCGCCCTCACGCGCGCGGCGCACCGGATGACCGTGCTCGAGCTGGAGCGCTGATGGGACCCTTTGCTCAGTTCAAACCGGTTTCAGCGCCTGATTCGGCGCCGTCGAGCGGTCTGAACTGAGCAAAGCGGTTTGAACTGAGCAAGGGGTGGTCAGCCGAGCAGCGAGTGCCGCTCGATGATCTCGTCGCGACCGGGCCCGACCCCGATCGTCGACACCCGGGCGCCGATAAGCTCCTCGACCCGCAGGATGTAGGCCCGGGCGTTGGCCGGCAGCTCCTCGAACGAGCGGCAGGCCGTGATGTCCTCCGACCAGCCTGGGAGGTTCTCGTAGATGGGCTTCGCGTGGTGGAAGTCGCTCTGGCTCATCGGCATCTCGTCGTAGCGCTCTCCACCCACGTCATAGGCCACGCAGACCGGCAGCTGATCGAGCCCGGTGAGGACATCGAGCTTCGTGACGACAAAGTCGGTGACGCCGTTGATCCGCGCCGCATAGCGCCCGACCACCGTGTCCATCCAACCGCAGCGACGGGGCCGACCAGTCGTGGTCCCGTACTCAGCGCCGGCCTCGCGCAAGAACTCGCCCTTGTCGTCAAGCAGCTCAGTGGGGAAGGGTCCTTCGCCGACCCGTGTGGTGTAGGCCTTGAGGATGGCGATGACCCGGTCGATCCGCGTCGGCGGCACTCCTGACCCGGTGCACGCGCCACCCGCGGTCGGGTTGGACGAGGTGACGAACGGGTAGGTGCCGTGGTCGACATCGAGCAGCGTCGCCTGACCGGCCTCGAACAGGACCGTCTTGCCCTCGTCCAGCGCCTTGGTGAGCAACAGGCCGACGTCCACCACCATGGGACGCAACCGTTCGGTGTACAGCTTGAACTCGTCGAGAACCTCGTCGACCTCGACGGCTCGACGGTTGTAGATCTTCACGAGCATCTGGTTCTTGACGTCGAGAGCAGCCTCGACCTTCTGTCGCAGGATCGACTCGTCGAACAGGTCCTGCACCCTGATGCCGACGCGCGCCATCTTGTCGGCATAGGTCGGGCCGATGCCCCGACCGGTCGTGCCGAGCCGGCGAGATCCCAGGAACCGCTCGGTCACCTTGTCCAGCACACGGTTGTACGGCGTGATCAGATGAGTATTGGCGCTGATGACCAGCCTGGACGTGTCGATGCCCCTGGCGTTGAGCGCGTCGATCTCCTCGAACAGCACGGCCAGGTCGACGACGACGCCGTTGCCGATGACGGGGATGCAGCCAGGGGTCAGGATGCCGCTGGGTAGCAGGTGGAGGGCGTATTTTTCGCCACCGATGACGACGGTGTGACCGGCGTTGTTGCCGCCGTTGAACTTCACGACATAGTCGATCCTGCTCCCCAGCAGATCGGTCCCCTTCCCTTTGCCCTCATCGCCCCACTGGGCACCGACCAGCACGATCGCGGGCATATAGCCTCCTCAACTTGACTGTGTCTGACCTGGCTTTGACTCGACCGCGCGCCCAAAGGCTACCGGCAGCGGTGCTCCGGCACCGAACCCGGACCTCCAACCGGACCGTGCCGTCAACCGGACGACTCGGTGTCGCCGATCTTGAGCAGCCCACGGCTCTGGGCTGCAGCCCCAAGCTGGAAGCGGGTTTGCGCCCCGAGGTCGTCCATCAGCTTGGCCACCCGCCGGCGGACCGTCCGCAGGCCCCACCCCAGGTACCGGGCGATCGCCTCGTCCTTGACGCCGCTGGCGAGCAGGACCAGCAGCTGTCGGTCCTGCGAGATGTCCCGGCGGGCTCCTGGCATCGGATGTGCGAGATCCCAGGCGTAGTCGAACATGGTCGTGAACGCCGCGATCAGCATCGGGTTGCGCATGACGATGTGGTCGGACTCCGCTGACCCCCAATCGGCCATGGCAAGAACGACGTCGGCGCCAAAGATCGCGAACTCGCTGGGTGGGCTCGCGCTGACACGTTGCTGCTCCCCGGCATCTGCCATTGACCGCACCCAACGCCGACCGACGGGGTCCTCAAGCGCCTCAATGGAGTAGATCGCCCTTTGCTCGCGGCCCCCGGCGAGCGCCCCCCGACGCAGTCGAGCACCGTCCTCGTCGAGCCCGGGACCAACCTTCAGACTGAGGACGCAGTTGCGGATCAGTCCGGTAGTGCTCCGTAACGTGTGCTCGACCAAGGCCACCGCCATCTGCGAAGACACAATCTCCCAGACTGGCTTGGCCTCCGCCGCGCCTCGGGAGTCGCCGGCCGCCCGATGCTCGGCGGCGAATCTCGCGATGGCAGCCCGGGCGTCCACGAGCTCGCGTCGGCGGGTGTCCAACCTCGCCTCCTCGTCCCCGAGCAGGCGTTCGAGGGCGGGCCGGGGATGCTCAACGAGTATCAGTCCGTCGACCGTCTCGCGCACGAGCCGATTGCCGATGAGCGACTCGAGGGCCTCGGTCGCCAGGCCGAGACTCCATCCCAGCTCGGCGGCAATCGGCGCGAGGGTGGATGGGCCCGAACGCAGGATGCGCCAATAGAGCTCCTCGGCGTCGGCAGAGATCTGGAAGACGGCGAGGTGCGAGCTCACGGCGAGCAGACCGTCGCGTAGGCCGTGAAGGAGTCGGCGGGATCCGCTGTGCAGGCTTGGCCGGCAGCTGCGGTGTCGGAGCCCAACGTGAGAAACGTCATGTGTGGCAGGTTAGGGCCATTGGCACTCTTAGGCCACTTTCGGACGTGTCGACAGGCAATCATGCAAGGGACCGAGGTTGAACACAGCACCAAGGGACAAACCGATCGAGGTCGCGGCCGTCTCATCCTCAACAGAGGGACGACAACCGTAGGGGGCGGGCCGGGAGCCGGGACCACACAGGTCTCGGGTCCCGGCACCTCCGCGTTTCAGAGCCAGATGGCCGTCGCGGACACGCGGGAGCTACAAGCCGAGGTCCTTGGCGATGATGACCTTCATGATCTCGCTGGACCCGCCGTAGATCCGCGAGACGCGGGCGTCGGCGTACATGCGGGAGATCGGGTACTCGAGCATGTAGCCGTAACCGCCATGCAGCTGAAGGCAGGCGTCCATCACCTCTGCCTGCACCTCGGTGGTGAACAGCTTGACCCGCGCGGCGTCAGCGACGCTGAGAACACCCTCGTCGAGCTCCTCGAGCGCTCGGTCGACCATGTGCCGGCCGGCCTCGACCTTGGCCGAGAGCCCCGCGAGGACGAACTTGGTGTTCTGGAAAGAGGCGATCGGGGTGCCGAACGCCGTGCGCTCTCGGGTGTAGTCCAACGTCAGCCCGATGGCCCGTTCACATGAGGCCTGGGCCGACATCGCGATCGACATTCGCTCCTGGGGAAGGTTGGCCGTGAGGTAGACGAAGCCATTGCCTTCTGCGCCAAGGCGATTGGCGACCGGCACGCGGACGTTGTCGAAGAAGAGCTCGCTCGTGTCCTGGGACTTCAGACCGAGCTTGTCCAGGTTGCGGCCTCGGCTGAAGCCCTCCATGCCCTCTTCGACGACCAGCAGTGTCAGTCCGGCCCTGCGGTCAGCCTCAGAGCGTGAGGTACGCGCCACGACGACGACCAGGTCGGCGTTCATACCACCGGTGATGAAGGTCTTGGCGCCGTTGAGGACGTAGGAGTCGCCGTCGAGAACCGCACTGGCCGAGATGCCCGCAAGGTCGGAACCCGTGCCTGGCTCGGTCATTGCGATCGCCGTGACGGACTCACCCGACGCGAAGGCCGGGAACCACCGCGCCTGCTGCTCGGGTGTCGCAAGCTCCAGGAAATACGGCAGCACGACGTTGAGGTGCAGCTGCAAGGCGCCCGAGACCGCACCCGTGTGCATGACCTCTTCGGCGAAGATCACGTTGTAGATGAACGACTTCTCGCCCGCCCCGCCGAACTCCTGCGGTATCCGGATACCC
>Ga0208079_1000353_pt1 | contig 25204 bp, 23 predicted proteins | sample NGESurdeep092012_5_FD_184474 | JGI IMG/M metagenome (GOLD analysis project Ga0208079, IMG submission 184474) | Arctic peat soil microbial communities from Barrow, Alaska - NGEE Surface sample 210-2 deep-092012 (SPAdes) | ecosystem: Environmental > Terrestrial > Soil > Wetlands > Peat ... | reverse complement strand
ACTTCTGCAACAAGTTCGCCTTCACGGTCGATCTGCTGGCGGATCCCAAGGCGGAGCTGCTCAAGGCCACAGGCATCGGGCAGACGGAATTTAACGGAGTCAAGTACTGGAACCGGACCAGCTTCGTGATCGATCCCAAGGGCATCTTGCGCAAGGTTTACGAAAAAGTGAATCCGCAGGGCCACGAGAAGGTGCTGCTCGAGGACATCAAGGCGATGCAGAAAAGCTGAGCATCGGAAGCCCGGCTGGCGGTGACTGTGCGGCAACCAGGTAATGTTTTATTTTCGGAGTGAATTTGATTTGATGGATGAGCGCGCAAGGGGCTTGACCGGGCGGTGTGGACGGCGGGCGGTCAGGCGCGTGGCTGAATTTTGGGCGAAATTTATCGTCCGATAGTGTAGTATGGTTCGGCACTTATCCTGCCTCATGACGCAAGACTTTCACTACATTCCAGGAGGAATGCATGGTTAAGAAGATCGCCGCCGTGGCCGGCGGCGTTTTTATCGGTCTGGTAATAGCCTTTGCGCGCGTCGGCGCGTTCCCTTTCTGGGGTTCCGACTCGAATGCTTCCAAGGCGCCACCTGCGCAGCAAGCACAGGCAGCGCCGGCGCAGCCCCTGCCGGCGCCTCCGGTGCCCGGGGTACATGTGGCGCCGCCAGCACAGCCGGCGCAGCCCAATACGCCTGAGCCGAACGAAAAGGCCGGGGTAATTACCTCGTTCGCGCCGCTGGTCAAGCGAATGATACCGGCGGTGGTGAGCGTCAACGTCGTTCAGGATGTGAAGATTTCGGGAATGCCGTTTGGCATTTCGCCGGGCGGACCCGGCGACGACAATGGCGGCGATAACGACAACGGCGGCGGCGGCGGTGGAGGAGGCGGTGGCGAAACGGCGCCTGGCGATCCGTTCGACCAACTGCGCCGCTACTTCGGCCAGGGCGGTCAACGCGAATACAAGCAGCACGGGCTGGGATCGGGCGTGATCGTGTCGGCCGACGGCTACATCCTGACCAACAATCACGTGGTCGGTAACGCCGAAGAAATCCACGTTACGCTGGAGGACAAGCGCGAGTTTACGGCGAAGGTAATCGGCAAGGACGCGAAGACCGATCTCGGACTGATCAAGATCGATACGAAGGACGCATTGCCGGTCGCGACGCTGGGGGACTCCAATTCCACTGACGTGGGCGACTGGGTAATCGCGATCGGCAACCCGTTCAACGTCGGCATGACAGTGACGGCGGGAATCGTCAGCGCCAAGGGACGATTGCTGGGCGGCGACTACGACGATTTCATTCAAACCGACGCGTCGATTAATCCCGGCAACTCAGGCGGCCCGTTAATCAATGCGCGCGGCGAGGTAATCGGAATCAACACCGCAATCTACAGCCGCACCGGCGCCAGCAACGGCATCGGCTTCGCCATCCCAATCGACATGGCGCGCAACGTGATGGATCAGTTGAAGGCGCACGGGCGCGTGGTCCGCGGATGGCTGGGCGTCGAAATTCAGGAAGTGACGGCGGATCTCGCGCAATCGTTCGGATTGCCCAAGCCCGAGGGCGCGCTGGTTGCCAGCGCGGACAAGGATGGGCCTGCGGGCAAGGCTGGAATCGAACGCGGCGATATCGTGCTCAGCTTCAACGGCCATCCGGTCAACGATGAGCATGAGCTGCCCACGCTGGTCGCGCAGACACCCATCAATCAGAAGGTGCCGGTCGAGGTGGTGCGCAACGGCAAGCACGTCAACCTCGAGGTCACGATTGGCGAGCGCAAGGAACCGCAGGTGGCGTCGGCCAAGTCCGAGGAGCCGGGCGGCAACTGGGGGATGCAAGTCGGGGACATCACGCCCGAGCTCGCGCAGCGGTTCCATCTCGAGAGCACCAAGGGAGTGGTGATTCAGAAGGTGGCGCCGGACAGCCCTTCGGCGGAGGCAGGTCTTCAGCCGGGCGACGTCGTGATGGAAGTGAATCACGACAAGATCGCCGCGCTTGCGGATTTCGTCGCCAAGGCAAAGGAAGCGCAGAGCAATAAGAAGCCCGCGCTGCTGCTGGTTCAACGCGGCGGCGCGACGCTGTACACGGTGATCAAGCCGGCCGGCGCGGCGCAGGGCTGATCGAAAAGTAAGTCACATGCAGTCAAAGCGCGGCGCATCGAGCATCTCGATGCGCCGCGCGGTTTTTGGCAGACCGCGGCTGAGCCTCGGTGCGCTTTCGCGCGCGGCATCTCGACGAAGTAGCCACTCGACGCCTGATGGCTCGATGGGCTCGTGCGGTTCTATTAGATGAGCCTGTGCGATAGCATTTCTGCCGGCGCTCGCAGTGGAGGAGAATCAGGTGGCGGATCGATTACCAGTGGCGCCCGCGCGAAAGCGCGCAGGTGCGAGACGGCCGGCGAGAAAAAAGACGATGCGGCGGCCGGGAATCCTCGTGCTGGCCGCACTTGCGGCGCTGATTTTGGGATTTTTGGCGAAACGAATGATGATCCCGTCGGCCGTCCATTACATCGCATATCGATCAAGTGATCAGCCGCAACCGATGAGAGAAGCAAATCCGCCTGCCGCTGCGCAAGGGAATGGCAACGCGGGTGACTCGGCGGCGGCGAACGCGAAATCAAATGCGGACGCGCTCACCGGCTCGGAACAACTGACGCCCAGCGATCGCAGAGAGCTGAACGCGATTATCAAACGCAAGTCCAGGTGACGAACAATTCGATGGCGGCCTCGATGCAAATAGCGGACGACATGGGCTTTCGCGTCGAGCTCGAGCGGCCGCCGTCGCGAATCGTATCGTTGGTGCCGAGCTGGACGGAGACATTGTTCGCGCTGGGGTTCAATTCCGAAGTCGTGGGCGTCACGAAATTCTGCGTCGAGCCGGCCGCGGCGGTTGCGTCGATTCCAAAAGTCGGCGGGACCAAGAATCCCGACATCGGCGCAATCATGAAGCTGGAGCCCGAGCTGGTGATCGCCAACGCCGAGGAGAATCGGCGCGAAGATGTGGAGCGGTTGCGCGCGGCGGGAATCCCGGTGTTCACGACTTATCCGCGCACGGTGCCGGGTGCGGTCGAATCGATCATGCGGATGGGCCGGGCGCTGGGCCGCGAGGCGGCGGCAGCCGCGCTGGCCAAGGAGATCACGCTCAGCGTGAGCGGAATCGAGGCGGCGCTCGGAGTATGGAGCAAACTTCGGCTGCGCGTTTTCTGTCCGATATGGAAGAAACCGTGGATGTCATTCAACGCCGACACCTATGCGCATGACGTGCTGCGGATGCTCGGCTACAACAACATCTTTGCGTCGGCGGGCGAGCGGTATCCCATGACGACGCTCGAGGAGGCGGTCGAACGCCGCCCCGATATCGTGATACTTCCCGACGAGCCGTATGAATTCGATGAATCCGACGTGGCCGAGTTGAAGACTCTGCTGCCGCCCGCGCTCAGCCGCCGCCTGCTGACAGTCAGCGGCCGCGACCTGCATTGGTACGGCGTTCACATGGTGCGCGGGCTCAAGTCGCTGGCGGAGAGAATGGCGCGCGTGCGCGCCGCGGTTCTATAATCAGGCCGTGCGCAACGACGCTGTGCGTTCACCAAAACGACGCTGTGCGGTCATCAAAACGACGCTGTGCGTCCATCAAAATGACGCCGCGCGTCCATCAAAATGAAAGGGAGATTGGCATGATCGCGAAAATCAGCCTGACAGCCGCGTTTTTTCTAATAGTGGCGCCGCCGATGGCGTGCGCTTCGAATCGCGACGCCACGAATCCGGCGCCGATGACCAGCCAAGCGCATGAATCGCCGCTGGGCCTGGTCGTCGCTCAGGACGATCAACCGAACGTCGCCACTTCCGATAACGATAACGATAACGGTAACGACAGCGATTCGAACGATAGCGCCGACAACAATCAGAACGCCGGCGGCGATCAGGCGGACCAGCAAAACGGCACCGGCGACGATCAGCCGACTGCGCCGCAGGCCGTCGACGCACCCGACGACCCGGGCGATACTCAGCAGGCACCGCAGATGAATGGATTTGCGCAGCCGGTGAACCCGTCTCAATAGCGCGGCGTCACGATGACTGCACCACTGGACGGAATCAAAGTACTCGACCTGACCAAGCTCGCGCCGGGGCCGTTGTGCACGATGATGCTGGGGGACCTTGGCGCTGAAGTGATCAAGATCGAGGAGCCGGGACCTCCCACCGGAAGACGCGCGCAGCAAGCGGGGGCCGCCGGCACGCAGGGACCGGTCAACAGCTTCGCCAGCTCGCCGTACAACGCGCTGGGCCGCAACAAGAAGTCGATCGGGATCAATCTCAAGAGCGGCGCGGGCAAGGAAATTTACTTTCGGCTCGCCCAGCGCGCCGACGTGATCGTCGAGGAATACCGGCCGGGCGTCGCCAAGCGGCTCGGGATCGATTACGAGCAACTCTCGTCGCGCAACCCGCGGCTGATCTATTGCGCCATCACCGGCTTCGGACAGACCGGGCCGTATCGCGATCTGGTCGGCCACGATATCAACTACATCGCGACCGCCGGCGTGCTGTCGCTGCTGGGACGGCCCGGGCAGCCGCCGACAATTCCGCACAACCTGGTTGCGGACTACGCCGGTGGCGGGATGCATGGCGCGATCGGAGTGCTCGCGGCCCTGGTTGCGCGCAATCAAACCGGACGGGGACAGTATGTTGATATCTCGATGATGGACGGCAGCCTCGCGCTGCTGGCGCAATCGTTCTCGTCATTTTTCGCGGGCGGGAAAGTGCCGCAGCGCGGCGAGACGATATTTGACGGCGGGATTCCCAACTACAACGTCTATCTGACGAAGGACGAGAAATACATTACGATCGCGGCGATCGAGCCGTGGTTCTTCGCCAACCTGTGCCGCGCGCTCGGCAGGGAAGATTTTATTCCGCATGAATATGATTCCAGCAAACGAGCGGAAATAGCACGCGTGTTCACTGAAAAATTCAAAACCAAAACGCGCGATGAATGGTTCGCGATTCTAAGCAAGAGCGACATCTGCGCGGGCAGGATGCTCACGCTCGACGAGGTGCCGAGCGACCCGCAGGTGCTCGCGCGCGAAATGATCGTCGAGGTCGAGGGCCCCGGCGGCCAGAAGATCAAGCAGGTGGGCGTGTCGGTGAAGTTCTCGGATACGCCGGGATCGATAAGGTCGCTCGCGCCGCAACTCGGGCAGCATACCGACGAAATCCTGGGCGCGCTTGGTTACGGCAAGGACGAGCTCGAGCGCTGGCGCGAGGCGGGCGCAATCAAGTAGCGCGCCATCCGGCGGCGGCGCGAGGTTCGCCGCGTTGCCCGCGGCCTCGAATCACGGTTAAGATTCCGCTATGCCACAGCCAGCCCCGATGTTCATGCGCGGCACGCACGATCCGCTTCGTATCGAGCGCGCCGAAGGTCCATGGCTCTACGCCTCCGACGGCCGCAAGATCCTGGACGCGGGCGGTGGCGCCGTGGTGGTGAACATCGGACAAGGGCGGCGCGAAATCGCGGAGGTCGCCGCGCGCACGATCGCCAACCTTGATTACATCGTGCCGGTCTGGACGTCGCCCCAGCGCGAGAGGCTGGTCGAGCGGCTCTCGCGGTGGACTCCGGCGGGGCTGACGCGGTTCTTTTTCACCAGTGGTGGATCGGAGTCGGTCGAAGCGGCGCTGAAGTTCGCGATTCTCTACCACAACGCTCGCGGCCAACGATCGAAGAACAAGATCATCGGGCGGCGTTTCTCTTATCACGGCAACACCATCGCAACGTTGTCGGTAGGCGGGAGCGGGCGGCGTGCGGACTACGAAGCCGTTTTATTGGACTGGCCGAAGATCGATCCGAGCTACTGCTACCGATGCCCGTGGGGCAAAACCTATCCATCATGCGAGATCGACTGCGCGACGGCGCTTGAAAAAGAGATCGTGAAGAACGGCGCCGACTCGATCGCCGCGTTTATCGCCGAGCCAATGATGGGCTCGAGCGGCGGCGTGGTCCCGCCGGTCAAGGAATACTGGCCGAAAATTCGCGAGATCTGCACGCGCCACAACGTGCTGCTGATAGCCGATGAAGTGATGACGGGCTTCGGCCGCACCGGACGGCGCTTCGGCGTCGATCATTGGGACGTGGTGCCGGACATCATGGTCGGCGGCAAGGGACTCACCGGCGGATACATGCCGATGGGAATGATCGCGGTCAAGGAACCGTTGGTCGAGGAACTCGAGCGCGCCAAGGCCGACTTCATGTTCTACACCTACAGCTCGCATCCGGTGGCGTGCGCGGTCGCCGACGAGGTGCTGGCGATCATGGAGCGCGAGCGGCTCGTGGAGCGCTCGGCAGAAGTCGGCGCGAGGCTCGGTTCCAGCTTGAAGGAAGAACTGTCGGGGCATCCAATGGTTGGCGACATCCGCGGCGCCGGGATGTTCTGGGGGATCGAACTGGTGCAGGACAAGGCGACTCGCATGCCTTTTGCGCCTGAAAAAAAAGTGACCAATCGCGTGCTCGGCGCGTCGGTTCGAAGAGGGATGTTCTTTTATCCGGCGACCGGGATGGCGGGGAAGGCGGGCGGCGACGCGATGATGATCACGCCGCCGTTCATCATCGGTGACGCCGAAATCGAGTTCATCATTCGCACGGCGCGCGCGGCGCTCGACGAGATCCGGCCTAACCTGTAGCGTTTGACGCAACACGTCTAGATTCGTGGAGAGACCGGCACATGGCCGATAGCATCATCGGGCCGACTTCGCATTACTTCTATTCGCAACGCCTGAAACTGCACTACGTCGATTGGGGCAATCCCGACAAGCCGCTGCTGGTGTTGGTGCATGGCGGCCGCGACCATTGCCGCAACTGGGATTGGGTCGCGCTCGATCTGCGCCAGCACTACCACATTATCGCGCCCGACCTTCGCGGCCACGGCGACTCCGACTGGGCCGTGGGCAGCGGCTATTCGATGATCGACTACGTGCTCGATCTCTCACAGCTGATGAGCGCGGTGGCCGGCGAGCACGCGACGCTTATCGGCCACTCGCTCGGCGGCGGAATCGTTTTGCAATACACCGGCACGCATCCCGTCGCGGTCAAGCGCGTGGTTTCGATCGAGGGGATGGGTCCGCCGCCCGGAATGATCAAGGACTCGCCGGCCTACGATCGGATGAATGACTGGATCGGCCAGATGCAAACGCTGGCGCGGCGCAAGGTGCGCGAGTATCCGTCGATCGAGGATGCGCTCGCGCGCATGATCGAGGCCAACCCGCACCTGAGCCGCGAGCAGGCGCGCCATCTCACGATTTGGGGAATTCGCCGCAACGAGAACGGCACTTACTCCTGGAAATTCGACAACTACGTTCACGCCACGTCGCCCTACATGTTCAACAACCGCGACGCGCGCGAGATATGGGGCCGCATCACCTGCCCGACCCTGCTGATTCGCGGCACGGAATCGTGGGCGGGCGATTGGGTCAAGGATGGGCGCATCCAGGCCTTCAAGCATGCGGAATCGGTGACGATCGATAAGGCCGGCCACTGGGTGCATCACGATCGCCTCGACGAATTCCTGACAGTCACGCACCGTTTCCTCGGCGTGTAGCGGCGACTCGTGGCGGATAGCGCATCCACCCGGCGGTTTTGCTGATGCGACGACCTTCACTTTTGCTGCGCAGCGATCAGTTCGAATACGTTCAGCTGATTATCCTCGCCGTGACCGTGGGCGTGTTCGCGGCGCTTGGAAATCTCGGCTTTCGCAAATTGATCGAATTCTTCTCGTGGTTGTTTCGCGTGCTCGAGTGGAACGCGCTCGGAATCGGGCTCGGCGGACCGCATCGCGCAGCGATCCCGTTGATCCTGCTGAGCGGCGGCGTCGCAATACTGCTGCTTGACCGCATCTTTCCCGAAGACGTGCTCGGTTACGGTTTTCCGAATTTCCTGGAGATGGTCAACCTCGGCACCGCGAGACTCAAGCGCCGCTGGATCTTCGTCAAAGCTGCGGGCGCCGCGCTTTCATTGGGGGCAGGCGCGTCGGTCGGCCGCGAAGGTCCGATAGCCCAGGTCGGAGGCGCGATCGGATCGACTATCGCGCAACTTCGGAAGTTGTCGCCCGATCGCGCCAAGGTGCTGGTCGCGGCTGGAGCGGGCGCCGGTATCGCGACGACGTTCAACGCGCCGATCGGCGGCTTGATGTTCGCGCAGGAAATCGTCCTGCTCGGCCACACCGAAATCGCCAACCTTACATTGCTGATCATCGCCACCTTCACCGCCGTGATCACCTCGCGAGCGATCGTGGGCAACACGGTCGTCTTCCTCGCGCCTGAATTTGTGCTGCGCAGCTACTGGGAGATGGCCACGTATGCGCTTATGGGCGCGGCGCTCGGCGTCCTCGCGGCAGGTTACATCCGGTTTTTCAACGCAACCGAGGCATGGTTTCGCAGGCAGAATTTCCCGGTTTGGGTCAAGCTCGAAGCGGGACTTGCAGTCGTCGGCGTGATTGCGATTTGGCTTCCGCAAAACTTGTCCGACGGATATCCGGTGATCAACCGCGCAATGGCGGGCGAGTTCGGCATCGGAATGCTGGCGGCCCTGACCTGCGCGAAGTTTTTCGCCAGCAGCGTGTCGCTCGGATGCGGCACGCCGGGAGGATGCTTCGGCCCGACCTTTTTCATCGGCACGATGGCGGGCGGGTTGTTCCAGCGCGTGTCGGCGATGCTGGTCCCCGAGCTGACCGGCCCGCGCGGTTCGTACGCGCTGGTCGGGCTGGGCGCGTTTCTGGCTGGTACCACGCACGCGCCGCTGACGGCGCTGTTCCTGCTCTGGGAGATGACGCACAGCGACACGATCGCATTGCCTGCGATGATCGCGACGATTACGGCGCTGGTCGTGGCGCGTGCGATCGAAACCGAATCGATCGACGAGTTCCGACTGGCGCGGGCGGGCAAGACGCTGCAAATAGGCCGCGAGCGCCTCGCGCTGGCGCTCATACCGGTCAGCGCCGTCGTTACCAGGGACGTGACGATGGTGGCCGAGAACACTTCGCTGTTGGAGGTGCTGCGCAGCGCGGGTGAGACGGCGCAATCGACACTGCCGGTGGTCAACAGCGAAGGCGAGCTCGCGGGGACAATCGTAGTCCGCGATTTGTTGTCCATGATCAGCGGAGGACAGGAACTCGGTCCGCTGGTCAACGCATTCGACATCTCCAATGCGCATGGTCCGACCGTGTCGCTCGATGCGAACCTCGATGAGGCGAGTCAGTTGATGGAGCACGACGGCCTCGACGAGATACCGGTCGTCGAGCGCAACACCCGGCGCTTTCTCGGGCTGGTCACCAGCCAGCATATCGCGCAGGCCCTCAACCGCGTGACGGTTTCTCTCTCGACGCTTGCGACGCGCGACCCGAATATTTATTGGGCGACCGGTTATCGAGTGACGCGCCTGGCGGTCCCGGCCAACGCCGCGGGAAAAACGGTGCGTCAACTCGATCCGCGCGCGCGATTCAGCGTCACGGTTCTCGGCGTTGCGGACGCGGGCAATCCGGATGGCGGATTCGCGCCCGTTACGCCCGATCGCCCGCTGAAAGAAGGCGACGAGCTGATCGCGGCAGGGCGTCCGCAAGACATCCGGCAATTCACGCACGAGTTGGAAAGCGCGCAACCCGCCGGCGCGGCTGGGGCCCCGGCTCAGTCCGAACCCGGAAAGACATAGGGGCGAGCGCGTCCGGCGCGGATTTCGGCGCACAGTTGCTCCACCGTGCGCACGTCGCGTTCGAACTCCGTCGCGATCGTCATGAACCATTTTGCAGTCGCGAAATGAGCGTCGCTGCCGCCAAGCGCCGTCAGCCCGAGCTTGAGCGCCGCGTCCTGCGCGCGCCGATTCTGCTCGATCGAGTTCTGGCCGTTGAGCACTTCGATCGCGCCAAGTGCCGCGCCATGGCGGCTCGCCAGTGCGTCCAGGCGCGAGCCGTAACCGGAGTCGCGAAACGGATGCGCTGGAATTGCGACGCCGCCTTCGTGATGCAGCACTTCGATCAGGCTGTCGCTCTTGAGCATCCGCGCCGTCAGATCGAATCGGCGCATCACTTCGTCGGTCACGCCGAACAGGATCAGATGACCGAGGTCGGTGTCGGCTTCGATTCCCTTGAAGATGGCAATTTGAAATTGCTCCGCGAGTTCCGCGTATAGCTCGCCGACTTCGTGATCGCTCGGAAACAGACGATGCTCGGTAAAGCAAATCGCGCCGAGTCCGCGGTCCGAGCTTTTCGCAAATTCGAGATACTGCTCCGGCGCGACGTTGGAGTCGGACGAAAGCCGGGTGTGGACGTGCAGATCGGCGATCATCAGATGGATGCTACGGCGCGGCGAACGTGTCGCGCACCTGGATATGGTCCTCGATCGAAAAAATTCGCGCGACCAGGAAAACCTGCGTCTGCACCATGAGACGATCGGCTTCCGTCGGCACCGTGCCCCACAGGATGATCGTGTTGCCCTCCATCCCGAAATGCACCGACGAGTAGCCCTGCGCGTTGAGCGCATGGCGCAGGGCTATTTCCCGCGGCTCGGTATGCGCAGGCTCGGCCGGACCGGGAGCGCCGCCATTGGGCACCCCTGGAACCGCGCCGTAGTCGGGTCCCGTGTCACCGTCGGAAGGCTGCGGTTGCGACGAATGAAACATCAGATACCCGATGAGAAAAAATCCGCCGACCACCAGCGCCAGCGTTCGCGCGGGATGCCGCCGGCGACGGCGCTCATGAAAGATTGGACCCGGAAACTCGCCCGGCGCGGCAACGTCGTCGAGCACGATCGTGCGCGCCTCGTGCGCGCCGCGATCCAGCGCCGACAATCGTCCGGTTACGTCGGCGGCGCAGAACGAGCAGTAGTTCGAATCCAGCGGGATATTTCGGCCGCATCGCGGACATTCCGTATCGATCTGATTGCTCAGCATCGTCGGCGCCGACGCGTGCTGCTCTATGGACTTGACGCCGCTGAGCGGCAGTTTGAGTTGTGGGCGCGCGGCCGGCCCGGTTGACGAATTGCGCTGTGGCATCGTCGCCGGCGCGCCGCCCGACTTGATCGCCATCAGCCTCTGCTTGAATTCCGCGGCGTCGGCCATCCGCAAGACCACGTCGTACTTGAGGGCCTGATCGACCAGGTCGGCAAGCGCGGGAGTAATTCCAGGGCATAGCGGGCGCAACGGTGGAAAGCTGAAAGGCGGCTCGAGCGCCGGGTCGCGGCCCGACAGCACATGATGCATCGTGGCGCCCAGCGCGTACAGGTCCGAACGGAACTCGACCTTGCCGCGATATTGCTCGGGCGGCGCGTAGCCCTGCGTACCAATCATCGTCGCGTTGCTCAGCGGCTGGAACAGGCGCGCGATGCCGAAGTCGATTAGCTTGGCTTGCCCCGACGGCGTCAGCATCACGTTCGACGGTTTCAGGTCGCGATAAATTACCGGCGGTTCGAGGTTGTGCAGGTACTCGAGCGTGTCGAGAACTTGCAGCGCCACATCGATGACGGCGTCCTCGGGAAGCTTGCCGCCGGCGTCTTTGAGTTGTTGTTCCAGCGTGATCCCGTCGATGAACTCCATGACGAGGTAATGATGGTTCTGGTCGCTGAAGCGATCGAACACGCGCGGGATATGTTCGTTGCTGAGTTGCGCGAGCATGTCGGCCTCGCGCTGAAAAGCCGCCACCGCCTGTTTCTGCGTGTCCGGGCTGGTGAAACTATCGACCATCTCGGCCAACGCACACGGCCGCGCGGCGAGCCGCAAGTCCTCGGCGAGATACACGAGTTTCATCCCGCCTCCGCCGAGCGGCTTCATCACGCGATAACGGCCGCCGACGATGGTGTTGGGCGCAATCATGCCTTCAATTCGAATCTAACCATCGCTTCAGTTTCGTGGCGCCCCGGCGGGGTTCCATGTTTATCGCACCAGCATGTCTTCGCGAAGCGCACCGGAAAAGGCCGCATTGGCGGCGCATATGAGATGAATCAGGATGCCGAGCGGCGGTCCCATACCGTACGCCAACGATACGCCGAAGAACCACAAGATTCCCCGCAACGGTTTGCCCCGATAAATCTGGCCGACGCCGGGAATGATGCTTAGCACGAGCGCCAGCAGCGGGCTGAACCCCGGATCTCTGCGCAGCAGCGGGAAACGAGTTATCGGAGCGCCGCACGATTTGCAGAAGCTCGCTTCGGCGACGACGATCGGCTGACCGCATCGCGAGCAGAACCTCGGCTTCTCGAACTCCGCTTCAGCCACGGAAGGTAAACTGGGCGTCGCCGAACCTTACGCCGTCGCCGTCGCTCACGCGCGTTGGCTCGGTCACGCGCCGGTTGCCGACGAACGTTCCGTTCTGGCTGTTGAGGTCTTTCACCGCGAACACGCCGTTGGAATTTTCGATACTCGCGTGATGGCGTGAGACCGAGGAATGGCTGACCACGATTTCGTTGTCGAGCGCGCGCCCGATACGGGTAACGGCACCGGAGCGGACGGGGTAGGGCTGCCCCGACGAATCGACCAGGCTCGGCCCCTCGACCGTGACGTTCGCTCCCGCCAGCCGCGTGGCGACGTGCGCGGGATTCACCGCATCGACAGCCAGCGACGCCTGCTGGCGGGCCGGCGCCGACGTTCCGCGCAGATGGAACATCATTTCGTAGCCGCCAACATTGATTCGATCGCCGTCGTGCAGGTCAACGGTTTCGATTCTACTGCCGTTGACGAAGGTGCCGTCGTGGACCGCGAGATTCCTGATCACGTAGTCGGCGCCGCGCCGTTCGATGATCGCGTGGCGCGGCTGCACGGCGGGATCGCCGAACAGGCCGACCGGATTTTCCTCGGCGCGGCCGATCGACGCGCGTGCACCTTCGATCCGGTACTGGCGTCCGCGCAGCCGGCCCTGCTCGACCGTGACCCACGCGGCCTTGGTCAGCTCTTGCACCAGCCCGATGAACAATCCGATCGCAAGACCGGTGACCGCTTCGCCGAAGAACCGCGAAGGCAGGCCGCCGCCGACGATCGCGCCGATCAAGTCGAAGCCGATTCCACCGACCGCTCCGCCTAGCAGTCCGCCCAGCGCTCCCTTGGGAACATTTTCCATCGTGAGCGTCGCCAATCCCACGCCGGCGCCCACCAGCGCTCCGGCGATTGCCCATCCCAGGAATCTTGCGAAGACGAGAGTTACGATCGAGCCCGAAACCATCTCGCCGCTGCCAGTTGGGCTCCAAGTAACGCCGCCTGCCGTGAGAACCCAGGTGAACACATAATTTCCGAAGTAAGTGGAGACCAGCGAGAGCAGCGCGCATATCGCGAAGCCGCGAATGAAGCGGCGCTTGGCCTCCGGCGTCACGCGAACGTCGGATGTATCCACGGCCGTAATGAACGCGCCGATCGCGCCGGCAGCAAACGCCATTGAGATGTAGTACGCGAGCATCTCGCCGGTCGTCTGCACCTGGCCGAGATGAGAATTGTGCAAGGCCAGCTCCACCGGGAGCCATCCGATCGCGCCGCCAACCAGGCCCGCAAGGGCCTTGAACGTCAGTTCGCGCCGGTTCAGAGAGTCGCTTTTGAGTAGAGCTAGAGGTGAATTCACGCCGTCCCCGGCATACGCATCCAGTGAAAAAGTGAAGAAGTTAGAAATATCATAGCCCGCAGCGGGTCGGTGGAAAACGCTCTGCGCAAACGGCGCGCCTTCGACGGTCGAGCGACGGGGCATCCGGTTCCCCGCGATTCCCGAACTTGATATTGAAGGGGTTGACAGTCGGCGATATCACCGCCGAGGACATTACCCAGACCCGCGAGGAGGCCCCCCATGTCACCATTGCTATTGATACTAATCCTGTTGTTGCTGTTTGGCGGTGGCGGCGGTTATTACGCCTACGGACCCGCAGGCGGAATCGGGATCGGCGGCGTTATTTTAATCATCCTAATCGTGATGCTTGTGAGCCGACGACGAATATGAGCGTCGATTTGTCGGTCGAAAGCGGTCTTGCGGAGATTGTCCTAAACCGGCCTGAGAAGATGAACGCGTTGAACGACGCGATGGCGGCCGAGCTGACCGAGTGCCTGGAGCGCGCGGCGTCGCAGGGCGTGCGCGCGATGATGATCCGCGGTGAAGGGCCGGCGTTCTCGATGGGACGGGAGCTCGCGGATGCCGACCCGAGCATCGAAGACGCCGCAGCAATAATCGAGAACACCTTCAATCCGCTGATCAAGCGAATTGTCGCGTTCCCGGCGCCTACCTTTGCCGCGGTTCACGGCGCGTGCCTGGGAGTCGGACTGGGGCTGGCGCTGGCATGCGACGTGGTCTATGTCGCCGACGACAACGAGACGAAGATCGGTTCGCCGTTCGCGCGTGTCGGCGCAGTGCTGGACTCGGGCGGCCATTCGTTTTTCGTCTCGCGCCTGGGAGCCCATCGCGCGCTCGAACTCATCTACACGGGACGACTGCTCTCGGGCGCCGAAGCGGCCCAGCTCGGACTGGTCAATCGCAGCATCGCGAAGGAATCGCTCGTCGCGGAGACCAGGAAAGTTGCAGCGCAGGTGGCGCTCGGTCCGACCGCGGCGTTTATGCAATCGAAGCATTTGGTACGCAGGATAGACGAGGAGGCGATGGGCCTGTTCGCGGTTCTGAATTGCGAGGCTCAGGCGCAAGGCGCAGCAAAGCGGACGGCCGACTACAAGGAAGGCATCGCGGCTTTTCAGCAAAAACGCTCGCCAAAGTTCCACGGCAAGTAGCAGGGGTGACCCCTGCACCCAATATTAAAACAAAGATGCGGGCTTCGCCCTGTTAGAAGGGCAGGGGGCTGGCGCGCGCTCAGGCGCGGCGGCGGGAGGCGCGGGTCTCGGCCAGGCGGCGGGCGGCTTCGCCGATTGTGCCCGCTCGATGCCATCGCGAGTACTCTTCGACGGTGAGGCCGTGGGCGAGTTCCAGGGCGACCGACAATCCCGCGAGCACGAAGACTTCGCCGAGCACGCTGATGCGCGGCACGAGCCCGAGTCCGCCGCCTTCGTTGGGGACGGGGACGTGGATGACGAGGTCGGCGAGCTGGGCGAGGGCGGAATCCTTGTTGCCGGTGATCGCGATCAACTGCGCGCCCTGCTCGCGAATGGCGCTTGCGGTGGAGAGCAATTCGTCGGTGCTGCCGCTATTTGAAATCGCGATGACGATGTCGCGCGGATTGACCTGTCCGAGGCTGCCGTGGAGGGTTTCGGTCGCGTGCAGAAAAGTGGCGGGCGTGCCGACCGAGCAGAACAGGCTGGCCGCGTAACGTGCGACGTGCTCGGGCTTGCCGACACCGGTGACGTGGACGCGGCCGCCGCGGCCGAGCGCGGTGCGAATAATCTCGACGGTGCGCGAGATGGCGGCGAGGTTCAATCCGGCGCGCATCGCGGCGAGTTCGGCAAGCGCGAGGTCGAAGAATTTTTCGACTTCTCCGGTCGAATCGCCGATGGCCGCTTCGCGCGGCTCGCTATCGAGGTGCGGCGTGGGCAAGGCGATCGCCTCGCCATAGAAGTCGAGAATTTCCTCGCGCACTTCGAATCCCGACGGAAACGCGCCAAGGCGCGTGACCGCGACCGCTCCGGCGGCATTGGCGAGCCGCCCGATCTTGTCCCACGGCATCCCGAGCCGCAGGCCGGCGAAGACGCCGGCAAGGAATGCGTCGCCGGCGCCGGTGGAGTCGATCTGCTTGACCTTGAAGGCGGGCACGCGAATGGAGGTCTCGCGCGCGGCGATCGCGCATCCTTTGTCGCCGTCGGTGATCATGACCGCGCGATTTCCGTAGCGGGTGCGAATCGCTTCGGCCATTTTCAGGGGATCGCGGCCGTTGCCGGTGACGATTTCGCGTGCGGCGGCTTTGGCGGGCTTGAGATAAGTCGCGAGTTTCAACGCCCGTTCGAGTTCGGCGCGCGTGCCGAGCGATCCGATCGCGTCGGAGGGCGGCACGTCAACGTCGAGAACGGTGGGAATGGAATGGGTGCGCGCGAAGAGCAGAATTGCGAGCACGGTGCGAATCGGGAGCTGCGAAATCTCGGTCGAAACGAGATTGGCGCGGCGGATGAACGCGCCGTGGCGGTTGCGGACCTCGGTGGGAGTGAGCTCGCCGGTCGCGCCGCGCGCCATGTAGATAGCGCGCTCGCCGTTGGCGTCCACGAAGATGGTCGCGAAGGCGCTGGCGCTACCGTCGAAGGTCAGGTGATGGCGAATGCCGAGGCGATCCATCCCGTCGCGGAGGAACTCGCCGTTGCGGTCGTCGCCCATCTTGCCGAAGATGCCGGTTTTGAGGCCGAGGATTCGGGCCCATCCGAGATGGTTCAGGATCAGCCCGCCGACCTGCGTGCGTTCGATGGCGGCGCTGGCGGTATGCGCGCGGAGCAGAATTTTTTCGTCGGCGCGGATAATCCGCGGGGTGCGATAGAACAGGTCAACGACCATGCTCCCGCATCCGACGACATCGAGTTTTTCTTCAGCCATTGCTCTCAACCGATTTTTTTTGCGCCCGCGCGATCCCCCGAATCGTATTCGCTGACCCATCCGCGTTCCAGCATCGCGGCGGTGCGCTCGCGCAGGCTTAAGAATCGTGCGGAGAATTCGCGGCGCTCGGTGTCGCTGAGCGGCGGCGTGCCCGCGGCGACGGCGTCGCTGTCGATAACGCCGATTTCTTTTAGCGAGGCTTTAAGCGATGCGATCGTCGGGCGCCATGCCCTGGTGCCGCGCCGGAAGGTGCATGCGATGCGAAATTCGTCGATTGCATCAGAATACAACCGCATCAATTCGACGTCGCCCGAGCGACAGACCTGCCATGCGCGCTGCCATTCGCGCGGCATCGCATTGGCGGGGCCGGCGACGACGCCGTAGGGACGGGTGCGCTGAGTGAGGTAGCGGTTCCAGTAGTGGCGCATGCGATCGCCGACGCCTTCGGGCGGAGCGAACAAATCGAAGATGAGGTAGGGGTTGCCGGCGTAGATGGCGAATTCGTGACCCGCCTTGAAGTGCGATGCGGCGCGAGTGTAGTTGCCGATGACGGTTTTGCCGGCGGTGACTTTTATTCCGCGCACGTATGGCAGCCGGCTCATCGCCTTGACGTCGCGGGTATGCAGGTGGGGCGATTTGCCGGGCGCGGCGATGCCGGCGTTGTCATAGAGGAACAGCGGAAGCATCCGGCCCGCGCGGTCGAACACCGCGCCGATGTCGCGCTCGACGAATTCGGCGGGATGCTCGAGGTCCTTGATCGAGAGGGGAGCGACCACGACCGCGTCGGCGCCGGCGCGGAGCGCGTGGGTGAGATTGTCGAGCGTGTCGCTTCGCGTATGCGCGGTGATGCCGGCCCATGCTTCGATTTTCTTGGCGGCAGATGCGCGCGCCCGGCTGCATTCCTCGATGGCGATTCGTGCGACCGTCTGGCGGCGCGGGTTGTCGATGCGATCCCATTCGCCGGTGGTGCCTGCGGCAAAGATTATGTCGGCGCCGGCGCCGTCCTGGAGCGCATAGCGAACGACAGCGCGCTGCTGGTCTTCGAGGATGCGGCCGCGGGCGTCGAGAATCGTGACGACGGGGACGCAGAGGCCGGGGCGCGGGATATAGTCGGCGAGCGAATCCACGGCGGCGATTCTAGCAGAAGCGGGGGAGGGCTGCTGCCCGGATGGGATCGGGGGGCGCGGCTAGCCGATGCCGAGTGCGAGATTGGTGATGAAGCTCCAATGACGCTCGTCGCTGGAGGCGAAGTTCTCGAGCTTCATGCGGATAGTCAGCTTGTAATTGCCGTCGCCGGAGAGGGCGGCGGCGGGAGGATTCTCGTACCAGATGCCCTTTTTGCAGACGTCGATCATCATCTGATCGATTTTCGCCTTGCCGGAGTGTTGTTCGAGGATGAGTTCGGTGAGCTTGCCGCTTTTGTCAAGGATTGCCGTGATGACGACGGGCTTGAGTTCGGTGGGCAGCTTGGTTCGCGAAATATCCTCGGTTTTCTCGGCGATAGTGAGTTGCACATACACGCGATCGAGTATCACTGCGGAAAAATTTCCGAACTTGGCGGCCTTGTCGTTCAGCAGGCGCACCGTGCCGGGATTTCTTTCGGTACCGACCTGGCGCGAGATGCCGGGCTCGGTCTCAAAGGTGCGGGGCCCGGCCGAGACCGCGGCTTGGTCGCGCAACAGTCCTTCGCCGGGGGCAGGAACCGCGTTGGCGCCAAGCGGATCGATGGGGGCGTCGGAGACGGCCGACAAATCGCTCAACAACTTCGGTTGCGGGCCGGCGTCGGGGATGCCCGGCGGCGGCTTGTCATCGGCGGCGCATCCTGCGGTGAGGATTGCGGCGGCAAAGAGCATGGCTGTGAAAAACCGTTTCCGTTGCGTGCGGCTCATTTGGATTTTTCCTGCTGGTTATCTTTATCCAAATCCAAAGCGACGATCGCCGGACGCGCATCATTGTAGTCGGCGACGAAAGCGTCGAACAGTTCCTCGCCGAATGCGCGTTCCTCGGCGCGAACCTGGTCGTTGTGTTTTTTCGCGATCGCATCGCCGATTCGCGCGAGCAACTCGAGCGTGGGCGAGTAATTCAACTGCGCCGTGACGCCGCCTGAGAAATCGTAAGTTCCGTTGGGGAGCAGGCGCGAGCTGAGGTTTACGTTCATGCCGCCATTTCCGGTAGCCAGTCCGCGCAGGAAGTCGCCGGCAATCAAGTCCATCATCTGATGTACGCCGGGCGGTGCGATCAGTTGCGGGACCGCGTCCATCCGGTTGACGAAGGTCACGGAGCCCAAGTCGCGGCGGTAGTCAGTTGCAAATCCAACGTTGGACAGGCCGAAATTCATCGCAAGACTGGTCACCTGCACCGACGCGAGAGTGCGGTAACTGCCGCGCGCGATTTCATTGAGCGCGATACCGGCGCCGGCTGGTTGCATCGCGTCGTTGAAGGGCGTGAGCAGGCCGCCTTGAATCATCATGGTGAGGCGGATGTGGCCGTGGTCGAAGGCCTCGCGCATCCAGAAATTTCCGTGCGAATCGAGAATCGCGGATTTCGCCGTCACCGCGGGCACGACTTTGCGATAGAAATCATATAGCAGCGGATATTTCCTGAGCGCGTCCTGGCGAACTTCGGCATCGACGTTCAAGAGCACGATGGGGCCGGCGGGCGAATTGAATTCGTCGAGCAGGTTGTTGAATTTGAAATAGTGGTCGAACTTCGCCGCGAGATGCGGCATCTGGCGGTGGAATTTGTCGAGCGCGGCCCGGTCATGGTGGTTGAACGCGCCGGGCGAGGAATCCCACGGCGGTCTCAGATCGCCGTGAACCTCGCGGAGCGCATCGGCGGATGCGTCAACGATCGCGCCGATGCCGTAGGTATCGATCATCAACTCGCCGGCGAGCGCGGCGGTGACGCTCGAAATGTTGGTGGGAGTGGAATCGGGGCCAGGCTTGAGGCCGAACACGCCCGAAAATCGCGACGGCTGCTCAGGGCTGCGCCAGTCGGGGGACAGCGTGTAGAGATAGCCGGCATCGATTGGCCGTCCGGCGACGCAAATCTGATGCGTGCCGTCGGGCTCGTCGCGCCACGGGATTGCGGGTTTCGAGTAGAGGGCGGCGGCGCGGATCATTGTCGATTGGCGCGGCGGAAGCAGATCGACGACATCCTGGAGCGCGGGGGCGAGCTTGGGATGGAACGAGATCTTGCGCTGGAAATCGAGCTGCCGATTGAGGATTGCGATCGCACGCGACGCGCGTGCGGGGCCGGGCGGCGCGAGATAGACGATTGGCGCGAAAAGGGTTCGGTCGTCGGGCGCGAAGCCGGGAGTTGGCGCCAGCGGGGGTTTGGCGGGCGTGGAGATTCGAGGCGGCGCAGCCGTGGCGCCCGACGCGGCGAATGTGGCAATCGGGCAGATTGTGATTAGAATTGCCGCGGTCAAGGCAGCGACAGCGATTGCGAGCCGAAAAGCCCGAAAAGGCGGTCGCGGCCGGCGAATTGTGTGCGATACCTTCGGATGGTATCCTTTGACACAACAGGGAAAAGAGTTCGAGACGTAAAAATGAAAGCTGGAATCCATCCTGAATACCGTCGCTGCACAGTAGCCTGTGCGTGCGGCAATACCTTCGAAACGCGCTCGACGCTCAAGGAGCTGCACGTCGAGGTCTGCTCGAAGTGTCATCCTTTTTACACTGGCACGCAGCGCCTGGTCGATACAGCGGGGCGCGTCGAGCGGTTTAATCGCAAGTACGGCATCAAGAAGCCGGCCGAAAAGACCGCGGAAACAGCCGCCGAGAAGTAGCATAGCAACTCCCGCCGCCTGCGGTGCGCTACGCACCCGGGTGCGCGGGGGAGAATCCATCGGCACGGCCGCATCGGCCGCGCCGTTTTTGTTTCAAGGCGAATTTCAGGTTATGGCTTTTTCGGTTCGGGGCGTGAGCGGCGATGCTGGATAAGGCAAGCGCAATAGAAGAGCGGGTTGCGGAACTCGAGCGCAAGCTCAGCGATCCGGCCACGCTGGGCAATCAGCGCGAATACGCCAGAATCGCCAAAGAGCGCGCGCAGCTTTCCGAGGCGGCGCATTGCGCCCGCGAATATATCCGCATCGCCGACGAGATCGCGGGCCACAAATCGATTCTCGACGGCGACGACGCCGACTTGCGCGAGCTTGCCAAGGCCGAGCTGCCGACGCTGCAGAAAAATCTTGACGCTCTCGAACAGAAGCTCAAGGAGCTGCTGACGCCGCGCGATCCCAACGACGAAAAGAATGTGATCCTCGAAATCCGCGCCGGAACCGGCGGCGAAGAGGCGTCATTGTTTGCCGGGGACCTGTATCGTATGTACACGCGCTACGCCGAGCGCCACGGATTCAAGATCGAGGCGCTGAGCTTGAGCGACACCGGGCTTGGCGGAATCAAGGAAGTGATCGCGTTGGTCAGCGGACGCGGCGCATACTCGCGGCTCAAGTACGAAGGCGGGGTGCATCGCGTGCAGCGGGTGCCGGAGACGGAAGGGTCGGGGCGCATTCACACCTCCGCGGTCACGGTGGCAGTAATGCCCGAAGCCGACGAGGTCGAGGTCAATATCAACGAGGCGAAGGACCTGCGAATCGACGTGATGCGGGCGTCGGGGCCGGGCGGCCAGAGCGTCAACACGACAGACTCGGCGGTGCGAATCACGCACATCCCGAGCGGCATGGTGATAATCCAGCGCGACGAAAAGTCGCAGCACAAGAACAAAGCGAAGGCGTTGAAGATCCTGCGGGCGCGCCTACTCGAGGCTGCGCAGTCGGAGCAGCAGGCGAAGATCGCGCAGACGCGGCGTTCGATGGTGGGGACGGGCGACCGTTCCGAGCGAATCCGCACGTACAATTTTCCGCAATCGCGCGTGACCGACCATCGCGTCAACGTGACGATTCATCAGCTCGACAATTTTCTCGACGGCGCGATCGATCCGATTATCGACGCGCTGGCGGCCTACGATCAGGAGCAAGCGCTCAGCGCGTAGCATCGTCATGAGCGAGGTGCTCGCGCGGCGCGCGTTGGAGGAGATAGACAAGGCCGCGCGCCGGCTCGCGGTCAGCGGCATCGAATCGGCGCGGCTCGACGCGGAACTTCTGATGGCCGCGGCGGCAGGGGTCACGCGCGAGACGGTTATCACCGGTTCGATCGATCTATCACCCGCGACGCTGAGCAACTTCGAGACGATGATCGCGCGCCGCGAAAAGCGCGAGCCGGTCGCGTACCTGCTGGGGCGCAAGGAATTCTACTCGCTCGATTTCGAGGTCAATCCTGCGGTCCTGATTCCGCGGCCGGAGAGCGAGATCGTCGTTGCGGCGGCGCTGGGGTTCATCGCCGGGGCGCCAGACGCGCGCGTACTCGACATCGGCACCGGGTCTGGCGCGATTGCGATCGCAATTGCAGTTAACGCACCGCGCGTGCGCGTGACTGCGGTGGACATTTCCGCCGACGCGATTGCGGTGGCGTCGCGCAACGCCCAGCATCATAGGGTCGAGGATCGCGTGACGTTCCGGCGCGCCGACTGCTTCGAAATCCTGGACGGAGGACCGGCGCTGGGATCTTTCGAGGTGATAGTCTCCAATCCGCCGTATCTGGATGACGCGGAGATCGCCACTTTGGAGCCCGACGTGCGCGGCTACGAACCGCGCGTTGCGTTGAGAGCGGGAGCCGGCGGGCTCGACATCCTTCGCAGAATTGCGGCGGGCGTGCCACAGCATCAGCATCTTGCGAGCGCTGGCGAGCTGATCGTGGAAGTGGGGGCGGAGCAGGCGGCGGCGGTCGCGAAGCTTGTCGAGGAAGCGGGCTTGCGGGTCGTCTCTGTGATAAACGATTTCGCGGGGCATCCGCGTGTCGTGCGCGCGAGAAGAAGCCGGGCGTAGTTGGCGATGGAGAAAATGATAATTCATGGCGGTGCTCCGCTGCGCGGCACCGTCACACTCAGCGGCAGCAAGAACGCCGCGCTGCCGATCATGATGGCGTCGATCCTGACGCCGGAACCGCTTCATCTCAGCAACGTGCCGCGGCTGCGCGATGTGGAAACCGCGATGGCACTTCTCTTCCAACTCGGCGTCGCGGCGCGTTGGACCGATGAGCATTGCGTTGAGCTTTGCGCCGCAAAAGTCACCTCGCACGAGGCGTCGTACGAACTGGTCAAGACGATGCGCGCGTCGTTCGTCGTGCTTGGCCCGTTGCTGGCGCGCACCGGACGCGCGCGCGTATCGACTCCGGGTGGATGCGCGATAGGCGCGCGGCCGGTGAATTTGCACATCTCGGGTATTCGCGCACTCGGAAGCAAGATCCAGTTTCGTCACGGTTACGTCGAGGCGCACGCCGAGAAACTGACGGGCGGGCGGATCTGGCTTGATTTTCCCTCGGTCGGCGCAACCGAGAACATTTTAATGGCGGCGGTCACCGCCCGTGGCCGCACCGTGATCGAAAACGCCGCGCGTGAACCCGAGGTTCAGGATCTCGCGCGAGTGCTGGCCAAGATGGGCGCGAAAATCAGCGGCGCCGGCACGCACGTATTGGAAATCGAGGGCGTCGAGCGGCTCCATGGCGCCGAGCACGAAATAATCTGCGACCGAATCGAGGCGGGCTCGATGATGGCGGCGGCGGCGATCACCGGCGGCGACGTTACGATTGCAAATGCCCCGATCGAGCATCTCGAGGCCGTCACGGCCAAGCTGCGCGAGGCGGCCGTCGTGGTGGAGGCGAACGGCAAGGGCCTCCGCGTCGCGCGCGGCGATAAACTCAAGTCGGTCGAGCTGCGCACGCTGCCATATCCGGGGTTTCCCACCGATCTTCAGGCTCAGATGATGGCGATGCTGACGCAGGCCGACGGCACTTCCGTCATCACGGAGACGATTTTCGAAAATCGATTCATGCATGCCCAGGAACTGGCGCGGATGGGCGCCGACATAATGATGAAAGGTCCCACCGCCGTAGTCCGCGGGCCGTCGAAGCTGAGCGGCGCTCCGGTAATGGCGACCGACCTGCGCGCCAGCATGGGGTTGATAATCGCCGGCCTTGCCGCGGAAAACACGACCGAGCTCAGCCGCATCTATCATCTGGACCGCGGCTACGAGGCGCTCGACGCCAAGCTCAAGCATCTCGGTGCGCGAATCGAGCGCGCTCAAGAATAATGAGACCGCGAGTCCTTAAGTCTCAGACTCCTGAGTTCAGAAAATTTCTGGCCGCGATACTCGCGCGCCGGGGTGGCGACAGCGCGGGGATCGACCGCGTCGTGTCGAAGATTATTGCCGACGTGCGAAAGCGCGGCGATCGTGCGCTTATCGATCTGACGGCCAAATTCGACGGGGTGAAGCTTACCGCGGCCACGATCCGGGTGACGCCCGCGCAGCGGCAATCGGCGATCAAGCGAATCGGTGCTGAAGATCGCCGTGCGCTGGAGCTGGCGGCACGGCGAATCGCAGATTTTCATCGCCGCACGATGGAGAAATCGTTCAGCTATCGCGACAAGTCCGGGATGCGGCTGGGCCAGATGGTGCAACCGATGCGCCGGGTGGGGATTTATGTGCCCGGAGGGCTGGGCGCGTATCCGTCGTCGGTGCTTATGAACGCGATTCCCGCCAAGGTGGCCGGCGTCGCCGAAATCGTGATGGTCTCGCCGCCGTCGGCCGAGGGCGAGCGGCTGGCGGTGCTGGCGGCTGCGGAAATTGCCGGCGTGGACGAATTCTACCGCGTGGGAGGAGCGCAGGCGGTCGCGGCGCTCGCATACGGGACGGAAACCATCAAGCCGGTGGACAAGATCGTTGGGCCCGGCAACGCATTCGTACAGGCCGCCAAGCGGATGGTCTATGGCGCTGTCGATATCGACAAGATGGCGGGGCCGAGCGAGGTGCTGGTGATAGCAGACGACCGCGCGCATCCCGAATGGATTGCCGCCGACCTGATCGCGCAGGCAGAGCATGGTTCCGGCGACGAGACGGCGATGCTGCTGACGACGTCGGCGCGCATCGCGGATCGCGTGGCCGAGGCGGTGGAAGTCGCGCTGAAAAGCCTGCCGCGCGCCCGCCAGGTCGAGAATGCGCTGGTCAAACGGGGCGCCGTGGTTATCGTTCACGATCTCAATGAGGCCTTCGAGCTGGCCAACGAGATAGCGCCAGAGCATCTCGAGCTCGACGTGCGCAATCCGTCGCGATGGGTCCCGCGGGTCAAGGCGGCGGGCGCGGTTTTTCTCGGCCCGCTTACGCCGGCGCCGCTCGGCGACTACCTTGCGGGCCCCAATCACGTTCTGCCGACCGGGGGCGCGGCGCGTTTCGCGTCGCCTTTGGGTGCATACGATTTCCTGAAGCGAACCAGTATAATCGAGGCGTCCAGCGGCGCGATTGCGGCGCTCGGACCGGTAGTCGCGCGGTTGGCGCGGATGGAAGGGTTCGAGGGGCATGCGCGCGCGATGGAACTGCGCAGCGGCACGGCAGACGGAACCGGGGCAGGGCGGAATCGAGATGGCAGGGGTGACCCCTGCACCCGGTATTAAGAAAAAGAAATGCAAAACAAACGAAAAGTCGGCTTGCAAAATCAAGGTAAGACGCGCGCGCGGCCGGTCGCGGAAATTGCGCCGGCCGAGGCGAAGCGCAGCGCAGAAGTCGAGCGCAAGACGCGCGAGACTTCGGTCACGGTCGCGCTCAAGCTCGACGGGACAGGGCTCGGCGCGGCAAAGACGGGGGTTCCGTTCCTCGATCACATGCTGGAAAGCTTCGCGCGCCATGGATTTTTCGACTTGAAGGTCG
>Ga0208079_1000352_pt1 | contig 25205 bp, 12 predicted proteins | sample NGESurdeep092012_5_FD_184474 | JGI IMG/M metagenome (GOLD analysis project Ga0208079, IMG submission 184474) | Arctic peat soil microbial communities from Barrow, Alaska - NGEE Surface sample 210-2 deep-092012 (SPAdes) | ecosystem: Environmental > Terrestrial > Soil > Wetlands > Peat ... | reverse complement strand
GCGGACCCTGCTGAAGGCCACCCGGACGTTGCGATTGGCCCAGGAGGATCCATCCCACAGTATTACGTTCGAGCGGCACGGCGGCGTGCTCGAGCTCGACGATGAGCGCGGCAATCATCCGACCGGCTGGTTTTCGGTGACCGCCGCCATCGAGCCGGGGTCGAGCGACACCGAGATGGAACTTGAGATCCGGCCTTCCATCGATCCGCAGTGGCGGCGCGCGCCCGTCGTTGGCATCTCGCAGGTGGGATACCATCCCAGGCAGCCCAAGCGGGCAGTGCTGGAGCTCGATCCACGCGATGACGCTGGAGGAAGCGCAAACCTGTTCAAGCTGACCCTCACCGGCGAGAGGCAGCTTGTCAAGTCCGGTGCGGCGAAACCGTGGGGACAGTTTCTGAACTACCGGTACGCCATCTTCGATTTCACCGATGTCGTCAGCTCTGGAGTGTACGTCATCGAGTACGGGGGACAGACCGCCGGGCCCTTCCGTATCGACCCCCAGGTATATGACGAGGCCTGGCAGCCGACGTTGGAGGTTTTCCTCCCCGTTCAGATGTGCCACGTTTCCGTCCGCGAGCGCAATCGTTTCTGGCATGGAGCGTGCCATTTGGACGACGCGCTACAGGCTCCTGCCGGGACGCGGCACTTCGATGGGTATCAGCAGGGCGAGCGTGAAACAAAGTTCGCCGATTACCAGCACATTCCAGGCTTGAACTGGGGCGGATGGCACGATGCCGGCGACTCCGATCTGCCGGCCGGCAGCATCTCCAACACCACCTTGGCCCTGGCCTTGGCCCAGGAGGAGTTCAAGCCGGGGCTCGATCTGACTACCGTCCACCGGGCCACCCGCGAGGTACTGCTGCATGTCCCGGACGGAGAAGAAGACCTTCTCCAGCAGGTCGAGTACGGCGTGGAAGGCCTGCTGGGTTCGTTCCGCGCGTCGGGTCATATCTTCCCCGGGATTATCGAAAACTCGCAGCCACAGTACGACGTCACCGGCGATCCGGTGAACATCACGGATAACCGCATTTACGACAGCAGCCTGAAGCCCGGTCAGGTAAGCGGAGAGCGCTCCGGCAAACCCGATGACCGCTGGGCATTCACGAACCGGAACACCGGACTGCAATACCGTGTGGCCCAAACCCTCGCGGCCGCCAGCCGGGTGCTGCGGCCGAAGAAAGTCGAGCTTGCCGATGAGTGCCTGGCCGTGGCCCGGAAGCTCTGGGAATACGAGCAGACGAACCCACCTGTCTATGCTCCGAGCGCCTACGTGGGCCGCGGCGGGAGCTTCCCCGGCGACGAAATTGCCGCCACGGCGGAGTTGTGGCTCACCACGGACGATCCGCAATACCAGAAGCGTCTCTATGCTCTGCTGCCCCAGATCCGCTCCACGCCGCCGCAGCAGGTGGGCCGCGGGCCGGGATGGACACTGGTCCGCTTGCTGCCCAAGGTCGCCGATCCGGAATATCGCAACCTGGTTCTGGAGATCGCGAAGAAATGGAGAGCTGCCGCGGACACCATGGAAGCCTCCAATCCCTACGGCGTCCGTTTTCCGTCCTTCGTCTTGCAATCGGATTGGAAGCTAGACTCGCCCGAGCAGGCCAGAGGAAACTCCATCATGGGCTTTGGATGGGACCTGCAGAGCGACGCCATGCGCGACTATTTCTATCACAAGCATCTCCCGGAGATCTTTGGCGCTGACACTCTGCTAAACGTGGTGAACTTCGTGCTCGGCTGCCACCCGGCTTCGAATACCAGTTATGTCTCCGGAGTGGGAGCGAACTCGCAGTTGATCGCCTATGGGTTTAATCGGGATGATTACTCGTACATTCCCGGAGGGGTGATCTCAGGGGCCTCGTTTATGCGGCCGGGATTCATGGACCTGAAGAACTTCCCCTATTATTTCAATCAGACGGAATACGTAATCCACGGCGCCGGCTCTTACATCTTCGATGTGCTCGCCGCACAGTGGATGCTCCAGCATCAGCCCGCCGCGAAATGAAAGAGGATTCCGGAGGAGCGCCGGTCTCAGCGTTGCTGTAGATCTTTACGTTCGCGGTTGACGCGCCGGCACAGGCCACGGCGAGGCGGCGATTGCCGTCGAAATCCGCGATCTTGCAGTCTGCGGCTGCGATCCCGCGGGGATTGAGAACGTGCCGCGTCCATGGCTTGCCGGTCTGATCGTCGGCCTTGAAAATGTAAAGTTGAAATCCGTTGCCGCGGAAACCGGCGAAGACTTCATCGCGGCCCCGTTGGTTCCTGCTTCTAGCGTGATATTGCAGTGCAAGCATAGGGAAGGCGTTCCCTGGATGGCAAAGGCCTGCGCGGTGGGACGTCCTTGGGCCGCTACCCGCGCTTCTCGCGATCACTCTCTCATGGGGCTTGAATCACTCTGGCGAAGCTGGTTGAGAATTTCAAGCAAAAAGCTATTGACGCCTTGGGTAAAGCGGATTATTATAGACTGCGATATCAGATTTCGTGCCATGGAATGAACCGGCTCTTCGCCGCCGATCAGCGGGGATGCCGCGTGGTGATCGTGTAAATCGCCAAGGGCACGAGAGGAGAGAAGCTATGGTTTGGCACCGAGTATACCGGTTCGCGCTACTGATTGCCCTGTCCGCTCTCACGTTGACGGCTCAGACCGGGAGCGGCACAGTGCAGGGCGTGGTGAGAGACGCCAGCTCTGCCGTCGTTGCGGGCGCAAAAGTGACCGTCGTTCACACCGCGACCATGAGGGAGTACTCGACGACCGCCAATGAGGTCGGGTTCTTCGTGTTTCCGCCGGTCCAGCCCGGTTCCTATGAGATCACCGCGACGTCGCCAGGCATGGAGACCTGGAAGGGTTCCTTCCTGTTGGCGGTTGGGCAGACGGCGGAAATCAGCCCTGTCCTGAAAGTGGGGGCGGTGACCACACAGGTCACCATAGGTGACGCTGCTCCCCTGGTTTCGACATCGGACGCGACCATCTCCAGGAATCTCGAACACGCCCGCATCGAGCAATTGCCGGTGGACGGACGCAGTATTTCGAATCTGGTACTGACGAGCACGCCGAGTTTAGTTGGAGGACAAGACGGCGCCATTAACCCCATCGACACCGGATTGCGCGACGCGGTGGAATTGTACCAGGATGGCGCGGTGAAAAAGAACCGCGACGTGGGGGACTGGGCCGGACGGCTCCCCGGCGTGGACAGCGTGCAGGAGTTGCGGGTGGAGACCAGCCTTTCCTCGGCACTGTTCGACCGGCCCGGCTCGGTAATCCTTTCGACAAAGAGTGGGACCAACAACCTCCACGGAAGCCTGTTCGAGACGAACCGGAACAGCGGGGTGGGGGTGGCCCGCCGGCGCCAGGATTTTTACGCCAAGCCCCCGCACTATGTCCGCAACGAGTTCGGCGGATCGGTGGGCGGTCCAGTGTTCATTCCGAAAGTCTACAACGGAAAGAACCGCACGTTTTTCTTCACTTCGTATGAACTCCTGCGCCAAGTCAGCGCCTCGACCGCGAGCACGACGATGCCGACCGACGCCATGCGGAACGGCGACTACAGCGGGTTGGTCGACAGCCTCGGCCGGCTGACCGTGATATACGATCCGCTGAGCACGGGACCGGGCCCCACGTGGACACGCACGCCGTTTCCGAACAACACAATCCCAACTGCCCGTGAAAGCCCCAATGCCAAGTACCTCTACAGCATCATGCCGGAGCCCACGTTCCCGAATGTCAACCCCAACATTGGCAACAACTACTTCGGCCTTCTCAGCAACGCCACCTCGGACTCCATGAGCACGAGCCGCATCGACCATCGTATCGGCGATCGGGACCAGGTGTTCGGCCGATTCTCGGTCGACCGGGACCATAACACTTACCAGACAAACAGCGTGCCGGCGTTGAGCGGACCTCTGAACTATGTCTATAACTACTACGGCGATGTCAGCGCCGTCGCGTCCTGGACCCACACGTTTTCCCCCGTGTTCCTCAGTGAGACGCAGGTCTCTTACTCCCACGAGTACAAGTTCACAGGCTCCCCTAGCGATCCGAACATCCCAAACATGGCCAACTATCTGAGCATGCCGAATCTGGGGAACGATCCTATGACGGCGTATCAAACCAGCGGCATGGGGTTTGGCGTTAACTTTTCGATGCAGCAAGCACGCCAGAACACCTCCAATATTTTTGTGGTGAACCAGAATTTTACGCGTATGTTGGGCCGGCATCAGATCCAGTTCGGGGGAAGAGTTCACCTCGAATATCTTAACGTGTGGATCGACCAGCCGACGTCCACGATTAGTTACGACTCGGGATTCACGGCGCTGTTCGATCCAACCAGCGGATCGGCGTACAGCGCCGCAACGCGCACCGGCTTTTCGGGGGCGAGCTTTTTCCTCGGCGACGTGGGCACCTTCAAGGATACGGTTAAGCGCCCCGCATTTGACCTGCGCGATCGCGAGGCCGCCGGCTACATTCAGGATAATTGGAGAGCAACTCCCCGGCTGACCTTGAATTTCGGCCTGCGCTACGAGTGGATGCCGCCGCAGGTCACGGCCGGTAATTTTGCGGTTGGGTTTGATAAGAACACGGACTCGATGGTGCTCGCTCGCTCGCTCTCGGACATGTACGCAGCCAATATGACGACTCCAAGCATTATCAACTCATTGCAGAACATTGGAGGCCCCGGCATCGGCGTAAAATTCGAGACGGCGCAGCAAGCCGGTCTTCCGCCGGGCTTGATACATGGCAAGGCCTTTAACTTCGAGCCGCGCATTGGATTCGCATACCGGGTCGGCGATGGCGTGAAGCCCTTCATGTTGCGCGGAGGCTGGGGCATCTATGACGCCCAGACGGCCTTGCGCACGTGGGACAATCTCATGGGCAGCGGGATACCCTATGGTTACCCTGTTCAGTACTACGTAAGCAACCAAGCTCTAGCGGGAGTGGTGGCAGGCCCGGGTGTTCCTGTGAATGACGGTCTTCCGAATTTTGAGGTGCGGTCGGCTCCCTATTACGTGGCCGGCGTCAATACCCGGAACGTTCTCGACAATCCCGCCCTCGCGCAAATCTCGCCCGGATGTTGCGCGCTGCAGTACATGGACCCCCAGCAACCACCCACCATCGACCAGGTGTGGAACTTCTCGATCGGGCGCGAGGTGCTCCCCGGGATCGTGGCCACGGCCAGTTACGTGGGCACGCACGCTTCGAACCTTCCGGAGCAGTACAATTTCAACGCTGCCCCGAACGATTATATATGGTACACAGCGACGGGTCTGGCGAAGCCCAGCGGCCTTTATGCTTCGACGGGGGAAAACGCCTACGACAAGACCACGTACGGCAGTATAACCGACTACATCAAAAGGGGTTATTCCAACGCTAACAGCGCCACCATCGAAGTGCAGCGGAGGTACTCCCATGGCTACGGATTCCAGTTCTCCTACGTGATGACCAACGCGTTCACAGAGTCAACCCTGGTGGGAAATGGGGGTGGGACGACCCTAACGCCGGCTTCGACTTATATGCCAGGCGCTGTCCCAACGGATCTCGACACGATGAACCGGTTCCTTAATTACGTTCGCGATACGGCAATCCCCCACCACCAACTGAAATGGAACTGGGTTGCGGATCTTCCGTTCGGGCGGGAAAAACTGCTGGCCAGCAATGCGGGAAAATTCCTGAACACCTTGATCGGCGGCTGGCAGATCGCCGGCTCGGGTTCCTACCAGAGCAGGTATTGGTCCCTGCCGACCACCAACTTCGGCCCGATGGGGCAGGTGCAGATGTACGGAACCAAATACCCGATTCAGGACTGCTCTAGCGGCCAGTGCGTCCCGGGCTACCTTTATTGGAACGGATACATTTCACCGCCGCTCATCAACCGAACCGACGCGACTGGCAAGTGCACGGGGATTTGCGGCATACCAGCCAATTACACCCCATCCAACCTGCCGTTAATTCCCTACGGCGCGACGGCTCTGCCGGCCAACGCTCCCTCCAACACCAATCTTTCGACATACTGGGAGACCCAGACCGCCTGGGTAAAGCTGCAGGACGGCTCCGTAGTACGGACCACCTATAACACGAACCTCAACCCGTGGCGGAATCAGTTCGAGCCGGCCCCCTGGACGTTCAATCTCTCGGCGTCGTTGTTCAAGACCATTTCTCTGGCGGAGGCTGTCAAACTCCGGTTCAATGCGGACTTCTTCCAAGTTTTGAACAACCCGGGCCTTCCCGCGCCGGGCAGCAACGGCATCCTGAGCACGCAGAACTCCCAGAACTCGCCACGCGATCTTCAACTCACTCTGAGGTTGACGTGGTAAAGCCAGCGGCCGGGGAAAGCGTGGCTCGGCGTCATCGCCGGTGTTCTCCACTCCGGTGACTCGTGGAAGTGGACACTCGCCGACCGGGAGTGTTGCGCCGGCCGGCGCGGGGAGTCGGAGGTGAATCGGGCGGCGCGGGAGCCCGTGGATCGAGTTCGCTCGGCTCGTGCCGCCAACCAATGACGAGCGTCAGTGCAGCGACGGGGACAAAATGAAACTGGAAGGAAAGGTTTGCCTGATAACCGGTGGGAGCAGCGGCATCGGTGCGGCTACGGCGCGCGAGTTTGCTTTTCGCGGCGCCGATATCGCGGTGTGCGGTCTCCCGGCCGACGACCTGCTCGCGCAGGGCGTGAAACGGGAGGTGGAAGCCCTGAATCGCAGGGCTTTCACCATCACGGCTGATGTAGCGGACCCCGACGAAGCAACCCGCTGCGTGCAGCAGACGGTGGCAACCCTCGGACAACTGGATGTGCTGGTCCACTGTGCGGGCGGCCCGGCGAATGGCGGCTTGCTCGAAGTAGACGCCTGCACCTGGTACCGGGCCTTCGACATCCACGTCCACGCCGTGTACCATCTCGCCCGGGCGGCGGTTCCGCGCATGGTCGAGCGCGGCGGGGGCGCGATCCTGCTGATTTCCTCGGCGGCGGGGTCCCGCGGTTGTACGGGTGCCATTGCCTACGGGGTGGCTAAGGGCGCGATACCGCAGTTCACGCGGGCGTTGGCGCGCGAACTGGCCGATCTGAATATCCGGGTGAACTGCGTTTCCCCCGGTATCATTCGCACCCGGTTTCAGGATTGCCTCACCTCCGAACAGGTGGAGAACAACACGCGCAACCGCATACCGCTGCATCGCGAAGGACGGCCGGAGGAAGTGGCGGCGGCGCTTGCCGCGCTAGCCGAAAACGATTTCATTACGGGCGCTGAAGTCCCGGTAGATGGCGGCATGACGATGCGAATGGTATGACGCCGGACGGGTCCGCCGTCTGCTGCGGCGGCGCCGAAGAAAAGGATCTCGGATCTGTTCGAGCTAACCGGAGGTTACTATGAATCGCCGATCGTTTCTGGCCGGCGGCCTGGCCGCGGCGGCTGCAATGCCGGCGCGCGCCGCCGACCGCGTGAATCATCGTCTGCCCGCGCGCGACTCGCACTATCGACAGACGCAATCGTACGTTGAGGACGTCCCGGTCCCGGAGTACCGTTGGGCCTCCGACGCCGCGTACGAACGATTCCGCGACATCAAGTACGGCGTCCGGTTACATTGGGGACTCTACTCTATCCTCGGCGAACCGAAGGAGTCGTGGCCTTTCCTGCCAATGAGTTTCCCGGAGCGGCAGCGCTACCAGGCCATGTACCAGACGTGGAATCCGCGAGGCTTCAACGCCGACGAGTGGATGGATCTCTTCTCCGCATGCGGCATGAAGATGTTCGCTTTCACCTCTAAGCATCACGAGGGCTTTTCCATGTTCGACACGCGCACTCGCGTCCGCCGGCGTGTGAATTGGGCGGCTCCAGGCGGGCCGCGGATGGAAGACTGCGACCTCGCCTACAGTATCATGGAGACGCCGTTCCGCCGCGATGTGGTTAAGGAGCTCTGCCAGGCAGCGCGTAAACGCGATATCAAGATTGACCTCTATTTTTCGCATCCCGACTGGTACGACGCCGATTTCCGGCCCTACACCTACCATCCGTTACAGGTTCCGTCATCGCGCGTGCTGACCTTGGACTATGACACCGCGAAGAAGCGGCTTGGGGACAGAGAGGTGATCGTTCCGGATCCAACTCCGGCCGAAGTAAGTCGAATGATCGCACGACATCGCGCCCAGCTCTCTGAGCTCCTGACGAGCTACGGTACCATCGACATGCTTTGTCTGGATATGTGGCTGGGGCCGAAGGTGTGGCCTCAGCTTCGGGATACCATCCTCCATCTGCGAAAACTCCAACCCGATGTAATGCTGCGGGCTCGCGGGATAGGCAATTACGGAGATTACTACACTCCCGAAGGGTTTGTGCCGGGTGATAAAGGCAACACGGATGCACCATGGTTCGTGATTTATCCGCTGGGATCGTCCTTCTCCTACGAGCGCATCGCCGAGAACCATAAAGGGGCTGCCTGGGTGGTGCGGAATCTGGTCGACAGCGTGGCGAAGGGGGGCAGCTTTATGGTGGGGATCGGCCCCGACGGCGAAGGTCGGTTCCATCCCACCGCAGTCAGCCAGCTCAAGGAGGTCGGAGAGTGGCTGAAGATGAATGGTGCCGGCATTTACGCCACCCGCGCCCGCGACGGCGAGCTGTGGTCCGAGGGAGCCGACATCCGCTTCACACGAACGAAGGACAAGCGAACAATCTATGCCTTTGTTTTGAAATGGCCCGGTGAAAAACTGCTGCTCCGCTCGGTCCGCCCGGCGGAGGGCTCCGCGGTCCGGATGCTGGGCACGGACACGCCGCTGAAGTGGACGCCCCAAGGTCCCGGCGTTGAAATTCAGATTCCGCCCGGATTGCAGGATGAATCGCGGCGTCCGTGCCGGTTTGCCTGGTGCTTCCAGATCCGGGCGGAGGTCGTTTGAAACCGCCAGTAGGTTCGTGGGCCTGATCGTGAAGGGAATAGCCAACGTCGGCTTCGGAACGGAGGATGGCACCGCGACTGTAGTCTTCAGAGCACGGTGGGTGATGATCGGCCTGGTTTTCCTCGCTACGGTCATAAACTACCTGGACCGTCAGACTCTTTCCGTAGCAGCCCCCGTAATTATCGAGCAGTTTCATCTGAGCAATGTCGAGTACTCGCGTATCATCTTCGCGTTCATGCTGGCGTATACCGTCATGAACGGCATCTCCGGACCGATGGTAGACCGGCTCGGTACGAAGGTGGGCTACGCCGTCTGCATCGCATGGTGGAGCATCGCCGCCATGCTGCACTCGCTCGCTCGCGGGGCATTCAGCTTCGGGGTGTTTCGTTTCTTATTGGGCATGGGCGAAGCAGGCAACTGGCCGGCCGGCGTCAAAGTGGTTGCGGAGTGGTTTCCTCCCAAAGAGCGCGCGCTCGCCTCGGGTATCTTCAACAGTGGCTCCGCTCTCGGTGCCGTGGTGGCGCCGCCCCTCGTCGCGTGGATCATCCTGAAATCCGGGTGGCAAAGCGCATTTTTGATGGTGGGCGGGGTCGGTCTGATCTGGCTGACCATTTGGGTGTTCGTCTACCATAGTCCGCCTATTGCCCAAACGGGGATCGCCGGGCAGCCCGTGCCACTCTGGACCCTCGTGCGCACGCGGTGGGTCTGCCAGTTTACGGCGTCCAAGATCTTCAGTGACCCCGCCTGGTACTTTTATATTTTTTGGTTTCCACAATACCTGAAGAGTGCGCGGGGCTTCGACATTGCGGCGGTTGGCAAGTTCGCCTGGATCCCGTTCTTTACGGCCGGCGCCGGCAATCTGCTGGGAGGCGCCTGCGCAGCCGCCATGCTCAACCGCGGGGTCAGCGTGACGTGGGCGCGTAAGATTTCGGTCATGCTGTTCGCCGCGCTCATGACCTCGGCGATTCCGGCGGTGCTTGTGTCGAACGTGTTTGTCTCGATTGGCCTGATTTCGATTGCAACGCTCGGATACTCGGGAGCGCTCGCGAACATGTTGGCGATGCCCGCGGACCGGTTCCCCGGCAGTACAGTAGGGTCCGTTTGGGGCATCGCGAGCATGGGCGCAGGCTTTGGGGGAATGGTATTCAGCCTCTTGACCGGGTGGGTCGTGGACCACTACTCGTACGTGCCGGTGTTCGTTGGATTCGGGATTCTGCCGCTGATTGCGGCCGCCATGATCTGGCGCCTGCCTCAGCCGGATGAAAGTGATCTTACAGCCGCAGGCAAATGAACATGACTGATTCCATATTCGATCTCTCGGGAAAAATCGCGATCGTTACAGGCGCCAGCCGGGGACTGGGCCAATACTTCGCCCGCGCGTTGGCCCGCGCAGGCGCGGATCTGGTGATCACTGCGCGCAAACTCGAATCCCTGGAGCAGTTCCGCGGCGAAATTGAAGGTATCGGACGCCGTGCGATACCGCTGGAACTCGACGTTCGCGATTATGGCAGCATCCAGAGAATGGCCGATGCCGCCGAAGCCGCATGCGGCAGGGTCGATATCCTGGTCAACAACGCGGGCTGCAACATCCGCAAGCCGGCGGTTGATGTCTCTTGGGAAGATTGGAACACGATCCTGGACACGAATCTGCGAGGGACGTTTTTTGTCGCCCAGGCTGTCGCAAGGAAGATGATCCCTCGCAGCAGCGGGCGCATCGTCAACATCGGCTCCGTGACGAGTGTTTTCGGTTATGCCGGCCTGGCACCTTACTGCGCCAGTCGGGGCGGTGTAAAACAACTGACAATGAGCTTGGCCGACGATTGGGGACCGTTTGGGATTACAGTGAACTGTCTGGCGCCAGGATGGTTCAAGACGAAGCAGAACGAAGCGCTGTATGCGAACGAGGCCTGGGTGCGATATTTATGCGATCGAATTCCTCTAAGGCGCCCCGGAAAGCCCGACGATCTTGATGGCGCTATCGTGTTCCTGGCCTCAGACGCGTCCCAATACATCACCGGGCAGACGCTGCTCGTAGATGGCGGCATTTCCACCGGCGCGACCAAAGCGACTTTATCTGGAGAGTAAAGACACGACTGGCGAAAAGGACCGGCTTGACGATTCAAGCGCAGTTGACTAGACTGATATTACAGATGACTATGCGATGTTCGCCCCACGCGTCGGGAGCCACGCCGAAGGGTGCTCATCACCGCGTACAACCATGTCACAGAAACCCATCGTAGCGGGCCGCTTCTTCTCGACGGAGAGCTTGGCGGAACGGGCGTACCACTCGATACGCGATAGAATCCTGCGTGGTTACTATCCGCTCGGAGCAGCACTGTCCAGACGCCAAGTCGCAAAAGAACTTCGGATGAGCTTCCTGCCCATATCCCAGGCCCTGCAGCACCTCGAGATAGACGGCTTGGTAGAGAGTAAGCCGCGCGTGGGCACCCGAGTTCGCGTGCCGACGCGGGAGGATGTTTTGGAGCGCTACGGGCTGCGGGAGGCCCTGGAAACGCAGGCGGCGCGGCTATGTGCCGAACACGCGGATCAGAGCAGCAGGCAGGAACTCCTCAAGATGGGCTATCACCTGGATCAGCTTTATGCTTCCATCGCGGGCGGTGATGAGGATTTTTTGCATTCGGTCCACACTTATCACTTGAGTTTTCACTTGCGCGTCGCGGAAATTGGCGGCAATTCGCTGCTCCGGGGAGCGATCGAACGGGAACAGGTTTTGGTCTTCAACTGGCTATTCGACACGGCCGCCCAACAACGCAGCCTTCCACCGCATTTCCACTCCGAGCTTGCGGCGGCGCTGACTGGATCTACGGTCGAGGCTGCGGACGCGGCGATGCGCGCACATATTGGATACGGGATGGATCGAATTCTCAATGCCATGCATCCCTCGCGCAACGAGAATGGCTGGAGGGTTCTGCGGAAAACCACCATCCGCGACATGGCCGCTGCAAAATCGCGCAGCGTGCAAACGTGAAGTAGCTCGCCAGCATATGGCATAAAGCGGCCCGGAAAACGAATCTCGTATCGCCCGTTCCAGACTTTCGCGTGGACCGGTCTGGCGGTCAGTTCGGGTGCGATCGGCGCTATCGCCGGCGGAGACCCAAACAGCTGAAGACGGCCTTGCTGATCCTGCCCTTCTTCCCGATTCTGATCGCGGCGGCGACCCTGGTGCTGATTGGTCTCATGAATTAGCCGGTCTTCCGGCGAGACCGCCGCAAGACCGGGACAGAAAATCCCGGCATCTTTCAGTAGTGATATAGCAGCCGGAGCACACGGCAATGCCGGTTCAGTGCCGACGGTCAAACTCGGAAACTACCCCCAGGTAACCGTTCACAATATCCTCAGAAACAGCAGCTTAGCCTGCTCTTGGTACCTCTTAAACAGGTATTGAGATCCGGTAACCTAAAAGGGCTTGACAACCTTTCGCAATCGGATTACATTAACTGGCATATCAAAGCCTTGAGATTGGGAGGGATGGCTCCCGGCGGAGTGAAATGCGCATCTAACGCGCTCACTGAGTTCCGCGTAGCGACCGTCTCCACTCGGAAGGAGAGGCGCACGGGTATCGGAGTTTGACAAAAGTGAAGACCCTGGTGGGGTTACCGAAAGATCGCAGGAGAGAATCTAAGCTGACTTTGAGGCCGACATGCTAATAGACCAAACAAGCGCGGCAGGACAGCACACGGAGGCAGAATGAACCGCCGATCGTTTTTGACTAGCGGCTTGGCCGCAGGAGCGGCTGCGGCCGCGCCGGGGTGGCCCGCATCCGGCACTGGCGCCGCTGAGTTCTACGTCGCTCCCGGCGGACGCGACGAGAACCCCGGTAACAAGGGCAAGCCCTTTGCTACTCTCCAGCGCGCGAGAGGCGAGGTCCGCAAGCTCATTGCGGCGGGGCTGAAAACAGATGTTACCGTCTGGATTCGCGGCGGCACATACACGCTCAGGGATACCCTCGTCTTCGGACCCGAGGATTCCGGCACGGACCACTACTCCATCACTTACCAGGCGGTTCCCGGCGAGGAGCCCGTCCTTACTTCCGGCGTAGAGATCGAAGGCTGGAAGAAACCGGAGGCCATGCTGGGCGATCTGCCGGTTCCGGCCGAAGGGAACGTGTGGGTGGCGGATGTTCCCGAATCGTTGGGCCGTTTCTCCACGTTGTACGACAAACAGGGGCATTTGGGCCGGGCGCAGGGGAACGCCTTCGTTCCGGGTGATCCTCCCGCGGATGTCGACGCCACTGATCGAACCGGCCGGTTGCGGAACCTTTACTATCCGGCGGGTGCGATCCGCAACTGGAGCAACTTGGATGATGTCGAGATCGTCATCCGATATTCGTCGACCATGAACATCCTGGCGCTGGAGTCAGTGGACGAAACGGCGCGGGTGGCACGGACCAGCCTGCCCGGCACTTATCCCCTGCGCAAGCTCCAACGCCAACAGCGGAACCCGTCGGCCTGGGTGGAGAATGTTCTGGAGGTTCTGGACCACCCCGGCGCGTGGGTGCTCAATACCCACACCCGCAAGCTCTACCTGTGGCCGCGGGGGGAGGAGCCAAAAGGGATCGTGGCGCCGCGCCTGCGCGAACTGATCCGCCTCGAAGGCAAGAATGATGCCGGCGGCACCGCCGACGTACCAGTTCGAAACCTTGTTTTCCGTGGACTGACGTTTGCCCATGCGGACCGCGATATATGGTCCCGCGACGACATAGGCATCCAGCACGACTGGGAGATGCTCGACAAGCCCGACGCTCTCGTCCGCCTGCGCGGCGCCGAAAAGTGCACCGTGCAAAATTGCAGGTTTCGCGACAGCGGTGGCACGGCCATTCGGCTGGATCTCTACGCGCAGAAGAACCGGATTGAAGGCAACGAGATTCGTTACATGGGCCAGGGCGGTATCATGCTGATCGGATACGGGCCCGGCATTAAGGATGTCAACAAGCAGAACGAGATTCTCAACAACCATATCCACAATTGCGGGTTGATCTACTGGCATTCGGTCGGGTTGATGATGTGGCAGAGCGGCGGGAACCACGTGGCCAACAACTACATTCACCACATGCCGCGACACGCCATCTCGTTGAGCGGCGTCCGCGTGCCCTATTTTGAGCGGCGCTGCGAGAGCCGGGAGATCTGCGGGAGTTTGCGCTGGCAGGAGATCGGCGAACGTAAGACATGGGACGAGGTCGTGCCCTTTCTGCACACGAAGAACAACATAGTCGAGCACAACGAAGTGGAGCGCGTGTTGCTGAAACTGGGTGACGGCGCAGGGATCAACGTCACCGGCGCGGGCGAAGGCAACATCATCCGGCGCAATTACGTGCATGACATCTTCGCCAATGAGTGGGTGAGCGGTTGTTTGCGCACGGACGACTGGCAGCGCGGAACCACCTGGGAGGAGAACGTCATCTACCGCTCCAACGCCGGCGCATGGGAGCACAAGGGCGGCAACAACGTCATCAATAACTATGCCATCGACGTCCTTCCAAGAGGCTACTTCCGGATTTTCAGAGACGGCCCTGGGGAGAAAATTGACGGGACCGTGCTGGAGCGGAACATCTTCTACAGCTCGAACGGGGCTGCGGTATTCTACACATTCGCCGTCGGACCGCAACAGGTGGCAAAATCGAAGATCGAACACAATCTTTATTACTGCGGCGGCGTGGAGGAAACTTCGACGCCCAAGTTTCTCCAGACGCTTCGGGCGCAAGGTGTCTCCGCCACCGACGCGTATGCGGATCCGATGTTTGTGGCATTGAAGCCTGGCGATTTTCGGCTGAAGCCGGAGTCGCCGGCACTGAAGATGGGGATTAAACAGATCGACCTGAACAGGGTCGGACTTACGAAGGCATTTTCGAAATGGCTGCTGGGTTAAGAGGAGGATTATGTACCGACGATCTTTTCTAACCATCCTGCCGGGAGCGCTGGGGATGGCCATGGCGCAGGTCCCGCAGTCGGAACGCGAATCCCTGCCAAATCGCCCCAGAGTCCCCGGGACGCTTAGCCTGCGGGCACGCCGGCGCGGCGAGCAGCCGCCCGGGAGCGGCAAGATCCTGGTCTCCGAAGAGGTGCTGCGCTGGGAGGTGGCTCAGACTGCCATCATTATCATTGACATGTGGGACACCCACACTTGCCATCTGTCGGCGCAACGTGTGGCCGCCATGGCGCCGCGGATGAACCAGGTCGTCGACGCCGCCCGAAGCCGGGGTGTGATGATCATCCACGCTCCCAGCGACACGATGAAATTCTACGAGGGAAGACCCGAGCGGCAGAGAATGCAGCGTGCGCCGGCGGCTTCCTCACCCTTCCGGGTTCGGGCTACCGAGCCGGACGCGGACGAGTTGCGCAAGTTTCCGATAGCCGGCGGCTGTGATGACCCGATCTTCAAAAACTTCACGGGGCCGGCGCCGTCTACGACAAGAGGCCAGTATCCCTGGGAGCGGGAGCACTCGGCCATTGAGATCGCGGGTTATGACGGCATCAGCGATAGCGGGCAGGAGATCTACAATTTCTGTAAGCAGGAAGGCATCACCAATATCGGCCTCATGGGCGTCCACACCAACATCTGTATCCTCAACCGCGCCTTCGGAGTCCGCGAGATGAAGCTCCTCGGCTTCAACGTGGTAGTGGCGCGGGATCTGACCGACGCGATGTATGACCCGCGCAAACGACCCTTCGTCAGCCATGCGCGCGGCACCGAACTGGTCGTCGAGCACATCGAGGCCAACTGGTGCCCATCGATCTTGAGCGAAGACCTGACGCGGGTGATCCCAGGCACGGACGGTCCATCCTCGCGCTAAGTCGATGAGCGCCTGAACCGTCCTGCCCGGAATTCTCTTCGGGCTCCCCCACAGTACTCACAGCGGCCGGATCCAGATGTTCCGGAACCGCACCGGGTTATTGTGCGCACCCAGCGCGAGCGGCGCGCGGCTTCTCCCCGCTCGATAAGGTCTCGGCAACGAGGCGTGCCCGGTAGGGCCATAGATCTCCTGGTTGTACTGGACGAGCACGCCGTTGTACAGGACGGTGACACGAGCCGGTTCTGCCAGCTTGTCTCCGTCGAACTTCGGCGAGGTGAAGATGATGTCGTACACCTCCCACTGGCCCGGCGGGCGGGAGGCGGTCACCAACGGCGGCGTCTGGCCGTACACCGCCGCCGCCTGTCCATCGGGGTAGATCTTCGTCGTGGGATCGAAGATCTGGATCTCGAAGTCGCCCATCAGCAGGACACCGTTGTTGCCGCGGTCCATGATGTTATCCCCCACCGGCGGATTCGGCGCTTGCCATTCCAGGTGCAGTTGGTAGCTGCCGAATTCATCGACTGTCTCGAATCGGCCGGCGGTGGCAATCAGTTCACCGTTCTCCACCTTCCACTGATTTGGCTTCCACTTCGAAAGGTCCTTGCCGTCGAACAGGATGATGGCATCCGATGGCGGCCGGCCCGCACGGTCTTGCGTGCTGAAAGTGGCCGGGACGACATTCTTCGGTTTCGGCCGGTCCGGATCGTGGACCCGGTAGCCGGACCACGGCTGAGTCGGCGTGTCCCGGTAACCGAACGTGCCATCCTCCGTGTAAACCAGCTTGTGCTGTTGCGCCCGGGCGGGCGGCGCTACCGCTACCGCGCAAGCCGCGGTTAGGACAATCAGCGTAGATTTCTTCATCTCCGTTCCTCTCGCCGCAAAATCCGCGTCAAGCAATGCCCTCCACACCCCACGGCGCCCGCATCGGCCGCTTCATCAACTTCTTTGCCGCGTCGTTGCCCACGATGGTTTCGTTCTTCGGATCCCACCGAACGGGCTGTCCGGTGAGAATACAGAGCTGCGAGAGCTGGCTGATCATGTCCGACCGGAAGGCGCTCTCAATAGGATCGACCACGGGACTGCCGGTGCGGATGGCGCGGATCCAGTTCTGATGGTGGCCCGCGGTCAGAGTCTGCTGGAAGCCCTTGGGCAGGTTGGCGGGAATACTCTCCAGCGCGCTGTCGGCGATATGAATCTCGTTCGGCCCTATGACCGACTCCATCAGCGAAGCCGGTTGGGTGACCACCTTACCATCGTTGCCATAGCTCACCACCACCCAGCCCTCCGAGCCGATAAAGACCGCGCCGTTCGGCACCCCGGGGCGCGGCGGGTTGATGACAGGCTGAGGAACGTCTGTCAGATCACGATAGGTGCGGCTGTCCATGAAGTCCAGCACCAGGCCATCCGCCCACGTGCACTGCACTCTCCACTGCGTGGCGCAGTCGAAAAGCCCCTCTTTCGGGAACTGCCCGGAGCCTTCGTAATGGACCGGAGGGTCCTTGCGGCCGGACGCATCCGCCCAGCGCTGCACCTGGTCGAGCAGATGAGCGCCCCAGTTGTTGATCATGCCCAGGCAGTAGTCGGAGATGTTGAAGATGCCGGCGCGGTCGGGCCGCAGGCAGCGGTCGTAGCAGAACGGCTTCATCGGTGCCGGCCCGAGCCAGCCATCGTAATTCCATCCGTCGGGAACCGGCAGTGCCGGAGTCGCCGAGCCGCCGGCCTGGTTCGCGGGAGACACTACGTAGATCTTCCGCACCTTGCCGATGCGGCCATTGAGCACCAGTTCGATCCCTTTCCTGGCGTCGGGGAAGGCACGCAGTTCGGCACCATACAGGCAAACCTGTTTATTGTACTTGCGCACCGCCTTTACCGCCGCCAGATCCTGCTCGACGCTGACGCCCAGCGGCTTCTCGACATGAACGTGCTTGCCTGCCTTCAGACTCCGCAGCAGCATGGAGACGTGCCAGTGATCGGGCGCTACATTGTAGACGCCGTCAATGTCCTTCTGTGCCAGCAGCTCCGCGAAGTCGCTGTACGTGCGGATGCCGCGGTTTGGACGCCCGGGCTGCACCAGGTCGTACTGCTTTTCCAGCTTCTCCTTGGCGCTCTGCAAGTGGTCAGGCACCACGTCGGCCAACGCCACGATGACCACGTTGTCGAAAGAAGGATACTGGAGCGTTTCAAAAACGGCCCGTTGGCCGCTCCCGATGATGCCGACCGTAACCCGGTCGCTGGGCGGCGTGGCGCCCCGGCCCAACGACGAAGCCGGCACGATGAGGGGCGGCGCGAGGAGCCCCGTCAGACTTACAGCGCTCGTTCGCAGGAAGTCTCGGCGGCTGTCACCTGCACTTTTCTCCATTTGATACCTCCAGGATTCAGGGATATGACAATCCCCCCGAACTGCCCCTTCAACTCGGGCACGTGCCGCAACCGGCCGCTTCACCGGCGACTCCCCAATGGCGCACCACCGAAGCTGCGAGTCTACCCCATCGCTCCGTTGGCCCGCCCGAGCCTCGCGGCGGCCGGCTGGTTCTCGTGAGTTCCGCGCTTTCCTTACTGCAATGTCACTGATACTATACTGCGGAGGCCGGTCGAAATCAAGCGCTTCCAAGAGTGGTTGCCGTCGCTCCGGCTGCAAATCCGGCGCTCCCGGCGGCCGGCCGCCGGCGGGAAGCGATGGCCATCGCCCCGGGCAGGCCGCGCCGACAGGCCCGCCTGACAGCGAAATCGGCTCTGCAATCAGACTTCCGGGCAGCCAGCGGCCGGTGGTGGCGTATCGGCCATCTCCGCGTTTTTTTTGATTGACTTCCCCAAAGGTATGCAGTATTCTTCCAATTGGTATATCAGTAAGTGGGGTCCGAATCGCTCTGTAAACGGGACGAGGACTGGAAAGCAGGCGCCGTTTCCTGCGAACCTCCGCGGTGCGGGACCGTGGCATCGAGGAGGCGTCCTCGCCGCTGACGACAGAGTTCACCAAAGGGGGTTCCGATGTATTCCTTAGGCGATTTGCAAACGTTTGGGTCAGTTTGGAGTGCGCACCGAAAGGGAGCCGCCGGGTCGAGCGGGATTTCCAATCTGCTACGCTGTTCGCGGCCACTCGGTCCGGCCGTTTTACGGGCAATGGCTTTACTGGCGATTGCCCTGCCCATGGCATATGCGCAGACCACTGCGGGGTTGATCTCCGGGACGGTCACCGATCCCCAAGGCGCTGCAGTGCCGGAGGCTTCGGTTGCCGCGCTCAACCAGGACCAGAAGACAACCGTGCACACGAATGCGGATATGGCAGGGCAATTCGTGTTCCCGAATCTTCTGCCCGGCCGGTACACCATCACCGTCGAGGCGAAGGGCTTTAAGACGCTGAGAGAAGTTGATGTGGTTTTGAACGCCAACGCCACAGTCGCGCTTAGGGGGCTCCAACTCCAGATCGGAACCCAGGTTGAGACGGTGGAGGTGGTCGCCCAGGGGCAGGAGGTGCAGACCGACACCGCCCAGCGCGGAGACACCCTGATCGGTACACAGATTGAACATATCGAGGTGAATGGGCAATCCCCGTTAGCCTTGCTAGTCCTCGTGCCGGGAGTCTATCAGAGCGGTTCAGGGGTGGGCGCGGCCAACATCAATGGGAATCGCTTCGATTCCGAGCACGTCATGCTCAACGGAGCCACCAATATGGATACTGGTTATGACAATGGCTGGATGGCTCAGATCAGCCTGGACGCCGTGCAGGAAGTGACCGTTCTGACCAGCAACTACCAGGCGCAGTACGGCCGGTCCGCCGGCGCGCAGATCAACATTGTGACCAAAAGCGGTTCATCGCAGTTTCACGGAACCGGCTTCGAGTACTTCCGTGATAAGGGCATGAACGCCAATACCTGGACCAACAACCGTGTGGGTACGCCCAGGGCCGCTTACCATTACAACGACGCAGGCTTCAATATCGGAGGCCCGGTTTTTGTGGCGCACAAATTCAACAAGGACCGGAATAAGTTGTTCTTCTTTTGGGACGAATTGTGGGAGCACCATACGACCGCGTCGGTCAACAACGTAACCATGCCCACGCAGGCGGAGCGGAATGGCGACTTTTCGAGCTCCGTGGATCAGAGCGGAAAGCCTGTGGTCATCCAGGATACTTCTTCGGGGGCGCCATTCCCCAACAACCAGATTCCGGCAGGCCGGTTATACAAGCCGGGCATCGCATTGCTCAATCTGCTTCCGCCGCCGAATGCAGTCGGCCCAGGCCATCCCACTTACAACTATACTTCCCAGGGCGCTACCGCGAACCCTCACCGCGAAGACTTGGTGAGGGCGGATTACAATGTCACCTCCAAGTGGCGCGTGTATGGAAGCCTCATGCATACGCAGACCGTCACTGTTGGTCCGTACGGCACGTACGGCGGGTCGGCCAATTTCCCCCTCTACAACTTCGGACTCCCCATTCACGGCTATAACTTTATGCTGAACGCCACGGAAATCATTAGCCCGACTGCCGTAAACGAGATCCAGTTCGACCGGAGCTACGACTACCAACATACCGGACCGGTGATCGGATCGAACGGCTGGACAGCCACGATATCCGGCGTGACGTTGCCCACGCTGTACCCGGCGTACGAAGACCTGATTCCCGGATTCACGTTTAACGGCACGCGAATCGCCAACAGCCCGACGTATTCGAGCAGCCAGGAGCCGTTTATCAACCATGACACGGTCACCGAGGTCTTCGATAATTTGAGCATAATGCGGCACGCCCACACGCTGAAATTCGGGGTGTCCTATGGGCACAACTTTAAAGTCCAACCCTCCGGCGCGAATTATCCCGGGACCTATAACTTCGGCGACAGTTCCATCAACCCTCTGGATACCGGCTTCGGCTTCGCCAACGCGGCGACTGGCGTTTTCAGCTCATTCACCCAAGCCTCCCAATACGCGCAGGGTGACCCGGACTATAATCAGTTCGAATTCTATGCCCAGGATACCTGGAGAGCGACGAGTCGCCTGACGCTCGACTACGGCATTCGGTTTTACTATATGGGCCCGGTTTACGACGGCACCGGTGTTCTGCCGAACTTCTTTCCCCAATCGTGGAGCGCGGCGCAGGAGCCTCGCCTCTTGTATCCGGCGCTCAACGCAAGCGGCACTCGCATCGCGGTCGACACTGTTACCGGCCAGACGTATCCATCCAATTTCATCGGAGCCTATGCGCCCGGCACGGGCAATATTCAGAACGGCATGATGGTTCTGGGTCAGAACGGCGTCGACCGAGGCGTTACCCAGAACCCCGGCCCTCTTCCGATGCCGCGTATCGGCTTTGCTTACGACCTCACCGGCCGGCACACGCTCGTGCTTCGCGGCGGAGGGGGGATCTTTTACAACCGGACGATGACCGACCCCTATTCGTATCTACTGGCCGACCCGCCGGTGACGATTCAGCCGACGGTATTGAACGGACAAGCATCCACCTTGGCCTCCAGCGGGGCCGTACTGAATCCCCCGACGCTGAACGCGTTCAGCAACAGCCCCAAAGTCCCCGTGACATACAACTACAGCCTGGGCATCGAAAGCAGATTGCCGTACAGCCTGTTGCTGAACGTGTCCTACGTCGGTTCCGTCTCAAACCATCTGCTCGACACGTTGAATCTCAACCCGGTGCCGTTCGGCGCCGCGTTTCTACCGCAGAACCAGGATCCGACGCTTCAGAAGGCTTCGCCGAATGCTCTGGCTGGTACCAACGCCTTGCTGTCCCAGTTCATGAGACCGTACGTCGGTTTCAACGATATCACCGAATACCTGTTCGTGGGCAACTCGAACTATAACTCGCTACAGGCATCTCTCAATCGGCGGTTCGCCAGCGGCCTGATGCTCGGCGTCAATTACACCAGGAGCAGGTGCATGGATACCAACGACAGTTTCGCCGCAATCCGCTTTGACCAGTACACCCACATGGCGCTCTACGGTCCCTGCGGTTTCGATGTTCCGAATAATTTCGTGGCAAATTACGTTTATCCTTTCCCGAAGTTCGCTTCCCGGCTGGGGCTTGGGAACAACCGCATGGCAAAGGCAGTCCTTGACGACTGGCAGATCTCGGGCCAGACGATGTTTCAATCGGGCACCCCCTACAGTCCGAGTTTCAGCGCGACGGGAGCTTCCGGCGTCAACTTTACGGGTACCCCGAGTTGGGGCGCGGCTCTGCTGTGCGTCGGCAATCCCACGAGCGGCATGAGCGACAGTCCCTATAACCGGCTGAATGCCTCCGCGTTTGCCCTTCCCGCAGTGGGCAGTATCGGCCTCGGGTGTTCACGCAACCTTCTGCGCGGGCCCGGAGTAAACGACTGGGATATGTCCTTGCAGAAGACGGTGCCGTTCGGCGAGAAAGCCCGGTTGATGCTTCGCGGAGAAGCCTTCAACATCTTCAATCACACTCAGTTCAGCGGTGTAAACCGCTCTTTGACTTTCTCCAGCCTCACCAACCCCGTGCCCACGAACCTGCCGTACAATTCCAGCGGCCAACTCGTCAACATTAACGGATTCGGCTCGATCAGCGGCGTACGCTCTGCGCGCGTGCTACAACTGGTCGCAAAATTCGTATTCTGAGTTTCCAGAAGACCGGCACCAGCGGAGGCGGTGGGCGGCACAATCGGTGCTGCCCCGGAAGCCAAGAAGGAATTCTGGATAAGATTTGAGCGGGCCGCAAGGGGCCCAATGCCAAGTCCTTCATGGAGGTGTGAAGTCAGATGGAGAACCGACGGTCATTCTTGACTAAGGCGACTCTGGGACTAGCGGCGGTGGGAGCCTCTTCGGTTCCAGCCGCCTCCGCCCAGGTCGTGGACGGATCTAGCGGGTTACCAGGGACGCAGCCGCTGGAGACGTCGGCCCCCGGGGCTCGGGCTGCGCAAATGGTCGAGGGCATCGATCGTTACCTGAGCCGTGCGCTTGTCTCGTCCGTGCAGCAGCGGCAGTCGTTTTGGAAACGGGACTACTCCTCGCGGGCGGCCTATGAGAACTCCATAGCAGAGAGCCGTCGGCGTTTTCGCAAGGTCATCGGGGTGGTCGATGAACGGGTTGCCTTCGAGAGTCCCGCTCTGGATGCCACGCTGAAGCAATCGGCGCTTGTCGCGAGCACCGCCGGATACAAGATTTACGAAGTCCGCTGGCCCGTGCTTCGAGGCGTTGAGGGGGAAGGACTGCTGCTCGAGCCAGTGGGGAACCCGATCGCCCGAGTGGTGGCATTGCCGGACGCAGACTGGTCGCCCGAGGCCCTGGCCGGTCTGGCGCCCGGTGTGCCACCCGCCGCACAATATGCCCGCCGTCTCGCCGAGAATGGTTGCGAAGTCCTCGTGCCTGTATTGATCGGCCGCTCCGATACCTGGTCCGGCAATCCCGCGATCGGAGCGGCCACCAACCAGAGTCATCGCGAGTTCATCTATCGCGGGGCCTTTGAGATGGGCAGGCACATCATCGGCTATGAGGTGCAAAAGGTGCTTGCGGTGGTTGACTGGTTCTCCCGCAACACGCCGGCCATACCTATCGGCGTGATGGGTTACGGAGAAGGCGGATTGCTGGCGCTTTACAGCGCGGCAGCGGATACAAGGATTGATGCGGTTGCAGTCAGCGGGTACTTCCAATCGCGCGAGGAAGTGTGGCGAGAACCGATATATCGCAACGTCTGGGCGCTGCTTCACGAATTCGGCGACGCGGAGCTGGCGGGCCTGGTGGCGCCCCGGGCGCTGGTGGTCGAGGCAACTCGCGGACCGGAGGTCCCAGACGCCCCTCCGGCAACCGGCTCTGTTACGGATGGCCGGCGGGTGACCGCAGCACGGGGCCGGCTGACCAGCCCGCCGCTGGCGCAAACCCGCAACGAGATCGACCGGGCCAGACCGATCTTCCAGGGGCTGGGCGCGGCTGCGAAATTGTCCTTGATTGTCAGCGGGGATGGGCACGGCGATCCGGGATCCGCGCCAGCTCTGATTGCGTTTCTCGCGGCGCTCGGTCACAAAGGAGCGCTACGCGACCTCGGCGGCGCGCCCCACGATGGGCGGCAGGGCTTCGATGCTGGCGTGCGTCTGCACAGGCAGTTCCAGCAACTGGTCGACTTCACGCAAGGCCTGCTCCGGAATGCCCCTGAGGTTCGCCAGCAATTCTGGTCTAAGGCGGATACCTCTTCGATTGAAAAGTGGCAACAGAGCAAAGAGTGGTATCGACGGTATTTATGGGAAGAGGTGATCGGCAAACTGCCCCCACCTTCGGAGCCGATGGACGTCCGCACGCGGCTGTCCTATGACCGCCCTCATTGGCGAGGATATGACGTGGTCATTCCCGTCTGGCCGGATGTGTTCGCCTCCGGCGTGCTGTTATTGCCGAAGGACCTCAAGCCCGGCGAACGGCGTCCGGTGGTGGTCTGCCAGCATGGCCTGGAGGGGACGGCCGAGAGCGCCGTTGGCACGGATCCGGCCCGGCGGCGGGCCTGGGTGTCGGAGCTGGCCGACCGTGGGTTTATCGTCTACGCTCCGCAAAACCCTTACATCGGACGGGAAGCCTTTCGCGTGTTGATGCGGAAAGGTAACCCGCTCAAGCTCTCGCTGTTTTCGTTCATCCTCGGTCAGCACGAGCGGACACTCGATTGGCTATCGCAACAGCCCTTCGTGGACCCGTCCCGCATCGGCTTTTACGGTATTTCCTACGGTGGCAAGACGGCCGTGCGGGTGCCGACGCTGCTGGATAAGTACGCGCTCTCGATCTGTTCTGCCGATTTCAACGAGTGGGTGTGGAAGACCGTCTCCATAGATCGGCCCTTCACCTACCCGTTCACCATCGAGTACGACATGTATGAGTTCGATTTCGGCAGCACCTTTAACTATGGCGAGTTAGCCGAACTGATGGCGCCGCGCCCCTTCATGGTCGAGCGCGGCCAGCAGGATACCGTCTCGATCGACGAATGGGTCGCCTACGAATATGCCAAGGTGCGGCGCTTTTATACCAACCTGGGCATTCCCGAGCGGACGGAGATCGAGTTTTTCAATGGGCCCCACACTATCCAGGGCGTCGGCACCTACCATTTTTTGCACCGGTTCTTGAATTGGCCCGAGCCATGAGCGAGGGAGGCACGCCCGGCGGACCTGCAGTAACGCGATTCAGGGATATGACCATCCCCCGGAACGGCGGCCCCTTCTGCCCGGGCACGTTAACCGTGAAACAGGATGACCGCATCCGATGGTGTTTTGCGCCCTCAACGGCACACCAGCGGTTGCGGCGCGAATCTGCCCAATCGCTCCGTTAACCCGCCGGAGCTTCGCGGCGGCCGGCTGGTTCTCACGAGTTCCGCGCTTTCCTTACTGCAATGTCACTGATACTATACTGCGGAGGTGGGTCGGAATCAAGCGATTCCGGGAGCGGTGGGAGGCGTCCCGGCCGCGGATCCGGAGGCTGCTTGCCGAACGGAGGATAGGGCTCCGCAGGGATGCGACCCGAGCGCCGGTTCGAGCGCCGGAATGGCAAGGGGCGGCTTCGATGCAGAGGCCGCCCCCAAAATA
>Ga0208079_1000349_pt1 | contig 25273 bp, 17 predicted proteins | sample NGESurdeep092012_5_FD_184474 | JGI IMG/M metagenome (GOLD analysis project Ga0208079, IMG submission 184474) | Arctic peat soil microbial communities from Barrow, Alaska - NGEE Surface sample 210-2 deep-092012 (SPAdes) | ecosystem: Environmental > Terrestrial > Soil > Wetlands > Peat ... | reverse complement strand
CCTTGTTGGGCCAGCCTCCCGGCCTCGATGATGACGAGCCGATCGGCGATGGCGGCGGCGTCGAGGGGATCGTGGGTCACCAGCACGCACGACCCGGTGGACTCGGCGAGGTGGCGCCGCAGATGGTGGCGGACCGATCCGCGGGTGCCCACGTCCAGGGCAGCCATGGGCTCGTCGAGCAGGAGGAGCCGGGCAGGGCTCACGGCCCCGGCACCATGAGTCCGATACAGCGGCGCACCGGGCACTGGGGACCGATTGCGAAGCTGGATTCGCGCCTCGTACGTTGGGCAATGGTGGAGGCGGCCCACGCTCTGCGTCACTCTCGTTGAAGGCATCGACATAAAGGCCAGCCCTCTACGTATTGTGGTAGAGACGACTAGTCTCTCGCATGTGGATCGACCTGCTTCGGGCATGCAAGTCAGTGACGGCCACTTCAAGCTCCGAGGTGGGCACAAAGTGCATGGAACTCCGACCGAGGATCGACGGTGAGGGGTCCGCGGGCGGGGCGTGACTGGCCGGCGATAATCCAGGGCGGCATGGGCGTCGGCGTCTCGGGTTGGGGCTTGGCACGGGCAGTCGCGATCGCAGGCCAGCTCGGGGTGGTCTCGGGAGTGGCACTGGACACCCTCATCGCCCGCCGCCTCCAGCTGGGCGACCCGGGAGGTCATACCCGCCGGGCGCTCACCAGCTTCCCGTACGCCGACGTCTCGGACCAGATCGTGGAGCGCTACTTCGTCGCAGGTGGCATCGGCCCCGAGGAGCCGTTCCGCTCGGTACCGCGACTGTCGCTGCATCCGAGTCGGCGGACCACCGATCTCGTCATCGCGGCCAACTTCGTGGAGGTGTTCCTCGCCAAGGAGGGCCACGACGGCCTGGTAGGGGTCAACTACCTGGAGAAGCTCCAGATGGCCACCCCGGCGGCGACGTACGGCGCCATGCTCGCCGGCGTCGACGTCGTGCTGGTAGGTGCCGGCATCCCCGACGAGCTCCCCGGTCTCCTCGACGCGCTGGCGGCCGGGCGCGCCGGTGAGGTCGCCGTTGACGTGCATGGCGCCGGGGGGACTCGCTTCGCGGTTGCAGTGCGCCCAGAGCCAATCTCCGGTGCGAACGTGGAGCTGCGGCGCCCCAAGTTTCTCGCCATCGTCGCCTCGCACGTGCTGGCCTCCTACCTCGCCCGCGACATCCGCACGCGCCCGGACGGGTTCGTGGTCGAAGGGCCCGTGGCAGGCGGCCACAACGCCCCGCCCCGGGGTCCGCTTACCTTGGACGAGGAGCGACAGCCGGTCTACGGACCTCGTGACGTGGCCGATCTGGAGAAGATGGCAGTGCTCGGGCTGCCCTACTGGCTTGCCGGCGCCTACGCGAGCCCGGAGTTGCTCCGGGAGGCCCGCGAGGTCGGGGCGGCCGGCATCCAGGTCGGCTCGGCGTTCGCCCTGTGCGAGGAGTCGGGTCTCCACGCCTCGTTGAAGCGGGCTCTCATCGAGCGCGCGTTCTCCGGCACCCTGCACGTCCGCACCGATCCCTTGGCGTCACCCACGGGCTTTCCCTTGAAGGTGGCCGACCTTCCGGGGACCGTCGCCGAGCCAGAGGTGTACGCCCAGCGGCAAAGGATCTGCGACGCCGACTATCTGCGGGTCCCGTACCGCAAGCCCGGCGGTGAGATCGGGTACCGCTGCCCCGCCGAGCCGCTGCCGGCCTACGTGCGCAAGGGCGGGAAGATGGAGGACACGGTCGGGCGCTGTTGCGTGTGCAACGGGTTGATCGCGGCGATCGGGCTCGGCCAGCGCCGGCGCGACGGAACCGTAGAACCCCCGCTCGTGACCATCGGACAGGATCTGTCGTTCCTCCCGAGGCTGGCGTCGGCGCCGGTCGAGACAGCTAGCTACAGGGCAACTGACGTCGTGGCCTACCTCCTCCAAGGCGCGGGTCGCGACCGGTCCCGTCTTGCGGCCGGGCATGCCGGCACGACACCCTCGCGTACGACGATCCCGCGACCTCGCAGCGGCACCGGCCTGCTTGAGGCCGGGTGCGAAGTGACCCCCGAGTACACAGCCCGAAAGGAGACGACGTGACGAGCAACGCGACCGCAGTTGCCGAGGCTACCCTGGCCGACCTCGTCCGCAGCCAGCCGAGCCTGCCCCGGAAGCGTCCTGCAGGACCGGTTAGTATCACGCGACATGAAGAAACTGTTGATCCTCGCAGTTCTCGTGGCCCTCGGCGTCGTCGTCGCCAAGCGGCTGCGTAGCGTCTGAACAACCACCTCATCGGGCGGGTTGCCACAGGGGTCGCTGTGCGGGTTCGTGCCCGGATGCTGACCGAACCGGAGTCGCTACCGCGGTGACGCCGGCGATGGCGGCCGTCAGGGGAAGGCCGCCCCTCTCGTGGATGCCGATGCCCGGCGCCACCGTCGTGGTGAGGTCGAGAAGCAGTTCATTTGTGCGACATCGCTCATCTGGCCGGGTTGGGTCGCCCACCGTGTACGATGTCTTGACCGCATATGGGCCAGCGTCGTCCCGAGCGAACAGATTTCACCGCCTCCATGGAGCGACCCGATGACGACCTTGCCCGGCGATTTCGCCGACCACATTTCTTGTAGTGCGGTTCCACCTGTGGGAGCCTCGCGCCCTCAAGCGGCAACGCCCAGAGTCCCGACCAGCGGTCTCTACGATCCGCGCTTCGAGCATGACGCCTGCGGTATCGCCTTGGTCGCCGACCTCCATGGTCGGCCCACCCATGCCCTGGTACGCCGGGCAATCACTGCCCTGGAGCATCTCGCTCACCGAGGCGCCACCGGCAGCGAAGAAGACAGCGGGGATGGAGCCGGCATCCTGCTCCAGATTCCACACCAATTCTATCGGGAAGTGGTCGAGTTCGATCTCCCTGATGGCGGGCGATATGCGACAGGTATCGCCTTCTTGTCTCGGGACCCCTCGGAGGCGGCGAAGGCCCGCACCGGCATCGAACAACTGGCCGAAGAAGAAGGCCTGGTGGTCCTGGGATGGCGCTACGTTCCCTTCAACGATCAGACCCTTGGTTCGGTGGCGCGGGGCGACATGCCTTCGTTGCACCAGGTATTTGTGGCTGCAGGCCCCACGACAGTATTGAGTGGGGACGACCCGGCCCTGGCCCTCGATCGGGTGTCGTTCGTGCTCCGCAAACGGGCGGAGCACCAAATTGCCGACTGCTACCTGGCGTCCTTGTCCGCTCGGACCATCACCTATAAGGGGATGCTCACCTCCCACCAGTTGGCTGAGTTCTACCCCGACCTGTCCGATCCACGGGTGGAGAGTGGGTTGGCGCTGGTGCACTCGCGTTTCTCCACCAACACATTCCCGTCATGGGCGCTGGCCCATCCCTACCGGTACCTGGCCCACAACGGCGAGATCAACACCCTGGCCGGGAACCGCAATTGGATGCGGGCCCGGGAGGCGCTGTGTGCCACCGATCTCATCCCCGGCCTCGAACGTGCCTTCCCGATCCTCACCCCGGGGGCGAGCGACTCGGCCTCCTTTGACGAGGTGCTCGAGCTGCTTCATCTTGGAGGGCGGCCGCTGCATCACGCGGTGTTGATGATGATTCCCGAGGCATGGGAGAACCATCGCACCATGGATCCGGCCCGACGGGCCTTTTACAGGTATCACTCCTCGTTGATGGAGCCGTGGGACGGTCCGGCCTCGGTGGCATTCACCGATGGGACGATGATTGGCGCCGTGCTCGACAGGAACGGCCTCCGACCGGCTCGGTACTGGGTCACCGATGACGATCTGGTGGTACTGGCCAGCGAGGTCGGGGTACTCGACGTGCCGTCCTCCACGGTGGTCCGCAAGGGTCGGCTCCAACCGGGCCGGATGTTCCTGGTGGATACGGCGGCTGGAAGGATCATCGATGACGAAGAGATCAAGTCGTCGCTTTCGGCCGAACAGCCGTATGCCCACTGGCTCGAGATCGGCCAAATTGATCTCGACGACCTACCGCCCAAGACCATGCTCACTCCGCAGCATGCTTCGGTCATCGGACGCCAGCGCGAGTTCGGATACACGAACGAGGAACTCCGCCTCATCATCGGCCCCATGGCGAAGGCGGGTATCGAACCCATCGGATCGATGGGTCATGACGCGGCCATCGCAGTGCTCTCCGAGCTCCCCCGACTGCTGTATGACTACTTCACCCAACTGTTCGCTCAGGTCACCAATCCGCCGCTCGATGCCATCCGCGAAGAGTTGGTCACGTCGCTGGCGTCCACGCTCGGACCGGAGTCGAACCTGCTCGACCCGACGGCGGCCTCGTGCCGGCAGATTGTGTTGCCGATGCCGGTCATCGACAACGACGACTTGGCCAAGTTGCTCTACATCAACGAAGACGGTCAGACCCCGGGATACCGGACCTTCGCCGTGGACGGCCTCTTCGAAGTATCCCGAGGTGGCGAAGGGCTCAAGGACGCCATTGAGGGTGTGCGGTCCCAGGTCAGCGCAGCGATCGCCGAGGGCGCCGACATCATTGTGCTGTCCGACCGCAATTCGACCGCCCAGTACGCCTCCATCCCGTCGCTTCTGCTGGTGTCTGCCGTCCATCATCACCTGGTGCGTAAGAAGACCCGCACCCAGGTCGGCCTGGTGGTCGAGTCCGGGGATGCCCGTGAGGTCCATCACATGGCCCTCCTGAAGGGATTCGGGGCCGCCGCCATCAACCCGTACCTGGCCTTCGAGACCATCGACGACATGATCGCCTCCGGTTTGTTGGCCGGGGTCACACCCCGCCAGGCGCAACGCAACTACATCAAGGCGGCGTCAAAGGGAATCGTCAAGGTGATGTCGAAAATGGGCATCTCGACAGTGGCGTCGTATACGGGCGCACAGGCGTTCGAGGCGGTGGGACTGGCCCACGATGTCATCGACGAGTACTTCACCGGGACGGTGTCCCGGATCGGTGGGGTGGGGCTCGATGTGATTGCGGAGGAAGTGGCGGCCCGGCACCGCATGCTGCATATGGCCCAACCCACCGAATTGGCTCACCGGGACCGTGAGGGCGGTGGGGAATACCAGTGGCGCCGCGAGGGCGAAGTCCATCTCTTCAACCCGAAGACCGTGTTCAAACTGCAGCATGCCACCCGTTCGAAACGGTACGAGGTCTTCAAGGAGTACACCAAGGCGGTCGACGATCAGTCGACCGAGCTTGCCACCCTGCGCGGGCTCCTTCGGTTGAAGACCGGCGGGGAAGGCGGGAGAACAGCCATCCCCATCGAGGAGGTGGAGCCGATCTCGGCCATCCTGGCCCGATTCTCCACCGGCGCCATGTCCTACGGATCGATTTCGGCCGAGGCTCACGAGACACTGGCCATCGCCATGAACCGACTGGGCGGCAGGTCCAATACCGGAGAAGGCGGAGAGGATGCCGACCGCTTCACCGCTGATGCCAATGGGGATCTACGGCGAAGCGCCATCAAGCAGGTGGCCTCGGGTCGATTCGGCGTGACCTCCGAGTATCTGGTCAACGCTGATGACATCCAGATCAAGATCGCCCAGGGAGCCAAACCGGGGGAGGGAGGTCAACTCCCCGGGCACAAGGTCTACCCATGGATCGCCAAGACCCGTTTTTCGACCCCGGGCGTGGGGCTCATCTCTCCACCTCCTCACCACGACATCTACTCCATCGAGGACATTGCCCAACTCATTCACGATCTGAAGTCTGCAAATCCGCGGGCTCGCATCCACGTGAAACTGGTGGCCGAGGTGGGCGTGGGTACGGTGGCGGCCGGGGTGGCCAAGGCGCACTCCGATGTGGTGTTGATCTCGGGCCACGACGGAGGCACCGGAGCGACTCCGCTCACGTCACAGAAACATGCCGGGATCCCGTGGGAGCTCGGCTTGGCTGAAACCCAGCAGACCCTGTTGGCCAACGGTCTTCGTGATCGCATAGTGGTGCAGGTGGATGGGCAGATGAAAACCGGCAGGGACGTCGTTGTCGGGGCTCTCCTCGGCGCTGAGGAGTTTGGATTCGCCACCGCCCCATTGGTGGTTTCCGGCTGCATCATGATGCGGGTCTGCCACCTCGATACCTGCCCGGTAGGCATCGCCACCCAAAACCCCGAATTGCGAAAGCGATTTACCGGAACCCCCGAGTTCGTGGAGACCTTCTTCGAATACATCGCCAAAGAGGTGCGGGAGTACCTAGCCGCCCTCGGCCTGCGCTCGATCGAGGAGGCCATCGGCCGGGTCGATCTGCTCGATACTGCCGATGCCATCACCCATTGGAAGGCGGCGGGGTTGGATCTGACGCCTGTCCTGATGGAACCGGAACTGCCCGAGGGCGCGGTGCGCCATTGCACTCGGAAACAGGATCACGGACTCGATCGGGCCCTCGATCATTCCTTTATGGACGCATGTCGGTCGGCCATCGAGAGTGGTACGCCGGTCACTGCGGACCTGGTGGTGACCAACGTGGATCGAACCGTCGGGACATTACTCGGGTACGAGATCACTCGTCGGCACGGTGGCACTGGACTGCCTGACGGCACCATTGACCTGACCTTTCGCGGTTCGGCCGGGCAGAGTTTCGGGGCGTTTGTGCCCAGGGGCGTCACCATGCGCTTGTTCGGCGACGCCAATGATTACCTGGGCAAGGGGCTTTCGGGTGGGCGCATCATCGTGCGGCCTCCGGAAGACTCACCCTTCGCCGCCGAGGAAAACATCGTGGCCGGGAATGTGATTCTCTATGGCGCCACCGCCGGAGACGTCTTCCTCCGTGGGCAGGTGGGCGAGCGCTTTTGCGTGCGCAATTCGGGAGCCATCGCCGTGGTGGAAGGTGTCGGTGACCACGGTTGTGAATACATGACAGGTGGGCGGGTGGTGGTTCTCGGTCCTACCGGACGAAATTTCGGTGCCGGGATGTCCGGCGGGGTGGCCTTCGTCTACGACACATCCGATGAGCTGGGGCGGCAGTACAACCCGGACATGGTTGATCTTGAGCCGGTGTCCGCCGATGATCGAACCTGGCTGAAGGACAGGATCACCATGCACCTCGACGAGACAGGGTCGGAGGTGGCTCGCGCCATTCTGGCTGATTGGATGAGCAACTCTGAGCAGTTCGTCAAGGTGATGCCGAGGGACTACCGCCGGGTGCTCGAGGCAACGGAGAAGGCGGTGGCCGAAGGTCGCTCGATAGACGAAGCGGTGATGGAGGTGTCCCGTGGGTGATATCACCGGATTCTTGAAGTTCGACCGGGAGTTGCCCAACCGGCGCCCGGTGCACGTGAGGTTGCGTGACTGGAAAGAGGTCTATGAGCCGTTTCCGGTCGAAGATGCTCAACATCAGGGAGCCCGGTGCATGGACTGTGGGATTCCTTTTTGCCACGAGGGCTGCCCGCTTGGGAACCTGATTCCCGAGTGGAATGACCTGGTCTACCGGGGCGACTGGTCGGAGGCGATCCAGCGGCTGCATGCCACCAACAACTTTCCCGACTTCACCGGACGTCTGTGCCCGGCCCCGTGTGAAGGGTCGTGCGTGCTCGGGATCAACGCCGATCCGGTGGCCATCGAGCGGATCGAGTACGAGATTGCCGAGCGGGCATGGTCGGAAGGTTGGGTGGAGCCAGTCAATGCCGTGACCGCCACTGGAAAGCGCGTGGCCATTGTCGGATCCGGACCTTCGGGGATGGCCGCCGCGCAGCAGTTGGCCCGTGCCGGTCACGATGTGGTGGTATTCGAGCGGGCAGAGAAGCCCGGCGGGCTGCTCCGATACGGGATCCCGGAGTTCAAGATGGAAAAGGCGGTGCTCGACCGCCGACTCGGCCAGTTGAAGGCCGAGGGTGTGGAGTTCCGGTGCGGGATCTCGGTCGGCCAGCCGGCTGGCGAGGTTTCCGGGGCGGCGGCCGCCAACGCCTCGGTGGTCAGCGCCCAGTCATTGGTGGATGAATTCGACGCGGTGGTGCTGGCCGGGGGAGCGACGCTGCCCCGCGACCTGCCGGTCCCGGGTCGTGAGCTCGCCGGTATTCACCGGGCTATGGAGTATCTAAAGCCGTCGAACATGGTCCAGGAGGGATTGCTGGACGTCTCACCGATTTCCGCCGCAGGCAAACACGTGGTCATCATCGGCGGCGGGGATACCGGGGCCGACTGCTTGGGCACCGTTCACCGGCAGGGTGCTTTGGCCGTGCATCAGCTCGAGATCATGCCCGAGCCCCCGAGGAACAGGACCGGGAACAATCCGTGGCCGACCTGGCCCCTCATTCTTCGGACCTCGGCTGCCCACGAGGAGGGTGGTGAACGCCTGTTCGCAGTGACCACCGTGGAGTGCCTGTCCGATGAGAACGGAAATGTCCGGGCGCTTCGGGGTGAAGAGGTGGAGCTGGCCTACAACGAGCAAGGACATCCGGCATTCGAACCCGTCCCCGAATCGGGCTTCGAACTTCCTTGCGAGCTGGTGCTGTTGGCAATGGGATTCCTGGGGCCAGAGCAGGGCGGCATGATTGCCGATCTGGGGATTGAGTTGAACCCCCGCGGCAACGTGGTCGCTGATACATCGTGGTCGACCAACGTCGAAGGGGTCTTCGTGTGCGGTGACATGACCCGAGGGCAGAGCCTCGTTGTGTGGGCCATCGCCGAAGGACGTTCAGCCGCCTCGGCAGTGGATCGATACCTCATGGGGCAGACATCCTTGCCAGCTCCGATCCTTCCCGGACAGCTGGCCCTGAGGTAGTCGAGACGCAATGGCCGGTTGTCGGTATGGGACGGATGGCAGGCGGACACTCGACCCACTCCCCAAGTCGGAAATTCATATGCATCACCGAAGTGCCGCGATCCCGATCCCCGGTCTAGCCTTCCGGGCGGGTGGCCCCCGCGAAACCGGACCAGTTGGCATTGTCGAAACGAACCAGCGCCCCGGTGTGGGGAGCATCGAGATTGTGACCGACGTGTGTCCCCTGGGCACTGTCCAGGGCACTGCTCCAGATGCCGTCCATGCGGAGCCGTGGCACTTCCTTGACCATCCGGCAGGCGGTGCACGGCGTGCCGCCCCGGCCACCCTTCAACTTTCCGGTGCCACCGCAGAGAGTGCACGGGTCCCAGCCCAACACGTAGACCTTTAGCTCCAGCGCCTCGATGACCACCCGCTGTTCTTTCGGTGTGAGTGAATCGAGCCGCAGGCTGGCCCGCTGCGCCATCTCCGTGAGCTGCTGGAGACGTCCCTTTGTGGCGACGGTTTCCTCGGACCAGGCTAGAGCCTGGTCGGCCCGGTATCGCCAGGCGGTTAACTCCGAGTCCAGCTCGGCCACGGCATCGATGAGCAGGGCGGGGTCGACTCCCCGTTTCAGGTAGTCGGTAGCGGTGGCCGTCCGTGCTCGCTCCAGCTCGACAATCTTGGCGTCAATGTCGGCAGCGTTCTCCGGGGTGGCTGCCATTTCGACTCGACGGTCCAGGTAGTCGTCGGCCAGGGCGACCAGGTGCTCCGGGTCGCTCATCAGTCGCTTGACCTCGGACCAGACCAGCTCGTCGATCCAGTCACCGGGCACCGTGTTGCACTCGCAGCGTGTCCCGCTGGCGTTCCACTCGGTGTTCGGGCACATGTAGCGGTAGGTACCCCGGTCCTTGCGAGCCTTGCCCCTCATGTTTCGACCGCAAGGCGACACCAGCACCCCACGGGACACGAGGAAGAAACCAAGTCGCTCGCTGCGAGGGATTGCCTTGCCAAACAAAATCTTCCGTAAGGCGGCATGCTGCTCCGGGGTGACGATGGCCGGAATGCCGACCGGGAACTCACCTTCGCTACGGGAGCGGCCCCACCCGTAGGGCCTGCCGTACGACCACTTGCCCGACAGTTGCGCATCGACCAAGACCCGGCGCAGGTTGTGGTACGTCCACTCTTTGGCTGACCGAGGCTTGTAGCCGAGCGAGTTCAGCAGATTGGCAGTTGCCCAAACGGTGCGCCCGGCCAGGATTTCGGTGACGGCGACCCGAAACATCTCGGCTTCGGTCTCGTGGAGTGCCAGGCGGGTGTGGCCCGACCCGCCCGAGTCCTTGTCCAGTCGGAACCCGTAGGGTGCCGGGCCACCCGGCCAGAATCCTTGTTTGGTGACGGCGATCAATCCGGCCATCGTCCGGTCCCGGATCTGGTCCCGCTCAAACTCTGCGAACGATCCGAGCATGTTCCGCATCAGCCGCCCGGCAGGGTTCGACGAGTCGAACGACTCCGCCACCGACACGAAGGTCACTCCCTGGTCGTCCAGGTCACCGATCAAGCGGGACAGATGGCGCACCGACCGGCCGAAGCGGTCCAGTTTGGCGACAACGACGGCGTTCACCTCCCCGGCCTGGCATGCGGCCATCAGTCGGTCGAGTTCCGGGCGATTGCCTTTGGCTCCGCTGACGCCTTCGTCGACAAACTCGCCCGCCAGCTCCCAATCTTTGGCCTCGATGGCTGCCAAGCACCGGTCCCGCTGCGTGTCGAGACTGGTGCCGTCGATTTGGTCGGCGGTGGACACCCGCCCGTAGTAGGCGGCTCGGATCGGGGCGCTCATCGTCCGGCTGCCTTTTCGGTTGCCTCGGCTGCGGCGAGCCAGGCGGCGGCTGCTTCCCTGGCGGCTTGGGCTGCCTGGACCGAGTCGTCGGTCTCGCCTTCGGCCAGTGCCGTGGCCCTGGCGGCTGCCTCCCAGGCTACGGCTTCCGCCTCGAACAAGTCGCACCGGGTGGCCGGGTCGTCAGCGACCGACGAACTCGAAATGCTACGCTTTTCCATGGTCAATCCTCCTAGCTGGGGTTGGCTCGCCTGCGGGCTGTTTATCCAGCTCGCAGGCACTTTTTGGCCCCCCATTTTAGCATTGAGAGGCCGAGTTTCGCTGTCTGATTTAGGCCCGGGCCACACCCCCGGATAGGGCGGTTAGAGGCGATAGCCCGCCGGCCGCCGCCGGGAGCGAACCGACAGCGCGTGGGTGCCTGGCAACAAGCGTTCCACCACCATTGAAATCTCGGCCATCGTGCCCTGGTGATCGTCGTTGACCACGGACCCCCCTCGCGCACTACCTCATGAACGACGGGTTCTGCGAAATACCCCATGAAAACCGAACCGTTGTTCATACCTCCGTTTTGATATCCACGGGAATGGAGCGATCTCATTTCTTGCATTCTCTTGCCCTGGGAGCACTCTCGGAGTCCAGAGGAGTCACTCGGAGGACGGCTGGGGACCTCGTGACCCTCTGACCGTTCGAGCCAAAGGACGGCGCCCTGGGAGCGTTGGGACTCAGCCACATCGATCCGTTGAAACGTCGGTACCGTGTACGGGGTGTTGGGATACCTCGGGTTGTGTCCTGTTCTGCGCCCGCCAGAGCTTGGTCTGCGCCTTCGATCGAGCCGCGTTCACTCGGTAGTAAGCCGCCCGGTAGTGACGTTTGCAAAGACCCCGAGCCAGGTGCTTCTCGTCGCAGCCTTCGACCAGGCAGCCGGTGCGCCGCTCCATCGGTTTGAGAGGCGACAGACCGACAGTTGAGGGTTCAGGAATGCGGCTCATAAGGTGCTCCTTGTATGTACGTGCGGGGCGTGCCCGTGGGTGGGTGCGTGCGAGACGCTTAAATCAAGCCCCGGTTTGTCGCTTTCGTCGCTTTCGTCGGTGAGTTCGGTGAGTAGGAACGCCCGCCGCCGTTCCGCCCAGGCGACTTGCACCTTGTGCTCGTGCTCGATCCGCCACTTCGCCTCGTCGACCGGCAGCTTCCGGTACTCCCGCAGCTCGGTCTCGGTTACCCCGAAGAACCGCAGCAGTTCCTTCCGCCCTGGCTCGGGTCGTTGGTTGCCGGGCAGCACACTCACGACTCCCCTCCTGCATTAGCTCGGAGCGTCACAGTGCTAGCTCCCCCGTGCCCAGGGAGGGGTGGGAGGGGGAGAAGGGGTGCCCCCGCCCCCGCTCTGTAGAAGAGAGGGGGGAGGGTAGGTACCTCCCTCCCTGTTCTCCGTCGTACGTTTTTCCTCTACCCCTCCTACCCCTCCTACCCCTCCCCAAGGGTGCTCCACCCCAGGTCAGACGGTGTGCAGGCCAGGGAGGGGTCCGTCTCAAGACCCCTCCCTCCGTGTTCCAGACCCCTCCCTCGAAGCCACCTTGCCTCGTCGGCAAGGGAGGGGTGGGAGGGGTCTTGGAGGCCCTGCTCTGTCCGCCGCAATAGGGGAGGTACCTCCAGGCCCACTCTGTGCGGGAGGGGTTTCGCCCCACGGGAGGGGTCTCGGGGAGGGGTGTGGCGCTGCTCACAGCGCTAGCTCCGGTGTTTCCCCGTCCGCTGCCAGGTACCACGAGCGGCTGCCTTTGGAAGCCGTGGTCGTTTTGGTCACCGTGACCCTCGTGCCGTCTGCAAGGACAAAGACCTGGCCTCGGATTTGGTCTAAATACAGGCCCAGCCTGTGCGCCGGAGCGGAGTTGGTGTGCCCCAGGTCGACAGGGCAGTCGGGGTCAGCGGCCATCGTCATGGCCAAGGCTCCCGCCTTAACGACCTTGCTGGTGTGGACGTGCCACCAGCGCTCGACAAACCACTGATTCTGTTCCCGAACAGGGTTGGCACTTTCTGCCAGGTCGGCAGCATTTGCCAGGAACCCCGGCGCACCCAAGACCTCCATCATTCCGCCCATGACGGCTTCCCACTCCTCGAAGCTACCCATCGGAGTCGACCTCGATCGCCGTGGCCTCCCTCGGCTCAACCAGGCCTGCCCGACGCAGAGCGCCGACCGCACTAACTCCGCTCGGTGCTCGTCTGCCCATTGCGGCAACTGGTGGAGAAAGCCGCCACGCTGTGCCGGGTCGGGCACCTTCGCATCGAGACCGATCATCACCGTGCGCCGCACAAGTTCGGGTGACAGGGTCAGGTTGTTGCCCGACATCGCCCATACGGTGCGCACTGCCCAATCACCCATATCGTTACCGCCGAGGATGCGACTGCCCCATCTCGACGCCGACAAGACCGACGCCAAATGCGACGAATCCAAATACCCCGTGTAGTTATCGAACGGGGCAACCGCCGGACCCAGCCTCAAGATGGTCGTCAACTCCTGCTGCATGCTGTAGTCGTCGTTCCGGCCGGTGATGAACGTGGGTGGTACGCCGAGGATCGGATAGAACAGGGCCGTGCAAAGGAGCGACGCCCCGGTGCCCGGTGTCGGCTTGCGGAACAGGTGCAGGGGAGTCGGCCCGTCGATGAGATCCCGGACGAACGGCAACAGCAACAGAGCGATGGCGTGCGTCTTGCTCGAATCGTCCTGCCACGGGAAGTCGTAAAGCAGCTCGTCGAAGCAGTCCGCCGCTGCGGTCAGGTCGTAGTCGGTCGGGTTTTCGGGTACCGGCTTAACTTTGAATCCCGGAGCGGGCACATACAGGGTCCGACTGTCGGCGTGGTACCCAGGTTCGGTCTGCACGTTGCCGTTCGGGCCGAACACCGGAGCCGCCACAAACCGAACCAAGACTGGCAGCGGTGGTTCGGGGTCAGCAAACACTCGTTTGGCCACAGAAACCTTTACGTCCACTGCCACTTGTGCGCCCGAGTCCAGGGTCTTGAACCACGTGGCCGCTCGGTCCAGGTAGTACGTCAAGCGGTCGAGAGTAAGTGGGCGGAGTCTCGGCTGCCCGTCGTCGTTGGACTCAAGGCCGACCGGGAAGCCTCCCGACCGGAACAGACGGGGGGGTTGGTTGTACTTGGTCAGAGCCTCCCAGGCTTGCTCTGCCTGGACCCAGGCCAGTTGGCTCCCATCAATGTGTGGCTTCCCATCGTTGGCCAAGGGTTCGACGGTTTTGCTCTGCTCCGTCTTCCAAATCGACCCGATTGTCTTTTCGAACTCTTGGATGGAGTAGTCGGTCCGATCCGTGATGATCGACCAGAGTTGGTCGACGCAGGCCTCCTGGTAGACGTTCCAGTCGCCCCGGTGTTTGCGCGCAAGGTGCCCGCACGCCTTGGTCACCCACGGGTCACGTTCTCCCTTCGCAGGTGGGTTAGCAAGAAGCTCCTCGAAGGACAGTTTCGGCTCCTGGCCATTGACCTCACCACGGGCAAGCGCCTCCAACCACAAGGGCACCGGCTGTTCCTCACCTTCACCCCAAGTGTATTGAGCACCCGAGACGTGCACTGACGGAGCGACGACGACCAGGCCACCATCGGCTCTGATGTCGACGCCGGGCGCAACACCAGCGCTGCTCCTGATCGGCCGCCCGTTCTGTTTGAACCGAAGGTGGACGCCCCGACCTTCTGGGTGGTCGCCGGTCAAATTGCGGGGGGCAGCGGCCAGGTCTGCACCGTGTTCGGCCTCCAACCTGGCTAGTGACTCCAGACCACCGTACTTCGGGTCAAAATCAGCGACAACCCAACCCTTGGTCGCCCAGCCGATGTTGGCGTTAGGCCATTGCGCCCACCACTTCCTAATCGTGTCCGGGTCAGTGCTCGCCTGGTTCGGCCAGTCGCTGATTCGAGGGTGTTTGCCGGGATGGGTGCACGTCATCCTCTTTGGGCACGAGCAGCCGCCATCCGGCAGCGGTTCGAAAAGGGGAACAACGGCCCGCCCTTCTTCGGCGTATTTCAATGCCGCTTCTACTAGGGCGTTCACAGCGCCCCCTCGTCAGCGACCTGGCGGTTGAGGCAAGTGGTCGGCATCAAGGCGAACTCCCGTGTTCGTACGCCAGGTGCTAGTTGGGTCACTCGAACAACCCATGTGAACTCCGGTGGGGCCTCGGACATCGGTGGATTCTCGCCGGACACCGCTTGACGGAACCGCTCGCTAGCGTTGGGGTGGTTTTCGAACCATTCCCGGTCCTCGTCGCAAACCGCCTCGATGGTCTTGTAGTCGTGGAGTGAAACTGACGACCAGTCGGACGGAACAGGTGTGTAGTTGCGGAGAAATCTGTCGACCCAGTTGCCGGTCTCGTCGCAGGGGCTTCTCATGACGGCTGCTCAGTTACGTCGCCGTCAGGTTCGTCCCCGAACAGCACAAGCAAGAGCGCAGCCTTGCGACTTGGCTGGATGGTGGCCGGTGACCACTGGACTTCGGGCGTCGGGTCTTGCGGTGAGTCGTCAGGCATCGGTTACCTCCGTAGAGGCACGCCTGGCGGGTAGGGACCCCTCCACCCTTCCGGGTTCGGGAACTTCCTTCGCTCCCTTGGTCCTTGTCGATGACTCTGACGCCGTTTCGCTCGCCCGTAGCGTTCTCGTATTCCAACGAGGTCTGACGTTGAGCGGTCGTGCTATGTGTGTGGTGTAGGGACAATCGTACCATGCAGATTTGCGTTCTCGCTCGTCCCAGGTATTCGCTAAATCGAATAGTTACGCCAATTTCCCGTGAGCCAAGCCGCCACACAAGCACACTTCGGTGGCTCGGACCCGAGTGGCGTAGGTTTCTGGAAATGGAAAAACATGAGTGTCACTGCGCAACGCTCCCGCATTCGTGGCCGAAGTGCGGTCGGAACACCCAAGCGACCTGGTCTCCTGGCTGCGACGCGAGGACCCTCCAGGCCGCAATGAACCACCTTGGCTTTTCGAGCAGGCTTGAGTTCATCGACTGGGCCGCCCAGCGCCCACCTGGTCGACCCGACTGAATGCGGTAATCCGTGCAAGTCCCGACGATTCGTGTCACACTCCGTTCGCCGTTCCGGGGCGGTCTCGTTGTGGGGGCACAGGAGGAAGAATGAGCGACACTTCGCCAGGGCCGGGGTGGTGGTTGGCTTCTGACGGCAAGTGGTATCCGCCCGAATCTGCACCGAGGCCGCCTCCCCCTGCGCCTGCCCCTCCCGCTGGTGGCGCACCATGACGGCCACCACCCTGGCCGACGCCCAGCTGAGCATGGACCACTTCTGGTCGACCACCGGCGACGCCCGCCTGCGGCCACCGGGGCGCTACCTCGACCCCGCTGAGCTGACCGAGGAGGAAGGCCGCCCGAGGTGGCCGAGCGTGGGTGAGTTGGCCGACGCCGAGGAGCTGATGGCCCTGCCGGCGGTTCCCTACCCGGCCACCATCGAGGTGCACAAGACCGTCGATGACAAGGCGAGCGTGGCCTTCCGGGGCAACCGCTACTCGGTGCCCCCTGGGATGGGTGGTGTCGAGCTCACCCTCCGGCATCGGCTCGGCACCGGGAGCCTCGAGGTCTTCTCGCCCTCGGGCATCGAGCTCGTGTCCCACGCTCTCGCCCAACCTGGCGCAGGCCAGATGGTGCGCACCGAGGCGCACCAGGCTGCCCTCGAAGCGGTGGTGCTCGCCCAGTTCAGCACCGAACGTCCCTGTGACCGCAAGGCCAACAAGCCCCCCGGCCAAGCCGCCCAGGCCGAGCGGGCAGTGAGGGTGCAGCGCCACCCGATACCGCACTTGGGCAGCCGCATCCGTTGCCAGCAGGGCCAAGATCTCCGGGGGAGTTTCGAGACACCATGCGACGTTTCGACGTACCCAACTATTCGGATCCCTGGCCAGGTGGGCCAGGATCTCCGGAGGGGAAGTTGGGTTCCATGCGACCTTCCGACGCACCTCCGGATCCCGGTCCCTGGCTAGTAGCCATCGCACATCGACCGGACAGTCGGCACGACGTGCAATGCGGCCCCTAACCCTCGCGCTCCCATCGCGAGCCAGGGAGCCGAATTGAGCATTCGTGAGGTAAGGAGACTTTGCCGTCCGAGGGCGCACAATCACGGCCGAATCGTGCATGAGGTCCGAAAACATTTCCCCCGGGCAGTGGGGGTTGTAGGCGACCCGACTCCGCACCGCCGCCGGGCCACGTGCCAGGGCCGACAGCAGTGCAAGGTCGGGCGTGGTGCGAGCCCTCCCCCATAAAACCCACTTGTCCCGAAGGGGAAGGCTGCGGTAGCGACCCAACATGACCAAAATCTGTTCGTTGGTGAACCGCCGGCGTGGGAGACCGGTCGGGGATGAGGTGCCGCTCATGACTCCCCGCACCCACAGTTGCAATCCATCGTGTCTCCTCATCGTCGCACCCGCGTGAGATCATCCGCGCCCACTCAGGAGGGTTGGTGTAATGTCTGCCGCAATACTAAATGCGCCGGTCAGTCAGGACTTAGCGGGGGCACTGACGCCCCCGCTTGACATACCTGCGACCGTCCCAGGCCAGTTCGCCACCCCTGGAATATTCTTGAGGAATCAGGGGGCCGAGCCGACCGGGGCCGCTCTACCGGGAGGACTGGAAGACGTGGCGAGCCGAAACGAGCGGAAGACCGAGGCGCTTGTCCGGTCCCACTTCGAGGCTGACGCGTTCCCCGGTCTCATCATCGATGAGCAGAAGACGGACGACCGGCGAATCAACGCCGCCCTCTCGAAGGCGTCCAAGGCGGGGGACGGCGCTGGGAAGCCAGAGTTCATCATCCACTCTCCGTTGCAGCCGAACCTCGTCATCCTCATCGAGTGCAAGGCACAGACGAAGCACCACGAGTCCCCCCTCGGGGACCGCCCGAAGGACTTTGCGGTGGATGGGGTGCTCCACTACGCCAATCACGTATCTGCCGTGCGGGATGTGGTTGCCATCGCTGTATCAGGCGAGACGAAGAAGGACCTCAAGGTCTCGACCTTCTTGCAACTGAAGGGTTCACGGGTCGCAAATCCGCTGCGGGACCCCCACGGGCTGATCGAACGGCTTGTCACCGTAGAAGCGTTGGTGAACGCAGTTCAGTTCAACCCGGCTAAGCGGGAGGCGTCGTTGCGCGACCTCCTGGCGTTCTCTCGGTCGCTCCACGACAAGATGCGCAAGGAAGCGAAGCTCATCAACCAGGAGAAGGCCCTCGTTGTATCCGCCATCTTGATTGGGCTTAGCGATGCCACCTTCGCTCTGTCATATACGGCCCTTGGACCAGATGAGATAGCGGAGCGGCTGTTGGAGGCCGTGGAGCGTGGCCTAGTGCGTGCGGCAATTCCCAATACCAAGGTTGCCAGGATTCTTCAGCCGTACACCTTCATTGTCGCCCATCCGTGGCTGAACGCCGTTCTAATGGGTCAGTCGCTTACTCCGTTGCAATCGTACTGTGCCGACTTTGCTGAAGAAGTAGTGCCCTACATGAACACTTACGACGATGAGGACGTGGTGGGCCAGTTCTTCGGAGAGTTCCTTCGTTACTCGGGTGACCAAAGAAGCCTCGGTATCGTGCTGACTCCGAAGCACGTCACCGAACTGTTCTGTGATCTGGCTGACCTATCTGTGAACGACACCGTGATTGACCCCTGTGCTGGCACCGGGGGATTTCTCATCTCTGCCATGACGAAGATGAGTACGTTGGCTGTGGGGGATGAGAAGCGTCGGGCCATCCGTGAACGCCAGCTTGTTGGCATCGAGTCGTCAACGCAGATGTTCGCTCTGGCGGCATCGAACATGCTGTTCCGGGGGGACGGCAAAGCGAATCTCTACGACGGGAACAGCCTGGACCCCAAGACTCAACAGTTGGTAGCAAAGGCAACGAGCCATGCGGTGCCTACGGTAGGGATGGTCAATCCTCCCTATGCCCAGGAGGGGGACGGGTTCGACGAACTGGATTTTGTGGCGGTCATGCTGGACATGCTCGCCCCCGGCAGCCTCGGCATCGCCATCGTGCCGATGTCCTGCGGGATTCAACCGTCTCTACAAAAGGTACGTTTGATGGAGCAGCACACCCTGGTCGCAGCAATGTCCATGCCAGACCAGTTGTTTTACAATCAAAGTGCAGTCGTTACGTGCATCCTCGTGTTTCGAGCACATCATCCTCACGCTCACTCCAACACGGACACGTGGTTCGGCTACTGGAAAGACGACGGGTTCAAGATAACTCGCGTCTACGGACGTGCCGATGCGGACCAACGTTGGGGCTCCATCCGTGAAGGGTGGGTACAAAACTTCAAGAGCCGTTCCGTGGAGGCTGGACGTGACGTGTTACGCAAAGTCGGCCCCGATGACGAGTGGTGCGCTGAGGCGTATCTTGAAACCGACTACTCCGTGGTTGACGAGCACGTGGTGGCGCTAGCTGCCCAGCACTACGCGCTCTTTCTCGCGGAAACCATCCTCAAACGAGAGGCGGGCGAGTAGATGCTCGTCACCGACCTGTTCTCCGTCAAGCGGGGCCACAAGCTGGACCTGACGGCCCTCACCCAGGTACCCGACGCGACGGGACTCGCGTACGTCTCTCGCACCGAGCAACACAACGGCGTGATCGCCTGGGTAGCCCCGGTCGAAGGAATCATACCGGCCGAAGCGGGGACGATTTCGGTGGCGCTCGGCGGCAGTGTAATGGCTGCCTATGTGCAGCCATATGCCTACTACACGGCCCAGAACGTAGACGTGCTGACGCCCTTGAACTCCGCCATGACGTTGGCCGAGCGGTTGTGGTGGGCATCCTGCATTCGGGAGAACCGCTATCGCTACAACTACGGCAGGCACGCGAACCGGACCTTCCGGTTTCTGCATCTCCCAGATGAAGTCCCGCCGTGGGTCAACGATGAGGGGACCAAGGCAGCGATGCACAGCTTGGCGACCGCGATGCCTGCGGTGGCTATCGAGTCAGTACCAACGCTGCCCAAGGGGTCTCAGCGGATTTGGGACCTCTTTGACGTGCAGTACGGCCCGAGCCTCGAACTGGTCCGACTCAAGCCGGACCCCGGGCCCACGGGTATCAATTTCGTCAGTCGAACGTCCAAGAACAACGGGGTATCGGGCCGAGTCGCGGTCATTGAGGGCATCGAACCGGACCCCGCAGGCACCCTCTCTGTCGCCTTGGGCGGCAACTCCGTGTTGGAGACGTTCGTACAGCCTGAGCCGTGGTACAGCGGACGAGACGTCATGGTCCTCACCCCGAAGCTCGCGATGAGTGACGCCACGAAGTTGTGGTGGGCATCGTGCATCCGAGCTAACCGCTATCGGTTCAGCTACGGCCGACAGGCCAACCGGACGTTGGCGGACTTACTGATTCCTAAGCAAGTGCCAAACTGGGTAGAGATAGTCCCACACGATGCCGTTGAGGACCTGCGGGGACGAATCAGTGAGATAGCCGAGTCCACCGACACGAGCGATAGCGACAACCCTCAGTGGGACCGATTCGTGAGTGGCTTCAGTGAGGTCCTGAAGGCCAAGAAGCCTACGTCTAAGCGGACTTCTCAGTGAGCGCCTTCCACGTCAACCGCCGACCATTGGCACCGCTGGTCGCCACCGTCATCCGGCCCAAGTCATCGGTGTCCCGGTGGTTGTAGGCGAACGTGCGCTCATCGGCGTACCGCTGCAAGTGGTCGGCTGAGACGTGAATCTGCGTACCCTTGATCGACCGCTTGAGCAGCGACCAGTAGTTCTCGATTCCGTTCGTGTGCACGTCACCCGAAACGTATTCACCTTTGGCGTGGTTGACCTGCTTGAGCGCGAAGTGGTTGTCCAGCCCGTTGTAGCTCCGGTGCTGGTCGGTGAACAGGGCCGAGCCCGGCTCAACCCACTCGAAAATGTGCTCTTGGATGGTGTCCGTGGCGGTGTCCACGATGACGGCAGCGGTCACCGCGTTCAGCGAGTCGATGGCCATCGACCTCTGGCAGACGGGCATCAGGGTGCTCATCGTCTACCCCGGGCTGGTCGACACCGAGCTCTTCTCCCTGCCCGACAACGAGCCGGTCCTGGCCGCGATCGAACCGGTGCCGGTGAGCGAGCTGGTCGCTGGGGTCTTCGGCGCCCTCGACAGTGGTGCGGTCCAGGTCTATGTGCCGGGATACTTTGCCGATCTGGCGTCCGGGAAGGCGGCCAATGTGGAACGCTTTCTCTCGGGCACGGCGAAGTTCATCGCCGACCAGAAGGCGAGCGGCTAGAGGCCGGCTCTATACCCCGAGACCAGCCGACTCGCTCCACGCGTGGGTGAGCCGGTGGTGGTCCCCCTTCATGGGCCGATGGCACTGGCGCTTGGCGACATCGGCAAACCGGCACGAAGCATGCTGTGATGGGCAGGTGAGCACTGAGCGCGGCCCGAAGGACAGCACTCTCGCCGCACGAGCCGGTGTGTGGCCGGACCCGCGGCTGTCCGCCTGCCGGTGACATACGCGCGGCCTGTTCTGTGCCGACCTCTTCCCGCCGGCCACGTTGACCTCTGGCGACGGAGAGCACCCACCTCCGGCAGGGGGACGTTGTGATCAGTATCGTGGCGCTCGACTCGATCAGCGACAGGAGCGGGGAGTCGGGGGCGCTCCCTCCCCTCGACCAGCCCTCCCCCCCATTGCGGATCGCCAGCCGGGTCTCGTGCCATGTAGCGGGTGCAATCGCATTTTTGGTCGCCCTCATCTTCGATTTGGCCCACGGCTGGCGGCCCACCGGCGACGACGCCATCATCGCCCAACGGGCCTGGAGTGTCTTCTCCGTCCATCCGCCCTTGGTCGGCCAGTTCTCCACAGGTAGTGGTGGGCTGGGCCACACGTTCTACGATCCCGGACCGCTCCTCTTCTGGCTTCTCGCCATACCCGTCCGAGTCGACCCGATCCACGGGGTCCTTTGGGGCTCCGTGCTTCTGTGCCTGGCCGCCGTGGCCCTCGCCATCGAAGCCGCTTGGGCCTTCCGAGGAGCGGCAGGCGCTGCCATCGTTGCCCTGTTCGTCACGGTCGTGGCTACCACCCAGTCCTTTGTGGCCGTCAACCCGGCCTGGAACCCGTCCGTCGGTGTCGTCTGGTTCATCACCGCCATTGCCCTTGCCGTCACCGTCGCCTCGGGCAAGCTTCGATGGTGGCCTGCCCTCGTCGGGGCAGCCTCGATCGCCGCGCAGGCCCACCTCGAATTCTCATCCACGGCCGTCGGGCTCGTTCTCCTCGGGTTGGGGCTCGGACTCGCTCGGCGGGCAAAGCCCCAGAAGAGGGGGTGGTTGGCGACCGGCATCGGGGTCGGTGCCGTCTGCTGGACCGCTCCACTGGTCCAGCAGCTGAATGGGCATCCTGGCAATCTCACCACTGCCTGGGGATGGCTCGGGCACCGTCCTACGTACGGTGTGAAATTCGGCCTCCAGTGCCTGGCCTCGGTCACCGGTCCCCACCCTCTGTGGTTGAGCCGGCAGAACCGGGGCAGCAATTTTGACGTATTCCTTGGTCTCATGTCCCACATCACCGGCCGGTCTGAGTTGTTCGGAGTCGCCGTTCTCGCCCTCCTCGCACTCATCGCCACAGGAAGCTGGATCCTTCGCAGGCGGGATATCGCCACGTTGGCATGCGTCGCATTGTTGGTCGGCACTCTGGCGGTCTGGACATTCTCCTCACTGCCTCAGGCATCCATTCTGAGCATCGTCTACAGCGACGTCGTCCTGTGGCCTGTCGGCATGCTGGTCTGGCTGGTCTGCCTGTGGACGGCCGCGGCGATTGTCTCAGCCGCGGTCCGGGCACTGCACCGCTGGTCCGGGCAACCAGCGGTCCGGACAGCGTGGCGGCGACGGGCCCGAACTGCGTCCGACGGCCCTGGTGCGCTTCCGGCCGTCACTCCGGCACCATCCGGACGACGATTTGGGACCGCCTCAGGATGGCTCGGAGCCATCGGCATCCTGCTCGTCGGGGTTGCCGGTGCCACCGTGGCCGCGGGCACGGTCTCAGATCCTCATCTAGGGGTTCCGGGGGGATGGTCCGCGGTCGACCTCGTCCCGAGTGCAGCAGCCGACGTCAACCAGATCCACCCCCGAGGGCCCATTGCCCTCTGGGTACAGGGACCAAACAGTGATGTTGAATATTCCGTCGCCTATGGGGTGATCTGGCAACTTCGCCAGGAGGGTCGTGACGTGACCGCCGCCTACCCACATTGGCAGCCTCTGGGTCCCGCGGCCGCCCCCGGGCCGGGCGAGACCGAGCTCACCGTGCACGTCGGAGCTGGCCCGAGGGTTGTCGTCACTCGAGGCCAGTGACGGTCCCACCGTCGAGATGGCCGGTCTCCCGGGTGCCAGGGCATCCCGCCGCGTCGCGGTGTTTGCAGGAGCCTGGTGGGGTCGCAAGGCCCAGCCGCCAGAGCCCAAGTACTCGGACGCTGGAACCTCACGCTGAGTTCAGAGGAACCGCTCCACGTAGGGGGCGAACCTCCCCCGAAGCTCGTCGAGATCGAGACCCACGTCCTCCGCCCGGTAGTCGATCGGCGTACGGGCAGCCGGTTAGGTCGGGCAGGGCTGTCGAGCCTCGCCGCTCACCGTTCGGCTTGCGGGACGTGGCGTTGACTCCCGTCAGTCGATCGTGGAAACCCGCAGGCTCCGTCTTTTGGTGCGGTCAGGACCTGGGATCGATCGAAGGCCACTACCGAGCGCTTGCGGACAGCAAGCACCCTTTCGATCGGACATCGTTTGGCACGCCGCGAACCGGTGGTCAGCGACACCTCAGCACGGTTGACGGAAGCGCGTTATGGGACATTTGCCGCTCTCCAGATCCGTCGATCGGGGTGGCGCTCCGCGCGTGTCCCAATCGGTATTCGGTGCGACGATCTGTTTCGCATGGGTCAACCTCGACGATACTTCGGCGGCAGGCCGGGAATCTCAATGACCGTCGCCGCGCCAAGAAGCAGTAAGCCGCCCCAGAACAAGATCAGTCCGATTCACCCTGATGGTGCTTGGTCTTCGTGGATGTGGAGGAACGGGTGCGCGACTCCAGGTTGCGCGGCGCCGAACGGCGGCGGTACGAGCATCCGCGACCTGACCCTACGAGACAGCCCTCACGGGCCATCCTTTGTCATCCCGAAGACCTCGACGCGGTCGCGTCCGGCCATCTTGGCGCGATACATGGCCTCGTCGGCTCGTTCGATCGCTTCCTCGACCGGCCGTGTCCCGTCGAGCGCGGCGACGCCGAACGACGCTGTCACCTGGACAATCTGGCCACCGGCTCCGTTCTGGATACGCTGCTCAGCGACGTCAGAGCGGAGCCGCTCAGTCAAGCTGGCGGCGGCGGCGACCGAGGTTTGGGGACTGCACAGCAGGAATTCTTCTCCGCCGTAGCGGTACAAGCGATCGAACGACCGCATGCCCGCTTGCAAGCACTGCGCAATCGACTTCAGAACCGCGTCGCCCATTGCATGCCCATAGCTGTCGTTGACGTCCTTGAAATGGTCGATGTCGATCATCGCAAGGGTGCACTCCTGCAGACCACGCCGCACGAGTGCATGCTGCTCGCGCAGGTCGGAGAGCATGCCGGCGCGGTTGCGCGCTTCAGTAAGTGGGTCTCGGTTCTGCGCGGTCTCCGCAAGATCTCCTCGCAAGGACTCCAACTCAAGGCGCATGTGATCGAGAAGGTTGTTGAACTGATCGAGATCTCCGGCCGAGATTGGCAGCTCGTCTTCCACGCGCTGTAAGAGACGCGTAGCGCTGCCGTGCATCCTTTCATGCGCGCCCCCAAGGGCAACGAAAGCGGGGTGATCGCGCAGTGCACCGACGGCGTCGCTGTCATACCACTGACCGAAGCGGCAGCGCTGGTGAGCGTTCGCCTTTAGGTCGGACGCGTCCGGCGGGAGCCGGGCAACGAGCACGCGGACCAGGTTCTTGTACCACTGCTCGTGGTTATAGATGGCTTGATCGAGTTGAGCGATCGCGGAGCGGAGCTCTTGACCCGACAGAGGAACTATTGACGGCCCAGCGGAGTCAGGCACGCTGGCGCCCATTGAAACTGGCGTCAGACGACTGTTCGCCGATTGCTCGGTCCCGCACAATCCAAAGGACCAGGTGCACCGATCAAATCTCCTTCCTGAGCTTGACGCCGCGATTCCTAATCTCAACGCCTTGAGGAGTGGTCTTTCGACACGATACCGCGCAACTTCCTCGTCCGGTGGCCGGAGGAAGCGACCGGTGACAATTGAGGGCAGGCGCGTGCCACACGTATGACGCCATGGCCGAGGCGTACCGAATGTTCCGGCGACAAGCATTGTTGGTACCTGCGCGCCGCTCCGAATCGGCGATCTGCGATTGGGTAGGTGTCCCATAACGCGCGCGCCATGGCGGCCCGAGGGGTGCCACCAAAGTGCCGTTGTGGGGCAGGAAATATGCGCTAGATCCCGACCTGGAGGCTTCTCGGTTGTGGCTCAAGCTGCCACGAGGAAACTAAATGGAAGCTCCAAACGTCGGTTACGCTCCGGACAGGGCGCGTCCATAACCTCGCCGGCGCCGTATCCAACGGAGGTGGGGAGTGGGGGAGTAGTGCCTAGGCGGTCCCCCGAACCGGTGATAGGGGACAGTGCCGCTGCAGTTCGACATAGTGACGAACGGCCCTACTGGTCAAGAGCACGCCTCTCTAGTGTTAACGGGGGAAACAATCTGGATTGAGTGCCCTTACAAGGGTCAACTCCGAGGAGGTCGGAATGGGTCGTCTGAGACGGTCGAGGCTCCTGTTCTTGATCGCAGT
>Ga0208079_1000348_pt1 | contig 25296 bp, 29 predicted proteins | sample NGESurdeep092012_5_FD_184474 | JGI IMG/M metagenome (GOLD analysis project Ga0208079, IMG submission 184474) | Arctic peat soil microbial communities from Barrow, Alaska - NGEE Surface sample 210-2 deep-092012 (SPAdes) | ecosystem: Environmental > Terrestrial > Soil > Wetlands > Peat ... | reverse complement strand
ATCTTTCGGGGTCTGAGCATGGGTGATCATCTTGTTCACGTCCGCCATAGCGATCGCCTCGCGCTTGGGCTTGAACTTGGACGGGGGAGTGGCACCGGCGGTCGGGTTGGCGACGATCCACCCCCATTTGACCGCCTGGGCCAGGGCAGCACGCAGGACGGCGTTCGTCTGGCGGATGGAGTTGGCGGAGAGTGTCTTGGCCAGCTCCCCATAGAACTGGTCGAGATCATGGGCGGTCAGCTTGTCGATGGGCTTGGTCTTGAGTGCCGGGGTAAGCCTCTTGGTGGTCATCCCGTAGGACTCGATCGTGCCCTGCCTCTTGCCCGTCCGGCGGCAGTGTTCAACGTAGGAATCCATGAGTTCGCCAAGGGTCCGCACTACCGGTTCCGTTCGGTTGCACTCCAGCTCCACCTCGCGGGCGAAAGTCTCCAGTGCGGCGACAGCCTCGCCACGTCCGCCACGGTCCCGTTGGGCCACATTGACGACCTTGGTCCGCTGTCCGGTTTCGCTGGGCAGGCGGACCCTGAGGCGTGCCCGTCGTGGGCCCAGCCACGTGATACCGCCGGTGCCGTACGTGCGCTTGGCGGAGCCTGTCATGGCGCGAACCCTAGCAGAGTTTGAGTCATTATTGAGTCATAATCACCCCTGTTCGGGGTAAAAGTCCTGGTAGACGGTGAGTCGGCCTGTAGGCGGGATTCTGTCCACCCTCTTGCGAGGGCTGGGTGGCCATCCATCTGAGCGGTCTACCTGGGGGCGGTGTTCCCGAAGAAACACCGGGCGGGCAGCCCAATCCTCCTGTTTGACCTTGCTCCGGGTGGGGTTTACCGAGCCGTCCGGGTCACCCCGGGCGCTGGTGCGCTCTTACCGCACCGTTTCACCCTTACCTGTGCGACGCCCGGGGGCGCCGCCATCGGCGGTCTGTTTTCTGTGGCACTGTCCTGCAGGTCGCCCCGACTGGCCGTTAGCCAGCACCCTGCCCTATGGAGTCCCGACCTTCCTCGACCCGACCCCGGTTGAAGGGGTGACCTCCTTCCGGAACGAGCCGCGACCACCCGGCCGACTCACCGTCGACCTCATGTTCTCACAGACTGGTGGAAGTTTCCCAGCCTTGAGTCAGCCCCGCTCTAGTCTGTCGCCGTGGCATCTACTCCCACAGTGTCCTTGCCCGGATCTGAAGGACCGGAGCGGCCAGCGCTATCGATCAGCGAGCTCTACGGTCGGGTCGATCGTGCCCTTCGTGAGGCGTTCCCGGGCGAGCTGTGGGTGTCGGGGGAGGTCCGGTCCTTCAAGGTGAGTTCGCGTGGCCACTGCTACATCGACCTGGTCGATCCCAAGAACGCTCAGGACACCGGCTCGCCGGTTCTGAAAGTGATCAGTTGGTCGAGCAAGTGGAGCCGAGTACGGGCCACCCTCGACCAACTCGGAATCGCCTTCGATGCCGGGTTGGTGGTGAGGGTTCGGGGCGAAGTGCAGTTCTACAAACCCCGAGGAGACATCAGCTTCATCTTGTCGGAGTTGGATACTGAGGCGTTGTTGGGCAAGGTGGCGGCCGAGCGAGCCCGATTGGTAAAGGCTTTGATCGACGAGGGGCTCTTCGATCGAAATCGGCGCATCGAGGTGCCCCGACCACCTCTCCGGATCGGCTTGGTCACCAGTCCCGGGACCGAGGGCTACCGGGATTTCATCGGACAACTCGATGCGTCAGGCATGGCGTTCGACGTCCGGATCATCGCCACCCAGGTGCAGGGTCGCGAGGCCCCGGCGTTGGTGGCGTCAGCCATCGCCAGCCTGCAGTCCGAGGGATGTGACGTGCTGGTGCTTGTCCGCGGGGGTGGTTCGAAGTCGGATCTGGCTACCTTTGACACCGAGTTGGTGGCACGGGCCATCGCCGTCTCGAACGTCCCGGTGTGGACGGGTATCGGACATACCGGCGACCAGTCGGTGGCCGACGAGATCGCCAACCGAGCGTTCATCACGCCGACCGAGTGCGGCATGGAGCTCGCCCGTCGGGTCACCGACGTCTGGGAGTCGACCATCGAAAAAGGTGCAGCAGCGGCCCGGATGGCCGACCTTGCCGTCGCAGATGCCTCGACCCACCTCGACCGGAGCCGAAGTCGTCTGGCAACCGGTGCCCGTATGCACCTGGGTCGGCACACCGACGGGTTGATCTATCGAGCCCGGAACCTCAGGGGGGTGGCCCAGCGGCAACTGGACGAAGCCGATCGGGCAATGGTGCGACGAATCACCCTGCTGGCAGCTCTTCCGGGGCGGCGCCTCGAGACTGAAGAGCGCCAGGTTCAACAGTGGACCCGCCTACTCGGGGCCTACGACTACCAACGACAATTGGAGAGGGGTTACTCGGTGACCCGGAACGACGATGGAACGATATTGCGGTCGACGGTGGGTCTGTCGCCCGGCACCAGCCTGTTGACCCGTTTGGCCGACGGTGAGGTGCGATCGGTGGTGGACGCGACCCGCCCTGACAACGACGAAGATGATCGAACCAAGGAGACACACTGATGGCAACCAAAAAAAGAGTCGACGACGGCGATGATCTCGGCCAGGGTGTGGAAGTGGCTGAGCTCAGCTACTCCGAGGCCGGGCAGGAGTTGGATGCCATCATCGGGGAGTTCGAGGCGGGTGCCATCGACGTTGACCTTTTGGTCGAACGACTGCAACGGGCCACATCCATCGTGGACGAACTCGATCGACGTCTCCGTCGGACACGCATGCAGGTGGAAGAACTGGTACCCCGCCTCGAGGCGATCGGTCGATCTGACGTCGGTACCGCAAGCGACGGCGGCGAGGGTGATCTGATCGTCGAGATGGTGGTGGAGGACGTGGCCGGAGGAGAAGGTCCCACCGGTCTGTTCTGAGTATCAGGCCGGCCGTTCCATTGTCACTCGGCCAGGCTGCTTTGATGGTGCAGTGGCAGATTCTGTGTACCCCATCGATCCAATCGACTTCTCGGCGCCCGGCGATGCCGAAAAGGTCATGGCCATCGAATGGTGGAGCGAAGCCGGTCAAGGGATCGCGACCGTTGAATTCACCGATGGCGAGATAGAGAGCCTCCCAATGTCCAAGGCCGAGGCTCGGGCGAAGGCTGACCGGTGCTTCGGATACGACGAGATCACCGAGACATCCAAGAACGGCCTCTCCTACCGATGGAGCCGGATGCCGCGTTCTAGTTGATCCGCTAGTATAGTGACATCGAAATAGACGCGCGGTAGATGTAGGATCTGGTTATGGCCCGTCCTCCTGCTCCACCGCTACCGCTGACCAAGAAGGAGCGCTCGTCGCTCGAAGAGATCGCCGCGAGTGTGTCGCTGCCGCATCGGGCGGTGCGCGAAGCCAAGGGTCTGCTGATGGCCGGCGACGGAATCGCGAATACGGCCAATGCCGAGGCTCTCGGGGTGTCACGCTCGACGGTTCTCCAGTGGCGGGAGCACTTCGAAGTCGATGGGGTCAGTTGGGTGGGCAAGGTGCACGAGGGCCGGGGGCGTAAGCCGGTGATCACCCAGGACCAGATCGACAAGATGATCGATGACACCCGGACCACGACCCCACCCGACGCTCCCCATTGGTCGAACCGCACGATGGCGGAGCACAGCGGGCTGTCTCGGACCACCGTCCAGCGGGAGTGGAAGGCCCGGGGGCTGAAGCCCCACCTGGTCAAGACCTTCAAGATCTCCAACGACCCGCACTTCGAGGACAAGCTGATCGACGTCGTGGGCCTCTACCTGAACCCGCCCGACAACGCGATTGTGTTGTCTTTCGATGAGAAATCGCAGATTCAGGCGCTGGATCGCACCCAACCGAGCCTGCCGATGAAACAGGGCCGGCCCGGAACAGTGACCCACGACTACAAGCGCAACGGGACCACCACTCTGTTCGCCGCCCTCAACGTGCTGACTGGCGAGCTGATCGGCCAGCGGTTCTCACGCCATCGCCACGAGGAGTTCCTCAGCTTCTTGAAGTTGATCGACCGTGAGGTTCCCAAGGGCAAAGCAATCCACATCGTCTTGGACAACTATGCGACCCACAAGCATGAGAACGTGGCCAAGTGGCTCGACAAGCACAAGCGCTTCCACCTGTACTTCACGCCTACCAGCTCTTCATGGTTGAACTTGGTAGAACGGTGGTTCAGGGACATCACCACCAAACGCATCCGCCGGGGCAGCTTCGGGAATGTTGGCGAGCTGGTCAACGCCATCGAGGACTACATCGCCCACAACAACGAGAACCCCAACCCCTTCGTGTGGACCAAGACGGCCGGACAGATCATCACCAAGGTTCGCCGTGGGCGGGTCGCCCTCGAACAGGTGCGCCAATCGCGTGCTATTCGAATGTCACCCCACTAGTGAACGTTGCGTTCGCGACCGATCCAGTAGGGCTTGCGTAGTTCGCGTTTCAATACTTTTCCTGATGGGTTCCGGGGCAGGACGTCCACGAAGTCGATCGAGGTGGGGCATTTGTAGTGGGCGAGGCGCTCACGGGAGAAAGCCAGGATGTCCTCCACCAGTGAATCATCATCGATACTCGCCTCTGGTGCTTTCACCACGATGGCCTTGACCGCCTCGCCCCATTTGTCATCCGGGACCCCGATGGCGGCGGCGTCGGCGATGGCCGGATGGGAGAGCAGCACGTTCTCCACCTCGGCCGGGTAGATGTTCTCCCCGCCCGAGACGATCATGTCCTTGAGACGATCATGGAGGAAGAGGTAGCCATCCCCGTCCAACCAGCCGGCATCCCCGGTCCGGAACCAGCCGTCTTCCGACAATACCGATGTAGTCGCCTCGGATTGATTCCAATAGCCGAGCATGTTCTGATCGGATCGGGTCAGAATCTCGCCCACCTTGCCTACCGGAAGGACCTTGCCCGAATCGGGGTCCACGATACGCAGCTCGACGTGGTCGAACGGTCGGCCGGCTGACCGCAACAAGCGGGCTCGAGGGCCATCGGGATCGTGATCCTCGGAGAGGAGCGAGGTGATCGCCCCGGTGGTTTCGGTGAGCCCGTAGACCTGGGCAAAATTGCATCCGAGAGCCTTCATGGACCGGACCAGCACGTCTTCGCTGATCGGCGACGCCCCGTAGAAGACGGTGCGCAATGACGAGACGTCGGTGGTCGCCAGTTCAGGTGTGGCCAACATGAACATCAGCACCGCCGGGACCACGAATGTCTCGGTGATGCGATGTCGGGCGATGAGGGCCAGAACGGCGGCTGGGTCGATATCTCTCACGATGATCGAGTGGCCTCCCCGGGACATTCCGGCCAGTGCCCACCCGCTGCCGCCGATGTGGAACAACGGCATGGCCACCATCGAAACCGTGTCGGCCCCGATGTGGAAGACCCGCTCGGCCTCGGTGAGAATGCACGAGATATTGCGCCCGGTGATCATCACGCCTTTGGGAAGACCGGTGGTGCCCGAGGTATAGAGCTGGGTGATCACATCGTCGGGGCCGGGCTCGAATCCGGGATCGTCCGGTTCGGCCTCGGCGTTGGCGTCGAGCCAGGTACCGAGTTCATCCAACGCCACCCATTCCCGCACCTCGGTGGCCACCCCGGCAATTTCCTTGCCGGCGCCGGCGTAGTCGGTGCCCACGAACATGGCGATAGCACCGGAGTCCTTCACGATGCCGGCCATTTCGGCCGGCGCCAGCCTCCAGTTGACAGTCACATTCACCGCACCGATAAGTGTGCAGCCGAAAAATACCTCGAAGAATTCGATGCTGTTGCGATCGAGGAATGCCACCCGGTCTCCTCGGCCCACGCCTTTGGCCATGAGGGCCTGGCCTATCCGCCGGGCACTCCTGTAGAGCTCACCCCAGGTGAGTGTCCGATCTCCGGCGGTGAGCATGGGGGAGTCGGGCTGTATCGTCGCCAGTTCGCGGAGCATCCCTGATGCCGTCCGGTACTCCACCGGGGTCGGATTGTCGACAGTTTGTACGGTCATGACGGAACTGTAGGCCCAAAAAGGCTCCGCCCGGCTGCGCATGGTCCGCCCGGCTGCGCATCGTCCGCCGGTGCGCTACAACGTGGGGACGACAGCGAGGACAGAAAGGGGCGCAGACGTGGAACACGTAGCACTGACGGCTGTCGGTGCCGATCAACCTGGCATTGTGGCCGCGTTGACCGGCGTCCTGGTGGACCTCGGCTGCAATCTCGAGGACTCGACCATGAGCATCCTGCGTGGTCATTTTGCTGTGCTTTTGGTGATTGCGGTACCCGACAATACGGGAGCTGAAGCCATTGAGGCAGCGCTGGCCCCGGTGGCCGACCGTCTTGACCTGATGGTGGTCGTTCGTCCCCTGCGGCTCGAGACCGATGGACAGGATAGGGGCCACGACAGCGAGGCCGACGCCGACCCTGACGGCGAGATCTACGCATTCTCCGTGCACGGTGCCGATCGACCCGGCATCGTGCATCGGGCCGCGGAGGCGTTGGCTGAGGCCGGAGGCAACATCATCGATCTGTCCACCCGGCTGGTGGGGTCGGACGACGAACCCGTCTATGTGTTGACCTTCACTGTCGGGTTTGTCCCCGGTATCGACGCGGAGGCAGCCGCAGCAACCATTCGTCGGTCGGTCGAGGCCTTTGGGGTCCAGTGTCACGCCCACCGGGTCGAGATCGACGTCCTCTGACCGGCACTACTGGTCCTCCCGATGCCTGTCCGAACGGTTCTGACGCTGCCCCACAACGCACTCATCACGCCTGCCCGCCAGGTGGGGAGGATCGACGAGAACGCCCGGGTGCTGGCCGCTGACCTGGTGGACACCATGGCTGCGTCTCCGGGGTGCGTGGGCCTGGCTGCACCCCAAATCGGGGTGGATCTTCGGGTTTTCGTTGTCAATGTCAGCGGGCACCGGTTGGCTCGCTCCTGTCACGGCACATTTGTCCTGTTCGACCCGGTGGTCGAGGAGGTCTCTGCCCCCAAGACGGCCCGGGAGGGCTGCATGAGCGTTCCTGACCTGACCGGCGACGTAGCCCGAGCCACCTGGGTGACTGTCTCGGGAAACGACCCCCATGGCAATCGGCGCACCTTGGAGGTAGACGCATTCGAGGCTCGCGCCGTCCTCCACGAGATGGACCACCTCGACGGCTTGGTCTTTCTCGATCGCGTATCAGGCCCCCACGGCGTCTTCCCCCGTAAGGTGTACCGGTGACCGAATCGACCCCTCTTTCCCCGTCAGACCCGTCCGACGACCGCCTCTACTTTCGCCAGCTCTTGGCTGGGCGGGATTTCGCCGTTGGCGATCCGGTGGCCCAACAGATGATGAACTTCGTCTACTTGATCGGAGACCGCACCACCGGCGAGGCGTTCATCGTCGATCCGGCGTACGGGGTTGACGATCTCCTTGAGGTGCTGGCGGCCGACGGCATGCGCTGTACCGGCGCGCTGGCCACCCACTACCACCCTGATCATGTTGGAGGAGACATGATGGGTTGGGGGATCGAGGGAATTACCCGTCTCCTCGAGGCCAATCAGGTGCCTATCCATGTTCAGGCTGTCGAGGCGCCGTGGGTGGAACGGTCGACGGGCGTCAGTGCCGACGACCTGGTAACCCACGACGGCGGCGATGTCATCACCATCGGAGGGGTGCCGGTCACGCTGATCCACACGCCGGGCCATACCCCTGGAAGTCAGTGCTTCCTGGTCGACGGTCGGTTGGTCTCGGGTGACACCCTGTTCCTCGATGGCTGCGGCCGGACCGATCTCCCCGGCGGCGACCCGGAGGCCATGTACGAGTCGCTGACCACCCGGTTGGCCCGGGTCCCCGACGAGACGATCCTGTACCCCGGCCACCTCTACTCACCCGATCCGTCGGCCTCGATGGGTGTCACCCGCGAGCACAACTATGTGTTCCGATTGTCCACGCCGGAGCAGTGGATGACCATGTTCGGCCGATGAGCCACCCTCAGGCATCCGACTCCTCCATCGTGATAGTGGGAGCTTCGCTGGCCGGTCTGCGAGCCGCCGAGGAGATCCGGCACTTGGGGCATAAGGGCGCTGTGGTCGTCATGGGCGATGAACTCCACGCCCCCTACGACAGGCCTCCGTTGTCAAAGCAACTGTTGTCGGGGAAGTGGGATGTTGCCCGCATCCATCACCACGCCCCCGAGAAACTCGACACCCTGGGCCTCGAGTTCCGACTCGGTCGCCGGGCCACAGGGCTCGACACCCAGGCCCGCACGGTGAGCTGTAGTGATGGGAGCGAAGTTCACTACGACGGACTTGTCATTGCCACCGGGGCCCGGGCCCGGTGGCTACCGGGGACTGAGGGCATGGCCGGCGTTCGCACCCTGCGCACTTTGGACGACTGCCTGGGACTGCGGGCCGACCTTCAAAGGATCGGCGGCGCGGCGCGCCTGGTGGTCATCGGTGCGGGTTTCATCGGCGCCGAGGTGGCGGCCACCTGTCACGGGCTCGGGGCGGACGTCACCATCGTCGAGGCCCTCCCCACCCCGTTGGCCGGTGCGATCGGCGAACAGATGGGGGAGGCGTGTGCCGGGTTGCACCGCGATGCCGGGGTGGCGCTCCGGGTGGGCGTGGGTGTGGAGCGAGTGGTCCCCAGTTCTGACGGGACATCGGCCACAGTCGTGCATCTCACCGATGGCACCGCGTTGCCGGCCGACGTGGTGGTGGTCGGCATCGGCGTGGAACCGGTGGTGGACTGGCTGGGTGACTCGGGGGTGAGCCTCGACAACGGGGTGGTGTGCGACGATCGCCTGTTTGCCGCCGACAACGTGGTGGCCGCCGGGGACGTGGCTCGGTGGACCCATGTGGGATTGGGTGAGGACATCCGAATCGAACATTGGACCAACGCGGCGGAAGGAGGGGCGGTGGCGGCCCGCAACCTCATGGTCGGTTCCGCTGCCGCCGAGTCGTATGCGCCGGTGCCGTTCTTCTGGTCGGACCAGTACGGGGCCAAAATTCAGGTCATCGGTCGCCCTCGGCCCGAGGACGAGGTGGTGGTGGTCGACGGAACCGTCCAGGATCGCAAGCTGGTGGCTCTCTACCGCCGGGGGGACCGGCTCTCCGCTGCCTTGGCCATCAGCCGTCCCCGCCAGCTCATGGCCTATCGGCCGCTGCTCGACGCCGGCGCCTCGTTCGACGATGCGCTGGGACTATCTCGCGCTTGAGTGTCGATGGGATGGGGACGACCTCCCCGGAAGTGCCGGGCGAAGGAGCCCACCAGCGCTATCTGCTCCGCTGAGGGCTCGATGCCGCCATAGGCAAACGCCTCGATCACGGCGGCAGTCCTGATCAACTCGTCTCGACAGCCGGGTTCGGTATCGGCCAGGCGTCCGCAGTAGGCGGTGAGCGTCTCGTCGGTCCTCCTGATGATCCCCGAGCGTGCGCCGGCCCGTCCCAGGTCGGCGCTTGCCCGGTGAGCCCAGGTCGGTGGGCGACGGGAACGGCGACGCCGAACTTCCATTGCCCCGGTGATGACGACCGCCGCCACACCGATCGGAATCCACGGAAGGTGGAGGAGAACGCCGCCCGTGCTCTTGGCGATGATCGAGCCCGGCGATGGATTGGCCAATGGCACGTAAGCCGTGGGGTCGAAACTCTGCCATCCGTAGCCCGGGAACCAGACCTGCACCCAGGCGTGGGCATCCTTGGCCTGCACCTCGTAGAGATCGGTGATCGGGTTGTACGACCCGGGTACGTACCCAACCGCCTCGCGGGCCGGAATGCCGAGGGTACGGAGCATCACTGCGGTAGCCGTCGAGATCTGCTCGCAGTAGCCGACACGGGATCCGAAGAGAAACGCGTCGACAGAATTTTGGTGAGCCTGCAGTGGGGGGATGTCCGTCGAGTAGTGAATGTGGGACGACATCCATGCCTCGATGGCGGTGACCTTGGCGTCGGTATGGGGATCGGCATCGCCGGGAGTGCTGATGCCGGATGTGATCTGTTGGGCCAGGGAAGTGACTCGGGCATCCGGGTGGGGGAGTTGGAGATACCTGCGCAGTTGGTCGGGGGTGAGGGCCGGAGACGGGACTCCATTGGGAACCGTGGTGGTGGCGACGCGGAGCTGAAGGGCGGTGGCGGTGTTGTCAGCGGATGCCACCGTGTAGACGGTGCCGCTGCCCATGGAGGTACCCGACACGATGGTCCCGTCACCGGTGACGAAGACATGTTGGGATTGCAGATAGACCCTCTCGGCGTTGTCAGCGTGGAACACCAGGTTGGGACCGGTCTGGGCCAGATAGAAGGTCTGGATATCGGTGCTGTTGGTGGCCAGGCCCGCCTGTTGGTCACTGGTCAGAGGAATGATGAACGGGGATCCCGACGTCAGCTTCCGCGTTCCTTGACCATCGGCGGGGGCGGCTGATTGCTCCCAGCTCTGGCCATCCCAGGTGTCGTAGGTCTGGCCCACCCAAAACGCCGGTCGGGTGGCACGCACCCGCATGACGACTTGGTTGCCGAGGGTGGCGCGCGCCCCGGTATCGAGTGACTTGGCGAAGCCGAGAAAACCACCGACACCGGTCCGCCCGTTCGGGCTGGCGGCGTGGGCGGGCAATCCGGCCGACCCCCCGTCAGTGAGATTGCTGGGGCTCGTCACCGGAGATTCTCCCGCCGACGATGACGGGAAGATGAGTGAGGTCGACACATGGGGGGCGGGAAGGAGGGCCACGAAGATCACGGTGAGGAGGGCTACGGCCAGGCCGGCCGCCCCCAGGGTGATCCAGGGCACCCCGTGGGCCCCACTCATCGACTGCCACATCGACACCAGGCCCCAGAGGCCGCAGACCACCCATGCCACCACATAGATCCCGAGCGAGAGGTCGACGGATTGGGCCGCGGCAACAGCCATCAAGGCGGCAGAACCGGCCAATGAGTACGCGACGTCGCGGCGGGCCGGGACGTCGAATGCATGAGTGGAGAGGACCCAGGCGAACAGTGCGGCCAGCGGCTTCTCCACGGTGGAGATGTCTCCGGGCGTGGCACCGCGGGTCACGGTGATGATGAACCAGACGAAGCCTCCGACGACGCACGCCGCCAGGATGGGTTTGGCGATGGACCACGGTTGCTCACGCCGCCGATAGGAAAGAGTGTTCCCGATGATGGTGGCGGCAATGGTGAAGAGGGCCAATGGAGCACCCAGTTCGCCCTGGCTCCAACAGGCGCCAATGGCGATCACCACTACCAGCGTCGAGGCGAGCCGAAAGCGGATGGAGTGCTCAGCCGGTCCAGGTCGGTTGGCCTCGACGACTCGAGCCCACAAGGTCATGGGAGCGAAATGGCCCGGGCGAGGCGCCGGCCCAATTCGATCCTGTCGAGAACATGCCGGACAGTACGGCCACCCGGTTCGAGGGTGGACATCATCACCGGCACTCCCCGGGTCAGGTACCCCGCCACCACCGACATCACCCGTTCCGCCTCCCGCTCGGCCGCCTCGGGATCTGGCGGCAGGGTGACGTCGACCACCACCGGGTTGTCGGTGGGAGTCTCGGTTTCGCTGACCATCAGGGTGCCGGTGTGGGAGGTGGCAGGCCAGTGGACCGACCGTTTCAAATCGCCGGGCTGGTACTGGCGGATCCCGCGCGCCTCGCCGGTCTCGGACCGTATGCGCCGCAGCGCCTCCCCGGCACTGTCGTCGGTCACCTCCTCGGCATCCCCGGGAGCACCGAGCCGGGGAGCCACGTGAAGCGGCCTCGGCAGTGGGACCACCACGTCCTTGGCCCACCACAACATGCCGAATGGCGACGACGAGGCCGCTTCGACAACGACAGTTTCGAGGACTCCGCGTCGATCGGGCGTCACATCCACCCCCACCTGGCGCGGGCCCCGGGCGCTACCGGCGGCGCTCACATCGGAGCCCGGAGGTACGACCGGCCGGACCCGGATCGGGCCACTCACCACCATCGTCAGCGAGACGCTCCGACCGGCCACGGTGTCAGACGGGCTCTGGACACAGGTGACGTGTGCCCGGCGGGCTGAGAACAAAGGGGCGGCAAGACCGGTGGCCAACACCGCCGCCAGCAGCGCGCCGACCGCCTGGACCCAACCGGAACCACTGGAGTGGGCCACACTCGACAGGGCGGCAACCGTGATGATGCTGCCGCAGACAGGTGCGAACCACCCCACGGCATGGACCCGTCGCCGGAGCCGATGTTGGGTGGGTAAGCGGCGCCTCGCCCGCCGGGACGGGCGAGCGGTGAGTGTCCTGGGTGCGCTCAAGGCTGGGGAACGGGAACGGTGGCGATGATGTGGCGAACCAGATCTCGCCCATCGCCCGCGGCTCCGTCGATGATCAGTCGATGGGACAGGCAAGCCACTGCCATTGTCTGTACGTCCGCCGGGGTGACATAGGCGCGGTTGGAGAGGATGGCGTAGGCCTGCGCACTCCGGATGAGAGAGATCGCGGCTCGAGGGCTGGCTCCCAGCCTCACGGTGCCCGCCGACCTGGTTGCACGGACCAGGGCAACCGCATACTCGGCCACCGGCGTAACCACCTCCGCCGATACCGTCGTCTCGATGATCTGCTCCCACTGGGGAGGTTCGCACACCGCCCCCAGGGCATCGAGGGCGTAACGCCCCCCGTGGTGCAGGACCAACTGCGTTTCGACCTCGGCGTCGGGATATCCAATGGATGTAGACAGGCCGAAGCGATCGAGTTGGCTCTCCACCAGAGGGTGGGTTCCGAGCTGACCGACGGGATTCTGGGTGGCGATCACCAGATGGGGGCGGGGGAGTGGCCACGACTCTCCATCCACCGATACCTGTTGTTCTTCCATGGACTCGAGCAGCGCCGACTGGGTGCGGGGAGGGGTCCTGTTCAGTTCGTCGAGCAGCACCACGTGGGCGAAGACCGGTCCGGGGCGGAAGTCCCAGGTTCCGGTGTTTTGGTCGAAGACGGTGATGCCAGTGACGTCTGAGGGCAACAAATCAGGGTGCCCCTGGATCCGGGAAAGCTTGGCCCCCAGTGTGGTGGCCAGGGCCCGGGCCAGCACCGTCTTGCCCACACCGGGCACATCTTCGATGAGCAGGTGACTACCCGAAAGTGCGGCAACCACCGCCACGGTGACGGCATCGGGTGTTCCCAGTAGGACTCCGGACAACGAAGCGTGGAGGGCCTGGGCCACGGCAGAAGCTTCAGCGAAGGTAGGCCAGGACCCGACGGTGGACCCGACGGTGGACCCGACGGTGGACCCTGTCATCGGCACCCCAGCCGGCACCTGTCCAGCGGTTCCAAGACCGGTCCCGATGCCGGCTTCTGTCTCCGTCCTCATAGGGTCCCTCGTTCCCGTACGAGCCGGGCTATGCCCTGCGCTGCCCTGCTCTGTCCGAGGGCAGGAATGCGCACTCGTGGCTCTCTTACGTTACCGGTCCCGTTCTCCAGCAGGGGTCAGTTTGACCATACGGGTCGAAAGGTCCTGGAAATACGCCCGCAGGGCGTCACCCGCGGCTTGAAGATCAGCGACTCCTTCTCTCGGCATGGTCGGCGGCGGCCAGATCACCGAGGCCACCACGATCACCCAAGCGTTCCATCACATAGGCATCGTCGAGAGCCCCGGCCTGGGCGTATCCCCGTCCCTCAATCAGAAGTCGAGACCCGAGAGTTCAGGGATGGTGGCCTCAGCCCGGCCCCGGGCCCGGAGCCAGCGGTCCCGGCGGGTGTGGTGCTCGTCAGCGGAGATGGACGGTTCTACCACCTTGCGTGGAGTCCATGTGCGGGCGATGTCGTGCTCGTCCTTCCATAGTCCGACGGCCATTCCAGCCAGATAGGCAGCCCCCAACGTGGTGGCCTCCAATACCGGCGAAATTTCTATCGGCCGGCCGCAGGTGTTGGCCAGGGCTTGGGCGAAGACGTCATTGGCCGACATGCCGCCATCGATCCGAAGTGATTCAATCGGGAGGCCCGAGTCGGTCTCGGCCGCCAGCAGCAGGTCGCATCCCCGATGAGCCACCCCTTCGAGTACTGCCCGTACCAACTGCGGTCGCCCGGTACCCCTGGTGATCCCGACGAATGTGCCCCGGGCGCCGAAATCCCACACCGGTGTGCCCAGGCCCAGCAAGGCCGGGACAAACCAGACATCGCCGGTGTCGGCACAAGAGGCGGCGATCTCGTTCGACGCCGCCGCGGTGTCGATGAGCCCCAGGTCGTCACGAAGCCACTCCACGCAGGTTCCGGCTGAGAGCATGATGGCTTCGATGCCCCATGTGACCTCCCCTCCCCGGCGCCACGCCACCACCGGGATGGTGCCACCTTCGCCTCGAGAGGAGAAGGAAGGTCGGGTGGCGCCCACGCACTGGTCGAGCATCCCCCCGGAACCGAACGTGGCTTTGGCCAATCCCGGCCGGGTACACCCCTGGCCCACCAGCGATGCCTGCTGGTCTCCGGCGATCCCGGCGATGGGGGGCCGGCCCGAAAGCACAACGGCGCCGCCGATGATCCCGGTGGAATCCACAATGGTCGGAAGCATCGAGACGGGAATCCTGAGTTCGTCGAGCACCGCGGTGTCCCATTCCGAGGCATCACCGCGGACCAGACCGGTGACCCCGGCGTTCGAGGCGTCAGTGACATGCAGCTGGCCACCGGTGAGGGTCCACACCACCCAGGTGTCGACAGTGCCGAAGGCCAGCTCTCCGCGTTCAGCCCGTGATCGATCGGGATCGACCAGGTCGAGTAGGGCAGCCACCTTGGTGGCCGAGGCGTTGGGTGCCAGGCGGAAACCCTTGGCTTGGAGTTCGAGGCAGGTGCCGACGGTACGGAGATCTTGCCAGCCGATGCCCGGTCCGACCGGCTGGCCGGTGGCCCGGTCCCAGACGATGGTCGAGGCACGCTGGTTGGCGATGCCCACCCCCGCGACGGGCCCTCCGTCGGCCAGAGAGCGGTTGGCCACATCGAGGACGGCAGCGGCCAGGGCCGAAGCGTCGAACTCCACCAATCCGGGGAACGGAGTATCGGGCAGAATCTGCACATGGTGGACGTGTTCGACGGTTCCATCGGCACGCACAATGGAGCTACGGACCCCCGAGGTCCCCACGTCGACCACCAGAATGCTCATGGTCGGGCTCCCTGATTCGGCCAGCCCATCTCGCCGAACGGCGACAACAGACCGAGTTTGCCGGGGTTGAGGATTCCGTTCGGATCGAGCGCCCGTTTCACCGATGCCAGCACCTCGAAACCGCTCCCGAGTGCGCCGGGGAGAAAACGGGCCCGGTTGATCCCGATCCCGTGATGGTGGCTGATGGCCCCGCCGGCTGAGATGGTGGCGCGGGTGACGGCATCCCATGCCGCGGTGTAATAGCTCTCCGCCCAGGCGTCATGCTCGCCATCGGGAGCGTCACCACCTGAAGCATCGCCGTTGCCGGTACGGCCAGGGGGCCGCCCGGCGAACGTGAAGTAGAGGCAGGCGCCATCGGTGTAAGCGTGGCTTTGATGAGACGATGCCGCCAGAGTCCCCTCGATGGCACCGAGGGCATCGAGCACTGCCCGGTAGAGCCCGGGTAGTGCCGCCCAGTGAGCTGACACCTCCACGGTATCGACGACAATCCCGTGGCGCCACAAGGGGGCTAGAGCCGACACGTCGTTCCGGTTCGCCAGCCAACGCTCCACCAGTTGGTCGTCGAGGTGGTCTGCGCTCCGGCACTCGTCGTCCACCACGGCCAGGGTGGCGTCGACCAATCCGGGATCGGCTTCGTCAAGCACGATCAACACATTGGTCTCGCCATGCTCAAAGGAACGGCCCGACTCGGTGGCGTCATAGAGGCGGAGTACTGCCGGGGTGGCTCCGCGCCGGAGAATATGGCGGCAGGCATCGAGCCCGTCGGCGAATGAAGCGAATCCGAAGGAGCGGCGCCCCGACCCGGGCGGCAGCGGGTGCACCCGGAATCGGCCTTCGGTGATCACCCCGAGTGTGCCTTCACTGCCGACAAAGAGTTGGGTGAGATCCGGCCCGGTGGCTGATCGCGGGGCGTGACCTCCGGTGCGCACCACCGTCCCGTTCGCCAGTACGACCTCGAGACCGATCACCATGTCCTCGATCTTCCCGTACCGGTTGGAGTACTGACCTGCTCCCCGGCACGCCAACCACCCACCCACGGTGGAGAGATCCATGGACTGCGGCCAGTGCCCGAGGGTCACCCCGTGCTCATCCTGGAGCCCGGCCTCCACTTCGGGACCGAACGTGCCGGCCCGCAGATCGGCGACCAGTGAGGTGGTGTCGACGTTTCCGATGCCCGACAGTCCACACAGATCGAGGGAGACTCCGCCGAAGACGGGAATGGAGGCTCCGCAGACACCGCTACGCCCACCGGCGGCGGTCACCGGAACCCGGGCGTCGTTGCAGGCGGCCAGAACCGCAGCCACTTGTTGGGTATCGGTGGGACGGGCCACCAGCGCCGGTCGGGTCGGGACCTGTCCGCGGGTTGCCCAACCAATGGCCAGAGGCCACCAGTCCCGCCCGGCCTCGGCCCTCTCGCTGGGATCGTCGCTGATCTCCGCGCAGACATCCATCAGACGGTTACGGAGCGCAGCGTCGACGCCGACCTTGGTGCCGCCGATCCGGTCGGTGACGGCAGCGGATTCGGCATCGATGGGGGTGACCGGAGTGGGTTGGGTCATAGGTTGTCCTTTCCGGAAACGGCACCATAGGTGGACCCAGTGGTGCCAGTGGACCCAGTGGACCCAGGGGTGCCAGTGGACCCAGGGGTGCCAGGACGAGGTCGCATCATGCCGGGGCCACCGTGGAGGGAAAGACGGGCTGACGCTTCTCGCGAAGTGCCGCCACTCCTTCGACGATGTCGGGACCCAAAAACCCCAACATCTCGTAGGCGGCGGACTGGTCGAAGATCGGGCCTGCCGCCTTCAGCCAGTTATTGAGGGCACGCTTGGTCCAGCGAATGGCCGTCTGCGAGCCGGTAGCCAGGGTGTCGGCGATACGGAGGGCTTCATCGAGCACTTGGTCGCGGGGGAGCGCCTTGGTGACCATCCCCATACGTTCGGCTTCGGCACCGGTGAGCATCTCCCCTGTGAGTAGGTAGTAGCGAGCTTTGGCCATCCCGGCCAGGAGCGGCCAGATGATGGCGGCGTGATCACCGGCGGCAACACCCAGCTTCACATGGCCGTCGCCGAGGTGGGCATCTTCGGCACAGATGGAGATGTCGGCCAGCAGCGCCACCACCAGTCCGGCACCGACCGCGACCCCGTTGATCGCCGAGACCACCGGTTTGTCGCAGTTGATGAGGTTGTACACCAGGTCGCTCATCTCGGAGAGCATGTGGGCCACCCGGTCGTAGTCACCGGTCATGCGCTCCACCATGGCCAGGTCACCACCGGCAGAGAACGCCTTGCCCGCCCCGGTGACCACCACCACCCGTGTCTCAGGATCGGCGGAAATATCCCTCCACACTCGGGCCAACTCACTGTGCATCGCCTCGTCAACCGCGTTGTACTTCTCTGGTCTGTCGAGTGTCATCAACAAGACGCCGTTCTCACGCCGTTCAAAAGTCAGCTGTTGGTAGCCGGCGTAGGTCATGTGGTCCCCCTCCTGGTGGTTCGAGTGGATGCTGTCGGCCACGACGCGGTTACGCGTCGGCAATCACCTGACTACGACAAGGTTCCGCATTGGCCGGGTCCAGACCGGCTTTGGCGAGTTGCGCCCGCACTCCGATGGCGTACGTCTCCGCTTCGTAGGTACGGCGATCGGTGTCCCATCCGAGCTCCGGACCGATCAGCGAGGCCACATGGGATGCGGCCGAGGCGCTCGCACGGGCATCGCGCAGGCGGGCGCGGGTGCGGCGATCAAGAACATCCGAGATCGACTCGGCCATCTCCTCGCGGACCGCGTAGACGGCTTCGGCACTCAGGTAGGGCAACCCGGCAACCAGTGGTTCGAGGAGATCGGGTCGTCCTTCGGTGATCGACAACACCGAGGTTGTCTCGGTACCGAATCGGGCGGCCAGGTGAAAGGCGGTGCCTTCGGCCGGAGTGCAGTCCGCCGCCCGCGGGTGAGGCGGCGCACCTCCGGGCATCGGCGGGGCATGCTCGATGGTGCCGGCGCCGTGCAATCGAAGGTGTTTGGTGACGCATCTCGCTGACCGATTACCCAGCACCTTGGTCACCGCGTCGACGGTGTCCTCGGCCATCTTCCGATAGGTGGTCAGCTTCCCCCCGGTCACGGTGACGACACCCGTATCCGAGGTCCGGACAGTATGGCGGCGGGACAGATCGGCGGTTCGCTCGCTCGGCGCGTGCTTCCCTTCGACGGGGGCGAGCAGCGGTCGGAGGCCCGACCAGATGCCGGTGATGTCGGCCCGGGAGATGGGCTTGGTGACCACGGCGTTGGCCGCCGCCAGGATGTAGTCGACGTCTTCGGGCAGACAGCTCGGATCGTCGAGCGGTCCGTCCCACTCGGTGTCGGTGGTCCCGAGGTAGACCTGGTCCCCCCACGAGACCACGAAGATCGAACGGTGATCCTGTTTGACGGGGATGACCGCGGCGATGTCACACGGGAAGGCCTCGGTTGGAACGGTGATGTGAATCCCTTTGGCCGGCCGGATCGAATGAGGGTTGTGGTGCTCGTCGAGGGCCCGGACCTCGTCGGCCCAGACCCCAGCCGCGTTGACGATGACCTTGGCCCGAATATCGAACGCTTCACCCTGGTCGGGGTCGACCCGGGCCCCGTTGACTCGACCATCGAGCCCGGTGAGAAGAGAGACAACCCGAGTGTGGTTGGCCGCCACCGCTCCATGGTCGAGGACAGCCGTGCGGGTCACCGCCAGCGTCAATCTGGCATCGTCGGTCTGGGCGTCCCAGTAGAGGAATCCGGCCACCAGATGATCGGTGCGCAGGTTGGGAAGGTGGGAAAGCGCTTGGGCTTTGGTGACCCGCTCGTGGCGGCGCCCGATGCGGACGCCGCCTGTCAGGTCGTAGAGCCACAGGGCGGTCCGGTACATCCGGGCCACGCTCCGGTTGACCACTCCGCTCCGACCGAACAAGGGAATGAGGAAGGGAAGTGGGGAGACCAGATGGGGCGCGTTGTCCAACAGGCGTTGGCGTTCAGCCAGGTTCTCGTACACCAGCCGAAATTCGTTCTGCTGGAGGTACCGGAGTCCGCCGTGAACCATCTTCGACGATTTGGACGAAGTGCCCGAGGCAAAGTCGTCCTTCTCCACCAGGGCGGTCTTCAACCCCCGGCTGGCGGCATCGAGGGCCACCCCGGCCCCGGTGATGCCACCACCGATGACCAGCACATCGAACTCCTCGGAAGCCAAACGGGAGAGGGCGTCGGCCCGGCGAAACAAGGGCGGGGTTGGTTGGGGAGCGGGATCACGGTCAGACACGTCCGAAGCCTGCCACAGCTGTGCCGGAGGGGTTGATGGCTTATCTACAATCAGTGTTGAAGAACAACAGTTGGTGATATGATGGAGAGCGATGCAGACGCCGGGGGAACTGACCGAGCTGTTCCGGGCCAATGGGCGCAAGGTGACTGCCCAACGCCAGTGCATCTTCCGGGTACTTCAGGGCGATATGACCCATCCGTCGGCTGAAGCGGTCCATCTCGCCGCCACCAGGGAGATGGAGACGATCTCCCTGAAGACCGTGTACCAGACACTCCACGATCTGGCCGAGTTGGGCGAGATCAGTTCGCTCGACCTGGGGACCGGAATGATCCGGTTCGATCCCAATGTCGACGATCCTCATCACCACCTGGTGTGTCGGCATTGTGGCAAAGTGCGCGACCTGGTGGCGGCCTTTCCCGATCTGCAAATTCCCAATGGCGCCGATCTCGGGTTCGAAGTCGGCTCCGCCGAGATCGTGTTTCGGGGGCTCTGTCCGGAATGTCAACAGTCGACGCTTCAACTATCCACATGACAATCAACGTAAGGAAGGGAACACAGTGCCAGCACTAAAGGACACCAAGACAGAAGAAAATCTCAAGGAGGCGTTCGCCGGCGAGAGCCAGGCCAATCGCCGCTACCTGTACTTCGCCCAAAAGGCGGATGTGGAGGGTTACCCTGACGTAGCCGCCCTGTTTCGCTCGGTCGCCGAAGGTGAGACAGGCCACGCGTTCGGTCACTTCGACTTTCTGCGTGAGACCGGAGATCCTGTGACCGGGACCCCGGTCGGTCCGACCGAGGACAACCTGAAGTCGGCGGTGGAGGGCGAGACCTACGAGTACTCCGAGATGTACCCGGGCTTCTCCCGTACCGCTCGGGAAGAGGGCTTCGACGAGATCGCCGAGTGGTTCGAGACATTGGCCCGAGCGGAGAAGAGCCATGCCGGTCGGTTCGCTCAGGGCCTGGCGTCGGTCTCGTAATCGTTGGCCGGGCCCGAGCGGTAATTTTCGGGCCCGACGTAGTGATGCCCTCAAGGTGTAACGGCCGGCCCCGGGCTCGACCCGGGGCCGCGTCGTCTCATCCTCCATGTTGTGCCGCCTGTTCGGACAACCGTTCCATCACCCCGGGACGCTCCCTGTCCGTCCGATGAGGCTGATGGACGGGGCTATGGGTATTTCTGATGAAGGAGAAACGATGACAGAGACCAGGGAACTGACGTTGGCCGATATCGCCGATCAACGAGCCTATGAACGAGAACGCGATGAGTTCCGCCGAGAGGTGATTGCGGCCAAGAAGGTGCGCCGGATCACCGTGGGTCCGGTGATTACCCTCACCTTCGAGAGTCGATTGACCATGCGGTTCCAGATTCAGGAGATGGCCCGGGCGGAGAAGATGGTCTCCGACGAGCAGATTCAGCACGAACTCGACGTCTACAACCGCCTTCTTCCGGCCCCCGGCGAGCTATCGGCCACCCTCTTTCTCGAACTCACCAGCGAGGCGGAGCTACGGAAGTGGCTGCCGGGGCTGGTGGGAGTGGAACGCTCGGCTGAGCTGCGTATCGGATTGGGTGAGTTGATGCAGGTCGTGCCGTCAAGTCCCGAGGCGGACCACGATTCGCTTCTCACCCGGGAGGAAGTGACTGCCGCAGTGCACTACGTCCGCTTCCGATTGACACCTGCCCAGGTGGAGGCATTTGTGCAAGGACCGGTGAGCCTGGCCATCAACCATCCCCACTATCCCGATGGAATGCCGGGCGTGGTGCTCAGTGACGCCACCCGGGCGGAACTCTCCGCCGACATGAGCTGATGTGAGCTGAGCCCGAGGCGGTCCCAACGCGCACCTCTTCTCATCAGGGAGTCGATCCCGGCCCATCCAAAAGTTCCGCCTCTGAGCGAATGCCACGTTCCGTTCGCTCAAACGTGGAAAGGAGAAATATGCCGGGGTAGGCGGTCCTGGTTGCCCGACTGCCCCCATTTTCATCGTGCAAGGTTGCCGGGAAGGGGATAGGCAAGATTCGGGCCAGGTCGCACCCCCATCATCGTCGGGTCACCCATGGAGGGTGGCCCGTTCCGGAATCTCACTCGATCCCCGGGCGGAAGTGCACTCCGGTGCCAACGTGAAGGGACATGATCATGAGCAGTACAACTACCACCACCATCTCCGGCAACCTGACCCGCGATCCGGAGATTCGCTATACCCGGGACGGGCAGGCCACGACCTCGCTCGGCGTGGCCGTCAACCGACGTTGGCAGAACCGGGACTCGAAAGAGTGGGAGGAAGCAACTTCGTTCTTCGATGTGGTCTGCTGGCGCGAACTGGCCGAAAACACCGCACTCAGCCTCACCAAGGGTATGCGGGTGGTGGTCACCGGGAGGCTCGAACAGCGCAGCTGGGAAACCGAGGAAGGCGACCGGCGCTTCAAAGTGGAGATCGTGGCCGACGAGATCGGGGCCAGCCTGCGATTCGCCACTGCTGATGTTCTCAAGGTCGAGCGCCACCAACCGGCATCGGATGGAGATGAGTCGGGCGTCGACGGGACGACTCTCGACGAGAACATCTCGACCGACAAGACGGTCGACGCCGGCGCCTGATCGGCACTGAGCAGGCTATCCAAGCGCCATCCATGAACCCACCCGTCGACACCTCCGCCATCTTCATCGTCAGCGTCATGGCGCGCTGGGCAAGTTGGAGACTGGCCAGTGGCAATCAATTACTGGGACGGCTTATCGTGCACGCGGATACACGGGCTGTCTCGTGGTTGGTGGCTTGGCGTCTCGTCGACGTTGTGGGCCCCGCCGTGGTCACCATCGCCATAGTGGCCACGGCGGCTCTCACCTCGACCCGTTTCCGCCGGTACCGGTACCGGTCGTCCACCCGACATTCTTTCTCCCACTCTAAGGACCAGCCATGACCATGACTCATGTCAGCGTTACCGATCTCGCCCGCACTTCCACCGAAACCCATGACCGCATCCGGTTTGCACCGTCGGTTCTACTGACCAAAGCCGAGGCATTCGGAGCCTGTCAGGCCTTGGCCGATGCTGACCGGCAACTGCTCAGATCGGGTCGGATTTCCGAAGCGACGGCACTCGGTGATCTCTTCGAACTGCTCGAACAGCGCTTGGCCTCGGTCACCGGGCAGAACTGAGCACGTGGCCCAGCCACCCGATAGTGGTTTCGCCATTCACGTGGTCGGCCATGAGGGGCCGCCGTCGACCTTCTCGCCGAGCAGCCCCGTCCACCAGGGTGCGTGGTCATGGTGGGAGAGCCGCACGCCTACCGGGTTCGTGTTGGTGACTGCCGGATCGGCGTCCACACCAGCATGGGGGCAATCACCGTGATCGCTCCCCGCAGCTTCGACGTCCGACTGGTGGGCCGGAACGGCGCCGTCAAGTCCACCATCGAGCCGCCGATTCCGGGCTTTCCTGTCGTGCGTCTCAGCGCCACCTCCGACATGGGCACAATCCGTGTCGTGCATCCAACGGAGCAAGCGCGGCGCCGCCGGAGATGGCGTCGTCGACGCCAACCGACACTCCAACCCTGACCCGACTTCGGCGAAGCTTTCCGAAGTGCCGTCATGCGGGCTAGAGGCGAACAGAAGGCACGCTCCGAACGACGACTTGATGGCACACCGATCGCGACCGATCGACGGGTCCGGTGTGTTGCGGCCGGCGCCCGAACCTCGGATTCGACGTGGCCGGTGAAACGCCTTCGCGAGCGCACCGGAGGTGCCGATCTGCGCTGCCCGACGGTGGCAGAGGGCCGTAGTTATGGCGCGCCGTTCTGTGCGGGGTGGGATGCTCGCGATCGCTGATCCGGGGTCGAGTCCACTCGGCTCGATGAACGGCCGCTGTGTCGTTCCGGCACGGCCCTGACCCGTGGAGGTCAATAGGCCGGACGAAGGCCGGTGAGCATCGGGAAATGACGAACGTTCATCGTCAACAGGTCCGCGTCGAGCACCAGCGCAGTGGCGGCGATCAGGTAGTCGGCGTCGTCGATCCCAACGTAGGCACGTCGGTGCTGCCGGGCAAGCTCACCGGCGGTGCGGGAGATGCTTTCGTCGACGGGGACCCAGGTGACGGCCGAAAAGAACTGCTCCAGAGCATCGATCTCCTTGGCTCGTACGCCAGCGAGGAGTTCAAAGCGGACAACTTCGCTGGAAATCACCGGTTCTTCTTCGTCAACGAGCCGCCGGAGAAGATCGACCGCTGGCTGGGCTCCCCGCAGATGATCGATGGCGACGCTTGTATCCAGCAGCTTCACCCAAGGCCCTGTCGGTTCAAGCGTTCGTTCAAGTCGCCACGAAGCACATCCACGTAGTCCGCGCCCGTCAGACGCCGGCCGCGAAATGCCCCGGCGCTCGCTTCAAGGGCTTGGAGCCGCTCGGCCTTGGTCTTCTCGCCGAAGGTGTTCCGTACGGCTCGTCGGACCAGCTCCGAGCGCGACGCCCCGGTCGTTCGGGCCACACGGTCAAGTAGCTCCAGTTCGTCATCGCCGAGGTAGATCTGAGTTCGTCCCACAGCACCACCATACACCTTCTGGTGTCTCATTTTTGCGAGGTCCCCGCCAGGGATTGAGGGCCCGTCGGGGATGGAGCTGCACCGGACCCCAGACTCGATCGGATGGGCTTCGGCTCCGGATCGACGGTCGGGATTGTCGCTGCCGGCCCCGGCACGTGAGGTTTGGCCTGATCCCTGTTTCAGCTGGTGAACCGCTCCGAGATGTGCCTGCGCTGATTGTTGGCGTCCAGATGGTGTGGTTCGGTACGCACAATCTGTGCTGTCGTTCGGTCTCGTCCCATGCGTGGTCGCCAACGCTCGCTGGCACGAATGGTTTCGGGGTACAATATTCCGTGAGAGTCCATCGGTCAGCTCACCGGCACGGTGTCGACGATGCCGACATACACCATGCTGTCGAGCATGCTGTGGCCGAGGCCGAGCTGGACGAGGAACGCCTGCTCATCTTTGGTCCTGATCGGTCGGCCAACATGCTCGAGATCGTTGTCCTCGACTACGAGGACAAAGCGATCGCAATACACGCTATGAAGATGCGCCCCCAGTTCACCCGCTGGCTGTCGCAGCACACATCAGAGGAGGGATCATGAAGAAACAATTGCGGGATGAGGAACTCGACCGGATCGCAGAACGCACCGAAGAGGATCTCGACCGCCTTGCTGAACAACTGGACAGCGGGGAGTCGCCGGCGGTTCGGGTTCGGCGTGGACCTGGTCGGCCACCCATGGGGTCCGGACCTGCCGAGGCGATCCGCGTCCGGTTGGATCCCGACCTACGCCGGGCTGTTGCCGAGCGGGCACAAGCGCAGGGAGTGACCGATAGCGACATCGTGCGAAGTGCACTACGTAGGTACCTGGAGGCCTCGTAGGGCCCGCAGTCGACCCCCGAAAATCGAGTTCGACGTGACCGGTGACGCGGATGGCCGACCGCTCCCGATGTGCCTGCGCTGCGGCCAAGAGGAAGACGATCGTCGTTCTGGCGCGACATTCGGTGCCCGAGCGGGTCACAATCGTGGTGATGGCGTGGGGTGAGCAAAGGAGAAGCCCCATGACCATTTGTCATGAGGTCGCCGTCGTCTCATCTCGCAAGGGGACCGACGCGGTGGGAGCCACGGCCGCTGCCCAGGATCCCGCGATCGCCCTCAGGCTCCGGCCACCGCGTCTTCTCTTGCTCAGCCCCGGTATCCTGGACACATGGCCGCAGTGCGTCCGATCATGACCGGTGATGAGTGGGCAGCCGCCGATGTCGGCCGCCTGCCCACGCCCGATGACGTGACCATCACCCTGGACGGCCGGCGGATCGACTCCAAGGAGAAGGCGATCGCCTGGCTGGCCGAGATCGAGGCCGACCGTGCAGCCGCCAAAACGGCCGCCGACACCCTTGCGTCAACTTCTCGGCCCTAAAGGACCGAGCTTGCAAATCACCGAGGGCTAGCGGGCCGTTCGGACTCACCGAGGTGAGGTTCCCGAGGGAACACGGTCCC
>Ga0208079_1000344_pt1 | contig 25501 bp, 23 predicted proteins | sample NGESurdeep092012_5_FD_184474 | JGI IMG/M metagenome (GOLD analysis project Ga0208079, IMG submission 184474) | Arctic peat soil microbial communities from Barrow, Alaska - NGEE Surface sample 210-2 deep-092012 (SPAdes) | ecosystem: Environmental > Terrestrial > Soil > Wetlands > Peat ... | reverse complement strand
TCGGCCAGCGGTTGTTTTGCCTCTCGAAAGACCAATGGTCTTCGTCTAGTTTGGGGCACATGAGCAACACGACGGCAACCCGGATAGCGGCGGCGTTAGGTGCGCTGGCAGTGACTCTCGGAGCCTTTGGCGCGCATGGACTGAAGGAATTGCTGGCGCAAAATGGAACGGCGGCGATCTGGGACAAGGCGGTTTTCTACCATTTCATTCATACTATGATGTTGTTCGTATTGGCGCAACGCCAGCCGCTGAAGGCCGGACCCTGGTGGTGCTTTTTCTCAGGGATCGTGATTTTTTCCGGTTCGTTGTACCTGCTGGCGGTGACGAATATGCATTGGCTGGGAGCCATCACACCCGTCGGTGGCGTCAGCTTGATCGCCGGATGGATTTGGTTGTCCTTGGCGGCTTGGTGATTTTGAAGTCCAAAGTTCAGAGTTTGGTGTAAACCCCACCTCACTGCCGCTCTCGATTCGTCTTGTTCCTCTTCGCATTGCTCTCGACAAAATACATGCCCAACAAACCCCGGCCTGTTTCTGATTTCGGCTTGGATTTGATGAGGTTGGTGAAAAATTCGAGGAGATTGATGAGGCGGGAGAGGAGTTTGGACATCGGCGGAGAAGTTTGAAGCTGACTTTATGCGGGTCAATTAAAAAGCAGGAATTCCCGAAAACTTGGAATTATTTGAGGGGGAATTTTGGATACTGCTTGCCCGAAAAATGGGATCGCTTCGCAGACGGAAAAGGGTGGTAAATTCGATTAGCCAAACATCAGTGAACATCAATAACACGAGTGAATCAATTTGGATTCGTTGTTAGTTTTGTTGTTAGTTTGGCCTTGAAAAATCATAAAAACATTGAAAACAAAGGATGGTGCGCGCTGCAGGGTTTGAACCTGCGACCCCTTCCGTGTGAAGGAAGTGCTCTACCGCTGAGCTAAGCGCGCGACCGTCTAACAGGGTATTCACCACCCGCGTTATTTCAAGATTTTCTTAAAACCGTGTCACGCTGCGCCCATTCGGGATTTGCCTCCGGGTAATCCAGATTGTAATGCAGCCCGCGGCTTTCGGGTCGCATCAACGCGCAGCGGACGATCAGTTCCGCCACCGTGGCGATGTTGCGCAATTCCAGCAGGTCGCTCGTCACGATGAAATTCCAGTAATACTCGTGAATTTCCTCCTGCAAATTCGCGATGCGCTTCTGGGCGCGCGCCAGCCGCTTGTTGGTCCGCACGATGCCCACGTAGTCCCACATCAGCCGCCGGATTTCGTCCCAGTTGTGCGATACCACGACCATTTCATCCGGGTTGTGCGCGTTGCCGGATTGCCACAGCGGAATTTTGAACGTAGCGTCGGGCATCTTGCCTGACGTGGCGCCGGGCGACAAGATGCCGCCCGCTACGGCAGGCGGGACGCCCGCCGCTACTTTCTCCGCCGCGCGATGCGCACAAACCAGCGCTTCCAAAAGTGAATTGCTCGCCAGCCGGTTTGCGCCGTGCAATCCCGTGCAGGCCACTTCGCCGACGGCGTAAAGTCCGGCAATATCCGTCTCGCCGTCCACATTCGTCACCACGCCCCCGCACTGGTAATGCGCCGCCGGCACGACCGGGATCGGTTCCTTGGTGATGTCGATGCCGTAGCGCAGGCAGGTCTGGTAAATGTTCGGAAACCGCTCGATGATGAACCGCGCCGGTTTGTGCGTGATGTCCAGCCACACGTGTTCCGCACCGCTCTTTTTCATCTCGCTGTCAATCGCGCGGGCCACCACGTCGCGCGGCGCGAGCGATTTTAACGGGTGATACGCGTCCATGAATTCGACGCCGTCGAGCGACTTGAGCACGCCGCCTTCGCCGCGCACGGCTTCGCTGATGAGAAATGACTTCGCCTGCGGATGATAAAGACACGTCGGGTGAAACTGGACGAATTCCATGTCCGCCACCGACGCCCCGGCGCGATACGCCATCGCCACACCGTCGCCGGTCGCAATGTCGGGGTTCGTCGTGTAAAGATAAACCTTGCCGCAACCGCCCGTGGCCAAAATCGTCACGGGCGCGGCGAATGTCTCGACGCCGCCCGATTTTTTGTCGAACACATACGCGCCGAGGCAGCGGTTGCCATCTTTCAAACCGAATTTCTGGCTCGTGATCAAATCAATCGCGATGTGGTTCTCGAAAATTTCAATGTTCGGCTGCCGCGCCGCCGCATTCAGCAATGCCCGCTCGATTTCCCGGCCCGTTACATCCTTCGCGTGCAAAATCCGCCGCTTCGAATGACCACCTTCGCGTCCGAGATCGAGTTCCCTGCCGCCGTCTTCGGCCGGCGCGTCGCGCTCGGAAAATTTCATGCCCAGTTCGATCAATTCCGCGATGCGCGCCGGGCCTTCCTCGACAATCGTGCGGACGACGTTTTCCTTGCACAACCCCGCGCCGGCCGTAAGCGTGTCGCGCACGTGCAGCTCGAACGAGTCCTCCTTGCTCGTCACCGCCGCAATGCCGCCCTGCGCGTAATTCGTGTTCGACTCCGCCCGGTCCTTTTTGGTGACGATGGCCACGCGCCCGCGCGGCGCGACCTTCAACGCAAAGGACAACCCCGCGATGCCGCTGCCGAGAACGAGATAGTCGAATTGTTTCACCGGGCGAAAAGCTAACGCAAAGTCGCAAAGACGCGAAGATAAAATGTCCTGTATGTGGCAGTCACAAAGTCTTTTCCATAAAAATTTCAGCAAAAGGATCGGAATTGTATCTGGCAATCTCGTAGAAACCTAACTTCCTGAATAATGCCAGTGCGGCTTGTGATTTTGTAGTTGTGTCCAGCCTCAGAAATTTATAGCCAAAGTTACGGGCATCTTTGATGGCATTGATGCACAACGCGCGCCCTAATCCTAATTCGCGGCCCTCCTGCGCAATATAAAGACGCTTTAATTCGGCAATCTCATCTGAAAATCCTTTCACGCCAACACAGCCGCGAATTTCGCCTTGGTTGTCAATCACATGAAAAGAACCACGGCTCTGGATATATATGCGATCAATATCTCGAATGTCCGCGTCTTTTCCGTCAGGCAAAAATTCATAGCCCATTTCATTGAGCGCGCTATTCAGAAATGAAAGCAAACCTTGGTAATCGGCAGGTCTATAACGCCTAACTTTCACAATCGTCCATTATCAATCAACCGCGTTTTGCCGACGAACACCGCCAGGGTCAAGTGCGTGCCGCGCATCGCTTTTGAGACGGGCGACAGCGTGTCCGGCTCAAAAAATTCAACATAATCCAACCGTGCATCCGGCTTGGCTTCAATCAGTTTCTTCAAATCGGCTTTCAGTTTCGCCGCCGGGACAGCTTTTGACCTTTTCACGGCAGCTTGCGCCATTTGAATCGCGCGCCAGAGCACGGTGGCCTGCTGCCGCAAATCGCCGACGAGATATTTGTTGCGCGAACTCATGGCCAGCCCGTCGCGTTCACGCAAAGTGGGTGCGACGATGATTTTTACCGGAAAATTCAAATCCGTTGCCATGCGCCGGATGATGGCGGCTTGCTGCCAGTCTTTCGCGCCAAACACCGTCACGTCGGGCAACACGATGTTAAACAGCTTGGCCACGACCGTCGTCACGCCGCGAAAATGCGTCGGTCGCGACGCGCCTTCCATGCCTTGCGATAATCGCTCCTCGACGACGTAGGTGCTGTAGCCGCGCTTGTCAAAGCGCGGTCCGTCCGCCGATTCACATCGGCGGCTACCAGTTCCACCCGGATACATTTCCATGTCGCTTGGTGTGAACACGACGTCCACGCCCGCTTCACGGCACAGTTTCAGGTCGCGTTTCAAGTCGCGCGGGTATTTTGAGAAATCCTCCTTCGACCCGAACTGCGTCGGGTTCACGTAGATGCTCACGACTACGCCGCCGCTTTTGCCGGCGGCCTGTCGTGCGCGTTTGACGAGGCTCAGGTGCCCGGCGTGCAAATAACCCATCGTCGGCACAAAGCCGGTGCGTCTGCCCGCGCGCTGCCATTGTCGGGCCAGATGCTGCATCGCGGCGATGGAACGGACGATTTGCATGATGGAAAAGTGCGGCAGCTACGCCAGCCAGGCAATTCAATTGTCGGCGGAAATTTTTGTGCCGAGCGGCAGCTCGGCCCTACCAATGAAGGTAGGGACGCGTTGCCGCGCGTCCCCATCTTTTAACAAACAAGCCGCGCAGATGCCTCAGCGCGGCTTTGGTTTGGAGCGGCGGTCTGTGACCGTCGCAAAATTCAACATTTCAGGGAATCACCTGCGATGATGTGCGCCACAGGCCTGGTTGATCGGCACTTCCGGATCGAGATCGTTCGGCTGCACGACCTTGTTCGCCAGTATCCACGCTTCGACCTCCTCGCCGCTGATGTCGGCGAGCATCTGGCCGTTGATTTCGACGCACGGACTGAGCATCTGACCGCTCTTTTCAACCATTTCCTGGCGTTGGGCCAGGTCGTTGATAATGTCGCGGTCTTCGTAGGGCAGGTCGTATTTCTTGAGCACGGCGCGCACGCCGTTGCTCCAGCCGCAGGTTGGTTTCAAATAGGCGATAATTTTCGTTTTTTCCATAGCTTTGCAATAATTGGTTTTCCAATGCCAATATATTGCCACACCCCTCCTCAACTGCAAAGAGTATTTATCGCTCGATTTCCGTTTGCCGCGCGGAAAGCACCTTTCGCGACGGCGTATAATGGGCGATGAACTCGCGGTAAAATTCCGCGAAGGTGCCGGCGGCGAGATGCGTGCGCACGTCCGCCATCACTTTCAAAAACAGGTGCGAGTTGTGAACGCTCACCATGCGCAGGCCGAGAATTTCGTTCACGTTCAACAAATGCCGCAGATAGGCGCGGGTGAAATGGCGGCAGGCAAAACAGTCGCAGCCTTCCTCGAGGGGCCGGAAATCCGCCTTGTAAGCGCCGCCCTTGATGCCAAACGCGCCGCGCCGCGTGAACGCCGTGCCGGTGCGCGCCACGCGCGTCGGCAGCACGCAGTCGAACATGTCCACGCCGCGCGCAATCAACTCGATCATTTGCGCGGGCGTGCCGAGACCCATCGCATAACGCGCCTGGTTTACGGGCAAAAACGGCTCGGTCAATTCAATCGCCTTCAGCATCTCCGACTCCGGTTCGCCCACGCTCACGCCACCGATGGCATAGCTGTCGAAATCCATCGCGACCAGCGCCTTCGCGCATTCTTCGCGCAACGCGGCGTTGCTGCCGCCTTGCACGATGCCGAAAACCAGTTGGCCCGGCGCGCGCGGTTGTTCGCGACATTCCCGCGCCCAGCGGATGGTACGTTCGACCGCCAGCCGTTGTTCTTTGGCCGGTGCGTCATGCGGCGGGCATTCGTCGAACACCATCGCGATGTCCGAGCCAAGCACGCGCTGGATTTCCATCGCCTCCTTCGGGCCGAGGAACAGCAGCGAGCCATCGAGGTGCGAGCGGAATTCGACGCCGTGCGGTTTAATTTTCCGGATTTTGGCGAGGCTGAAAACCTGGAACCCGCCGCTGTCGGTGAGGATCGGCAGTTCCCAATTCATGAACCGGTGCAGCCCGCCCGCGGCGCGAATAATGTCGAGACCGGGGCGGATATTGAGGTGATAGGTATTGCCAAGGATGATCTGGGTGCCCATTTCAACCAGCTCGCGCGGGTCGAGCGCCTTCACGCTGGCCTGGGTGCCGACGGGCATGAACACCGGCGTGTCCACGATGCCGTGTGCGGTGGTCAACCGGCCAAGCCGCGCCTTGGTGTGCGCGTCCGTTTTGAGCAGTTCAAACATCGCGCGAAGGTTTAATCAAAACGGCGCGGTTGAACATGAAATTTTGAGGCTGGTTCACGCCGATTTACGAATTACCCGCCACATCCAACAAATGTCTCGCTTCGACGAGAAGCGTCCACCACCAGCTCAAGATCACCCCGCCGCGTAAATAGAACGAGACCGACAGAAATCCCATGCCGATTCTGACGGCCAGGAGCATCGCAAACAACAAGGATGGAATCGGTGCTGTGGCGGACTGGCTTTTGATCGTCAGCATGAAGGCTCCAAACAGAACGGTCAGCACGGTGGCCACCCGTCGGTTTTGAAGCAGCCGGACGAGCCAGGCAAAAGGGGCAAAGACGAGGAACAACTGATTGAAGGCCAGGGAAAACAGTGCCATGGCCAACCATTGTCTCAGATCTGCCGGGTAATCTTCCGGCGTTTTGAGCCGGAGCGCTGGGTCCAGGAACAGGTGAAACGCGGTTGCGACGGCGATTCCGGCCAGGGTTACTGTAATGAACGGTGCGTATTCCAGCTTGAGAGTAAAAACCGGCCGATGGGTGTATGGCGTATGCCACGCAAAGACAAAGCCCCACAGGACAATGCCGCAAAAGAAAATGACGGCCTCCAAATACCAGATCGGAGCGGCACGGTTCAACCAAAGCGACAGGCGGGGATAACACGCCAGGGCCGTGACCAGTGAGGCGATGCCGGCCAGTTTCAAGACCCGGGGTTGGGCGAGGTTGCGCACGCCTTTGCCTAGCCCGTATCAGCAACCTCCGGCAAAGCCGGAGGCTTGACCAAAGTTTGGCGGCTCAAAGCCGCATGGCCCTGCGGGCGGCGGTTCTCACAGCCACCGTTGCCAAACGTTGTGGCCAGTTCACTCTCTCCCCGCGAGGCACGAGCGGGGAGAGAGCCGGAGAGAGGGGCTTCCTGAAAACCAACGCGCCTCCTCTCCCCGGCCCTCTCCTCCATTCGGAATGGAGGAGAGGGAGTTTTTGGCCACAACCCCGCGTTTGCAGGCAACGGCAGTATGCTCCCGGAACGGTCACACTTTACGAGTCCTCCGGCAGAGCCGGAGGTTTGCCCGTGTGAATCAGCCCGCGGGCTGTGCGCGTTGTGCAGCAACGAAATGGCTTCAACCGTTTCCATGGCAACCGGGTTTCTTACTGATTGCCGAGTTCCACAAACGAAATGTCCACCAGCAGATCGTCGGCGATTTTTTCCAGTTCGGTTTTCAGCGCGGCATCGTCACAGCCGTCGGGTAATTGCAATCGGGCGATGGCCTTGAAAAGCGTTTCGCCGGACATCGGCGCGCTGACACATTCGCTGGAAAATTCCTCGACGTTCACATTCGCGCGCGCCAGCGCATGGGTGATTTGGCGGACAATGCCCGGACGGTCGTGCCCGACGATTTCGAATCTGGCCTGCCGGCCATGCGTCGTGGCAACCGCTGCTTCGTCGGGGCGGACGACGACGGTAAGACCGCGACTCTGGAGCGCTTGCAGAGCACCGAGCAGCATCTGGCGTTTTTCGACCGGAAGCTCGATTCGTAGAATGCCGGCGAACTCGCCGCCGAGGCGGCACATGCGGCTTTCCAGCCAGTTGCCGCCGTGATCGGCCACCACCTGCGCCACCGATTCGACAAGGCCGGTGCGGTCCGGGCCGATGATCGTCATCACCAAGGGAACTTGCATAATGTCTTGTTAAACCTTCACCGCGTCGCTGGCAAGTGATTCTCCGTGGCAATCAGCCGGGCTCAGGTTGCGGATTTGGGGAACTTAATTCGTCCGTAAACCTCTCTTTTTTAACAGTTTGAGCTTTTCAGTCAATCTAATCCATGCTAATCAATGGGTGAAACGAAAGGCTCCTTATGATGCTCGAATACGCGCTGGAAAAATTTCCGATCTCAATGAAACTGCGTGACGGCACGGAATGTGTTGTGCGTCCGCTGGGCAAACGGGATGAAACCCGCCTGCACAAATTTTTCCTCGTGGTGCCGGAGGAGGAGCGTTTGTTCATCAAGCAGCCGGTTTTCGACCGCGAGATGTTCAAGGAATGGTGCCGGCACGCGGATTTCGAGCGGAACCTGCCGTTGTTGATGTTGCACGGGCAGAAAATCATGGGGGAAGCGACGTTGCACCAGCGTTTCGGCGGATGGAAACGCCACATCGGCCTCATCACCGTGCTGACGCATCCGCAATATCGCGGGCGCGACGTGGCAAAAATTCTCGTGGGCGAACAGGTTGAAATTGCGCGGGTGCTGGGTCTGCGGCGGCTGGAGGCGGAGTTGAACGGCGAACGCAAGGTCGCCATCCGCGCACTGGAACAGATTGGGTTTCAGCACCTGATGAAACTGGAGGATTACGTCCTCGACATGAAGGCCATCACGCACGATTACGTGCTCATGGGCATGGACCTGAAGACGGATGAGGAATACGCCGGCGTCGGCGGCTGAACTTCACGGCTGGCTGGTGATTTTCTGCCAGTTGACGCCCTGGGTCGTGGCGTAAGCGGAGAAGGCCTTTTCGTTTTGAATCAGCACGGCGCGCACCACGCTCGAATCATCCGCGCGCCCCAGTTCAAGGATGCTGTCCGGAATGATGCCCATTTTTTTGTGCGCGTAGAGGAGCGCAAACACCGCCTGCGCAATCGTGCCATACGGCAAATCTTTGTAAACGCCTTCGATCGTGTCCTCAACGGCGTCGGCGAGAAATCCCAGTTGATCCACGAGATGCGGAAATTTCGGCGCGTTGATCTGGGTGAATTCGAGCTTCCACTGCGGCAATTGGCGCAGGACTTTTTCCGCAATGGCCGGGGTGACGTTCGCGGCGGCGCTGTTCACGAATTTCGCAATCTCAGGCATAACGGCGGCAATTTAGGGAAAGTCCCGCGCCAGCGCAAAAGAAAAATTTATCAGGCCACACCCGCCTGTTGGAGCACGAGACGGAAATCGAATTCCGGCTTGCGCGGCTTGCGTTCGCGCATCGCGTTCGCCTCGTCGTCGCCGACAAACATTTCCTTCGCCGGGTCCCAGGTGAGTTTGCGCTTGAGCTTCATGCCGATCCACGCGGCGACGCAGGCTTCGAGACTGCGGGCGGACTGCTCAATCGGCGCGATGGGATCGCGGTTGACAGCGATGCTTTCGAGCCAGTTGAGGTAATGATTTGAACTTTTCGGCCAGCGCGTGGCGTTTGCGCCAAGCGGTGAAAGGATTTTTGGATCGCTGGCGCGCAACGGCGGTTTCGCTCCCGCAGCGGGCAAATTCGGATCGCTGGCGGTCACTTTTTCCGCGCCGCGCGTGCAGAAGACCCAGCCTTCATCGCCCTCAAACTGCAGGCCGGTTTCAAATTTGTTGTCGAGAATGACCTGGACGCTGTTTGGATAAAGCATCTCGACGTGATAAGTGTCATGCACCGTCCACACGTCGTTCTTCATGAACTCGGCGTGGGCGTCAATCGTCGTCGGCCCGCCGAGTTCCTGGCCCATCGCCCAGTGCGCGATGTCAATGTGGTGCGCGCCCCAATTCGTGATCATGCCCAGGCCGAAATCCTCGGTCGTGATCCAGCCGGGCCGGCCGGTGAAACTGTCCTGCGGATGAACGCGGCCTTCCATGTAAGGTTGCTCCGGCGCGGGGCCGAGCCAGCGCTCGTAATCGAGATTTTCCGGCACGGGCATCAGTGCGGGGGCATGGCCGCTGGGCTTGTCGAGGCCGACGCCGATTTTAATCGTTTGTAATTTTCCGATGCGACCGTTTCGCACGGCCTCACTCGCGGCGCGGAAACTCATCCAGGGGTGCTCGGAACGCTGCTGCGAACCGGTTTGCATAATCACCTTCTTCGCGCGCACGGCGGTCCGCAACGCGATGGCTTCGGCGATGCCGTAGGTGACCGGCTTCTGAACGTAAAGGTGTTTGCCCGCAATCGCCGCCTTGATGGCGATGAGCGCGTGCCAATGATCAGGAACGGTCACGACCACGGCGTCAATGTCCGGTCGTGCAAGAACTTCGTGATAGTCATGAAAAGTTTTTACGTCCACATTCGACTCGCCCTGCTTTTTGTAAAAGTCCTCCGCCAGCTTTTTGCCCGCGGCGAGGCGTTTGGAATCCAGATCACACACAGCCACGACGCGGCCGGACGGATACGCCATGATGCCACTCATATCCACCCGTCCCTCGCGGCCACAACCGATTTGCGCAACGTGAATGCGCCGGCTTGGCAGGTCCGCGGCAAACAGCGAGCGCGGCATGATGTTCGGGAGAATGGCAAGTCCCACGCCGCCACGAACGGCGGTCTTGAGAAAACTACGGCGCGATTGATTTTTCATAATTTTTTTTGGTAGGGCGCGTCAGTCCTCTGCGCGCCGGGGCTTGCCATGTCACGAGCGGCGCGCACAGAGTGACACGCCCTGCCGCCGCAGATGAAAAGTTTAGCACTCATTTTTGGAAATTTTTTGCGGTTGGATTCAATTTGCCGCCAGTTCGCGGATTTTGATGTTCCGAAACGAAACTTCGCTGCCGTGTTCCTGCAAGAGAATGTGGCCGTCCGGCCATTCGCCAAAGCCCGGAATGGCTTTGAACTTGCTTTGCGCGACGGCCTCGCGGAACGCCGCCGAGCCGCGGTCATATTCCAGAATCTTTTTGCCGTTGAGCCAGTGCTCGACGTGCCGGCCGCGCGAGACGATGCGCGCTTGGTTCCACTCGCCGACCGGGTTGACCGGCTTGACCGGATCGCACGGCATCAAATCGTAAAGCGCGCCGAGCCGGCGGTCACCGTCGCGCCCCAGCTTCGCGTCGGGATGATATTCGTCGTCAAGAATCTGGTATTCAAGGCCGATGGCCGAACCCGGCGCCGCCTTCTTGCCGGCGCCGGTGATGGGATTGAGATCGGGCTGGACGAAGATCTTGATACCGCTGTTGCAGCCCGTCGTGGTTTTGAAATCCGCTACCAGTTCAAAATTGGAGAAGCGCTTGCGCGTGATAATGTCGCCGCCGGCTTGCGATTCGGCATTGCCGCTCGAAACGATGGTGAGTTCGCCGTTCGTGATGATCCAGCTTTTGTCCGGAAATTCCCCGGCTTTGGCGCTGCGCCAGCCATCGGTGGTTTTGCCGTCCCAGAGCAGACGCCAGCCGTCCGCCTTTTCCTGTTCGGTCAGGGTGTTGTTCCCGGCCTTGATTTCACGGAGGCGAATGTTGCGGAAACAAACCTTCAGCCCGACTTTTGCCGTGGCGTTGCCGATGCCATGGACCTGCAAGGCGACGATGCCGCGCGGCGTGAGGCGGTCGTTGATTTCCGCCCGCGGTTCGCCGTTGAGCCAGGTTTTGATGGACGGGCCGGAGGCGACAATGCGCAGTTTGTTCCATTCGCCGGACTTGCTGACTTTGATGCCTTGCTCGGAAAACGCCATGCTCTGACGGCCCTTCTCGCCGTCGGCGGGGAAAAGCCAGCCGCGCCGTGCCTCGTCGTAAATGCCGCCAGACCACATGCGTTTGCGCGCGGCGTCCATGTCAATTTCAACCTGATAACCGTGGACGCGATCCGCCGCGAATTTGATTTCCTTGCCGCCAATGCTGTTCGTTCTCGCGTCGGGAAAAACCTCGCTGCGGATTTGCACGCCGGAGTTGAGCCGGGCATCACATTTGTATTCCAACTCCAGTTCGAAGTCGCCGAAGGTTTGCGTCGTGCAAAGAAAACTGTTGCCCGAATCCGCGACCGATTCGCCAATCAGCGCGCCGTCCAGGATCGTGTATTTGGCTTTGCCGCTGTGCTCGGCCCAGCCGTCGAGATTTTTTCCGTTGAACAAATTGACCCAGCCGTCCTGTGCGAAAACAGGCGGCACCGCAAGAATCGCCGCCGCAAATATGAGTGAAAATGGATTGGATGTTTTCACGTGGTTGGCGGACATGGACGCATTATCCGGCAGGTTGGTTACGAAACAAGTTTTTTTCAAAACGCCGGCAACCGCCAACGCCGGGTTGCCGAAGCAGAGAAACCGGCTTTGACTGGCGCGCGGCAACTGTTAAAAATCCCGTGTGCAAGACCTCATCGCCAAAGCCGAGACGCTGCTGGAAGCGTTGCCGTATATCCAGAAATTCAGCGGCGCAACGTTCGTCGTCAAATACGGCGGCAGTTTCATGGACTCGCCGGATGACAACGTCCGCAACAGTGTCGCCCGCGACGTCGTTTTTCTTGAAGCGGTCGAAATCAATCCCGTCGTCGTTCACGGCGGCGGCAAAGCCATCACCCGCGCGATGGAAAAAGCCGGGTTAAAGGCGAATTTCATCCAAGGCCAGCGCGTTACCGACGCGGCGACGGTGAAAATCGTGGACGACGTGCTGTCGCGCGAAATCAATCCCGAAATTGTCGCCCGCATCAAGTCGTTCGGCGGCCAGGCGAAAGGGATTGCCGGCACGGAAGTTTTTACGTGCCGCAAACTGTTCGTTAACGGCGCGGACGGCGAAAAAATTGACCCCGGTTTTGTCGGCGAAGTCATCGGCGTGAACACCCGGCCACTGCTCGATTGCATTGCCAAAGGCATCACGCCGGTCATCAGCCCGACGGCGCGCGGCGAGGATGGGAAGATTTACAATTGCAACGCCGACGTCGCTGCTGCCCAAGCCGCCATTGCGCTCAAGGCCCGGCGGCTCGTGTTCATGAGCGACGTGCCGGGCTTGCTGCGCGATCCGAAGCAGCCCGATTCAATCATTCCCCACCTTCAAACCAGCGAGGTGGATGCGCTCAAAAAATCCGGCGTGATTGACCAGGGCATGATTCCAAAGGCGGACAGCGCCGTGGCGGCCATCAAATCCGGGGTCGAAAAAGTTTCGTTCGTGGACGGCCGCGTGCCGCACGCCGTCTTGCTGGAAATTTTCACCGACGAAGGCGTCGGAACGGAAATCGTTTTGTGATTTACGATTTACGATTTACGATTGACGTGCGGTTGCTGGATCCGGGCAGTTCCCGTAAATCGTCAATCGCAAATCATAAATGATGAAAGAAATCGTTCCATCACCGCCGCCGCTCGTTCACAACCAGTTCGAGTCCGTGCGGGAATTGTTCAGCCAGAACGTCGTGCCCAGCTATGGCCGCTTCGACCTCGTGTTCAGCCACGGCGCGGGCAGTTACCTGTTTGATGTCGCCGGCAAACGTTACCTCGATCTCGGCTCCGGCATTGCCGTGTGCTGCTTGGGCCACGCGCACCCGGCCATCACCGAGGCGCTCGTCGAACAATCGCGCAAATTGATTCACGTCTCGAACCTGTATTTCACCGAGCCGCAGGGCCGGCTGGCCGCCGAACTCGTCAATCGCATCGGCGCGGGCAAATGCTTTTTTGCCAACAGCGGCGCGGAAGCCAACGAAGGCCTGTTCAAGCTCGCCCGCAAATTCGGCCACGACGAAGGCCGCTTTGAAATTCTGACGGCGACGAATTCATTTCACGGACGCACGCTGGCGGGCATTGCCGCGACCGGCCAGGACAAGGTCAAGAAAGGTTTTGAGCCGATGACGCCGGGTTTTCGGCACATTCCGTTCAATGATCTGGCCGCCGCGCGCAACGCGATTTCGCCCGCGACCGTCGCCATCCTGATGGAAGGCGTGCAAGGCGAAGGCGGCGTCACGCCGGCCACGCCGGAATATCTGCTGGGTCTGCGCGCGTTGTGCGACGAGAAAAAGCTTTTGCTGTTCATGGACGGCGTGCAGTGCGGGCATTATCGCACCGGACGGTTCCAAAGTTTTCAGCGGATTTTGGAAGGCCATCAGCGTATTGCCGGCATCTTGCCGGCAAATCAAAATAGTTTGTCCTGCCAGCAAGATGCTGGCAGCACGTTCCTGCCCGACGGTCTTTCGATGGCCAAATCGCTCGGCGGCGGATTCCCCATCGGCGCGTTCTGGGTGCGCGCGCCGTATGCCAATTTGCTGGGGCCGGGCACACACGCCACGACGTTTGGCGGCACGCCGCTCGCCTGCGCCGTCGCGCTCAAGGTGCTCGAAGTCATCGAACGCGAACAGCTTGATGGCCATGTCCGCAAACTCGGCGAAGGGTTCAAACGGGAATTGGAACGGCTGGCTGCCACTTACCCGCATGTCGTCAAACGCGCGCGCGGCCTTGGTTTCATCCTCGGCCTGGAATTGGTTGAAAAAGAGAAAATCCCGGCGTTTGCGGCCAGCGACAAATCGGCGGCGTTGCAATTTGTGAATCGCCTGCATGAAATCGGCGTGCTCACGATTCCGGCGGGCACGCAGATCGTGCGCCTGTTGCCGCCGTTGAATCTGAAGCCGCAGGAAGCCGGCGAAGGCATTGCGGTCATTGAATCCGTTGTGAAAAGTCTGGCGTGACCACCGAAGTGAAGTGTTAAGATGCAGAATCGAACCCCTCACCCGTCCTTCCGCCTTCACTGCGCTTCGGCGCGACATGTCGGACACCCTACCCATGAACCTGCGACTCGTAGGGCAGACATTCCTGTCTGCCGGTGCGGGCGACTTTCCAGTCGCCCGTTGGAACACCGGACTGGAAAGTCCGGTGAACCAGCAGGCTGGAAAGCCTGCCCTACATCTCGGTTCAGGGGCGCAAATCGCGAACTTTGGTCCGTGGAATCTCTCCCCGTTTGGAGGGGTGACAGGTGCGTTGGCTTTAATTTGGCAAATTAAGTGAGAGATCATGACCCCCGCCGCGCTCAAACATCTGTCCACGAGTGATCCCGTGATGCGGCGGCTTATTCGTGACTTCGGGTCGTGCGGGCTGGTGCCGGAAACCCGGCGTTCACCGTTCCAGTCGCTCGTGCAGGCAGTCGCGCATCAGCAACTCAATGGCACGGCAGCGAACGCCATTCTCGCGCGCTTCAAAAAATTGTTTCCCGGATGCCGGTTTCCGCATCCGGAGGATTTGTCGTCGGTTTCCGACGATGATTTGCGCGGCGTCGGTTTTTCACGGGCGAAAATTCTGGCCCTTCGCGACATCGCGGCGAAAACTTTGGACGGCGTTGTGCCGACGTCGAGGCAGATGGTGAAATTGTCCGATGACGAAATCATTGAGCGGCTCACGGAAGTTCGCGGCGTCGGGCGCTGGACGGTTGAGATGCTTTTGATTTTCCAGCTTGGGCGGCCCGACGTTTTGCCGGCGGATGATTTTGGGGTGCGCAACGGCTTTCGCCACGCCTACAAAAAGCGCGATCTCCCGACGCCGAAGGAGATCCTCGCGCAGGGCAAGCGCTGGCGTCCGCACGGCACCACCGCCGCGTGGTATCTCTGGCGGGTGGCGGATGCGGCGCGTAAAAAGAAGTGACGTCGGGCCGGACTTTGGTTAATAAGCTTTCTTTGGGCGAATTCCCAAAAACCTGAAAGATGAAACATCTGTTGTCATTGGAAAAATTGCCGCGCGCGGATTTTGAAAAAATTCTGCACGCTGCCGCTGTGTTCAAGCGCGAGCGCGGTCGTCACAAAACCCAACCGCTGGCCGGCCAGACCTGGGCGTTGATGTTTTCCAAATCGTCCACGCGCACGCGGGTTTCATTTGAAGTCGGCATCCACGAACTCGGCGGGCGGCCGATGTTTCTCAATGCCAATGACATCCAGCTCGGTCGCGGCGAGCCGATCAAGGACACCGCGCGCGTGCTGGGCCGGATGATTCACGGCGCGGTCATCCGCACCTTCGCGCAAAGCGACGTCGAGGAGTTCGCGAAATATTCGAACGTCCCGACCATCAATGCGCTGACGGACGACGAGCATCCGTGCCAGATTCTCGCGGACATTTTCACGTTCCAGGAAAAGCGGGGGCCGATTGCGGGCAGGGTGGTCGCGTTCATTGGCGATGGCGCATGCAACGTGGCGAACTCGTGGATTTGGACGGCGGGGAAACTCGGATTTGAATTGCGCATTGCCGCGCCGAAAAAATTCCAGCCGTCCGCCGCCTTGTTGAAGCGCGCCGGCGGAAAAATTTCCGTTTCAACCGACATCAAGGCAACGGCGAAAGGCGCGGACCTGCTTTACACCGATGTCTGGATTTCGATGGGCAAGGAAGCCGAATCGAAGGAGCGCATCAAGATTCTGACGGGCTACCAGATCAATCAATCGCTGGTGAAGCTCGCCAAACCCGGCGCCCTGGTGATGCATTGCCTGCCGGCATATCGCGGCAAGGAAATTGACGACGCGACGCTCGAAGCCAACGCGGACACGATTTTCGAGGAAGCCGAAAACCGGCTGCACGTGCAGAAGGCGATTCTGAACTGGGCGGTTTCGTAATTCGCGTAGCGGCGTCTCGGCAGAGCACCGCCATTTTTGGAAAGAGATTAGCGGCGCTCTGCCGAGACGCCGCTATTTTGCAAACTGGCGCAGATATTTCACCGCGACTTTCAAATCCTTCGGCCATGGCGCGGTGATCGTCACGGTTGCGCCGGTGACGGGATGCGGGAGACTCAGTTCTTCCGCGTGCAGCGCGACGCGTGAAAAGAGCGGACGTTCTTCGTGTCCGGGCTTGAGCCGGTAATTCGGTTTGAGGCGCGAAAGCCAGAGCGGTTTGCCGCCGTAAAGTCCGTCGCCGACGATGGGGAAACCGGCGTAACGCAAGTGAACACGGATCTGGTGCGTGCGTTCGGTGAGCGGTTCGCACTTCAGGAGCGTGTAACCGCAACGGGAAAAGGCCTCCAGCACTTCAAACCGGGTCTTCGATTTCTTGCCGTTTTTCGAATCCACGCACATCAACCCGATTTTGACCGGATGCGGCGCGAGTTTGGCGTCCACTTCAAAATGATTTTCCGGCGGCTCGCCGCTGACGAGGGCGGTGTATTTTTTCACCGGCTTTTCCGAGCCAAAAAGATTCGCCAGCGCAATAAGCATGGGTTTGTTTTTGGCGAGCAGAATCACGCCGCTGGTATCGCTGTCGAGCCGGTGCGCGTTCATCAAGTAGTCCAGCCCGCGTTCGCGCGCCCACGGCTTGGCATCGGCGATGGCGCTGTGGAGCAGCTTCATCAAGTTTGGCCGCTCCGGGTCGAGGCGGTCGGGCGAGGTGGGCAGCCCGGCGGGTTTGTCGAGCGCCAGCAGGTGCTCGTCTTCAAAGAGAATGGGAATTTCCCAAAACTCACGGGTGGCGGGTGATGAGAGTTTGATGGCCGCGCTCAAAATTTTTAATTCCAATCTGGCTCTTAATCATAATCGCCATCGAAAGCGAATCGGGATTAAGACTGAATTTATTTGGCGGCGCCGGGCGCGGTTTGCTGGCGAAAGACCGGTGTGTTGCGCAATTGGCGGTTGGCTTCAAGGTTGACCCATTGGCTGAATGCCTCGTTCTGGCGCTGGCGGCGGAAGCCGGCCAGGTATTGCGGCAGGTCGGAATTCATTTTTGCCTGGTCAACCGGTAGGCGCGACTGGACATAGACGATGAAGCCGCCGTCACGGGTTGCCTCAAAACCGCCCGTCTTCCCAACCGGCGTGGTGAACACGGCCCGCTTGAGTTGATTCAGGTCGGTGCGTTCGCCCAGTTCCGGCAATTCCGGCGTGCTCAACGAAAACGCCGGCAACACCTGCGGCTCCAAACCGGCGGCAACACACAGGGACGCGAAGCCCCGATCCGCCGTCATGCCCGTCAAGGTGCGAACAAAATTTGTTCCGGTGCGCTGGGCCAGCAAGGTCGCCTCGCGCCATTGATATTCCCGCGTGACGCGTTCGCGGATTTGGTCGAGCGGCGGGATTTCGCTGGGCAGCCGCTTGGCGAATGCGAGAACGTACACGGCGTCCGGTCCGGCGATCGGTCTGGCGAATGGTTCGTCGGGCGTCAGTCCAAAGGCGGCTTTGGTGAAGTCCGGCGGTGCGGTAAATTCTTCCGGCCCAAATTTGCCCGCAAAGGGCGCGGTGACGTGAACGGGCAGTCCTTTTTGTTTGGCGACGGCGGCGAGATTTTCGGGCTTGGCCGGATCAATGTTAAAAACGGCGTTGGCGAAATCATTCGCCTGCTGACGCGCGTCGCTCAATGCCTGCTGGCGGATCATGGTTGTGCGGATTTGGGCTTTGGCGTCAGCGGGAGTTTTCGCTTCAGGAAAAGCGCTCGCGCCGTACTGCCGGTAAACGGCCTCCACTTGTTCATTGAAATTGGTCTTGGACAATTTTTGTTCCGCCTCGGCGAGATAATTCGTCACTTCAAACGCGACGTAACTGACCTGCATGCGGTCGGGCAGGCGGTATTCCGCGAGGTAATTCGTGTAAAATTGCACGACAGCGGCGGGTGTGACGGTGACGGACGACAGATAGTTCGACGCGGAGAAGAAAACAATCTGCGCGGAGAGTTCCTGGTGGTCGCGCTGATAGGCGGCGGCGGCTTCCTGCGGCGTGATGAGTTCCCCGGTCAGGCCGATCGCCTGCTGCAATTGCTCCATCACAAGGTATTGCCGGATAAAATTTTTAAAATCCTCGGCCGTCAGACCTTTCGGCTGCAAAACTTGTTTCACGAACTCGCTCAGCGGCACGGCCTGGCCGTTGCGTCCAAGCGCACGAAGCATCTCATTGGCCACCGTCACAACCTCGTCGTTGCCGGCATAAATGCCGAGGTCATTCGCTTTTTGAGCGAGCATCAAGCGGATATAGATTTCACGTTCCAGATCGGGCTCGGAGAAATTCGGGTTTTTATCCGGCCATTCGCCGGAACGGAACCAATAAAAAAGATAGAAATCGTTTCTAGCGTCAATGAAAGCTTGTTGCGTGACTTTGTGACCGGAAATCGAACCAAAATCGCCGCTGGCGACTCTGCCGTCACTGCCACCGCCCATGCGCGATGGGCCTGCGCCCCAGTAAACGAAAGAAATAACCGTGGCGACGATAATGATCAACCACAGCCATTTTGAATGTTTGCGAATTGTTCCGATCATAGTGATAAATAGAAAAGCGAAGCGTAACCAGCCTGGCCAATTGCGGTCAAACGCAAAAGCGCGTTGAATTCAGTTCAGGGCATAACCGGGCACACGCACCAAAGAGAAACATCTCCCTCTCCCCGCGACGCAGTAGTGGGGAGAGGGTCCGGGGTGAGGGGCTGTCGAGAAAACGTGCCTCCTCACCCCAGCCCTCTCCTCCTTTGGAGGAGGAGAGGGAGTCGGTGTCGTCCAGTCTTACCGGTGCGGGTGTCAAATTGTGTCCTTCAGCCTGCTTTCAGCCAGCAGGCCGCGTCCGCTGCCGCGTAGGTGATGAGAATGTCCGCTCCGGCGCGGCGCATGGCCAGCAAACTTTCCAGTGTCACCGCGCGCTCGTCAATCCAGCCATTGGCCGCCGCTGCCTTGATCATCGCGTGTTCGCCGCTCACCGCGTAGGCGGCGGTCGGGTAGCCAAACTCCGTTTTAACGCGATAAATCAGGTCGAGGCAAGCGAGGGCGGGTTTGACCATGACGATGTCCGCGCCTTCCTGAATGTCGAGCGCGACCTCGCGCAACGCCTCGTTCGCGTTGGCGGGATCCATCTGGTAACTCCGCCGGTCGCCGAATTTGGGCGCGGACTCGGCGGCTTCGCGAAACGGCCCGTAAAACGCGGATGCAAATTTCGCCGCGTAGGACATGATAGGCGTATCGGCGAAACCGGTGCGATCCAATTCGGCACGGATGGCGCGCACACGGCCGTCCATCATGTCGCTGGGCGCCACGATGTCCGCGCCGGCTTCGGCGTGGCTGGCGGCGGCGCGCGCGAGCAGCTTCAACGTCGGGTCGTTCAAAATTTTTCCGCCTTGCACCACGCCGCAATGGCCGTGCTCCATGTATTCGCACAGGCACACGTCGGTGATGACGAGCAGCGACGGCAGTTCTTTTTTCAGGAGCCGCACGGCTTGCTGGACGATTCCATTTTTGGCATAGGCGCCGCTGGCTTTCGTGTCTTTGCGGTCCGGAATGCCGAAAAGCAAAACCGCCGGAACACCGAGCGTGTGCGCGCGAATGGCCTCGCGCAAAAGTTCATCGGGCGAAAGCTGGAATACGCCGGGCATGGCGGCGATGGGGCGGCAGATTTTTCGTCCGGCACGAACGAACAGCGGCAACACGAGTTGCGACGTGCTCAAATGGGTTTCGGCCACGAGTTGTCGCAACGCCGCCGACTGCCGCAGCCGGCGCGGGCGATAGGCGGGGAATTGCCCAATGACACTTAAGTTCATGGGTGCATTCTAGGTTCTGCACGCGCCGTGCAAAGCGCAAAGTTCTAGCGTTTGTAGCAGCGCGCTGTGAGCGCCGTGGCAAGATTGGCGACGGTCATAGACCGCCGCTACAGCAACGCGATTCCGGCTTTGCAAGTCGCAAAGATGAGTTACATTCCCGCCATGCAACGGTTGAAAGGATTTTTTTGGACAGGGGTGGTGCTGGTCATTTTTGCCGGCGGCGTCTGGCTTGGCTTCACGGTCCCGCGCTGGATGAAATTGGGCTCCGGCCTGCACATGGAAAACACCGCAACGGTGGTCGAGCAGGTGCAGACGCTTTCGGATTTGGTCACGGTCAAATACGTGCTCGAAAAAGTCGTCATCCTTGAAGATGTGAAATGGTATGGCGAAAACCGCGTGCTCCTGCTCGCGCACGGCATCGTCAAGGCGGGCATTGACCTCAAACGCATCACGCCGGACGACGTGACGATTACCGGCAAAACAATCAGCCTGCGACTGCCGCCGCCGCAAATCATGGACGCCTATCTTGACGATAAAAACAGCCAGGTGATTGACCACGCGACCGGCCTGTTGCGCGCGTTTGACAAAGACCTCGAACAAACTGCCCGGGCAACCGCTGTGGACGACATCCGCCGCGCGGCGCGGACGGGCGGCATTTTGGACGAAGCAGACAAGCGGGCGCGGCTGGAACTGGAATTGTTCCTGCGTCAAGCGGGCTTTGAACAGGTTGAATTTCGCTGAGACAAAAATCCAGCGCGCGGCACTGCCCCCAAATTAGACAGTGTGGATGATTTTAACCGAGCCGGGAATTTCAACGCGCATCTCAATCTCAATGGCAACCTGCATCCGGCGCTTGGGAGGAGAAATTTTCAATGTTTGCAAGAAGTGGGGCTGCATCAAATAAGCCGCCACTTGCGGTGCAAGCCGACGGTTGGTGACTTCGGTCTGCCCGCGAACCTCTTGAGAGAGTTTCAACGCATTCATTTTTCTAGCCATGAAACTTTTTGCCGCAATTCATGTGCCAGAAAAATTTGGTTTCCACCTTGCTTTTATTGATGATTTCGGCTTGCCGTCGAAAAAGGCGTCGAATCATCCAGCCGGCTGTGGTGGAAGCGGCTTCATCGTGAGCGGGTTGCGCAACGGCCAACTCCCTCTCCTCCGCGAAGTGGAGGAGAGGGCTGGGGAGAGGCGGCGCGTGATTTTTTTAACGACCCCTCTCTCCGGCTCTCTCCCCGCTCGTTCCTCACGGGGAGAGAGTGTATTTTCCCATGCGTCAACCCGTCTCTTGCGGCGAAAGAATACTGGCGGCTGAATTATCCTTTGTGCAGATTACCCCCACGTTTGTCCAACATTCAAAAACCGAATGATTACAAAGCGTCCAACCATGTTCTCCAACCGCAAGCTCATTTCCCTCGTCACCCTGGCCATTGTTCTGGCCACCCTGCCGGTTTCCGCGCTGGCGGGTTACACGCGCATCAACCAGCCGAACCCGGCAGACCCGATGGCGGTGGAAATATATCAGTTGGACAACGGCCTGAGGGTTTATCTGACCGAAAATCACGAGTCGCCACGGTTCGAGGCGCAGATTGCCGTGCGCGCCGGCAGCAAGAATGATCCGCCCGAGACGACCGGCCTGGCGCATTATCTCGAACATCTGCTGTTCAAAGGCACGACGCATCTCGGAACCACAAACTACGCGCTGGAGAAACCGCACCTGGACCGGATCACGGAGTTGTACGAGCAGCATTTCCGCGAAACCGATCCTGAGAAACGCAAGCAGATTTACGAAGAGATCAACAAGGAAAACCAATTGGCGTCGCAATACGAAATCCCCAACGAGATGGACAAGCTGTACAAGGCGCTGGGCGAGGAGGGGTTGAACGCGCATACCTGGCACGAGGAAACTGTCTTTCAAGTGAACCTGCCGTCGAACCGGCTGGAACAATGGGCGGTCATCGAATCCGAGCGTTTTCAACACCCAGTCTTTCGCCTATTCCAGCCGGAGCTGGAGATAGTTTATGAGGAAAAAAACCGGACGCTCGATAACAAGGGTGAGATCATCAGCGACGCCGTCAACAAGCTGTTGTTCAAGAAGCATCCCTACGGCCAGCAGACCACCATCGGCGAGGTCGAACACCTGAAAAATCCGTCCTTGGAACACGTGATTGACTTCTACAAAAAATATTACGTGCCCGGAAACATGGCCATCGTGATCTCCGGCGACATCCATTCCCGCCAGGCCATCAAGCTCATTGACAGGTACTTTTCGGTGTGGAAACCGGAGCCGGTCCCGCCGCGGAAAACCTGGGAGGAAAAGCCGTTGCAGGGCGCCGAGCGTGTCACGGTGAAATACAAGGCCGAGGAATATGTGATGCTGGCTATTCGCACGCCGGGCCGGAACGATGCGGATGCCCCGGCGCTCAAGCTGATTGACATGATCCTCGACAACTCGACCGCGGGCCTGATCAACCTGAACCTGAACCAGCAACAAAAAGTCCGCCAGGCCGGCGCCGGCGCCGAGCTGGACAACGATTACGGCGCGGAATATCTCTTCGGCATCCCGAAAAAGGGCCAGTCGCTCAGGGAAGTCGAAGACCTCCTGTTGCAACAGGTTGAACTGGTCAGGAAAGGCGCGTTCGAGGACTGGATTCTTCCGGCGATCATCACCGATTTCAAAAAGAGCCGCAAAACGCAGTTGGAATCCGATGGCGCGCGCGTGGGGATGATGCTCAACGCGTTTCTGGCGCACCAGGACTGGGACTTTGCCGTCGGCGAAATCGCCCGCATGGAAAAGCTGACCAAGGCGGACGTGGTGCGCGCGGCCAACAAATATTTCGGTGGCGGTTATGTGGCCGGTTACCGGCTGGATGAACAGCAGGAAGTGCCGAAGATCGAAAAGCCGCGGATTGACAAGATCAAGATTGATTCCACCCGGCAGTCCGCGTTCTTCAAAAAAGTGATGGCGATGAAAGTCAAACCCATCGAGCCGGTCTGGGTCAAACCGGGCAAGGATTACCAGAAAGGCGAAGCCCAGGACGGCGTAAAGTTTTATCACGTCAAAAATCCGTTGAACGACCTCTTCGTGCTGACCATCTCGGTGGATATCGGCACGCGGCACGACAACCGGCTGAGCGTCGCCGCGCAGCTCCTCGACAAGTCCGGCACGAAACGGTTCAGCGGCGAAGACCTGAAAAAGGAATGGTACAAACTCGGCACCGACTTCGCCATCGGCACGGGCGACAACGAAACGACCATCAGCATCTCCGGCCTGGACGAAAATTTCGCCGCTTCATGGGCATTGCTGATGGAAGTGTTGCAGGAGCCGGCGGCGGACACCGAAACGCTGGAGGAATTGAAGAAAATCATTCTCGTCCGGCGCGAAGACGCGAAGAAGGATTTTTTAACGATCACCAGGGCGGTCGGGCAGTTCAACCGATACGGCGCTGAAGCGCCTTTTCTGAAGACGTTGCCGAACGATGCCATCGAAAAGCTCTCCGTGGCCGAACTGCATGACCTGATCAAAAACCTGTTGCACTACCGGCACGTGGTCACCTACACCGGCTCGCTGCCACTGAAACAGGCGCGTGCCATCGTGCAGCAACATTCCGTGGCCGGGCCTTTGCAGGAACCGCCGCCCTACAAATTCCTGAAGGTCGCCGCGCCCGCCGAAAGCCGCGTTTACTTTTTCAACAAGGAGCAGGCGCAGGCCCAGGTGCGCATCGAATTTGCCGACCGCCAGGTCAACGAAGCCAACATGCCGCCGGTGCAGCTTTTCAACGATTACTTTGGCGGCGGGATGGCCGGCATCGTGTTCCAGGAACTGCGCGAGGCGCGGGCTTTGGCGTATTCCGTCGGGGCGGTTTATGGCAACGGCGGCCGAAAAGGAGAGCAGAATGTCATGTCCGGCTCCATCGGGTGCCAGGCGGACAAGACACCGGAGGCGCTGGACGCCTTCCTTGACCTGTTTGAAAAACTGCCCGCCTCGCCGGAGCGGTTTGCCGACACGCGCGACTCAATCATCAGCCGTTATCGCACCGGGAAGCTCGGCTTCCGCGAAATTCTCTGGGCGGTCCGTTCCTGGGAACGGCTCGAAGTGCCGATTGACCCCCGCAAGGCGCGTTTCGAGAAAATCCAGCGCCTCGGACTGGACGACGTGCTGCAATTCGACAAGGAACACCTTCAAGGCCGGCCCAAGCTGATCTCCATCGTCGGGGACAAAAACAAGATCGACCTGGAAAAAATCAGGAAAGACGGCGCGGTAACGGAGTTGGAATTGAAAGACATTTTTGCCTTCTGACCAAGGGGTTTCCCACAGTTCGCGCCCGACCGGCAGTAGCTGCCGCCGCGCGACAATCCGCAAGGATTTCAAAGTCCATTGTGTAATCTGTTGCCTGGACAAACGATGTGCGCCAGCCGTTCAAACGCGAAAGAAAATGGCGTCACGGCAACAGTTGCAACGGCGCGAAGTGCACGCCACACTCACGTCGTGAGCGTGGATTGGGAAAAATTGTGCGCGGTCGCATCGGCGGAAGTCGAGGCGACGGTTTCGGCGTTGCCCAAACCGTTGCGGGTGCGGGCGGGGGGATTGCCGGTGACATTTGAGCGCCGGCCGAATGCGGGCTTGCAAGCCGATGGAATTGAGCCGGACACGTTGGGATTGTTCACCGGGGCGGAGTTTGCCGAGGAAGGAAATGTTCCGCTGCCGCCGCAGATCATTTTATTTTTGGAAAACCTTCGGGATTTTGCCGAAGGGGATGAGGTGATTTTTCGGGAGGAAGTGCGGACGAGCTTTTTACATGAGTTGGGGCATTATTTGGGATTGGATGAGGATGAATTAACCGAGCGTGGGCTGGAATAGCTGGAATCGCCAGTATTTACGGGGTAAAAATAATTAAAAAATCTCTTGCGGCTTTGGCGGGTGCTGGTAAATTTTAAGAAGTCTTCCGCGTGGCGGAAGAAGCGACTGGCCCAAAAGCCTGTTGACAACCGGCGCGAGTTTGATAAATTTTGCGCCTTCAAAACTCGAATCTGAGATGCCGAGTTGAAAGTAATGATTCGGCGCTCGGGCTTTTTGTCCCCTAGATGGGAAAAAGCGTGGGCGAAAGGCCCGGTGATTTTTGGGTGGAAACACCCGTTGTTCATTGAAAATTGAATTGTGCGATAAGTGAGAGCCCCTTCATTGATGACCGGTTAGTTGGTTGTCATTGAAGAGTTTTAAAATTGTAAATTCGTCCGATTAATCGTCGGACACGAATTAAACTAACGTTTTTAACGGAGAGTTTGATTCTGGCTCAGAACGAACGCTGGCGGCGTGGATAAGACATGCAAGTCGAGCGCTGATTACGGGGTAGCAATATTCCGTGGTCGGAGCGGCGCAAGGGTGCGTAACACGTGGGTAATCTGCCGTGAAGTCTGGAATAACTTGCTGAAAGGCGAGCTAATGCCGGATGTGAAAATTGGAAGGCATCTTTTGATTTTCAAAGTTGGGGACCGTAAGGCCTGACGCTTCATGATGAGCCCGCGGCCTATCAGCTAGTTGGTGAGGTAACGGCTCACCAAGGCTAAGACGGGTAGCTGGTCTGAGAGGACGACCAGCCACACTGGAACTGAGACACGGTCCAGACACCTA